>Ga0247778_1000160_pt1 | contig 119075 bp, 127 predicted proteins | sample UWRJL049202B5_FD_179939 | JGI IMG/M metagenome (GOLD analysis project Ga0247778, IMG submission 179939) | Plant litter microbial communities from Arlington Agricultural Research Station in Wisconsin, United States - UWRJ-L049-202B-5 | ecosystem: Environmental > Terrestrial > Plant litter >... | reverse complement strand
TGTAGCCGAGGACGTGGGATAAGGCTTGGGATTCCGGGACGTCGGAGCAGGGGGTGCCGATTATGGCGACGAGTTCGCATTCGTAGTCTAGGCCGGTGCCTTGTTGGGCTAGGGGGTGAATGGGGATTGGATCGGTTGGGCCGGAGAGGGAGGTTATGGGTTTGTACTGTTTTGGTATGTTAGTTTTGAGTCTTGCTAGGAGCGGACGGCTCGGGACGGGACGGGTAGGGACGTACGAATAGAACTGGGAATTTGGGGATGGGCATGTTGCTCTTCAAATTTTCTCATTAGTCGCTATAATTTGGTCACTAGGGAGGATAAATACCTCTTTCGCATGTTGTTCATAATTGAGTCCTAAGCAGCGGACTGTCTTAACATCTTCTAAAGCCAACGGTGCAAGAAGTTGCTTGATATCGGCTACTTGTTCCGTCACATTATGCTTGCCAAAGATTGGCCCGCTGATAATCTTTGCACTTTTGGCGAGGCTGATGTCTGTTGTTCCTTTGGGCAGAATGGCATCCCCGTAATAGGTTCTACCATCTTTTGCGAGGAAGCGGACGAGTCGCTGTTAAGATTGTGAGCGGACTTATTGAATTTCATTGGATATACTTACGGAAAAAGAAGGCATAATTCTTGCTCTCATTCCTATTTGAGTAGGAAATATAAAATAGAACTTAATAAGTCTTGAAGGCTGCTCTTTAATTGAAACAAGTGAAAGATCAAGAGCACGTTGACGTTCTTCCGTCACCAAAACGGCCCCACGGCAGATGCTACCCCACACTTAACAGATAACGGCCCTGATTCTGAGAGAATGCTTATGATTTTGTGGTTCCTGTTTAGAAGTAATAGAACTTTGCCTCGTTGTGCCGGAACTTGGGTTCTTATCGGGTACCTATGAAAGTAGCACAAGATTAAAAGCAAAGATACGGTTTGAGTTGAGGCAAGACGTCCCTTTCGATGGCTGAAGCTGATCCCTGTCGACCTCGGAACACCTTCCGCTCTAAAATGCGCTCAGACTACATCAACCTCATCATTTGTTTTTCTCCCCAATTGGAACGACAAAAATTATCGAACAATGGCGAAACCAATTAGATACTCAGGGCTTCAGAGGGAAGTCTTGGCCCTATATAGAACATGTCTCCGCGAAAGCAGAAAGAAGCCTACCGTAAGTACATTGTAGTAGATGGAGCTTTCCGGCCTTTTCTCTAACCGTCATAGAACACCAGGTCACATTTTGAGTTGTTCGCCAGGTAAGCAAGATAGAATTGTGCCTTTTCAGACGCATTCTGATCCTTATACATCTGCTAACCAGTATTGTCGGAGCAGGACCGAATTCCAAAAGAGCATACACCTCGACAAGAAGGATTTTGGAGCTATAGAATATCTGTTGCGCAAGGGGCAAAGGCAGCTGGAAATGTACTCAGCTCCAGGAATCAGGGACATCCACTGAGGGAGTGTCGAAACAAAGTTTTGCACGATGGGTCGAGTGCCAATGGCGGGCTGCGAGTTGGGAAGGCGCGACCAGACAATGACCTGCCTTCATCCCTCTCATAACCCTCCTGAATCTTCTCCATTTCCCTAAAGATGCATCCTTATCGAGCTTCTGCATACCACGTACGATGCCCTACCTGAACATACATTGGAAGGGCTATCCTCATCATCGTCTACCACGAATTAAACTGCCATCAGCTCGGCCGCCCACCGTCCGCAGTCGAAGCAATTCGCAGGCTGGAGCTCGATCGCCGCTGGGACCTACTTTAGCGCAGCGCAAAAAGCCTCGTTTTCGAATTCGACGGCGACGAGCCCTGACTCGGAGCTCGTCGGCTGCTCTACAAACTCGACGACGCGCATCTCTAAGGGCTCGGCAAAATATACAAGTCTTTGGTTGGAATACGGATCTCGCTGGTCTAGCCAGCTCCGCAAGAAGTACCTCTACAATCAGACCTACAGCGAAGCCTAAAAAATTTGCGCCCACACAGAATATCACAAGTAGTACTGTCGTCGAATTCGAGTCTACGGACGGCGCTGCGAGCTCGAGCATCAGTAAAGTGAAGCCTCAACAACGAGAGAATGCTCACTTCTTGAAGCCGGTGACGGAAGTGCCTGTGTATTGGACAAAATCAGGCAAACCACAAAAGCAAAAGAAACCCTCTATTGTCACGAACAGACAAAATACCTCGCTAGCAAGAAAGCGTGGAAGTTCTTGTGACTGTGAACCTATAGGAGCAAGTCGAACTTATGATACTAGGATTGACCCCAAAAGCCAAACCGGAACTCAAAAGAAGTCTAAACCAGGTCAACCAAAATCATTTGTTACCACGCGCCGTTCCACTAAGTCTCGAGCATCTTCAACGAAGAGACCGTCGAACTTTGAGGATCCTGCTTTCTGGCAGGCTGTCAATTCTCTTGCGTTACAAGTTAATAACGCTGCGAGTGTAGATCCCTCGATCCGATCAATTGTACGATCTCTTGGTTCAGATACAGCTTCTCGAAGTCCAAGCCAGAAGAGGGCTATTCGGCAATTTACCAGAGAAATCAGCCTTTACTTGCAAGCTGCTCACTCACTACCAAAGCAATCCTTAGTGGCTTCTCCATCTGCTACGACAATCTCAGCACATACTATCACTGAGCTGAAACCATTTCAAGCCGAATTTCAGGCAGCAGGCCTCGCTGTTACTTCGGCCGAGCAAAGAGGAATGCCCTCTAGGAAGCTCATCAAGGATCGTTCTCCTCCACCTACACCTCCCAAAGATGATAAATGGGCCAAAAGAAGGACCTCAGTGAAAGAGAGCAAGCCTGTGGACAACCTCCGAGACCATTCTGGAGGTTCTGCGTCGACAGGAAGCACCGTCATTGGCTTTACCCCACCTCATGAAAAGTCTCACTCTCCATCGAAAAGCAAAAGAACAGTGAGACGCTCGTCATCGGAAGTCACGGAGATTGGGTTCACGCCTCATCACGAGCTCTACGCTTCACCGCCGAAACCGAAGCCAACGCCTCCAGCTCCCACGTCACCCAGAAAGCGATCTCTTCCATGGCTTCAGAAAGCTAATAAGCCAATGGAGGAACCGATATTCGTCAATGGGTCCAGCAAGGAGTTATTGGAGAAGACCAGGGCCCGTGAAATGGCTTCTCGTGAATTTCTGTCGTCAAGGATCGAGCAGAAACCTGATCGTGAGTACCCTTCTGAATTATCTCCAAGGTGATAGAGCTGATAAACCGAAGCTAAACCAGGAATCTCCAATCGCTCTACAGAGGTCAGATGGAACGATATAAAATATGGCCGCCAAGAGGCGTCGAAGTCTCCTTCTCCGCGACAACGCAACCAGCGCTCCGAAATGGCCACTCAGACGACGAAACCAGTAGCGCCCACTACCCTTGAGCCCGTTGATGTAATCAGCTACGCAGATCATATGACACAGACAACCTTTGAATGTAATTGGCCGTCGGATACTCAAGATACGGAGACCTTCACTGAGGAACAAGAACCTTTGCCAAATCGAGCTCCAGTTACTAGCGGACGAAGCAAGACGTTTCCTGTTACGGATAAAAAGTGTACTGATCATTGCAAACAAGACGCTAGCAAATCTGTCATGGAGGGCTTTGATAAAAGGTCACCAAGGCGATCACGAGTCCTCTGGAAAGGGGTAGATCAACAGACACAAACTGACGACGTCAAACCTACGGAAAGGCCCAAAATTGTCGAAGGCCAATGTAAAAGATCTTCTTTCAAGCTGGACACAAAATCAGCCAACCGAGTTCGAACGTTTCCTTTGCCAGCTGTTTCATCTGGTGGCCCACTAGTCGTTCAAGCTCCCCCTCTACCTGATCGATTGCCGCCCCCTGTACCTAGGTGTACCCAATGCGATACCGAGCTGAGCCAAAAAGCTACTAGACCAGAGTCTCCAACTGAGAACATGCTGGAGCTGGAGTCGTATCCCGAATCCGACTTACAGTCGGCTCCTCAAGCCCACGTAAGTTATTCGTGTACTGCCCGTTCATCTTCACAATGCCATCAGTGTGCCCCATCAGCTCGGATGTCCGAACCCATGTCGCCGTTTCGGTCTGTACCTGATTCAACCGAACCTTCACCCCAGACATCGCGACGGTCAACTGTTCCACCTGAACCAGCGACCGAGGTCTTTACGCCTAGCTCTGTTAGGCCTAAACCCGAAGAAAATGATGCGAGCTATAGCACCCAGGAGGAGAGGTTTCCAGAAAGCAATTACGTCGAAGATGCCATCTCAGAATACACACCTGTTCCAGATCCTATGAAGAGGCCATTTGTGCCTCGAATTAAATTGAAGCAGACACAGGCTCCTCCAATGCGCTCGATGCCAGTCCAAGCTCCTCCAATGCGCTCGATGCCAGTCCAATCTAGCCCCCCACAACCAGAATTACCTCCGCGTGCTCCACCGTCACCGACAAAGAAGCACACCCCTTCACCGCGTTCAGCAGCTTCAAAATGCATTCCTCCGCGGAAAAACGTCAACCCTGTAACGCCTCAAGCGAAAGCTCCACATCTCCATTACTACTCCTGTGAACAACCCAAACCGCTTCCCCGTCTTCCACCTATCATGATCACACGTCCCTTCCCAGAGATTCCCTCTGCCACGACTTCTCTCGACGCGTGCGCAAGAGATATCACAGATAAACAAGTATTCAAGGGTCTACACGTCGCCACGGCTGCTGCGTGTGATGAAGCCGTTGACAAGTGGATTGAGGAGATTACTGGATATGGTGTCCGGAAGCTGCTGGCGGATCTAAGTCGATTCGAGGGACTGGGTATGAATACTCTTGCCGATGTTGCGAAGAGGGCAGCACGACAAAGAAGAGGAGAGATTAGAGATTGGCAAACGGTGAGGGAGGCTAGGCTTAGGGGTGATGAGACACAGCAAGAAGTGTGCATGGACGAAGATGATATATATTGTGAAGGAAATCGAAACGAAGAGGAAGAAGAAGATGGTGGGCAAGGACATGGAGATGCCTGTGAGGGTCTGAAAACGAGAAAGCAGAGTTTCTCGGATAGAGATGAATTACTAGATGAGATGACGCATAGGAGAGATTGTAAAGGTGTTGAGGGAGTTAGAGAGCGAGCTGTTAGGATGGGCTGGAGAGAAAGGAGTGTTTCTGGCCAACCTTGATTGTTTTTCCATTCTGTCCTAGAATGCTTAGGATTAAATTATCGAGAAGATTTTTTCACCGTCTCGACTCTTAGAAACTTCCGTGTGAAGTTTACTGTTCACTTTTGCCCTTACAATAACTAATGAATCAAAGATGTTTGTTACAAACATCCTCCTCCACTCCCCCGTAATTCTTTCCTACCCCTATTCACCCCGCTATTTTCGAACTCTTTGTTTTGCACACAACCTCACTTCACTTCAATCATGTACGAAAGATCTTCAAGGCAGTTTTTATTATCTGATCTTCATCCATTCATTCATATCTACCCATCCATCTGCATCTGCCCGAATTTCATATCATACCATCCCATGCCCTTCCATCCATCAATCTTACACATACATCGCTCGCAATTCTTCCCCTCCCTGTACAAATCATGCAAATTCCCATCCTCTCACTCCTTGGGCGCAACCCTCCTCACGTAAAAACGCTGTAAAAAAAGAGACAACACCAACTGCACCACAACGAATCCGGGGTATAACCTCCTCTCGCAGCGCTGCAATAAAAGTGACGAGGCAAAAAAGAGCAACGTAAGAACACGCCTCGTCATGAATGCACAGCTAAGGCTCCTAATGTACAGTGTGGTATATGTGCTGTGCTGTGCTGTGATGTGCGTATGAAACAGAACGATTGTTGTGTATGGTGCGTGGTATCAGGAATCGGGAGGGTCGGTTCATTAAGTATTACAATAATCATTCAGCTAAGGAACCGGTCCAAAGCTTTCTCTTTGCCTCTTCGTGGGTATCATTTCTTCTAGTAAAAGGGCAAAAGACAATCATTCGAAGAAAGACTCGTCTTCAACAAGACCTATCATCTGTTTAGCCAGGGCGCAGGCTGAGGTTGAGGTGCAGGTGGTGTAAACTCACGTCCGTCTTTATTCAACGTGTTGTTGCTAGGTTTGCGCTGTCCGAGCACATTGCCCATGCCCATGCCCATACCGAACATGCTACTCTCTCTACGCTTTTTGTTGCCCGCCTGGCCTTGAGAAGACTGCGATTGATACTGCCGGTGAGCGTCCATGCCGCCGCCAAATTGATCATACGCCGGGCCTGCTAGTGTGGGTGTGTTTCTGCCATACTCTGGCCCGGCCATAAGCGGAAAGCTACCTATTTGCTGTAGCTGCGGTTCGTAAGATGGCTGAAGAGGTGTGAAGCCTGTGTCGTACCCAGACTGCTGCTGCTGTTGGTAGTTCTTCGGTGGTGGGAATGACGGCGGGGGTTGTTGAGACCGCGGGAATGAACTCTGGTCATAAGATGGAGTTGGGAGATCTTGGAACTTCTGACGACGAGGAGAGCGGATGTCTTCAGGCGTCAAGGGTGGAGCTGATACAGTGACTTCAACTGGAGAACTGGCATGATCGTAGGGATCCTCACCGAAAATACCATCGTATTGCTGGAGGAAGAGTGCAAACACTGGGGCGGGAATGTTGAGTGTTGGGGAGAAAACAATCCCGACATTACGAACGTTCATCTTGTTAGTGTCGGCATGGTTGATGATGTTGATCAAGAACCCGGACAGATATCGCAGAAGAGCATTATTGGCCCGTGGCAGTCGGAACACCAGACCATTTAAGGCACTAATCTTCTCATTGACATCGTGCAACTCGGTGACAGCTAAGAACTCCAGATGAAGCTCCCTGGTCAAGATGGTGGAAGGCAGTTCTCTGAGATACAGCTTCAGCAGTGAAGCGACGGCATGGATGTCGTAGTACTGATCATCCGTGATCAAGTTGACGTCGCCTTCGGTGTTGAAACGCTCGCGGAGCTGCCTAATAACCACATTCGAACCACTTAGTCTGAAGATGCCCTCCTCAGAAGCAGCATTCTTTGCATCAAGGTACTCGATACATCTGTAGACCACAGCTGGCAATTCAATGTTTACGTCTGCAGGGTGGTTGTATTTCACCGCCTCTCCTAAAGGAGCGCCAAACGCTGGACGAATTGGTCCATGTTGTTCATAAGCCAACTGGGACAAGTTTGTCTGAGAATCATTGTTGACATCCTGCGACTCTGTGGAAATGCGGGGCTTTGATCCGAAACCAAAAAAGCTTCTCTTCTTCTGTTTGATTTTGTCCTCAGCCGCGGCGGGAGCCAACATATTTTGCTTGTTTCCCCAGGCTCCTGCATCCTGTATGACATGGGCATTCTTGGGTCCCGAAATCCCCTTCGACTGCGGGGCTTGAGACATCGGATCGCGCTCATGACCATGCGTTGGTGGGGAGGGAGTCTGAGAGTGCTTCGATCGTACGCCATGAGGTATGCTGCCCTGCTTAGTGTTTTCGTAGCTGATCCCACGCAAGCCGCCATCATCGTTGAGCTCCGGCAGGGTCTGGCTCCTATCGGGGGCATACATCTTCTTCTTCGCCTTCACGCCACCAACGTGGTGCGAACCTCCAGAGCTGCTACGAGCATGTTCACGCGATGGACGATCGTCATCCTCCGAGTCCTTATAATCAATGTATTGAAGCAGATCCTCAACCCACTGGTCGCGCTCTAGGTCACTCTCAGCGCACAGGACGTGCTTCACCTTACTGGACGAATCCTTTCGCTTGGGCTCGAGAATCAGGAATGCGTGTCGATACTGATTGTCCGGATCATCAAGATTACCACGTGACGGAGAGTGATTATCGGATTGCTGCTGTTGCTTGCCGATTTGAGCATTTGGAAGCTTGATCGTCCCAAGGTGCGGTCCCCCTGGAGATTCATAGTACTTGAATACCGGACCATCGAGTATAAAGTATCGAGCCTTCCAACCACCAAAATTCTTGCCTCTCTTGGTCAAGTATCCACTTCTCAAGGGCCTACCGCCAGGACCAGTCTTTACGGGACTCTCGGTCGCCGAATCAGGAGATAAATCTTCCGCGTGGGGGGAAACAGTGTTGGTTGAGAGATACTGGCAGATTTCCAGAGCCGATTCCGTATCCATAGGCGTGTTCAAGATTTCATCACAATACTTATCCAAGGCAGCTCTTCGAGCATCAACCTTGGCAGGAGCATGCCCACTGAATAGAGACCTCTCGGGGGTTTTAGCATTGAACTCGGGGGATTGCTTGAGAGTTTGGTCTAGACGAGCAAGTGAGGCTGAGTCTTTTTCTACTCTCCAAAGCTCTCGTCCATCTGATCTGGCAAATATCGCAAGAGTGAACACAGGATCTTCCTCGAAATTCTTCGGAAACATCAAACTGGCCCTGGACGGCTTGAGACGAGAGGAAGCTACCTTGACACTGATAGATGGAAGAGCATTAGGTGGGAGCAGCAAATCGGGGTATTCTTCGGTAACAAGTCCTCGGAATATGGATTTTGAAACGCTATGATTAGATGATGACTCCTCGTCTCTAGAACTCCCCTCAGAAGTCTCTTCTTCACCCTTCTTGGCAATAATCAATGGCTTTGGGGATACGAGCTGCAGTGGCTCACCCTTAGAATGTCCCGGTGATGATATCGACAACGGAGTATTAGGTGGTAATGGGATCGGCTGTCGTGGCGCTCTCGGCGATAGAGGGACGGCTCCTGGAAATGCGCCCATTCCACGTGGAGATAACGGGGGCGAATTTATTGAAGAATGATTGGAGGGGTTTCGAGGCAATGGAGAACTCATTCCCCGATCTGCTGGTCTGGGACTCAGAGGAAGCCCTGGACTCATTAGAGGTGGTGACATGACACCGGATGCTTCGTTGAGAATCCCAGCTAAAGAACCAGCATTAGACTCCTGCGGAGACAAGTGTCGTAAATGTGCATCAGGCGGAGAAATTGGCACAGTCTGCCGAGGACTTAATGGCAAAGGATCTGGCGAACTTTGAAAAGATCCGTCTTTAGGGGTCGTTGGCTTGGATTTCGGCATGCCTTTTGCACTACCTCGAGCACTTTTCTTTGACAGACTTCTCAATTCAGCTTCTTTCATGGCCGCAATTTCTCTTTCTCTATCATCGTCTTCTCTTGTCTTACGTCGACCTCGCTCAGGGAATGCAGGGATCTCATCCACTTCTAAAATGTCGTCGTAGTCCGAATCAGAATCCTCCCCCGTACCAGATGCCTGGCGAAGGTGTGAACTTGGGTTGTTCTTCTTTCCAAGATCAAGAGGTGCCGGTGGAGCCTTTCTGGGCGGCGCAGGAAATGCTCGTAGACCTTCGTCGGGGTTAGGTGATGGCTCAATGAGTGCCAAAGTAGGAGGTTGGCTAGACATTGGAGCTTTTGGTGGGGGAACATTTGGCGGAGGGCCTCTGGGTGGGTCGGTTGGCAAGCTTCTAGACGGCGGCAGAGAGGCATTGTATGGCACTTCTCGCGCAATCTCGTTCTGTTTTCGCTGCTGTTGACCTGCTTCAAATCCTCCAGCGGGTGCGTCCGGGTTGTATTGCTGGAACGCGTGCTGCGTCGGCGAAGGCATCTTATGTTCGGCTTCTACCATGTTAGACAGAGTTGGTGTCTTTGTTAAGCTCTGAACTTGGACAACTGGGGGAGTAATGGGGTATGGTGCCAAAGCAACGTCAATCGGCGACGGTGGGTGATCCTCTTGCGGATGTGCGTCTCTCAGACCTGCAGAAACCAGAGCCTCCACATTGGCAGCCTTGGGTGCTTCCACAGTCCTTGGTTCCGATGTAGTAGATGCGGCATCGGAGAGACCCTGATTTGAATCAACCGGCGAGGGATTCGAGATCTGGGCAAGACTTTCTTTTAACTTCCTGCGGTATCGCTCCTTGTCTTTCAATGCTCGCTCAAGATCTTTATTCAGTCCTAGAACCATAGCTCGTTGCTTGTCCACCAGCCGCCATAACTGTGCATTCTGCGCCTCTTGGGATGCCTTCTTGTTCAGAAGGTGTTCGATAGCAGCCTCTGGAGACCCCGTTTTTTGTATTAGGTTGGCAATTTCCAGAGAGCCTCCTGGACCCAGTTCTTGCGAGCCCTTGTGTGAGTGCATCCCGGCGGACAATGATGATAGAGCGGAGTCTATTGAAGACGTCCGGGGAGGTGCCCGAGCCATATCGATCCGATGCTGAGGAGCCGTAGATGCTATCGGAAGTCGCGTGCTCTGCGGTGAGCCTCCTGGGGCTTTGATTAGGACAGGATCGGAGACGCTTCGTGAGGTACCATTCGTATCGTGTAAAGGACGGCCGTATCTGAGGTCCAGCGTCAGTAAGCCATTGGATTATTGTTCAAAGTTAGAATTACCTAGAGTTTTTCACGTCCGCAGCAGATTCTCTGTCTGTAGATGATTCTCCCTCGGACTTGTAAAAGGTCTTCTCGGAGGCCAAGAGGTCGTCCAGACGCTCCTTCGGCGATCGAGGTTGGTCCTGATAATTTTGCTGTCGAGAGTCTTTCGAGGAGTGAGAGTAGTCGCCGCCAGTTCCGACAAAGGTAGTTCTAGTCGGAGTGACACTGCTCGGCGGTGATGCAGCAGTAGTGCTTGTCTGTAGAGGACTAGGAGCAGCCTTGCGAGACCTAGATGAGAGCGATCGAGTAAGTTCACGTTACAACACGCAGGAGCCGCCCAAAGCGGAAATGGACTGGGGTTTCTGCGCACCTCTTGCCCGAGTCTGATACTGGAGAGGAATTGGACGAAATGTTTGAAGGGTATTGGATCTGGGCTCGCCCTACTGTGGGGCTGTCCTGGGAGGAAGCATCGTCTGGGGGTCCATGGCTTTGTTGCGAATGATGCGACATGGCCCACCGGCTGAGACCTCAGTCTGCTATGCAGGTCTGGAGAGCAGGCGCGCACCGCAATTGGCTGGCATTCGAGCAGCAGGAGAAGGCTCCACGCTCGCCAGTTGCAGGGGAGTTGGGGGGTGCGGTGGATGCTGTCACTGCTGTCACTTGTTGTGCTGTGGCGCTTGAAGGAAAATGTCGCTGGGTCTGAAGGTTTCGAAGTGGCCTGGGTAGTCCTGATTGACGTCGCACGTTCCCAGAGGCGAGCGAGGTGTGAAGGCCGCTGGCGATCTCGAACACGGATTGAGCGATGCGGTAGGAAGTTAGGAAAAGCGGGTGCCAGTCTTGGGGCCGTGATGCTTGTGCGTGTGTGTTTGCGTTTGTCGGCGCTGGTGATTTGCAGCTGCAGATGCTGTATTCTTAGTTCTGAATGTGCACTGTACCACGAAGGAACTATTAAAAATTATCACAAGCGCTGGCAGCCCTCACGTCAGCCACGACCGACGACCGACCGGGACATGTACTCAGTGCGCGTTGTGGACAGAGGGGGGGTGTTCACTGGAGGATATAGTTTTCGGGGCGAGTCATGGGAGGAATTATGGGAGGAATTATGGGATTATTGGAGGCAAATTGTGAGGATGAGGATCTCAGGTTTAGGGAAATTATCAAATTATCAAATTATCACGATGGCCGTCTCTCTTTCCCTCTTTCCCAAATCCCCAGTGGCAGATGACGCCGAACAAACGACAAGGGGTCTTTCCTTCTTTCCCCAATAACTGCAAGGCTGTCCAATTATCTACCAGCCCTCCCTGAGTCCCCTGGCTCGCCTGCATGCACTTGTCCTACTTGTAGATTCTCGATGTCTCAATTCAACAGGTTCGTGCACCCGTTCAAAAAGCCAGGTGTGAAGGATATACACTTTTGGCACTCAAAAACCTGCCTTTTTCTCTCCGCCCACGATTCCACGCTTACAACTCGTGGTCGGCTGTTCCTGGTACCTTTTTCGTTGGCACCTGTTGATCCGAAATCTGTAGCAGTTGAGCCAGAAGGGCAAATGGGCAATCTAATCTGGGACCCAGCCGTTTGAAGTGCATCGGGCCCCTGATTGGCGCCGGCAGACGCCACAGCTAGTCCAGGAACACGGGCAGACGTTAGAGTAGATCGGCGGCAAAATGCTACAGCACGGCACAGTGGCAGTTTTTGAAAAAGTGCTGTTCAGTGCTCTATCGATCTGGTTGCGCTGCATTGGCATGGCGGCAGCGATAGTTACCACCTGAAAGGCCTTAAAATCTCCACTATCATCAAAGACCGATGCCGCCAGCTCAGGCAGTAGTACAGCACTGTACGGCACTACCTCCGCATATTTAGGTACATACTCGGGTAGGCCATCTGCATGCTGCAGGGGAGTTCGATACGGTACGTCTGCAGGTACATGAAAGCAGTCACGGAGGGGGGTACCTCGATAGTTCGCTCGCAAATGCAAATGCAAATGCGGAAAGTTTCTGTGAGGTCGCCGGTAGAGAGTATTCCGAGTTGGCTTCAAATGCAATATCAAACTCCAGGTCAGTCTTTCCCATGCTGTCAATCCAAAGTTGACACAAACAAAGCAACCACTCCATAACCCTTCAGCACTCAAGGGTGAACCCCAATTCATTGTCAAAACACCTTCTAGATCATTCGTGGGCAAAAGCAACTTCACCCCTCCTCCGACACACGACCAATTGTCACTTTAGTACTACATGAACCAGAATCTACCCCTCGATCGCCTCCTGCATTTTAAGGTTCATCCAGACTTTGGGGTAACAGGGGAAATAAGGAAAGGTAATGATATGAAACACCGAAACATGTTTTCTATCTCCGGTTAATAGCCAAGTATACCGGATCGCCGTCATGTATTGTCTCAGGTACTCACCTACACTGGTAAAAGCCGCCAAAAATCGTACGATGGCAGCTCAGCCTCCAGGAAAACGGCCAGCCGAGCAAAGCATCTTCGTTCACAAACTTCATGCATCGCTTATGACGTTTAAGCTTCATCCGCGCGGGAACTTCAACATCCTATCCTCTCCTCGTATAATGAAATGCTGTACTCGGGAGGTACTGGACAATTCCAAAAGGGCTCGAAGTGGAGGTCCTCGTCGTCCAAAGCGCTTGCGGAAACAACCTCGAAACGAACTACGGGCGGCGTTTTCAGCCACATCTCCAGAAGCTAAAATGTATCACGTTGCCCCACAGTCTATCGGATTTAAAGGCACATCCATATGGGGTCAGTCACATTAGCTTCACAGGGCGCTTACAAGACTTTGACTTCGGAGTCACAGTATAAAGTTCTCGCATATAAAGTTGGCCCCTGGAGGCGTACGCCCGGCCTCTTGGGTAACCTGAATGATTACATGGCTGCCACACTCCCAAAAATCCTCAGACTCGTTCGTTGAAGCCTTGAATAGAAGCAAGGGAAGTAGATGAGCCGCCCTCTTTCCTCCCAGCTGACAGACTACCCGAATCGCACCGAGCCCCTTACCAGTGCACACGGGCTCACCAATTCCTGGCGTCCACATCACACAACTGACAGCGGACCAGACGCAGCTTCACTGCAGGCGCTGTGGTGCAGAGCTTCAGAAAAGCGGTGTGACTGCAGAGGAGATCCCACCCTCCAGGCCTCCAGTGATACAGCCATAACACAACCGCTATTAATGAGGGAGCGCCATTGGGCTGGCGGAGGTCGTGCATCAACCCCTGAATCGACAAGCGAGTTGACGTTGAAACAAGAACGTGGTCAGTGACCTGCGGTGACTTCGCTCGCGACCAACTCTATACAATCCGGCGTAATCTTGGATAATTTGTCAGGCACGGGTCAAGCGACTCGATAACGGGATTAGGGAGAGCTCTTTCATCCTATCTAAGAAGGTAAATATTTTTAAATAGCATCAGGGCGTCAGATCGCCAATGTAGCTAAGTGCCGGCTGCCAAGAAATCCCTGATCATCAAACGGCTCCCAAAGCTCCCCCCCAGATTCCCTCCATCTCCAAGAACAAAACTCCGACCGGTCCTTCTTCAAGAACCAGCTCAAAACCTCCTTCCAAATCTCGGCCATGAATTCCGCCAAGTCCAAAAATCCCCCGCCTATTTACCCATCAGCACTTCTGAAACCCCATCAATCACTCACGGCCAACCTCTCACACCAAAGCTTAGCCGCAGTCACGATGCAAGCGCCGTTCCAGGCATCCAATCAGCAGTTTACTTTCCTACCACCCTTTTCATTCGCTCAGCTCACTTCAATCATTTTGAGCCTCCTGTTCGTCGAGTGACATTGCAGCCCCGCTATATTTGACGACCACATATGATTTTTGCCTCCCTTCTCAAATGAAAATATCATTTTATCTGTCACTTCCAAGTTTCCCGATGGCGAATTCTTCACAAGCTCCAAATTCTCGAGTCCAATCATCTATCCCTTGATGAAATTTCTTCACCCTTCGTGTTCTAGCCTCAAGATATGTCACGAACACCTTTCTTGGTATTCTCATCCAAGAACTGCTACTGGTTCCCAGCCAACCTCTCGGGTTATATCAACGCCTCCCGTTCCCCCAACGTCAGCGCGTCTTCCGGCTCATCCGGTTCGATAACAAGTGAACAGCTCAAACAAAATATGCCTTGCTGGCAGTAACGTCGTATTGAGCTGATGGCCAGCGAAGTATTGGCAACTTCTTTACCCAATGACATTTCAATCATACCTGCTCTCTCGCCTCATCAAGTTGCATGAAGCGGGGCATTCGCGTTTTCCAAGCAAAGCTGAGCAGTCTTTACAAACAGTGAACAAGCTCGGGATATCGACAAACAAATCGATGGCGCAGCTACCCGCTCCCCTTATTCACATGCCACGTACTCGACGGGAAGCTACAGCTGTCGTTCAAGGGCTGCCTTGAGATCATGCATGCACGTTCCCGGTCGCGTGGTCACTTATGGGATCATTGGGCAGATATTATCATAGCTTAAGTGAGGGGTTGATAGATCGAAGAGAGCCTTGGTTCACGGTACCCGAATTGCTCACCGAAATCAATTTGCAACATGAGGAACCCCTATTTTTTTAGATCTTCTTGCTTAGATCGGCCGTACTGTTGCATAACAGCAATAGCTAGATCTCAGCTAGCAGTCTCCGCACGGTAACTACGTCTTGTACGCTTCAAATTTACATATTTTAGCTTGTAAAGCGTGCTTGCAACACCGCGAAGTCTAGATGTATGACTTTATTTTCATCGCATCTATATCTCTTTCTTTCACTCTGCTTCTCAGCCTCGAGCAAATGAATGTTCATAATGTAATAAAAGAATTCGTAACATCAAATTGGCAAGCGCAATACTAGTCTCCCCCAATCAGGTCAACACATCTGGAAGCAGAGTTCGGCAAGTTGGTGGAATTGCCATTGAACCTCTATTACTCGTCGGCTTCTATCCATAGACCTGATTTTTATCACAGCTTCAGACTATTTCATTGCTGAAAACTTTACACGTGGTGATACCAGCCCAAGCGTTAAGGATACTCCAAAAATTCATCCTCGGCTCTATGATCTTCTTTCCCAGCTCAGCAATTTTCCTTCTATATCAGGCTCCGCAATGAGTCGGGGCAGATCTGATTATATATGCCTCGAAGCTACCAGATCTTGATCTCCTTTTGCTGGAAATGCTAGAAGTAGGATGATTTGGGGGGTGATGCGCCATGTTCGCACGCCTCCTCCCCTTGAGCGAGGAATGTTATTAATCCCATGTTTTGTACGTACGCCTGTGTTTTGCATAATTCGTGTGTGAGTATTGACCAAGCACCATAATTCATAGTAAATAGTCGAATGCATAGATCTCGTCCCCCCCCCGGGGGTTTTCATGCCTGATCGGACAGAGGATTCATTTTAGGTACGATACGCCATAATTATGTTCTGAACCATGTAGATATATCAAATTCACATGAATTCAACCCTGCTCAAATTTTAGACGTTCAAACCTATGTTTCCCGTTGTCTGAGCTGCAATATATTTACATCGATCATTAATCTTCGCCCAGAGTTCGAGGTGACGACTACTCGAAAGATACCGATAATGATTGACCATTTTACTATGAAATAAACCACTGCTAACTAAGGGAACATCTGGAATCCACAAACTAGCGCAGTTATTGCTTGAAAGAAGTAAAACTTCAGTGACAGCGCAACTCCCGCCTCCCTCTTCTACAACGCCCTTCCCCAAAATCAAGACCAGATATTTTCGAAATCGACTCTGGACACTTCGAATACTTATTTTCCGGTCCTCCAACTTGTTCTTTGATCTTGAAAGGGAAAGGCCTTTAGTTTTCACTGCGTCGCTGAAAGAAAGGGGGAGGCTCTTGCCCCTCTCCCCCGGCCCTTCCTTTTCGACGTGACTTCGAACAAATTCCATTCGATGTTTTATTATGTCCCATTATATCCAGAGCCATATACTCTTTCCTCTCAGTCAATGCAATTCGTGGCCATCCGACAAGGAACAAATGGCTCATCGTGTTTTTCAGCAGACGGTCTGCGCTGGGCGGGTGGGGTTCGTGTCGAGATGATCAAAGAGGTTGGGGGATTGAGAAACACGAATGAAAACGGTAGGATTCTTGTAAATGACTTGAGAAGAGTTGAGTATCTTTATTTTCTCACACCAATGTTGATAATTTGATACTTCTTGCATTGGCAGGCATTCACATTTCATTCACGTTGAAAGCGCTTCTATCAAACTCAACTTACTTTCAATGCTCTGAAAAGGTCTTATGGTATGGTGAGTAACAAGGCTCCGATAGGTCCAAAGTCAGAGGTCGGGTGGTGAAGTTGAGACGTTTTCTATGAGAAGTTGCGGTGTTGAGGATAGATGCTGCTAAGTGGATTTCATGAAAGTCATGGTTGCTCTTTTCCTCATTTAACACATTGCGAGAATTGGGTTCAAAGCGTCGTTGTTCTCATTTCTTTAGAAGCTTCATGCTAATTCTAAAACGCAAGCAGCTTTCCTCTATATCATTACAATCCGCCGGTTTGACTACGTCAACAAGTTTCTTGCCACCGTTCTTTTCGCCGCGGAGGGAGTTACCATCGAGACACAGCACAGATTTTTTGCGGCAGGATCGATTTCATTTTTGACATGAGTGCCTCTTTCCTCAAATATTCAATGGCATTTGGCATTCTAGCAAGAGCACCCGTCGCCATAGCCCTAGTCATTTCGAGACACAGGTAGCATCGAGGAACGGCCAAGAACACGCCGAGAAGCAAATTCAAACTAGGATTCCAAACTTTTACATCATGACGTAGCAACTCTACTGATTCGCCATCAATGAGGGGTCATGCCAAAGGTGGGATGCGATAAGGAAGGATAGGAACGAGTAACGTTCAAGGTGGGATCCCGCTCAGAAACATGCCTACATAAATCCATCGGTTCCCTCAATGACGCACTTCAGGAAGCAGATTCATGCGAATTAGATCCTTTCTTTCATAACTCCAAACGCATGAATTGAGGATTCGGTACCTGCCGATCGGGATGCAGGAAGAAAAGCCCAACGCTTGGGTCGCTGGGAAGGAAGTAAGGAGGGAAGGAGCGATATGCTTAAACATCCAACAAATTTTATGTCAAAGCTAGGTTGTAAGGCTAAGCGTGTTTGTTTTTTGGATAGGAAAAGAGAAAGCAACATTGAAAAAAACTGACAGAAGCTGGAATAAGAATAAGTTTTATCAAGCTCGCAGAAACAGACAAGAGGGAGGTAGAAATGTTCGGGAGAAATTTGAGGCCCAAGGTTCTGGGACTTAAACCATTTCCAGTATACATATTATGGCTTCAGATCTGGCACAGCCGCTAAACCACTGGTGTTTAGACAGTGAATCGGGAAATCAGGAAGTTGAGGTTGTGCAAAATGAAGGTATGGCGGAATTGAATCTGGACCTGATAATGGTTTCGAGGTTCAGTGGATCCCGGAATGTCCAGAGATGCAATCGGGGATTTCGAGATTTCTATTGACTTGCAAGTGCCGTTGGAGGGGATGCTAACTCGAGGTTTGCACGTGGATGTTCGCAAGTTCGTGCTCGCATGTTCTGGGCTAAAGATCGATTCCAAGATTCTGGTCGAACAAAGTCGTTCAGGCATCATCTTCTGTTCAACAAGGGTCATTGATGACAATTAGCTAGATGACTTCGTCGGAGTTTCCTCTTGCTCGAATATTTCAATGGCTGCTGACCTTCTGAATTGTGAAGTTTTAAGCCGACTCACCAGCTTCCTGGCTTCTGTTTCGGGAAGTTGCAATACTGCTTGGAGAAACGCAGTGGCTGGTCTCTTGACTTGGTGGATATGGAAGAGTAATTTAGGATGCTCTCACGTCTCAGCGTATATTGAGATTAGTCCATGCTCTCTCTTGCAAAAAAATAATTCATCGTCTGGGATGGGACGCTTCGCTTCAAGTTAGGAGAACTGGGGGCCATTATTTTGGTGATATTCCGGATAGATGAGGTCCTGTGCTCCTGGCGGTAAACGTTTCGTTTGTGCAGATGAGCTGCGGCCAGTCTCACGGCCGTGGAAGAAATTAAAATGGAAAGCGCTTGAAATCAAGAGGAAACATGGAGAAAGCTTTCCAAGACTCAGAGGAAGCTCAATCAAGTCTGGAATAGTATATCCAAGCCTCGATGTTTGATGAGGCGCTCGCTGCAATCAGCTGATTCTCAAATGCGACGGAAAGTACCCTCTTGGACGAGACCCTCGGGAGGAAGCAAAGCACGCCGCAGCGGAAACCCCCATTCTGACAGCTATTATTATCTAGACCAACGGGAGGAGTGGAATCACCGCAATTGCCTAATGCAGTATGGAGAGAGAGATTTAGGTGCAGAGTCAGCGCGGGAAGCGCCAATAGCAGGCTAAGTTTCAAACACAGTGCTGACTACTTGCATCTAAATTCGAAATAGGAGAGTACATGTTTACTCATACGGAGGTAGTGCTCCATGGGTGTGGATAATTTCCGCTATTTTCCATTTTGAGCCCCAAAGCCCCTGGCTTCGGCGGCACTGCCCTCGCTTGGCGATCCTGCGTGAGGACAAGCGACAAGCTTCAACGCACGACATCTCAACTTGCGACGACCGTGACGTTCTCCACTTCCCGATACTCCTTCCTATCAAACGTTCCCTCTGTTTGCCTCGAAGGCTGATTATGCTCATGTAGCAATTCAGCACCGCATGAATTTGGCAACAGTGGATGCCAAGTACCGGTCACCAAGTGTGGATATTTCAGTCCTGTATCTCATCAGAACTTGTAATTTGTAAGGCGGCGAGGTTTTGTGTGAGAAAACAGGGGTGGCACAGATATACCTAGGTACTCACTAGTGATGGCTCGGGATACTGTAAAGCTACTTTTCTGACCATTCAAATCGTTCAATTACAAGAAATATGGGGTCTGTTTTGCGCAATTGGCCGAGTAGCGCACAACTTTATCCTTAATTATCCGACACGAGGCCGCAGCCTGCCCACGTCGGGTTATCTCGTACCTAAGGTACGCTGTCCGAGCCGCAGCTGAGCATAGAAAGCCGCCGTCCCGCAGACACTTTGCTGTTGCCCCAAGATTTCGAGCCCTTCAGCCCCAGAGGATTCCCAAAGATATATTTTTACACTGAAGTAACCTTACCTAACCCTAAATGTTCTTTGAAACAAGCAGAGAGCATGGTCTTACTCCACGCTTCGGCTAGTGCTCTCATCCTTCTTTCACAAAACAATGTCCTCGCAATTACAATGTCACTATTTTTTGCCTCTGCTGCCGCACAGCAAATCCTGATGCATCCTCTATGCTTTCCGGATACCGTCTGGTGGGGTCTGTTCCCGTGCACAGCACATGACGGGAACAGCATTGGCCTCCATGCTCCCTTGCACAGTGCAATCCTCTGAGTGGAAGCGATGTTTGGCCTTCAGTGAGAAACATGCAAGGCTACCGAAATCGAGAAGGAGTGCAATCTCCCAGGTACCCGAGTGTAAGTCACTTTCATTAGCGATTAACTTTGATGTTCCTATCCTTCCTCCAGCTCCTCCTACAAGGTACTTTCTCTATCTGCTATTCTTGCGGGTTCACTACCGTACTTCGCCAGATTCCATCCCGAGAACTCATCCTACTGATGCTATCTTGATCTTACTGAGCCTCTGTTTGGATTCCATCCCAGTTCAAGGTAGGTGAGATGGACTTCATGGTAGATGAAAAGTTCATCTCCCAAGAGTATATAGAAGGGTCCATCTTCTATCAATCCCAAATCATTCTCATCATCAACAGCTCCAACAGCACAACAACAACCACCTTCCTTACAGTCTTTTAGATTTCTATCACTTTCATTCCAAGCTACTCAGCACTTCCAAGATTTCCATCTTTTCCAGACAATCAACACTTCCAGCTTTCAAAGTCTAGCACTTTCAGCATTTCCAGTCTTTCCAAGATCTTCAGCACTTTCAGCAACACTCTAACACTTTCTCAAAGTCGTTCAAATACAACCGCCAAAATGCAAACAGTTTCCTCCGCATTCCTCGTCGTTCTTGCTTTGGCAACTCAATCTTTCGCCGCCCCTCTTGAGATTCCGGGCTCTTACGGCAAAGTTTCGTCTCTGGTAGACGATTATCTCTCCTCAACAACTGCCCCCGCAGTCTCGACATCCGTTCCCGCCTACAACCCCCCGATGTCTTACGGTGCTCCAGGCGGATACGGACATGGTAACCAAACTGTCCATCCCTCCGGCACAGGAATAGTCGGCCCTACCGGTACCGGTATTGTTACTAAGCCTACTGGCACTGGTGTTAGCACCAAGCCCACCACCACCAAGACTGGCACTTCCACTGCTTCAGCTCCTACAGCCACCAGCAGCGGTGCTGTTTTGCACGGTGATGGCAGCAACTGGCCTACTATCGACAAGTGGGTCAGCTTCGATCAGATCTGGGCCTCCAACTTGCACAACATCGAACAATCTTGCTCTGGATTCCCCAACGCAACTGACAACAACAAGACCCCTCCCTTGAACTCCAAGCAGGAGACTGCCTTCCTCTACGATGCTATCCTCGAAGAGGCCAACAGCACCAAGGTTGACAAGCGCTACATTCTCTCTACCGTTCTCCAAGAATCCCACGGATGCATCCATGTTGGCTACACCATCTCCAACGATGGTGTTTTCAACCCAGGATTGATGCAAGATCACAACGGACCCCACAACTGCAAGGACGTTCCGGAGGGCAAATGCTCCAAGGAAGAGATCAAAGGCATGATCCACGATGGCACCTTCGGTACCTGGGCCTACCCCAAGGGTGGAGACGGACTCGTGGGCGTCCTCGCAAACGCTACAACTCTGGGAGCCAAGGAAGGCACTGCTCAACAATACTACTGGGCATCTAGAATCTACAACTCTGGATCCTACAAGAAGGGATCTGATCTCTCGACTCCTCCCAATGCCACTCCCAACTACTCTTCTGACATGGCTTACCGTCTCACCGGTGCCGTCTTCTAAGCATCTGGAATGACTTAACGATTTCCATATTGTCTTTTCCTTTGTATACTGCATAGCATTTGAATCCACTTGAAGTGGCGGAGCATGGGATAGCGGGTGTGTTTTTGGAGTATCAGGGTTCGGATCTGGGCTTGTAAACCTATGGAGTTAAAAATTGAGACTAGAACATTTTTGCCGAATAAATCTTCTTCAATCTGCTTGTGATATCAACCTCCTCTTTTAAGATATTAAAGATTTACAGCCAAAATTAGGAAAATCAAAGTTAATTGGGAGTATTACTCGAGGTTGAAAGTCATTCTTCCAAACAGCAGTTTCGACTTAGGGAACAACTTATAAACTCAGACACTTTTATGATTATCACACGTTGATATCTGAAAATATGTAACAGATTCAGTAATTAACACTTGCACTGATTCGAGGAGACGCACGTGCACGTGGTCATTCAAGGGGTAAAAGCGGGGCGGACAGCTATCAGTGACCAATACCGGACCGCCCCGCATTATTGCGCGTTTTGGAGGTGTTTGAGCTGATTTGAGCTGATTAGATGGTTAGTTGACCACAACATGGCACAGCATGTCTCACAGCAGCAATCATTGATCACCGAGTCGCACCAAATATATATTGATATACTCGTACTCGTACTCTGCAGAACTGTCCTGAACACCTACCTTTTCATCTCATCTTCAATTACCTCTAGAAACTCGAGGACCAACACCCAAAGCTGCGCCCCCGGACTCGATCACTACTCAGACAAATAAACACAATGGATCACTCGCATATGGATCACAGCGGAATGGACCATGGCGGACACGGTGCGATGCCCGCCATGTGCAACATGAACGTACGCAGTTTCATCTTCTCTTCTCCCCAAAACTCCAGAGATCCAGAAGCTGACAGATTACAAATAGATGCTCTTCACCTGGGACACCACAAACCTCTGCATCGTCTTCCGCTGGTGGCACATCCGTACCACACCCGGCCTAATCTTCTCCCTCCTCGCCGTCGTCGCCCTAACAGCCGCCTACGAAGCCCTACGATCACTGAGCCGTCGATACGAATCGTTCGCTGCGCGCAAGGAAGAGGAGACTCCGAGTAAGCTCCCCCTCACACCCAAAAACTCTTTCAAAAAGAGAAAATACAATACATTTTCTTTGGGTGCTTGGTTCTTTCTTTACATAATAGAGATTTGGACAACACGCTGAGAATTTGAAACTTGGAGACGAAACTGTTACTGAGAGAACCCCTTTCCTGTGGTCAGGACGCAACCAGGTTGAAGTGAGCAAGCGGGCGCATGTTATTAAGGCCCTGCTGTATGCTGTACAGAATTTCTATGCTTTTATGTTGATGTAAGATCCCCTTTCCGCTGTTCCCTTTTTGGCACCATGGAAACTGATACGAATGCAACCAGGTTACTCTTCATGACCTACAACGGCTGGGTAATGCTCTCCGTGGGCGTAGGCGCCTTCATCGGCTACCTAGTGTTTGGAAACAATACCAGCGCGACGAAAGACGGCGCTTGCCATTGATTCTCACCGATACCCATACAATACGATCACGATACTATACCCGATTTGCGGCGTTGCATTTCACACATGAATGTTTGAATTTTGGCATATCCTGCCATATTGAGCGATGGATTTACTCGGATGGATTCGGCGAGATGGGCATGAAAAGGATGAGACGACACATATATCCTCTAATTCCATGTCGAATTTATGACTTGATGAAATATTGCCACCAATTTCTCTTCCCACCTATTCATCTTGATCGGAAATTGATTTTGAGATTATGCTGGATTCGTGGCGTGTAACAATTTCGAGTCCGCGGTTCTATTTTCGTTCAGCCCCTTTTCGAGGCTGCATCTGCGCCTCAAAGTTTGGGGGCCCAACCTGCAGCGCATGATATGCATGGTTAGATTGAAGGCCGGCTACGTCAGAGATGCGATGTGCAACAAAAATCTCAAGTGAGACCGGGTGTATAAGGTTATTTTGCAGGTCATATTTGAGGTCAGATATGCCTTGGCGGGGTAATAATGCCGTTTGAGCTGTGTTTTCCAGTTTTCGGTTTGAGATCAAGCACTCCAAACTAGATACCCAACACATGACTCGATTTTTTGTTTCCAGTGATTTAGAGCCCTCCTAGGTGTATTTGATATCCATATCCTATTTAAAGCCTCCCTTTATCTTCCAAATGTTCCTTACCTTGCAGTCACGGGCGTTCCAGAACTTCCCAGAGCTCCCTTGGCTACACGCTGGTAGTGTTGTCGATGTATCAACCAAATGCAGATAGCCGATGTCCAACAGTTTTTCATCTTAAGCATTCTGCAATTTCCATATTGGGAAATTTTATCTTCGCCCTTATTTGTCGCATCCTAACTCGACACTGCGGCTCGATCATGCAGCGTATATCAAGGTCGCTCCTGCACAGTGCTTAGTATCGTGTGAGTAATCACGCAACCCGCAATACGCTCAGATCTGCAACGTTATTTACTGAAAGCGGTCATAAAGGTCTTCTACTACTGTGCAATGCTCCTTGACGGCTGAAAAGCGAGCTGACTGGACATTGCTGGGCGTGTGCATTCGCTTTTTTCGGCATATATTCTACCTGGAGATATAGCTTACCATAAGTGGATGGTCACTTCGCGCCAGCAACCTTACATGGGAAGCAACATGTTGCTAGTAGATCAGTTTACACGGCATGAGTAATTACTCAAAGTAAGAAATATGTTGCGAGCATTGAGAATTGGCAAATTTCACAGAAATATAAATAGGACACCTTTCCCACATCATTCCATATACACTCAATTCCAAAATCCCCCCATATCATTTGAGTTCAAATCTAATTCAAGATGCATACCAATCTCTACACAGTTCTCTGTCATCTCCTTATCCTCTCAGCATTTTCCAACGCAGCCCCAACTACACCAGCACCAGCAACTCACAACCCCCAAACCCTCACCCCCACAACCCTCATCGAATTCCCCAAAGGCACCTGGCTAGAAAACCTCGTAATCCGCCAATCAGACGGCAACGCCCTCGTCACCGTCCTCTCATCCCCCACCGTCCTCCTCATATCCACAACCCACGAATTCCCTCCCATCACCGTAGCCACATTCCCCCTCGCGCTCGGCTGTCTCGGAATCGTCGAGCTAGCCCAAGACATCTTCTACGTCGCCGTCGGGAACTGGAGCGCTGCAACTGGCCTATCAACACCTGGCTCTTACTCGATCTGGGAACTTGATATGCGGGACGGGCGTACGGAGCATGCGAAGAAGAAGAAAGTAGCGTCGCTTCCAGGCTCGGGGTTTTTGAACGGCATGACGATTTTAAATCCCGTTGCTGGGATACTGTTGGTGGCTGATAGTTTGTACTCGGCTGTGTGGTCTGTGAACGTGTATAGCGGGGAAGTGGCAGTAGCTGTTAACGATACGAGTATGAGCCCCGTGCCGGGTGCTAGTCCGCCGTTGGGGATTAACGGTTTGCATTTGCTGGGCGAGGAATTGTATTATGATAATACGAATCGGGCGACGTTTAATAGGATTCCTGTTGATCTTCGTACTGGGAAGGCTACTGGGAAGGCGGAGACGATTGTGCAGTCTACGATTGCGGAGATTTTCCCGGATGATTTTACGATTGATTTTCGGGGGAATGTGTGGATGGCTGCTGATATTTGGGGGCAGATGGATCTGTTGCCTGGAGCGGCTTCAGTTTCTGCTTCTGGTTCGGGCACTGTTGCTGTTGACATTGTTGCGGGATCTAAGGATGAGAAGAGCATCACGGGCTGGACTGCTGCCAAGTTTGGGACGAAGCTGGAAGATGTGAAGAGAAGGAGTTTGTATGTCACGACGAATGGGGGACCGGTAAATTATCTCTTTTCGAATTGGACGGCTGGTGGAATGCTGCTGAGGTTGGATACTGTTGAGCTGGGACTTTATTAAACAAAATGGATCAAGTCATCTCACAAGAATGGGAAGATAAATACTAATATAATTGACATTTCTCTTCAAAAATGGGATGAGACGAAATTTGAATTTCTCAACGGTCTCTGTTCAAATCAGATAACCCCGCTTCCTTGGTGAAATGCGACGTGTGAGACAAGAAAAGGGAGAAAGTGTAACTGGCCTTCTTTATGAGGGGAGTTGGCGTGGCCGGCTTTGCCAACTTCATGTGACGACCAGAGAACTGTTTCTAGGCAAGGCCATTGGGGATTCCCTGGCGCTGGGAGCACAAATAAGTAGGAGACGATGAAATAAGGAAAGATAATGATACTAATCAACGATCGGCTTAGTTATTAGCCTCCTCTAGGAAAAGAACAGAATTGGAGTTTTCAAGGTCTTCAAGTCAAAGCATTTGGAAGACTCCGCATGATGCATTTTTGTTATCCCTTTGGTAGACAAAATACCTAGCCCCCATTTTAGACTTTTAATTCAGAGATGCTCTTTCTCAAATCCTCCTGCTCCTTAGTGACGCCGCTGTACTTATTGATCCAGCCTAACACCTCTCGGTGCCAGACCAAGGAGTTCTCCGGTTTCAGAACCCACTATTTCAGATTAGTCAAAGTCATAGAAACGGGGCAAAATACTCACATGGTTTTCATCTGGAAATGTTAAGAATTTGCTAGGGATTCCTTTTGTCTGGAGGACGTTGAATGGAGCAAGGCCTTCTGCAATCGGGAGACGGTAGTCTAATTCATTATGAATGATCAGGTGAGGAGTGGCCCAGTGCTTTAGGTGAGCTGCTGGGTCCCACTTTTCATAGTTCTCGCGGTTCTCCCATAAGGTTCCGCCAAAGTCATGGTGAGGGAAGAATAGTTCTTCGGAAGAGTATTGATTCAATGTGCTGAAAACACCGTCATGGGTGACCAATGCCTTGAATTTGCGGCCCAATGGATGACCTTGGACCCAGTTGACCATGAAACCGCCATAACTCGCTCCAAGAGCCACAGCTCTGGAAGTGTCGACGTACGAGAGGTTCTTCTCAATGTACTCGAAGCCCTTGACCAGATCGATGTATGGTCTTCCTCCCCAGTTGTTTCGGATGCCATTCTGGAAGTCCATGCCGTATCCTGTACTTCCAGTAGGATTGGGAGTTACCACAACGTAGCCTTGCTCAGCGAAAATAGCAGGGTTCCACCGTGTCGACCAGCCTTCATTCCACGCGCCTTGGGGGCCTCCGTGAATCAAATATGCCAGAGGGTAAGTGTTGCCTTTCTTGAAGAATGAGGGCTTTACTACCCAGGCGTGAACATTGTAGTCTTCGGCTCCTTTGTACCAAAACTCCTCAACTTGATCCTGTGATAAACCGAAAGTCTTCCCACCCTTCGCATTTGACGAAACAGTGGTGAGCTTCGAAGGTTTTGTAGGATCGAGAATACTGTATACGCTGTTGTCTACCAGAGAATTGCTGCTAATGAACAAATCATTCTTAGGTAACATTTTAACATCGGTGACTGTTCCATCATTGACAATTGCTGTTGGTAACTCCTTTGCATGGCGTGGAGACGAGGGTAGCTTGAATAGCTTGCCCCTGCCATTCTCTTCCGCGGTCATATAGAGCTCCTCGCCATCTTTGCTCCAGACAATGGATTCTGGCCTCAGATCCCACTTGCCCTCACCATCCTTAGTCTCATAAAACTCTTGGACGTTTGAGAGGTCTGTAATATCAGGTACGAGCAGCAGTCTAGGCTTGTCACTTTCGTACTGATCACTTTTCATCCGAGCGAATGCTACAGATTTGGCGTCAGGAGAGAAAACAGGCGAACTGCTGTAACCTTTAAGATTCCCTGTTTGGACAATTTGTGGTGGAGGTGTTTGAAGCTCTTTGAATGTTCTAATGGGAATGAAATAGAGGTCGGTCTTGGTGTGATTTGCCGGATCCAATTTGGGGTCTTTAGCGACAAAGACAATCCCGTTCTTGCTAATGTCGAAATCTCCTGCTCCTCCAAAAGGAGGGACTGGTGATTCTAAACTGACCGAGTGACCCGCCAAAGCGTTTTTCAGGGGCGCCACATTGAATACAGCTGCGCCAGAACTTTTCGTCAAGGTGGTATACCATATAGCACTGGTGTTCTCCGTCACATATTGATCCCACTGCCTCACAAACAGTTTGTCGTAAACCCTGCCAGTTGACTTTGGCTTCACGGCCGTTTCACTGTTGTATAAATCTCCTTTTGGGGTTGCTAAGCCAGTCAAAGCGAGGGCAATGTTGGCTTCGTCAATTCGAGTGACTTTCAAATTGGACACCGAGCCATTATATGTCTGGATCTTTTCTGCTCTTATTAAATCAGCTTTGCCCCGGCGAAAAATATTTCCGGAATGCTCTACTTGTCATTCGGCTTCTCAGCATCTGCAAGAATGAGATCTGTAGTGCCTTTCTCACCACCCTTCAACCACAATACGAGATTTCCCTCTCCAAGCCATGTTGGTTCCGAGGCACCCAAATCACTGGCTAGCAGCGTTGACCCTCCAGTCTTTATATCGAGGACTCGGATTTCGTTCGTCTTCGAGTGGGTTTGGAAGGAATATGTCGAGACGGTGAACAACGCCAACGTGCCCGCCGCATTGGGAGTTGCAGGTGTTCGACGAGGGGCAGAGAGGAGCACCTCCGGTGTGAATTTGTTTGCGCGGACTGTCATCTTTGGAGTGAATTTTGAGGACGGCAGATTGCAGCTCTACAGGTGGAAGAACTGAGAGCTTTAAGGAGCCCTGAAGACAGTCGAGCTTCTCTAGGAAAGGAAGGTCCGCTTGTCACTGTTGCCATCTAAGGCGACAATGACGGACTGCCCGCCCAACCCCGCATATCCTAAGACCCCTGTACGTACTGCTTTATATTGTCGGCAAAGGACTGGAACCCCACCACTTTTTTCACCTAATACCTGCATCCCCATCAACGTCAATTTGCATTTTTATCAATATTATTAGGAAAAGAGTAAAAATTCAATTTTCTTTTTTACCTTCCATTTTCTACCTTCTACTACGTATATATTATAGCCTCTCTAATATTTCAATTTTTATATATTTTATATTTTTTTATATATTATAGTTTTTATAATGATACGATAATAATTATAATATATTGAAAATTATAATAAATATATTTAGGGGATTATAATGCGCTGAAGGTTACAGTGCATTGAGCTGAGGATTGTAGTGGTGGCCCTGGTGGCCCTGGTGGGCGTTGTAGTCTGGTGGGCGCTGTAGTCTGGCGGGCGTTGTAGTCTGGCGGGCGTTGTAGTCTGGCGGGCGTTGTAGTCTGGTGGGCGTTGTAGTCTGGTGGGGATGCAGGTATTAGGTGAAAAAAACGGCGGGGTTTGAGTCCTTTATGAAAAAAGTAATGGGGTTTCAGTCCTTTGACGTTATATTGTGTGGAATTTCTATGTTATGCAATGAACCGAGGACCTTGGATTTGACATATTCAGAATAGAAAGGGAGATATCCAAATTTCAGGCAAATAGAAAATTAATCGTGGAAAGCGATCATTTGGATATGAAAAATTCGAAGAATACTTTCGAGTAGAACTAAAGCTTCTCAATTGGGCTGACGCAGCTTGCAGGGGTGTTGACCTGAAGAGCTCAGGGCAAGTTGAGGCGCAGTCGCCGAACAAGCCACAGTTTGACGGAACACATCTAAATATACTCGAGCAGACATCAGCTCAGCTACCAACACAATTTGCGAATAGCTTCAAGCGCTGGTTATTCCTACCAATCAATGCATATCTGCTGTACCTTAAGACTTTACTCTACGTTCCGAATTACCCGTACTCGAATTTGCCAAGCACAAGCTTGCGCAGCTCTCGAAGCTCACTGCTGAACAACGACACATCTACACCACCGCCGCAATGGCACAATACTTCCTCGACCTTGTCTACACCCTCACCAATTGCATGAGCTGTTTCCCGGGCTCCCCGCAACTAAAAATCAATAACCGCAGCTTCAAAATCCTCCGATTGCTAGGTGAAGTACGTCCTTCAAGCCGTACCTCCAAACCTTTTTTCCCATGCTGACAAGCTACGTCCAGGGCGGTTTCTCCTACGTCTATCTAGTCCAAGACTCCAGCAATGAAGCCCTCTACGCCCTCAAAAAAATCCGCTGTCCATTTGGCCAAGAATCCGTCGCGCAAGCCATGAAAGAAGTAGAAGCTTACGCGCTCTTCTCACCACACCCAAATATCATACCCAGCGTCGACTACTGTGTCTCAGCCGATCGTTCAGACCCCGGCGCAAAAACGGTGTACATTCTGCTACCATATTACCGCCGAGGTAACCTGCAAGATATCATCAATGCGAATCTAGTCAATCACACGAAATTCCCGGAACGGAGGCTGATGGTGCTGTTTTTGGGCGTTTGTAGGGCGTTGAAGGCAATGCATAATTATAAAGTTGGGGGCGGGCCTGGAGGGGTAGGAAGTCAGAAGAAAGCGAAGAAAATCAGGGGGCAGGCGGCAATGGCTGATCAGGAAGCCGAAGAGGAGGTGGAGCAGCAGAGGGGGAGACAGAAGGGGAGAGAGCTGGATCCGGATAGTGAGCAGCAGGAGCCATTGATGGAGGGAGAAGTGACAATGGCTCAGGAGGGTGTTGCGCCGGGTGAGATCAGGGCGTATGCTCATAGGGATATCAAGCCTGGTACGTATTTCCGAAGAAAGCCAGAAATTAAGCTAATGTTTGCAGGCAATATCATGATCGACGACGATGGCGAACAACCAATCCTTATGGATCTGGGGTCAATAGCTCCATCACCCACGCCAATTACCTCGCGATCCATGGCACTCGCCGTACAAGACACAGCAGCAGAACACTCCACAATGCCCTACCGCGCGCCTGAACTATTCGACGTGAAAACCGGCAGCGTAATCGACACCAAAGTCGACATCTGGTCATTAGGCTGCACGCTCTACGCCTGTCTAGTAGGCAAATCACCCTTCGAAATGCGCAGCGACGAGACAGGAGGAAGCTTGAGCATTTGCGTGCTCAGCGGAGACTGGAGATTTCCAGACGAAGGAGCAGGAGGGAAGAAGAAAGCCAAGAATCAAGCTGGGCAAAGTGAAGACAGTGAGATTAGTGAAAGTATTAGGGAGGTGGTTAGGAAATGCTTGAAGGTTGAGCCGGCTGAGAGACCGGATGTGGATGAGCTTATGAGCATAGTTGAGGATGTTATTACTGGGTTACCTGAGGATGGGCCGTCGTAGAATTTGGATGATGTATGCATATTTTACGTTTCCTAGGCGTTATTGGGCGGGAACCTCGATATACTCCGGGAATTTGAGATACTTGTGAGTTCCTGATGATGGGACAGTATATTTTCTTCGCGGTATGATATAATGGATCGAATGAATATAGGCAAATGTATGTTGCGAATATGCCCTTTTTGGATTCTGCTGCGTAAAGATCTACTTGCAAAGTATAGCGTACCTATTCCTTTCCCTATGTCTGCGTACGCTGTGCCTGCTTGAAGTGCGTGGAGTTTTCAGATACTATCCAAATAATCAAGTAAAGAACAGCACTAGGAGTCAAATATATAGCAAAGCTTATGGTTTCATCAGTTAGGTAGATACAGCGATGTCCATAGCATTAAATGTTCCGTGGTCCAAGATCTCTCAGTTTTGTCCCACAAATGTAAAGCTATGTGCCCCATCCAATAGCGATAGGACACCTTCGTTCCAGCAAATAATAGCAAATAGCAAATAGCTATATACATCTGTAATCCTCAGTCAAATACGTCTCCCAAGACTTTTCTCCTTTTTCTGCTAGAATCTTCCTCCCCTCCCGTCTCAGCCATCAATCCAACAGAAACCATAGCCTCCTTAACGTCCTCCCAGCGACAAAGCAGCTGAATGTTGCCATCCTTCTTAGTTCTGGATGGATGCCACTGTTCCAACTTAGAAGATAAATCATCTCGCTCAATAGGTGAAGCGATGCCCGCTATGAAAGCGTCGACGAACTCGATCTCGCCTTGAGAGTCTAAGCCTCCAATTTCAGCGTGAATCTTACAGACGGTATTATAATAGGCCAGGATTCCGCCCGGACCTTGCTCAAGATTACGAAAGGTGGTTGGAGATCTCTTGGAAGCAGCAGTTGGTTTAGGCGGGGTCTTTCTGCCAAGAGTGCCGGGGACCTTAAGCTTTGGACCATCAGCTTTGTTCGGTTTGCGGCTGACTGGGCGTCGGGCTGCTGGCTGTTTGACATGAGAGGAATATGTAGCGGGTGGGGTTTTGTTTTTTGGGGGCGCCTTTGAGATATTTCCTTTGTTTAGGACAGGCGCAACCGTAGGCTCCATCTGTGTCACGCTGCGTGATGTCGTAGGAACGTCGGCCGCGGGTGACTTCGATTGGGGAATTTCGAGGCTGGTGGGAGGGTTTGCCTTCTGAACGTGCTGGCTAACGGACGGTGCTGTTCCCTGTTGAAGAATTTCGCGATGGAGCTGTTGATTTCCCGTGCTGGCATTGACAACTACAACAAGTGATTAGTGATTGAACTTGACATAATCACGTATGGGCTCACCTAGTTGGTCTTGCTGCCATAAAGCTCTCAATCGCTCCTTGAGGCCAGCAAGTTCATCGCGACAAGCTCGTCTCTCTTCTTTGATCTGCCTGTTTTCCTCCTCGATTGCCGCGACCCTAGCAACAAGAGCCTCAATCGCGTTTGTGCTCTCCGTGAACCTTTGATCAAGTTTTGCAGGAAGCGCTCGAGCGGATTTTTCGAGGGCTTCAATCTTGAGAAGAAGAGCGCGGTTTTCATCGCGCAGCTGGAATTTCCACAACCCTTCAACATTCGCATTCATTGCCGCATGATTAAGTGGAGACAGTACATCGTGTGGACGCTTCGAGGGAGACATTGTGGTTTATGGCTGGGCTGCAAGTACAGAATGAGGTCCAGATGGGAATGAAGTTGTAGGCAGCATGCGAGTAGGTAGTTGATGTTGATGGAGCTCAGGAATTGAGTGCAGAAGGGAAGTCCGCGCTGAGATTTGATAAGAGGCAGGACTTGGAATCATTTGGATGCCGAAGGCGAAGAAAGGCGGAGAGGCATCAATTGGGGAAAGCAACAGCCCGCGGAATAACTTAAGCGAACATACAGTCACAAAAGGGGGAGGAACGAGGGTTTTGAAATTTTTTGCATTTTCTCTCGATCTATGAGAATGCAAGCGCCTACCATCTGTTGGGTCTACATTCTTACATTCGCGACGAGTTGTCACAAGCGCATGAGAACCAGATCTCGATGATAGTAGCTTGATTGGTGCCCCATGAGCACCCCCGAAAATCAGACGCGTAGACAGAAACCGAAAAGCACGACGCATCGCCCAACCATCTAATGTTGGCAATGCCATGTTTTACGCAAGAAATCAACTGAGCTGCACGCTCAGTAGCAGCAACTTTTGTGCCACCAATTAGCCCTTTTCCCCGCGCGCCGGGCGAACCAGCAACGCTCACTATCACTTTCCCTTTAGAGGGGTCCGGCTCCTGATGTTCTAACACCAAAATCGTCCAGACTGTGATCACCAAGTTTTTGTATACGAAATAAGAGTTTAAATGAGATCGGCGACGTTCATTGGCATCTCCTCGATTTGAGTGCTGTAGAACTGCTCGATTTCTCTCATCATGCGGACATCCTCGGCGGTAACGAAGTTGATGGCAACACCCTTCCGTCCGAAACGACCACCACGACCGATACGATGGATGTAGTTCTCACGGTTGGCGGGGAGATCGTAGTTGATGACCAAGGAGACTTGCTGGACATCGATACCACGGGCCAAAAGATCGGTGGCAATCAAGACACGGGATGAACCCGATCGGAATTCCTTCATAATCAGGTCACGTTGACCCTGGTCCATGTCACCGTGCATGGCAGAGACAGTGAAGTCACGGGCAGTGAGCTTGTCGGTGAGCCAGTCGACCTTCCTACGGGTGTTGCAGAAGATGACAGCTTGTGTGATGGTGACGGTCTCGTAAAGATCGGAAAGTGTGTCCAGTTTCCAATCCTCCTTCTCGACAGCAATGTAAAATTGCTTGATACCTTCGAGGGTAAGCTCGGCCTTCTTGACCAAGATACGGACGGGGTCGCGCATGAACTTGGTGGTGACCTCGAGAACGTCCTGGGGCATGGTGGCGGATAAGAGAACGACCTGGGTGGATTGAGGAAGGAGTTGGAAGATGTCGTAGATTTGCTCAGTGAAACCGCGCTTTGAAATTGTTAGCAAATAGTCAAAGCGCAGATGCTATGGGAACTTACAGAAAGCATCTCATCGGCCTCGTCGAGAACGAACATCTTCATTGAGTCGGTCTTCAAGAATCGTCGCTGAATCATATCTTGGACACGACCTGGGGTACCGACAACGATCTGGGGACCCTCCTGAAGCGCCTTCATGTCATCACGAACGCTGGTACCACCGATGCATGCATGGCACTCAATGTTCATGAAGTCACCGATGGCGACGACGACCTTTTGGATCTGCTGGGCCAATTCACGGGTGGGGGCGAGGATAAGAGCCTGGCATTGCTTGATGTTGGGGTCAAGCTTTTGGAGGACGGAGATGGAGAAAGTGGCGGTCTTTCCGGTTCCGGATTGGGCTTGCGCGATAACATCGTGGCCTTTGGGCAATGTCAGTCATGTTTCCAGTGAATCTGAGACTGTAAAAACTGACCCTTGATGACTGGCATAATAGCGCGAGCCTGGATGGCGGATGGGCGCTCGAAACCGTAGGCGTAGACACCTGCATGCTGTGTTAACCCTAGCTCTGCGTGAAACCTGCATATTGGATCTTACCTCGGAGAAGCTCTGCCTTGAGGTTCATGGTGTCGAAAGAGTCGACGGTTTCGTCATAGTTGGACTCGATTTGACCTGCCAGAAATTTTTATCAGCCCGCGTTCTTCAGGTGTTGCCTCCCGACACCTTGGGAGCGGTGTGATTGTCGCAGAGGGTTACCAAATGCTCACCTTCTGGGATCTCCTCGAGACCCTTATCAGTGGAAGCCATGATTGCGGTGATGGATCTGAGTATCTAGATCGCAAGCTTTTGCCTGGGATCTAGAAGTCGCAGCGATTGAATGTGGGAGGTGGGGTGGTGGGAAGTGCGCAGGTCCTCGTGGAGAGACTGCGACGTGCGAGTGCTGGTTTTGCTGTTAAAACTAGATGCCAAAAACTCCCGATAACGAGAGTTGGAAGGATCTAGTGGGTTTGTGATGTATGGTTGTTTGTAGTTTGTAGTTGGTTTGATGGATTTTGGAAGAGCAGCAGCGAGCGACAAAAAGTTATACCGTCGAAGAAAAATCCAAAGGACGCTAATCACGAAAAGCCCCTCTAAGCGAGCAGGGCGTTCGAACCGTCGACGGTTCATGCGACGCTCTAACCCAAGATTTTTCCACTGGAATTCACTTTTCTTTCTGATGCAACTATAAAAATTATGCAATTACACATCTTATTTACTTGTTTTGGCTAGCATTTCCCATTTTTCGTTCGCTATTGGAAGACTGGTTGTGGGTTTCTTTCGCCGCACCGACGAAGTGGCGTTGTATAATTTTTAGACCCTTCCAGCGCAAAAATTTGGGGCAACATCTTGCCATCTCAGCCTCAGCTGCATGGCATTTGTGACCAATACCGTACTCCCAGACCGAGTAGCGATGAAGTCGTCCAACATTCCGGCTGATTCTGGCTCTCTAAAGTCCGTGGATATTCGGCCTAGTGGCGGGTTTGACTCATTTGATACGCCCCTAGAGGAGTCATCTCTTTCGATCCCTCACCACCCATTGGGCGTCAAACCGCTAGGAAACAAATACACAGCGACGAGCGATGGCAAGAAATCAGTTGGGTACTTTCAAATACTTCCAGACGAGATTTTAGCCATATTTCTCGAGTATCTCGAAGCACCTGAATTACTTTTGCTTGGGTCGGCTTGCAAATTTCTGTACGCATTTTGCAGATCTGATGATATTTGGAAAGCATTATTTATTGAGTAGGTCTTTTTAAATCTCATTACATGGTATGGAACAGTCACCCTACGTACGACTCGACTTACTTTCAGGGGAGGAGAAGGACCCTATGATTGCAAATTCCTTCTCAAGTGAGGGACCGATTGAGTTCATTACCGTGTTTTCGAATGCCCTGGTTTGGTCTGAATGTGTCATAGAATGAGCAATTTGAGAAAGCGTGACCGTTGAGTCTTAATACGCAATCTATGACCTTGAGAGCCATCCAAAGGGGCATTCATCGGAACGTTTCAAAGGCTATCAGATATGTGGTCAAAGAAGATTAGATTTGAGTCACATATCTGTACCATTCCACTTCAAGCATATTTTTGTCTTCCTCTTTTCTTGGCGAAAACGTGATCACTGTGGCACAGTCTTGCTAACAATTTTGCCAGATCCCCTCGATCCGAATCCGGTTCCTTCATATGGCGTGGTACCTGGCGCTCTACCTTTCTCAATCTAAGCGATGACCATATCTCCCGGATTCCGTGCACCCACGTATTCTCAGATGTGCTCTACCGACCCTTTCTATGTACTCACACATCCCTGGTCCCCTACGCTTCAAAGATCCCCCGGGCAAACGCCATAGCTCGTTTCGAGAATCTCTCCGCCATAGATTTCTCGGAGAACTGGAGTGACAAGCCTTTTATTCTCACAGGACCGGTACGAGAATGGCCTGTCTACAAGTCATGGAATACAGACACTCTTTTACAACAATACGGAGACGTGAAATTCCGAGCAGAGGCAGTAGACTGGACGCTTAATACTTACGTGGAATATATGCGAAATAACGAAGATGAAAGCCCCCTCTACCTCTTCGATCGCAGCTTCGTTGAGAAAATGAATCTTGAAATTGGCAAGGGTCAAGCATCTCCATCTTACTGGATCCCAGAATGCTTCGGAGAAGATCTATTCGCGGTACTAGGCAACCAACGCCCGGATGACAAGTGGCTCATTATTGGCCCAGCTCGAAGCGGTTCAACCTATCATAAGGATCCGAATGCTACGAGTGCATGGAATGCGGTATTACGAGGCTCAAAATACTGGATTATGTTCCCTTCCAATGCTTCCAGCCCTCCACCTCCGGGAGTCTATGTTTCGGAAGATCAGAGCGAAGTGACGAGTCCACTGAGCATTGCGGAATGGCTGTTAGGATTCCACGATGAAGCTAGAAAGACGCCTGGTTGTGTTGAGGGTGTGTGTGGAGAAGGAGAGGTGCTGCACGTGCCGAGCGGGTGGTGGCATTTGGTTGTCAATTTAGATGCAAGTATTGCCATCACGCAGAACTTTGTTCCAAGGAGTCACCTTGCTGGAGTTTTATCTTTCTTGAAAGATAAACCCGATCAGGTTTCAGGGTTTAAAAAGGGCGTCACGGATCCCTACGGCGTCTTTGTAGAGGGCATGCAGGCTCAGCACCCAGATCTACTGGAGCAGGCTTTCGAAGAGCTGCAGAAGAAAGCGGAGGGCAAGAAACGGAAATGGGATGAGGCTGTTGGCAAAGAAAACGGAGAGGCTGGAGGGTTTAGCTTTGGCTTTGGAGATGACAGCGATGAGGAGATACCGTGATGTACCGCAAATGAAGAAATGTTCCATGTACAATCAACATGTGCTCAAATTTGATGTCTCCATGCCATACGCCTAAATCTTACATTCCCTCATCTATACACATGGGAAGATGCATCTTCAGAGCCTCTCAGCACTAACACCGTAACACCAATCTCCCATATCTCCAGACTCCGCAGACGCCTTCGATTTCCCAAGCCAAAACACTCCCTCTTATGTAGCAGATTTTCGCAAGATCCGAAGAAACGCCACTCCGTCTCAACATCCTCACTTCCTCACAGCCCCAAAATTCGTCCTAATCTTCTTAACATCCTTCTCATCCCCACTATCATCCCCCTTCTTATTCTTCTTACTATTCGCCGTCCCCGCGCCCGTTCGACTCGCCGAGCTAGCACTCGTAGGTGTAGCATGATTGCTCCCCCCATCGCCCTTCACAAAACTCGTCGAAAGCGGCGTGGGAGCCATAGCAGCCACGGGCGTCGATTGCGCTGTCGGGGCCGGCGATTCCTGCTCGTCCTCGATGGCATCAGCTTTTCTGTATAAAGTGTTTCCCCTCACCCAATAATGTCTAGCAGAAAGTAGAGAGTATATACGAGTTCGGGGACTAGAAATAGGAGGGAATGGAGGGGAGGAAAAGGTAATTTACCAGATCTTGTCGGTAGGTAATACTACTCCGCGTGAACACCCGATTCATATCCACCATCGGCCCCCTCCTTCTTCCTCCAGCCTGCGCACCAGTACTGCCTTTCGTATAGCCATCGAAGCCCGTAATAATGTTTCCCTGTGGCGTATCCTCTAGATAATCATATTCCTTTTTGTAGATCGCTTCTTCGGTGAGTTGGAGCTGGCGCTCGAGTTCGCGCTTTTGGTGAAGGTATCTCTTGAGTTTCATTCGCTCTGCTTCGTAGAAGGGTCGACCTACAACGTCGCCCTGGGTCTGGGGAGCGGCGGTCGCTGGTACTGTGTTTTCGGGCATGGTGGTGTGTGTTGGGCAGGGTTTTTGGGGATGGCGGGATGAGTTTGGGTGACGCGACGAGGCTGACGCTTGGGCCAAGGTTTCTTTTCGCGAGGAGTGAATAGGGGGAGGGGCAGGTGGAATGTCTTGAATTTACCATCAGTTTGGACAGAACGATATTTAAGAGGCTAGAAAGATGTGTTGTTAGCTTATAGCAAGCCCTCTATTCTAAACCTTTGGACCCACAACGCGTTGCGTTGAAAATATTTAGTCATGAAACACAGCTCATCGCACTACCAAACTATCTACAACCGGTTGGTAATATGGAGAAGAAGCACTCGAGTATATAGGGTCTTGAGAAAAGCTATTTAATTCTTCTATAATGCATGGTTAAACTTTTCCACAATTTTGAAACCAAGCAGCCGCTTAATCGAAGAGCCTCAACTAGAGTTAGCTTAAGCGTTCGTAGAGTCAATACTCGAAGTCCTCATCTTCTTGATCTTTTCTCTCAACAATTTCTCCTTCAATTCGCTGGCTTGTCTCCGAGGATCTTTCTGGGTGCCATCAGATATGTCAGCCTTGTTGGAAGTAAACCACCGAATTGCTCACAACCCCATGAAAGGAAATACATTCAGAGTTTTACGAAGCGTTACCAACCTCGGCGGGAACCGTAGGTCCAGCATCCTCAATCTCTTTCTCTCGTCGTGGGGAACCTCTATCAGAGCCGTTATCTGTACCAGGCGACCTATTTCTTCTATCAACAGGTGAAGCCACAGAGGAAGTATTGCGTCTTCTCTTGCTCGCCGGCTCGTATCGCTCCAGCGACCGACGGCGTTTTCTATCCCTTCCTCCACGGCTTCGGCTTCTTGATGGACTGCGGCGGCGCCGCCGTGGCGGAGTGCTTCTACTCCTGCTGCGAGTCAGCCGTCGTTCACGGTCTTTACGAGTAGTAGTTCGTTTTTCAATATCATCTGCCGGAGTCGGCGAGGTCTCGGTTCTTTCTCTACTTCGAGATACCTTGCGAACCGGAGCACGGCTGAAAGAGCGTGATCGCGACGTTGAAGGCGATCTTGATCTAGAGGTAGAGTAACGACGGGATCTTCTGGGCGGTGGAGACTCGCTGATAGAGGTGGAACGGTTGTTGCGTGATCTTCTTAGCGGAGGAGATGGGCTCAGAGAGTCAGACGTTGCTCGTCGACGCTTAGGTGGTGGAGAGCGAGATGTATCAGAAGGAGATGGTGACCTTCGGCGAGTGCCACGATCCGGACTCCTTCCTCTCCCTCTGCCTCCTCTACCTCTATAAGTACTGCGCCTTTCTGGTGAACTAGATATGGACCGGCGCCTGCGAGGAGCAGGGGATGCAGACCTTGACAATGAGCGGCGCCGTGTTCGCGGAGGTGGTGAGCCAGACCTCGAAGGAGATCGCGAAGCCGCTGACCGTACAGGAGATTCGGATGTTGGCACCCTCCTCCTTTCGTCACGTCTTGGTCCACCTCGTCCACGAGGCACATAGGTGTCAGTCTCCCGTCGAGCTGGCCCTCGGTCTCTGGAATCACCTCGACGTCTTGGGGGAGACCTCGAGTATCTTGGGCCACGCCTGTCAAAATCTCGCCCATTGCCTCGCCCAAATTCCCTATCATTCCCTCGACCATAGTCTCTGTTTCTATCGTCGCCTCGTCCACCACGGCCTCCTCTCCAGCTGTCTCCCCTACCAAACCCGCCGCGACCGCGGTCGCCACGCTCCCCTCGCTCACGGTTCCTGACATTGTTTATTTCACGTTCTCGGCGCTGGTCTTCTTCGCGGCGCAGACGGGCTGTTTCAGCGGCTTTCTCAGCTTCGATCTAATCAAAAGTTAGACAGGCTACCGGCTAAGATACGAAATGTATATTACCTTTTCTTGAATGAGCTCGAGTTTCTTGGCTTCAAGCAACTCCTTCGGCACACCCTGGGGATTGCTTTGCGCGCTCAAGCACAGTTTCCATAGTTCTTTGCAGAACGGCGCTGTATCTTTATCGAGGAAGCCAGTCAATTGAATCTGCATCTTCTTGATATCGGGCTGTAAACTGTTAGCAAAGGCCGGTATTTGATTTAGAGCAAGAAACGTACAAATCGCGATCCTTCCATCAGGTTGTAGCAGAGCTCGATAACAACATCGTCATCGTTTTTGAGGATTTCTGCGATCTTGCCAGCAATCCATCTGCGAAAATGGCTGTCAGCTTCATCTTCCCCATCTTGGAGACTGGTCGTGCTTACTTCTTCATCACCTCCACATTGACCTTTTGCATGTCAACCTTCTGACTGAATTCGGGAGGAAACTTGGTCGACTTCAGCAGCTTCGCATCAACGGAGCTCGCCATGATTACTGGACGGTGTCGCGCGCTTCTGCGTGGTGGGAAAGACAGAGCTTGGTGTTTTGATGTCGAGCCCAACCCAATACCCAGACATTTCGTCAGGCTGAAGGGAAGCGAAGCAAAAGTGGGGCACCTTAGCATGGGCCACCCCCCTTTACAGTGGCCCTATGGACGAACACACATAAAAAATACCTAGGTAGTAATTCAATCTTCTACATCTCTAATTCTGTGAATACCCTCGAGCTTGTCAAAAGCAAGTAGGAAAATCAATTGCGTGGTATCCAGTCACGAACGGCCATTCTTCATTTCTACTTGCTGTTGCTTGAGTACTTGAGTACTTATATAGGCTTCTTCGGAAAGTTTCTGAACCAAGCCATAAGTCTAATCTGATATATTTATACTTCAAGTATATTTCAGTTACCCCGATTTGTCTGGTTATGTTCAAATGCAGTGTTCAATAGAGAGTTGAGACCTTGCGTTATTCGTCCTCTCGCTGTGGGACTTTTTATGTAGCAAGAACGATGCTCGCAAATGGTAAGTGCGGTCACTGTAGCTTCTTTACCACTCCAAGATCCGAGATCCCTTCTTTTCAACCTCTATCATTCTTTCTACAACATTCCTCAGCTATGTATCTTTAATAATGGTTGCTTTGCGAGACCTGAGCTGGCCTCACCTCGTTCCTATTCGCAGACAGTCGACTGCCTCCTCGACACCCCGTCCTTTGAAGAAGCCAGTCTCAGCCAAGAATCTAATTGATCAAATTCAAACTGCACAACAATCACGGCGGAGGTCATCGGAAGGCGATTGTCCAGCGAATCTCCCTTTTCAAACCGGGACTGGGCTCCAACTTTCCGTACCGGACAGTGCATTGACGAGCAGGCATCTTGACGGCGATTTGCATTCGAAGATCGAAGAAATTATAGCAAAAGCACCTTCTACAAATATGCAAACAGCCGTCAAATCTCAGGGCACTTCACCTGAGCCGCCTTTTCTGCTCCCGGAGCTGAGCCTCGGTGCAGATGTCGAGTCAATGTCGGGTTCTACTCCTAACGCAGTCGATATTTCTCTTTTGACGGACTCTACTGCGAAGTCCACTGCGGACGCCAGGGCAGAATCAGCTACTGATTCCTATTTCTTCCCGCCAAGGCTCTCTGAGGTTCCCGTGGAGAACTCAGATCCGCAGTCGCACGCACACCGTCCTCCGATCTCACCCACTGCCTCAACAGAAGCGGCAGACTCGGCCGCCGACGACTCCAACGGCTTTCCCAGCAGTCGTTTATCTTTTGCTCGATTTCAATTCGGTAGTAAAGCGTCTTTTAATACAAGTATGGCTCCTTTGGTACCATCAAGACCTGACTCTCCAATCGGTGGCCTCGAAGCCCCTCCAATGAGGAAACAAGTATCTCTCGGAAATAGAGCTCTTTCCCCAAAAGGATTCGCGGCTCCTCTAATTGAGATCACGTCTCCAACTCCGAGATCAGCATGCTGCGAGGAAGGTGGCGTGAAGGCTCTGAGGTAAGATATTGGAGCGTCTTTTTGTTTCTATTTGGACCAGATATGGGAGATTCTCCAAACCGAGACTGTGAACAGCTTCTACATCATTGCAATCCATCTCTTGAACCGCTCGATGAAGCAAAACTAACCCTCCGTTCTTCCATAGGAATCGGTCGAACTTTTCGGATCCTTGTTATGAGACGTCGAGCACAAGGGTCATCTCTCGTCCACAGTCGCCAACAGCTGGTGACAACACCCCTCAGATGGTCACAGCTCCTGAAAGCCCAGATCTTCCAGCAGATCGACGAGGTAATCTCAGTGAAATTTCCTACGATGGACCCGGACTAGGCGGTAGCGATATTATTATCCGAGACTTCGCAGTGAATTCAGAGACAGATGCTTGCCCAGATGACGAGTGTGTTAAAGCAGCAATAGAGGAGCCTGCTAAGATGCCAGATGCCTGCCCAGACATGGAATGTGCTGGGAGCGCTCCAAGCGTACAACCAAAGATTGCCCCCATCCCTCTTCTTGGGGATGAGAACGTCCCGATGACCAACATTGACGAGTTGCCCGTGCCCATTTTAGATTCTCGTTCAGGGTCTCCTCCGATTCCAGATCTAGGAAAAGTAGCCAACGCTTCTAAGATTGCCAAAGGACTAGGAGCGCCTACTGATACAGAACTGCCAAATATACCGACAGTGTCTAGTGTCGATACACGTATTCCTTCGATACCAGGAGTTCCAAAGCCATCAATTGGGTTGCCCGAGCCCGGCATACCAGCCATAAGAATACCGACAGCTCCATCAAGCGGTAGACTACCTGCCCCTGCCCCTATCTGGACACAGCCAAAGCGGGTTCGTGTCAGGGGAGTCGCTAAGCGGGGATGGCAAAAGTCAGTTCGAATGGGCCGAAGAACTGTGCTGAGGAAGCCGGTGCTGAATATCGTGGTTGGCAGGAAGCTTGCAGGCCCGACTTCTGACGCTCTGAAGTAAGTGATAACATAATATTTAATCATTAGCTACCCATTCCTTACATCTTAATTCCCCCTCCGCCTCTGAGACATTCTCAAGGCAGTTACTAACATCTCCATTCTCTAGGCTTTTATCAAAAGGCATCGACATTGATCCACCGAATTTTCAGAATGTCCCCGGGGAAGCCCCATTACCACTATCTACTCCAGCGCCTGCTCCAGTACCTGTGTCTCCGGTCCCCATACCAGCTTGACAAACAAGGTTTACCGGGCGCTTAAGAAAGCGGCTGGAAGAGGTTGAGTGGAGAGTCATGACGGAGCGGGAGCTGGATGAGGTTTTATGGGCGGCAGAGTAAAACTTCTCTTCTTCTATGGGATGTTTAAGATTGATCTGGAATCGTTTTAGCAATTGAGCGCAGAATGATTGAATGGAGTAGCTTAATTCCCCTAGAATAAATACCAGTATCACTCAACCAGACATGATGAACTTGAATGTCTCGAATTCCTCGATTGATTAATACCCACGATTACCACTACTAAAACAAAAACCCTTTGGGTATAGCCATTTTGTGCGCCGAGCAATGCAGTCTTGACCCATCATGCCCAATATCCCATTTTGTACTCCCCATTCACAAATTTTCCACCCCGTCCCAAGCGTTATAGTGATACAGGCGCCGCCACCATTGCCATTACGATTACCTCCGCGCACCTCTATCTTCCCCTTTTCAATAAAGTGATAATTGCTGCTCAATCAGCAAAATTCGCGGTAAACTTCGGGGACCAAGCACACACACAAATTCAGACACCCAAGTATCTGTCCCTAGGAACCTGCTGGCTGTCCTCAAACTTCTCTCTAGCAGCCCTCTCTCTCTCCTCAAGCTTAGCAAGCCGTTCCTTAGCCTTATCGATCCTCTCCCACGCCTTTGCTATCTCCGTGTCGGCCGTCGCCTGAATCTGGTCTCTCTTCTGGTATAGCTCCAAGAACTTCTTCACGCGATTGAGGTCGACGTCTGGCTATTTGTACATTTGGATTAGCCAGGGTGCTTTCTCACTATGCCCTTCCTTTTTTTCCTCTATGAACGAAAAGTTGGTAAAGGAGGAATGTAAACCAACCTCGTCGGGGGAAGTAGCAACTGACGTAGCAACCGCGCTACTATTCACACTGCTCGAAAAGCTCGAACCCGCCCTCGTGAGCGGCGGTGGTGCACGCAAGATTCTGCGGCCGAATTTATCGAACTTGGGAGGGTCGGGCAGGATAGAATCTCTGGATTTGCGGCGGAGGGTGTGAGATGAGGAGAGGTCTTTGTTGGCTGCGAGGAGGGCTCGAGCGGCGGCTGGTTCCTGTAAGGTGTGAGGGAATGAAGATGAGGATGGGGAGCAGTGAGAGGGGAAGGGAGAGGATGTGCTTCTTGTCAGAGGGGGACGAACGGCGTTTTGGAGGGAAGAGAGGTCGGCGAGGACTTGGGCGATTTGGAGGAATTCCGACATGGTTTCGGTGATTCCTCGTTGGGGAGGATGTTGGTCGTGTATCTGTCTATTGTAATCTGTGATATCCGGAGGATGGGACTGTAAGGTCTTGTAGTGGAGGAGTGTGGAGAAGACCCGGCTCAATTTGATGCTGCCTGATATGACCGCAAGTATATGCAAGGTCCTTCTCTTTGACGTGAAGTGAAGTGAAGGCGCGTGAATGTGAGGAAATTTGAGTTGGTCACGCTTGGTTACTGGTTACGCTTGGCCACGCGAGATTGATTCCTTCCCAAGTTTCCCCCCCTGATTCGGCCCCACCATTTCCGCGCTCCACTTTTGGACCCGTCCACCTGGAGCTTCCCCGTTGCGTGCATGCAGCGAGGGTCGCATGGTTTCGCAACATCCATAGCAGACGACGGATATATACCGTCTTTCCCCTCATTTTTATCTTCCCCTTGCCCATCATGTCCCTCGTCTTCCGTCGGGGAATCGCTTCAATGGCTTCTCTAAAAAAGGCTTCCAAGGTTGTTTGCATTGGGCGGAATTATGCGTATGTTTACACCCCACTTCCGGGTTTTATCTCTCGAGGCTCTGGAACGGCAGAAAACTAATGTATCAACTGCAGAGACCATGTCACGGAATTGAACAATCAACGCCCTAAGCAGCCATTCTTCTTCCTCAAACCCGCTTCCTCGATTCTCCCTCCTGGTGCCGGACCGGTGATAAGACCGAAGGGGGTGGATTTACATTATGAGGTTGAGCTGGCCTTGATCATTGGCAAGCAGGTCAAGAACCTAGAGGCTTCAGATGAGCAGGGAGCTTTGGATTCTATTGAAAGTCCGTACACGTTTGCATTCCGACAGAGCTTTTGTTAATTGGAATAGGCTATGCTCTAAGCATCGACATGACAGCCCGTAACGCCCAAAACGAAGCTAAGAAGAAGGGTCTGCCGTGGGATATTGCAAAGGGCTTTGATACTTTCCTTCCAGTCAGCGAGGTCATTGCGAAGTCTGCGATTCCGGATCCTCAAAAGGTCGATTTATACCTTATTGTCAACGGCACATCGAAGCAAGCAGACTCGACGGAACTCATGCTCTTCCGAATTCCTAGAATCCTGAGCGATATCTCGAAGGTTATGACGCTTGAGAAGGGTGATATTGTATTGACCGGAACACCCAAGGGAGTTGGACCAGTTGTACCAGGAGATGTCATGGTAGCTGGATTAAAAGTTGGAGGCAAGGAATTACCGGAGGCTAGGATTGAGGTCCAGGTTGAGGAATCAACTAGCACATACGAGTTCAAAGAAACATAGTGAAGGCATATGTAAATAATGTACATTTTGTATACCCACTTCAACCTATCAACTCCAGAGTTGAGAATGCTGTGCCGCTCACTCATTGCATCCCTCACACCTAACACCCCACTCCAATTCATCATACACTTATAAATAGTCCTCACTGCTTCAAATTCGGATCCTCAATACTCCCCGAGGCCGGTGCCGAACTAGCCATCGTCCCGCAATGCCCACACTTCCTCCTGTCCTCACTTTCCTTAAACCCATTAACCGCCTCCTTAATCTGAGTACCCAAATCCGTACAATGAAAGCTCTGCTCATCAACCACATTCTTACAATTCGTACAATACCATCTCAGCCTATCCAAACTGCTCTCGGGTCTCTTCTGCTCTAGCACGATGCCAACTGTATTTGCGAAACGAACGGGGTTATGTGGCGTGTTTGGAGGCAGGAGGAACATTTCTCCTTCGGAGATGATTATGTCGCGGAATTCGCCCTCGTCGACGACTTTTAGCATCATGGCGCCCTTGTATTGATAGAACCATTCGGCGGTTTCGTTGATGTGGTAGTCGGTTCGGGCGTTGGGGCCGCCTACTATCTTCTCGTGGTGTTAGAGAGAGAGTTTGGAAGACTAGGAGGCCAGAAAACGTACCATGACTGTTACATCTTTGTTGTAGACGCAGTAGTTGTTGATCGGTGGTTTGAGGAGGTGGGAGTTCTCTTCGAGCCTGTGGAAGTATTAGAGACATTTCTTCCCAGGCGAGGAAGTATTGCAGACCATTTTGGCATGTTTAAAGGGGCTGTAAGCATCTTGTCTGATTTTCGATGAATAGCAAGATTTGTGAGAAAGTGTTCGATTTGAGTATGAATTGGAAAGAGGAATATCGAAAACTTGGAGTTTTTCTTGGACTTTTATCCGTTTGCCTCTGGTGCCCCTCCATTCCGACGCTGCCCCGCCAATTATTCGGCAGTTGCAGGGATCTCCCGGCCGGGAGCTTATCAACCAAAGCCCCCCTAATTTTATAGCGCTACAGAGGCCATCACCTTCATCGTCATAAGTTTCCTATGTAGGTAATACACACTTCGTATTGCATTCATTGCATTCATTATCCTCTATATTTCCAATCGCAAGCTCGCAGTATAGTTGATGCGATCTTACAAATCGGCTACTGGCTAGCCCTACCCTCTCTAATTGGTGTTTGCAATTTCGGGCTGCTCGGAAGTCGGGGCAACAGAAGTCAGCTGGACCTTCAAATGCTTCGTAAATTTATGTTCGATCCGGTCATACACGGGCTTTATTACTCGTGCTAATGATCTTCTTTTGGGAAAGCTTAACTTTACTTCGGGTGACGCACTTTTATGTATTCCAATTTGAAGGAAATTTTGTAATTGGATTTTTGCCAATGATATAGCATTTCGTGTGAGTGTTCTGGAGTCTCAATAATCTCGATCACAAGAAGCTTTGCAGTTTTTCTCATCGGTATTATTCATCCTATCGGCATGTTTTGATGATTCAGCTCAGTTTTATTCGGAGCAGAAAATTCCCCTTTTCATTGTCGCCAGTGTTGCCCGAGAATGAATGGCTAGTCTTTGTTTCCAGCCCAAAATCAACCCTCCTCCTTTCCCTTGAAGCTCTTGACAATGAACCCCAATCCCATTTCCAATTTCACCATTGGAGAACAAGGGTTCTGCAAATGCTCGTTCTTTGTTCTCTACGATCGATGAATGGCTTCCTTAAGTTCAAATGGATCCATCCCCTCGCGCCGGTCTGATTCAGGACGAAGATCTCCTTCATTAACATCTCAACTGTATCCATGTCATCCGGCCTGAGACCGTCACAGAGACCTCGGGGACCTGACCGATTACACTCGTCGTCCTCATCTCTCATAGATCGTGGAATGGAGATTTCAGTTGCGCCAGGTCAGCTCGCCCCTCCTGGTTCATCTTCTAAACACAGGAGCAAAGAGCTTCCTCCTCTTCCACCTAATGATGAATATTATCAAGAAATAATAGCAAGTCGACGCTCCCGGGAATATAACGCACCCCAGAAATTTCTCCATACCTCGGCTTCGTACGAGTTCAAGGATGATGTCTCACAGCCGGTGACCGAGCAAAGGCCGTCCTCCTTGCCTCCAAAATCTCCCTCTATACCACCGATGACGAAGTCGTCGCATAAGATACTACAACTCACCGGCTTTGATCCCCGATTTGAGAAAACCTTTCCCGAAGCACACCAGCAACCACCCGTCTCACCAGTTTCGGACACTAGCTCCGGGAGTGTGTATAGTCAACTGCAAGGGACACCTGACCGGGAGGATGTCAGTCGATTTAGCAGCTGGGGATCTGAGCAGGCAGCCGCCTCGCAGTTGAGAGGGAAGACGGGAGAGCAATATCTGAGAGCTGAAAATTATAGTCCTGGGGATCCGGGGAATAGTTCTCATTCCTCGTTGTCTTCCAACAGGCTGTCTCCGTTGAGCCGACCCGAAGCACCACCGTTCATTCCCCAGAGAAGAGCAAGGCCACCACTCAACAACCCTTCAGAACCACTTACATCGTATCGATATCGAGACAGATCCCCAAAGACGTTGAAAAATGGAAGAGTCTTACCACTTGCTCAAACTTCGGACCCAGATCTTGAGGAGATGACTACATTGCGTGAGCTCTTGGAAGAGGAACAATGGAAGGCTGAAAGCGGAACAACGGACTTATATACCCAATACCACCGCGAATTTACGGAATCGGAATTAGACACACCAGTACCAAAACCATTGGTTCTGCGAAACAAGAAGCCAAGCTTGCCGAAGGTCAAATCTCCAAAGAGAACCTCTTTGCTCACACAAGTGAAAGAAAACTTTTCGATGGGAATAAATGAGATCACATCTCCTACCAAGAGCAAGCATTTCGTCGTACCAAGCTGGCAGGCCATATCCCCATCTAAATCTAAGCATCCGAACACCCCAACAACACCTCATACTAGATTTGCTCTTGACGATAATGAGGAATCACCAAATGAGGGACCTTCACCACTGACACCTTTGAAATCCAAGAGGAGAATATTCGGCTCCGGGAAACATCCATTGAAGAGTCCTTTCCCATTCAGCAATTTCGTCGAGAGCTCTGACTCTGAGGATGCTGAGATGGAGAGTCCGAGCAACCAAAGGCCGGAAGGGAAAGGATTTAGCAAGAGACTTTCGGGAGCAATGAAGCGTGTCTCTGGGAGCAGTCGCAATCCACCTATTCGGAGCACAAGTATGATTCAGAACAACCAGCGGGATGTAAGTGGTCCGGATACTCCATTACCGACGAAAGTGGGGTTCAATGACCATATACAGGGGGTATATCAGACTGCGAAGAAGACGCTTAATATCAAGTCGAGCGACGAGAAAAACAGAGAGGAATTGAAGAAGAAGATTGTTGTGATTGGCGTGACAGATCAAGGTCCAGGTATGAAGCCTTATTCTCGAAACTCAAGATGATACTAATAGAATGAAGATGGTCGACTTTCGGAATGGGTGTAAGAAGGTGTATGTGTATTTGTAGTTTTAGATGCGTAGACTGTGATTTTAATGTATGCTTAGACCTTGATTCCTTAACTCTGTGTCTGCAGAGCTGGCGAGTTCTTCAATATCTCAACTTGAGCTGGGGGAGTAGATAAAAATTTTTGGGAGTCGGGACGATAACAGTTGAGTGTCTCACTGACAATGAGATATTCTAATCCGTTCAGTATAATAAGTGCATCGGTAAAAGCCTATCAGAGCCATCTTCCTTGACTGGGGAGTTTCGTACCTGCATAATCTCACCCTCACTATCTCTGAGTTCGGGACCGTTCCGAGCGAGGATAGAATGTAATCGGTTTCTTGATGAAAGAGAAATATAGCTACCTCTTATATTTTACTGATAGTAAACCTTCCGAATATAGTCCTGTGAATTGTTTCTTCAGTCCACGTGGAGGGTCAGTGCCTGGTTGAAACCCCACTAGCTCCTCACTTCCCCGCGATGCTCGAGCTGATCCCTGTCTGAGACGCCGTACCTAGCTTGGCCCCCAGCCAGCTGACATCAACAGAACAACAGGAACAGCTGGACATCTGTTCTCCGCCTTCATCCTTCCGCATCTCTACATAATTCATTACAGGTATCACGAACACAAATATGGGAGGCGAAACATTTGAAGTCCCGAAGCTTAAGAGCTCATACCCTAAGCTCTCATCTCATCCTGTGGGACAATGGATTCCCAATATCTACAAGGATCGGATTGCTATGTTCTATGGTGGTGGGCAATATGAGGCCAAGAATCTGCGAGCGTGAGTAGTATATCAATTCTGCGAATTTAAATCGTGCTAATATTTCAATGGCAGTATGATGAACGAAGGTGTAGCCTCCGGATCACCTCATGTCGAACTATCGGTCTGGGACGCTCCGGACCTTACCCGCCCAACCTTCAAAGATGCCACGAGCCACAAATTCAAGCCCACAGCGGTCGGAGATTGGTTTGGGCCATCGTGGTCAACACATTGGTTCAAAGTCAAGCTTACGGTTCCCAAAGAGCTCCGTAAGAAGGAGCTCCTCGAGCTACACTGGGATGCGAACAACGAGGGGATGGTATGGACTGAAGACGGCAAGCCACTTCAAGGTCTGACCGGTGGCGGAGAGCGAATCGAATGGATCCTGCCAGAGAAGTTTAGGGACGGGAAACAACATACGATATACATTGAGATGGCTTGCAATGGCATGTTTGGAAATGCTCCTGGTGGAGACTCAATTCAACCACCGGATCCAAATAAGTACTTCCAACTGGGAAAGGCAGATATTGTTGCTGTCAATGTTGAAGCCCGCCAATTATGGATTGATATCTGGATTATTGGAGATGCTGCCAGGGAATTCCCAGCTGATTCTTGGGAGCAGCATAAGGCATTGAAGGTTGCAAATGAAATCATCGAGGCCTTCGAATTAGGCAATCAAGACTCGATCGTAAAGGGACGAAAGATTGCCCAAGAATATTTGGGTAAGGATGTCAACTCGTCAAAGGTCTACGATACAGGTACCAAGCCTATTGTTTACGGAATTGGTCACTGCCACATTGATACTTGCTGGCTCTGGCCCTGGGCCGAGACGAAGAGAAAGGTTGCCAGATCATGGTCGAACCAATGCGATCTCATGGATCGGTACCCTGAGCATCGATTTACTTGCTCGCAGGCGCAGCAATATAAATGGCTCAAGGAATACTATCCATACGTCTTTGATCGGGTGAAGGAGAAGGTCAAGAAAGGCACCTTCCAGCCTGTTGGGGGTAGTTGGGTTGAGCACGACACCAATATGCCAAGTGGAGAGTCGCTGGTCCGACAATTTTTGTATGGTCAACGGTTTTTCGAGAGCAACTTTGGAGAGCGATGCAGGACATTTTGGCTACCTGATACTTTTGGATACTCAAGTCAACTGCCACAATTGTGTCGTTTGGCTGGGATGTCTAGATTTTTCACTCAGAAGCTGAGCTGGAACAACATCAATAACTTCCCTCACACAACTTTCAACTGGGTCTCATTGGATGGGAGCCAAGTTATCTGTCATATGGCTCCAGCAGAGACCTACACTGCGGAGGCAAACTTTGGAGATGTGAGACGATCGGTCACCCAACACAAGTCAATGGATCAAGATGAAACCTCACTTCTCGTCTTTGGAAAAGGTGACGGTGGTGGAGGCCCAACTTGGGAGCACATGGAGAAGCTTCGACGTTGTCGTGGAATGAGTGATACTGTTGGCCTGCTGCCCAGGGTTCAAATGGGTGATTCGGTCGAGGACTTTTTCGACCGTCTCGAGAAGAGAGCTTCTGATGGTCTCGACTTTGTCACCTGGTATGGAGAGCTGTATTTCGAATTGCATCGTGGCACGTACACGACACAAGCAAACAACAAGCGCAACAACAGGAAGTCGGAGATCATGCTGCATGATATAGAGTTATTGGGTGCTCTCGCAAGTGTCAAGTCTGGATATAAGTATCCAAAAAAGGAGATCGATGAGATGTGGGAGAACGTATTACTGTGCCAATTCCACGACTGTTTACCGGGAAGCTCGATCGAGATGTGCTATGACGACAGTGACGAGGTATGTTCTTCGAAAATCGCAGGTATGTGTCATTCTGGTGCTAATGTTATATCTAGCTTTACGCAAAGGTCTTCGAGACTGGCGAGAAGATCTTGAAGGACTTGGGGGGCAGCTTAGGTATTCAAGCTGTTGGTAGCACAAATGAAGAAAGTACTCTGGTCGCCTTAAACACAATGCCTTGGCATCGAAGAGAAATCATCTCCATTGGTGAGAATAAAGCTGGCGTGGCTTGTGGCACTGGGAACGTGCTGGAAATTAAGGACTTCAAGATGGCTGAGGAGCCCGAAGTCACCGTCGAGGAAGTGAGAAAGGGTGTATTCGTCTTGCAAAACGATCAACTGCGCGTGGAAATCGAAGGAGGTTGCATCTGCTCTCTCTATGACCGCAAGGCAGAGAGAGAAGTGATCGCTAAGGGTGGCAAAGGTAATCAGCTCGTTATTTTCGATGATAAGCCCCTCTATTGGCAAGCTTGGGACGTTGAAGTCTATCACTTGGACTCGAGGAAGGAGCTTAAATCGGGAACAACCACAATTGCTCAAAATGATGCTCACCAAGTCAGCGTTATGACTGAGACGAAGATCAGCGACAAGAGTTGGATCAAGACGTACATCAGCCTCTCGGCAGCCTTCAAAGGTCAGCAGTCGTATGTTGAGATGCGTGCCGAAGTCGAATGGCAAGAGAGTATGAAATTCCTGAAGGTTGAATTCCCTGTCGAAGTCAGGAACACGGAAGCTTCATACGAGACTCAATTTGGAATTGTCCGAAGACCAACTCACTACAACACCACGTAAGACCTCTCCCTCCACTCTTCCGAATGTAGTATACTAATTATGAGTAGCTGGGATATGGCCAAATTTGAAGTCTGCTGCCACAAATTCGCCGATCTTTCGGAGCACGGGTATGGTGTCTCCATCCTGAATGATAGCAAATACGGGTTTGCTACCTGCGGTAATCTCATGCGTCTTTCGCTCCTCCGCGCTCCTAAGGCACCGGATGCGCATGCTGACATGGGCCGTCACCACATCCGATGGGCAATCCTTCCCCACCAAGGTGACCTAAGCTCTACAACGGTCCGAACCGGGTATAATTTTAACAACCCGTTGAAGCTTGTCCAAGCACCCAAGAGGACTTTGGATACGAATACGTTCGCGAACCCTATCAAGCTTACTGGTAACCCATCTCTCATCCTTGACACCGTCAAGAGAGGAGAAGATGACGAGGATGTCAGCCGTGGTGAATTACCAAAACGAAAGGGTAAGAGTGTGATTCTGCGTGTTTATGACAGCTTGGGAGGTACGAGCAAGGGTACGATTGAGACGACATTAAATGTGCAAAAGGTTTACAAGACGAATATCATGGAGGATGATGAGGATGAGGTCAAGTACAAGGATGGCAAGTTCGACATTACTTTGAGGCCGTTCGAGGTTGCTACTTTCAGATTGCAATTGTGAACATGAGGGCAGGCCGTTTTGATGCACATTGAGTAGTTGTTGATAGGGTTTAGGGGATCGCATGTTAGCAACTGCAAAAAAAGGTGTGAATAGCAATGAAGAAACAGTACAAATATGGTGAAATGATTCGCCTATCATTTATGCATATCATTCCTCACTGCCGTGCCGTGAGCTAGGAATCCTTCCTGTCACCGTCATCGTCGTGAAATAGCCCCTATTTGGTAACCTCATGCGGTAGGTGCGGTGCTCGTGCGATAACCGAACTCTAAAGCGAAATACGCCCCCTGAAACGAAGCATGTCCCCTGACCTCGACTACGATCTTCCCCCACGACTCATTACCCGCATGCAACTCAGCCTCACACCGCTCCTACTCAGCAGCAAAGAGGTAAATTCTCGGTATTCACGGGATCCATCGTATTCCGCATCCAGGATGGCCCCGCCGCCGGCGAAATCTTGTTTCGCTGTTTCATCCTTCGAGGTGGGCCAAGGGCTGGGCTGTGCCTTAGGCGATGCGGCGTTGGGGTAGCACATGTCTAAAACGAGGTCCTGCGGGATCCGTATGTGTAATTATAGTTGCAATTACTTGTGGGGTTCCTTCAATTCCTTCGAGCCTTGAGGCCTCAAGAGGAAGATAATGTTTTTATAAATGACGGGTATGCATCTTTGAGTTCGGCTTCTTTTTCTCACCACTTAGCTATAAGTGCTTTAGCTTTCACGTTCTTTCTCTCTCTTTTTCTTCACGCTCATTTGAAGTCTTCTGTTTGAATTGGCAAAGATGAGATTCGTTCCTTTCATTCTGGCAGCCGCCAGTGTTCTGGTGCAGCATGTCGCTGCTCAGCAGAAATACGTTTTCGCTCACGTCGTAGTGGGCAATACGGCCTCCCACGACCAGAGTACATGGGCCAACGACATCGCTCTTGCGAAAGCATCCGGCATCGATGCATTTGCCCTAAACATGGGCTATTTCGACCAAAATATCGCTCCGCAAATCGCCAATGCTTTCGCTGCTGCCGAAGCTGCGGGCTCTTCTTTCAAGCTGTTTTTCTCGTTCGATTATTTAGGAGGCGGAAAGCCATGGCCTGCTACGGGAAATCCGTCAGCGAACCCTCCGGATTCGGTGGCGAGTTATATGCTTAAGTATAAGGACAGTCCTGCTTATTTCAAGTATAACAATGCTGCTTTCGCTTCGACTTTCGAGGGGCCTAACAAAGGTTCCGATTGGGCTCCCGGTGGAGCTATTCGCTCTGCTGTTAGCTCTGCTATCTACTTCGTCCCTGATTATGCCAGTCTTGGCCCGGGTGGAATTGGTGCACAGTTGAACAACATTGAAGGTTTCTTTAGCTGGGATATGTGGGCAAACGGAGCAGCCAACAAGACCGATGCCAGTGACAAGGCATGGCAGGCTGCTATTGGAAGCAAGAGCTATATGATGGGTGTCTCGCCTTGGTTCTTCCACAGTGCTTCTGGAGGCAAGGACTGGGTATGGAGAGGTGATGATTTGTGGGCTGATCGCTGGGCTCAGACTTTGGATGTCAAGCCTCAGTTCGTTGAGTAAGTCCTCCTTTTGCTTCTAAATAATCACACATCTAACGAGACGTAGAATCGTTACCTGGAACGATTACGGTGAAGCTCATTATATCGGCCCTCTCCCCGCGAATGCCGCTGAAATAGCAGCGGGGTCCGGCCCATACGTGACCAATATGCCTCACGACTCATGGCGGGATTTCTTGCCATACTACATCGCAGCTTACAAAGGCAACCCAATCACCCCCTCAAAGGACCAGATGCAATACTGGTACCGATTGTCTCCCGCTGCTGGCGGTAACACTTGCGGCGTTACAGGCAACTCCGCTGATCAGGGCCAGACTGAGCTGAGCCCTAATGCTGTGCTGGAGGATGGAATCTTCTTCAGCGCCCTGTTGACAAGCGCTGCGCAAGTCACTGTACAGATCGGAAGTGGACAGGTGGTGACGAAGCAAGGTGTTGCTGGGATCAACCACTGGAGTGTCCCTTTCAACGGACAGATTGGTGTGCCTACTTTCGCTGTGGTGAGAAATGGAGCCACGGTAAAGAGCGGCAAGGGGGCGGAGATCAAGGCCAGCACCACTTTAAGCAATGGATGCGTCAATTACAACGCATGGGTGGGCAGCTTTTAGAGACACTCTGCGATGATAAAGAGATTGTATGAATAATACCATAGAGCACGAAAAAGGCAGAAAATATAAAAAATTAGACCAGATCATTCAGTCTTTGAAGAAATACCATCGCGTGATAAGAACCTTCCACATAATGACTATAGCAACGACTCAGACTCGGAGGTCTCTACCTACCTCATAGAAGCACCCCACTACACCAAATACTACAACTCAACTTAGGGGTATCTTCAAACTCCATACCCCGCCTTTTCCCCGCACAACACTATTCTCAACTCTTAACAAGCACATTGAATACAACAGCATCCCTTTAAACAACACTTCGAACCTTCCCATCTTCAACCTGATAAACCCACCCACTAATCTTAACACTCTCCGGAATCGCCTTATTGCCCTTCAAAAACTCCACATCCTCCTTGACCGCCGTATCCAGCTCAGGAAACGGCAAGAAATCACCCCCAAACTTGTCCAACTCCTTAATACCCTCCTCTCCCAGATTCTGTTTCACAATACCAGTAGCGTCGTCGTTCTTGAATGTGAGCATACCACAGCCTGTGTGCTTGATGAGAAGGATCTCTTGGGTGCCGAGCAGCTGTTCGGAGATAATAAGGGAGCGGAGTGCGTCGCGGGCAGAGGCGCCCGCGTTGCGGATTATGTGGGCGTCGCCGAGATCAATGCCGTAGGCGGCTGCGGGATCGATTCGAGCGTCCATACAGGTTACTGTTGGTTATTAGTGAGGAACTGGAGCAGGGCAAGGGAGGAAGATATACCGACGGCGTATTTCTTTGCGGGCGGGAGGGCGAGCGAGCCTTTGGTGAAGCTGGAAGCGTATTTCTTGTTGGAATCAACGAGGTTTTGCTGGATTGGGGTTGCCATTTTGATGATTGGTTTCTCGATTCTCTCAAGTCTTTGATATATTGTGAAGAGCGTTGTGTAACTCGTAGTCTGTGGCTGTGGTTAATGCTTCAAATGTTACTTCAGATAGCAAAGCTCTTTCTTCTTATAGCTCCTTGTCCCCATTTCCCGGTATTGGCATCCTGTCCCACAACAGTATCTTTGCCAAAGAGGGATCTCATGCCCCGTCGATCCCGCCTTCTTCTGATAACAAAGGGAGGCGTTAGACTCAATTGCGCCATGGCGTTCCAATGATTGGAGTGAAGGAAGCCTTGGGGGTGTCTCTCCCGCTATCTAGCTGCAATGACACCATTTGAGGCGTGCAGCTCTGCAACAACCCGCGGAGGGGTTGTGGGACGGGCTTTGAAAGAGTGACGAGTGGGTCGCCGATGGATGTGGAAGTTGGTTGTGATGGAAAGAGGTACCCTGGTAGAATACACATTGAGGCTAGATTGCCAAGGACGAAGGGGGCCCTGGGCACCCCGCACCCGCATCACTAAACCTGGCCGTGCTTCCGCCGCGGATCCAACAACATAGCCGGAGTTGAGCTGAGGCTTGAATTGTACATATCCCGAGAATGAGTGAGGCTGAACTGGAGGAATCGGAAATCACTCCTAATCCTGATATCGATATCGATATTGATGAGAATGAGGTAATAAGCATCGTCGAGAGTATAAAGGAAGCTCAGTACTTTGATGCCAGCAGCATGGGTCCTTTAACACCTGCCTCGGTGGTTAGTATTCGAGGCATTTTATATCGAAGCATTCTGATAAAGCTTCAAGGCAGCTATCGCCCGACTAAGGGCCTATAAACCTCCTCCATTCGCGGTATGGGATCGGCTTCCTCTCAGCAGGAGAGCTGCTGTCCTGATACTGCTCTTTGCGGACCGCAGAGGCGATCTCAGGGTTGTCCTGACAATGCGAGCCAATACTTTGAGGAGCTACTCTGGTAACCTCTCCTATGCCATATTTATACAATCATTTTAACTTGTACAAGGGCAAGCAGCATTTCCCGGTGGCAAAGCAGACTGCCTTGAGGAAACTCCATGGGAAACGGCTCGGAGAGAAGCGTCCGAAGAAATCGGCCTACCCAGCGACGATTCGAAAATTCCGCCACCTTTCCGGATAGAACACCTTTGCCAGCTCCCATTCAGCCTTGCAAGGACCGCACTAGCAGTTCGTCCATGTGTGGCATTTCTGCATTCTGATAGCAGCGGCGATAATAAAGCTTCAAGTGTGGAAGAAAGTATGATACCCCGACTCGACGCGAAGGAAGTCGCAGCAGTATTTTCGGCGCCCTTCCATAATTTTTTGACACCAGAAGATGAAGTCAGGGAAGGAGATAAAATACCCGGAAACAAGACAGACTGGTATTCTGGACATTGGATGGATTGGCATGAAGGGAAGTGGAGGATGCACAACTTCTTTGTGCCCATAACCAATCAAAAAGTTTCGAAGCCGAAGGTACGAGAAGGAGGCCAAGCTGCAATTGCAGAAGAGCTAGATAAAGAGGAAGCGGAAGGTTTGACGAGGTATAAAGTCTGGGGTATGACGGCAAGAATGCTTGTTGATGCAGCGCGCGTTGCTTATGGAGAGGATCCCTCATTTGAGGTATGTTCTCCAAATATAGGCAGACGACAGACTAACGAGATGGAGCATAATGATCATCATGGAGACGAAGCTATGATAGAAAACTTAGAGAAGATGGGGAAATTGGGTCCCAAAGTTCCAGGTGGACCGGATCTCACGGAATCAGATTTGCGAACTGCAAAAGCGGCTGAGACTGCGAAGCACTCTGCATCGAAGATGTAAAGAACATAGTCGCAATGGACTCGATCCGACGATCTGTTTTAGAGCACATGTTCGACAAATATTACCCACTTCCCCTTTCACCAATTCGCTTGCTCAGACTCGCTTCCCCTTTCCACCTTGCTTGTGGCTTACCGCACAAAATAGTACCGTACAGTTCTTCTTTCCAATCAAAGAGTTTGAATTTAGATCCTTCTCTACAGAGCGAAATTTGGAAAACTGAGACACTGCTACAAGCTGAAAATCCACAACGTGGAAGTCGAAAAACAACACGCGTCACTGCGTTCGTTCTCTGAGCTTATACGAAATACGCGAGACGTTCCACCTTGTTTTAGCATTTCGGGTTGTTCTTCTTCCTCTCAAATACTACTTCAAAAAATCCGACACAGAGATAGCTTCGACAGCTCCCTAATCTGCGAACCCCGTGTTTGCTCTCAATTTCCAGTTCTCTCGACTGCCAGACCTCAATCATTCACGACATACCTCCCTTCCACAATATTGCTCATCTTTCCGAATTGTCAAGCAACCGCCTGGATATTACTGAAGAATTGTCTTTCGGCGGATCGGCACTTCCTCTTACGTTCAATCAAGTCATGGACAGACATCAACCAATATCCAAAGCACCGCTCTTAAAGCTTCCGATCCCAGTTGGTTGTTACGAGCTCTTGTGTTGCGCATATGTTGTTCATCAAATCGAATCAACTCCAGGCTATTAACGAGCTGCCTCCGTCAGTGTGCTCCAAGTCTCGAAATGCTTTCATTGACAAGCCATGGTCCCGCTTTATCGACTCATTTGGGACGGAGCCTCCCCATTTCCCTCATTTAAAGGAACTCGAACTCCATGACTTAGGCTTTCGGAACTCCGGAGATTTGAACATACGCCTCGAAAGCTCGCTCTCGGTCTTGGTAATAGGATACTGGCGGTGGGCCGGCTATCAGGATGGGATGACGGAATCCTTGATAAAGGCAGGCTGCATCAAGTCTTTGGAGACCCTTATCTGCGATAACGTGCATATCAACCCCAATTGCGATTTCGAATATTGGTTTTTGATAGCAAATACTCAAATTAAAAATTTAGGGTGTAATGGATGGATAGCTCCTGAGGCGTTGGAGAATGATCTCCTCCCTCTTCTCTGTTCGTCCTTCGAAGCCCCGACCTCCCTCAGCCTAGATCTGGATTCTTTTCCAATTTCTCACTCGGCCATAGAAATAATTTATAGAATGAATGGGCTACAGCAACTATACCTCAGTTGCTGCAAAGAGCTGGGCCGTCCTTGCCGCTGGTTCGTCGACCACAACACAACCAGGATCCATCTTATTCGACTATCCTGTTTGAGAAAACTCGCATTCTTTGGCGACACATATAGACTTGGCCAGCTGTCAGATATAGAAGAACAGTACTCTTTGGACAAAGAGGATCCGGACGTGACCGATTCAATGACCGAGGAAATGGCGCGGTCGTGTATGACTCAGCAAAGCAAGTATCATCGACGTCGAATGATGGCGGAGGTAGCGAAATGTGCAGAAGCATTGCCGAAGCTGGAGTGGGTTTACTTTGGGCAATATCCCATGTCCATTACAAAAGGAAGGCCCAAATGATGGGGAGTTGCGGGTGACACCTCTCCTCGAAGTCAGGGGCGATGAGGAAATTGACAAAGTAATGTTAAGGGGCATGTTTTCATGGACAAAAGCGGCATCTATACCGGATGATTTTCTTTGGTCATTGATCAACCTTCGATCAGGAAATGTGGACCGGGCGCGAACCACCAACCCATCGCTTTTCAGGATGAAAGTTAGAATGTAGCTCGTTGTTCCTTTCCACATACTACTCCGAGATAGGACGATGATGGAAGGAAGGAAGAGAAATGCCACGGAAAGTAGTTCTTGGTTTCAGCTTTGATTTCATATTCACAAAAGAACACGCCCAACGAGTACTTGTACATAAAAATATACACCAAAGAAGTCAAAAAATCTCCCAGCCCATCATCCCGTACTCCAAATCCCCTATGTAAATGCCACTCTATCCCATTTGAGAAATTCCTCTAAGACTGCGCCGAGACACCAGGATAGTTGTACGCCGAATCCTGGCCGTTCTTCAATGGCTTCCCAGTCGCACAATCAGCATATACGAAGACGACCTGACCATCAGCATGACCGTTCGAGTCATAGTAAGGCGTAGTGTTGCAGTAGTTCTTGTTGTCGCTCAATTTCTTCGTGTTGCAGGTTGTGAGTTGGGAGGTGGAGTAGTATCCTGCTTCGGTAGTCTCCTCTTCTGCTTGGGTGAGGACGCCGCATGACCTTTTTGCTTGTTAGTCGAGGAAATATGTATGACAAAGGAAAGGCTTACTTGGTGTAGTAAGGGATAAATGTCCAGTAACCACAAGTGTTGCCATCAAGGACCTTGGTGAAGGTTGTAGTGGTGGTGTAACTGACGGCCTTACTCCACGAGTACGAAGCACCAATGTTGAATGCTGCAGTGAAAATGCTTGCCGGATCATCGCCACGGCGACTGATCTCTTCGTCACGCTTTGTAGATGAGCCAGTGAAGCCAATGTCGATGGTGTAGGTATTCGTGATGGTCACTCCTTCGCCGTTTGCCACGGAGCACGTTGTAGCGTTCTGGCAAACACCCACGTGGAATGGGACTTCGCGGCCGTAAACAGCGGTCAAGCTCTGCTCGCAGTAGGAGTCGCAGCCGTTTTTGCCAGGCATTGTGCCGATTCCTGCTGAGCAGTGACCATTCTTGTCGAGTGAGTTTTTCTTAGGGCATGTTGTAACCGCCTTGGAATTTTAGCATTCAGCATTTTTCGAGCGGATTTTCTTGACTCACTGTGCCAATTTGCATAGTTTGAGGATAGCATGGTGGAGTATCTCGAGCTTTGATCGCCGCCAGAGGAGCATCGTTTGATGCTATTGGACTTGCCCACGCAAGGGCAGCCATACCCAACAAGCTCATTTTGAGGAGTGACATATTGAGATGTGATAAATCGAGAAACGAATGTTATTCTTGAAATTGGCAATGAGAAGTATTTGTGGTGAGGAAATGAGTGTGAGAGACAGTTGCTGAGTTGGAGTGAAGTGATATGAATGACATCTGCAGAAGGGAAACATGATCAACTTTATACGATTTGTTTTCCATCTTTACTTTGAAGCTATCCTCAGGATTCCAACAAAAATCTTTATTTTAGGAAACGTTTTCTTCGTTAGGATCCTGTCCCTTGACAATGAAAGTTGAGGAGGACAGATGAATAGAATGAAGGATTAGAGAGAATGGTGAAACTCGCGCCTTGACGAAGTGGTTCATTGCTAAATTACTCATCATGCCTTCTGCGAAGTCTCTGAGCATTTGCGGACAGTATCTTGGGAAATCCTCTTTGCCAACTTCTCATTGTATCCAAGGAATTTCGACTCCACTTGGACTTGCCCTGGACCATCATTGGTCCTTCTCGGACCTAACAAGTATGGCCTAAAGCAAAGGTGCTCACAATGACGCTTTAAGGATCGGGTTGTACAGGGTTTCTAGCCGCGCGAGAATATTCCTTCAAGAGGCTTCTCCACAAGAGGTGGGTAGGAGAGTCTATTCTCTCGGTAACAGTCGTGATTTCAGGTGAGGCTAACTACATATCAGGATGGCAGTTCTAAAGACTACCAATAAGGAGTGCAAAATTACCAAGGATAGGGCTCCCCGAGAAAACAAACACTCCATACTAACGACGAACGCTAAGATGGCGGCAGGGAGGTTGAAACAACGGAACAACCAAAAGAGTTAAATATTGAAGGACGCCACAGTATTAAGGATTGATCGCCTCGAAGAATGGGGCTTTGTGGGGGAATCTATCCTTGACCCCCGCCACTTGGGGGAAAAGACGGACTAATCGTGAACAATAAAATTTGCTGATCGATGTGCTCAATGTTGCGTGCCTCCCGCAGTGGGAATGAAGCAGGGCCCGGGGTATTGAAAAAATCGCAATCATGTCCCTTGCACTTCTCGCAGCGTCTCCAGGGTCTATTATTCCCGAGTTGCGGAGCTTCCGAACGGCAAGAAAGGGTGCTGTTGAACCATGTCAACCTTGAGGCCATATTCGTATCTCATGAAGGATTACAGACTCAGAGACTAGCCAGCTAGTTCAAGTTGAAAAGCTTGATTCCATTACCCCATAGCTTGGCATGACGCTGGTGGAGGGATTGCACATTGTGGAGGCTGAGACGCATACTGAAAAACTTGGTTCTAAATGGTCGACTCGTCGTCTAAAGCTTGCTGTTCCCGCCTCTAGCAGATCGCCTAGGATCCTGAAAGAGAGCGATGTAACGAAAACAAGCGTAGCCCCTCGTAGTGGCAGTTGTCAATGGCTAGGAAGAGGTTGAAACAAGCCTTTCGTTCCTTCCTGCAAATATCCTCGGGACTGCGCCAAGATCTTAACCGTTCTTGGCAGCTCTACAGATAGGGGACTCGATGGAGTGAGAAAAGCAAGCGAAGTTGGTGCATCGAAGGATCTTACGAGGAAACGGAAACATGGGCGCGTGGCTGCGTTTTCTCTAGGTTGGACTGCGCCGCACTAACAAACGTAGATCTAGAGCTCCTAGGGGTACCGATGAACATAGGAAGACGAAGTTATTTATGGATGAGATTCATGTTGCCACTAGATGAGTAGAGCAACTTCTAAAGAATGGTCCCAGTTGAAGAGTTCCAAGTTCTGGCTCCTCTATGACCTTTCAGAATTCATAAGTCGACGCACTTCCTCAATCCAAAAACTACATTTTATCCTGTACAATTATACAACTACCTTCAAATCAACTATCTATTCCAATACTTGAAATACTTATAACCCAATACAACAATGGCAAACACAACCTGCTCATTAACAACGGTCCACCAACCGCCGTCAACCTCCGCAACCTGCGCGCTGCCGCTCGCTGGCAACAACACAGCAATTCTCACATCCTGCTGCGGGACACCAACATCATATTCCGACGGCATAGCAGGCTCGCCACTATGCTACCAATACTGCAATGTCACCAGTAGCGGCGAAAGCTCTGTCATGAGCTGCATATCTAACGCACTGTCAAATTCCACGGATGAGAATTCGAGGAAAGCTTTGGAGTGCTTTGGGGCGGCGCAGACAACCAATATATCCGGTGGGAGAAGGAGAGGAGTGGACAGGATATTGTGGGCGGGTATTGTAGTGGTCTTTGTGAGCTTGGTGGTTGGGTAGATGTTCTGTAGGAATGGGACATTTGGGGAAGCAAAGTAATCACACGGGCAAATCGAATTGAGAAATACTTTTGGCTCAATCTTTTGTTCTATTAAGGACAATGAAAGCAGGTGCAATCCATCCATCCATCCATCGTGTCCGCAAGAAACTTGTCCAACCGCACTAGAGTACATGAAAAGTAATGACTTTATTTTACACGCAACGCCACCATCCTCTGCAGATGATAACTGAAAGGACCGACCCTAGAATACGAATTGATGTCTCGCAACTTTTAATGGAAACTAGCAAGTCCAGCAGCAGTCGGTGGGAGCGTCTCGCCATGCTGTTGGAAATAGGTGCTGTACTGGACTTCCCCTTTTCGAAGTGTCGCCTCATCAACTTCTCCAGCAGCATGACCATTCTCCAAACCCTTGACACCCTCTGCCTTGAGAATGACTGGTTGGATTGACGAGGGCCTACGATAATGTCAGTGGGAATCTTTTGGGAATGAGATATTAAACATACCCATTGAGCTCTCGATCGACTTGCAGAAATTCCTTCATGGCCTCTTTGGTGCCTCTTTGTTGAAGATAGAGCAGATAGTAATTGCTGAGATCTTTCTTGGTGGTCAAAGCCATGCGGCTTTGCTGAATCATATCGTTGTGGATCTTTCTAATTCTTTCGTAATGTTCGAGTTCCGTAGCAGCACTAGTTGGTTGAGCTATTTCGAATTCGAGATACTTGGCCCAGAAATGACGACTTTGCAAGTACCATTGCTGGTTTTTCTGAAAGACTTGGCGAGCCTCATCGACGGAGCCCTGAATCTTCCATAAGAGCACGGCCCACTCAACCACAAAAGCAGCCTTAGAAAAGAGGTCAACAATCGGTGTGTCAATTTGAGCCTTGTAGACCTCAATGGCAGCTTCGAGGCCTTTTTGGCGTCTTTCAAGATTTGCCCACGAAACAATTGTCTCCACGTGGCCTGGCAAGGGGTAAAGAATCGCTTGATGGATATCTCTGGCGACATCGACTCGCCCAGACATCTCTTCAAAGTACGCATACTGTAACCGGATTCCAGGTCGGCTGATTGGAACGTAAAGCGTGCTGGCTCGTTGATAGATGTTTCGAACTTCTTCTTGCTTCCCTTCCTGAGCGGACATCCATCGAGCATAGCGGAACCAGAACTCGTCATAGAATGCACAGGTGACCAAGCATCTTTCGTACAAGAAGACGATCCTGGTGTAGTCACCCTCTGATTCTTCGAAGTCTAAGTACTTTCTCCAGTTGGCTAGTTGGGCATGATCGAGCTCGGTGACATGGAAGTAGGGGCGCTTAACCTCGGATTCGTAAGTCCACCGCTTTGTGGTTTCGGTCTGAGTTCGGGTGAAAGATTCGAGGTAGAATGAATCAACCTTCACGCGCATCTCTCGTTCGATCTCCTGTTCGCCCTTTGGTCCGCTTTGAAAAGCCTCAGCCTCTACCTCGGCGCGGAAGGCGCTAAGAGTCTCCGGAGGCACAAGTTCTGCCAAAGGACGTCTGTGAGCCAGGCCGCGGAATCTCTCGAAATAACGAGCATACTGGTGCATAGGAATTTTGATGACCCGACTTAGAATTTCGAAGATTTTGTCTTCGGCGTCCAAGCGATCCTCGAATTCTAGGTACTTGTCCCAGAAAGGATGTGCTAAAAAGTCTAACCCGACAGACGATGCGCCGCGCTCGAAAAGCCTATCAGAATCAGTTAGCGGGGCTTTGACGGGGGAAGAAGGAATGCGGAATGGCAAAGAGTGCAAATACGGGAAGGGCAGAGTGCTTTGTACTAGTGGTCCTCGAATTCCATCCTCTCCGACGAACATGTGTGTAGATGTAGAGTGGTACGATGTAAAAGCGAACGTGTAATAGCAGAAGGAAAGATCCTGATCATGTGGGTGAGAAGAGTATCAAAACAGGGAGCGACTCTTGTTGGCAATTCTCACCGACTGCAACCCGAGGATTCTCCAAGTAAAGTGCGTACGGTCATTGCGATTGTATCCGTCGCAGAATGTCTGTGTTAAAGGGAAGGAAAGAGTCCAGTATACTTACTCTCTGATCACGTCTGGATCATGGCTGGTCTCGACCTTGAAGGAGCAGTAGTCTGTCCACAGATCTACTGAAGTTGTGATGCTGGCGACCCCTCGTTCGAATACCTATAAACTGTCAGCAAATGCTGCCTCCCACCGTGCCCAGAGATTCCCAGCCTCACCATTTCAGCCGCTTCGGTGCCGGCAATCGAGAATTCCAGGTCGGCATATTTCTTCCAGTATCCAAACAACAGAGGGAACTTGGCGAGAAAGCGGTCGTAGGCATCTCGGATGGTTGCGATTGCTTGGGGGCTGGAATTGCGGTTCAAGCCGCCTTCGAGGGTCTCTGCGGCGCGAACGAGCTTCTCCCAGCTCTCGAAGTTGTCGGTGTTTTCGAGCTGCGCGCACATGCAATTAGCTAAAGTCGGAGCAGCGGATCAGACGGAATATACCACTTCAGCATTGAGCTTCTTGATCTCTGCAGACTCCTCATCCGTGCCTCCATAGTTGAAGTCCGACATTGTATCGCAAAGAATGGGGTCCGCGGCTGCGCGTCGCGATGTGAGGGACAAATGTCTCTGATACGGCGCACAATTGACGAGTACCTGTGGAACAATTATCCCAAAGCTCGAGGCGGCGTGGGAAGCGCGACGTTTGCTTTTTGAAGTGAAGGCAGGAGGAGTGAGCGGCGGTAGGTTGAGAACATCAGCTTCTGCTGGATAATTGATAGTTGAGCCGCTTCAATACGGGAGGCGGGTTGTCGAGGATGAGCACGCTACTTTGTGACGCTAGTCTGTTAATGGCAAGGCGTCGGCTGCGAAATACTTTGGTTAAAATTCTGGATTCCTGTCTTTTCTTCCTTTTACAACATGGGCTAATGATGAACGATACACTGTATCAATTAATAATAGGAAGAGAATGAACGCTTCTATGGAGCATGATCTCAAATGACAATTTCTGAAGCCCCTTTATACCTTTATACATCTTTGAAAATTCCTTCTTCCACCTTCTTTTTCCCACCAAAACTCAGGATCTAACACAGCCTTTGTGGCGGTTCTTTTTGTACGCTGGTTTCGATAACAGCATTGACTCAAGGCAGCACGCCCTCGTGGGTCTTCTGTTAGGATTGCTTGTCACTAAGGCATGGGGGAGCTCCGATTTCTGAAGTGCGCCGCAGTGATTGAGTCATGGAATCGGCCTGAGGTGAATTTATCATGGTCAATTTCCAGTGATGGGATCATGTGCCTTTTGCTGTTCTTGCTATAAGCGCTGAGCGGCTTAGCCTCCATTGTCATAATTTGCATTGGAGGCGGTGCTTTCACAAAGTTTTGGTTTCATGCGCGGCGATTCCAGAAATGTGTCTCTGCTTATTACTGCCATCTAATTCATCGCCGTATGGCTGTTCTGGCCGTCCTAGTTCGTCCAAAAACAAAAAACAAAAACAAAAATCTCGTCCGCCCATGCTGTCTATTTTAGCCCTATGAACAATTCCTCAACCAGGTTAGTCTAAGAATATTGCTACTATGGAGCTTGTATTTCATGCCTATGTCACGATAGCATCTGGGCGGAGCAAATCTACGAGCTGCCCAGTGGGATGCCGCATTACCCTACCAAATCGAATTGAATCGCACCCGAAGAGCCTTCAACGGCGCGACACCGTGATTTGGTCCTCCAAGCTTGTAATAATATCCCCTTTATGGTGAGGCTTTGTGGTGGCCAATTCGCCTCATAAGCGCCTATGTCCTCAGTTATTCCTTCCTGTAGGACCAACTTCGCCAGCCTCAACACCAGTAACACACTATGACAAGCCGTAGTACCAAGGATTGTGTATGACTATTGTATACATGGCCAAGCGAAATGTCTTGTCAATTCTCCAGGTGCGTACCATGCGGCGCCAATGATCCTTCTTCCCAAAATACTCAATTTTAAACAGCTTCTGTATTCATTCTATTCCACTGACGCCGTCACCCTCAATCTGAACCTTAGAAACTCCTCCCCTTAATAATAGAGCCCCTTTTTGGTACTAGACAACGGCCATGACCCGCCGCAGCTTCACTCTATTCGTGCTCATCTTCGCGGCAGGACTCCGAGGTTCCTAGCTCGTAGTCCTAAATACTGTGTACATGTGGGCGCAGGCTGAGGTGCATGGAAAGATGAGGTGGCACTTGGTAGACCAGCGTCAATCAAATTGGAGGGTGAAGTGAAAGATGGGAGAAATGGACCACGGTTCTCACTTAGATGCAAAGAATCAATATTAAGTTGAGAGTGGGCCGCATGTGGAGTAAAGACAAGCCTTAAGATTGTCGAATTTAGAGTTTCGAAAGACATTAACAAATTTCTGCCTACAATACGTGAAGTAATTGAAATCGTCTCATGGATCCTGGCTGTATCACTCATCAGCCATTTTAAATCATAGGACCCCAACCTGGATGCCTGCACCAAGGAATCCGAAAGAACTTCCACCTTATAACTAACACTGAACATGAGCTCCAAATGCTAACAAGGTGGCATGACCTCAAGCCAGGCTCGGCCCGCATGTCAAACCCCCAACACGTGACGATCGACCGTCTACCTATTCGAGGTCCTTCTTTGTCCTACAGAGGACCTTTCCCCCCCCTCAATCTACCGACTACATGCCTATTCCCCTCTCCTCTACTCATCACCCGGACATACATCAAGTCACCGCGTTTTCACCGCTTCATGCACTACAGTCGGCCAAGACACCTATCGTGTGATCCCACCACAGTGATCACACCCACCCCCCTCACATTTCTCACCACATAAATAAATAAAAATGGCCCTTCCACCATTTAAATCCTCGGCTTGACAAGTAACTACGCAAGTGGCTTCTCAAAGCTCAACGCAAAATGGCGCCACCACGTCCCAAATCCCCCTCCCGAATCGACGTATGGCGACAAGAAGTATCCGCCTGCGTCCCTCCCTCTCCCCCTCTTATCATCAAGCCTCCTTCATTCTGGAAGAAGATATTAGGAGGTAAGAAAAGCAAGAATATAGAGCATTCTAGTACTGTGGCATCATCGGGGCTTGGGAAAGAGGCGAGGGATGGAGAAGAGAGTGTGAAGACGGAGATGTATAGTAGTGCAGGGAGTCGGGAGGCTGCGAATGAGGTTTTGAAGGATGGGGATGGGAGTAGTATGGATTTGGAAGGCGGGAGTGATGAGGGGATTGGGCGGTTGTTGAGGGGGAGGGCGGATCGATTGGAGAGGGCCAGGAAACTGTTGGAGAGTGGTGGTGGAAAGCGGGACGAGGGGAAGGGAGATGGGGCCAGAGATAAGTGATGTTTGATGTTCGTGGATTTATGAATGAGAATCATTCCGGTTCTTGATATAAATGAGATCTTGAGAGGGACATTTTTGGATCGTCCAGGTCCTGGCATCTGATATTCAGGTATGTGCCTGGGCTCAATCAATAGCGCGGCGATACTCACCAAATTTTTAGTAAGGGTCACATTCATGAGGAAGCAGAATATATGTTGAGTGGATTCATCAACCCTGGCGACGTACCCGAAGGCAGTGTACAAAGGTTTTAGAGAGGCTATTCGCTGGACAACGCAGTGGGATGTAAGAAATCCGAGGGATATCTAGACCGGGAAGCACGCCACCAGAGCGGACTAAAGCGCATCGCAAATAGAGAGATTCTGAGTTACCCATTGTCAATATCATCTCCCTAGAAAGCTTCTGTGCCGTTGAGGCTCTTTGTGAAAAATGCATTCCATTATCGAAGACGCCCGCTTTAGAAGCCAAGATAGCTTGCTCCCTAAGCAAAACACGCCATGATGTGAAAAGACCGCAGAGAAACATCGCAACCAGAAAGAAAAGACGTGGTCATCAGGGGCGCAGGATGGTGTATTCGCAAACTGCACGATTTTGCAAAGGCACTCGTTCTGCTTTTCATATCAACTCCCATCCCCTACCCATGCTGCAATCACACCACCAGCAACCCAGGTATACCAATAGAAGCATATGAAAACCAAGCTAGAAGAAGAGATCTACGATTCGGTGGCGGGCGCGGCCTCAGCCTTTGGCTCAACAGCGGCTTCGGTCTTCTCCTCAGTCTTCTCGGCCTCCTTTGGTGCCTCTGCCGCTGCCTCCGGTTCGCCGCTATCTGAGGAAGTCCAGAGGGTGAGGTTGTCGCGGAGCAATTGCATGATGAGAGTACTGTCACGGTAGGACTCCTCGGACAAAGAATCGAGCTCGGCGATAGCATCATCAAAAGCCTGCTTAGCTAGGTGGCAGGCACGGTCCGGTGAGTTCAAGATCTCGTAGTAGAATACAGAGAAGTTGAGCGCTAGACCAAGGCGGATGGGGTGGGTAGGTGTTAGCTCGGTTTGGGCAACGTCGGTAGCGTTCTGCGGGTCAACTCGTTAGATATAGCTCAGACGAACATGGTTCATGGAAGTGCGCATACCTTGTAGGCCTCGTGGGCAGCAGTGGCAGCGACCTTGCGCTTCTCGCCGGAAGCGAACTCGGCGAGGTAGCGGTGGTAGTCGCCCTTCCTAGATGGATCCTTTTGTTAGCAACAGCGCCTCATTTACACAACGGAATAGAGAGCCGTTATCACCGATAAGACATACATCTTGTGGTAGAAGACCTTAGACTCGCCAGACTCGGCTTTTGGGATCAAGGACTCGTCCAAGACGTCAAGGACATCCTGGCAGACTTTCTCAAGCTCGGTCTCAATCTTTTGACGGTAGTCGCGAATGGTCGAAACGTGCTTGTCGGTGCCCTTAGACTCCTCTTTCTGCTCGATCGACGAGATGATGCGCCAAGAGGCACGTCGAGTGCCGACGACGTTCTTGTATGCGACAGACAACAGGTTTCGCTCATCAACGGTGAGCTCTCCGCCCAGCTAGGTCACGCGTCATCAGCTTTGATCCCTTGCAGACTATTGTTGAAGCCCGTAGCTTCCGCAGATTGCAGTATGTTTCGTACCTTGGCAACCTCCTTCATATATGTAACCATCTCATCGTATCTCTCGGCTTGCTCGCAGAGCCGAGCCAGGAAGGTCTTGCTGTGAGCTCGTCAGTGGCTGTGGGAGAATTGCATGGCATTGCGGATGCCGCAGGACGGGAATTTCGAACCTTTCACGCTACAAATGAGACACCAAGTTAGCAGCTGAGCGCTTAAAGATGATATATTGACATGATGGTGATAGAAACGCGGTCGATAAGGCGAGTGGGCCGTGGAGGGGGCCACAACAAGGTAGAGGGACCTGGACGGCATCGCGGATAGGACTTACTTCGGTTGTCATTTTGCAAGAAGTCTGATGTGCAGTGGGTAGCAAAGTGCGGGTTTGGGAGGGGGTAATATGGAAATCGAGATCGAGGGTGGTGTTGTTTATGTGTCGGAGCAGGAGTAGGAGGATAGTCACAAAAGTCGCAGGCGATGGGACTGACGATGCTCGCCTCAAGGAAAGTCGGATTGGCTTCGCTTAGGTGGATCAACCACGTGAGTTGGAGTAATCCCTCTCGGATTCACAGTTCTTACCTCTCCCGTGAAACAATCTTCGAGTTTAGGAACAAGCAGTATTGATGATAAATTGAATGCTGGTGCTACGACAGGCAGCTAGATCGTGGTGTAGCTGTAGCTGTCATTTCAATAAGTAGGTAAAAAGCCATCCGGGTATTGTTATTGTTATTATTATTATTCACTAAGCAGGATGCGCGCGCTCCTTCATCTGGCTGAAGCGCTGAAGTTTTGAGTTTGGCAGGACAAAGTTACATTGGCAGTGAGATGTCACGTCATATTCTGGATATTTTACCACCCTTCGCGAAAGAATAATGCGTGTATCTAGGTTTCGACGCGCTCAGTACAGTGCCACCTCACACAGCAAACCGCCGTCCTTATCATTACGGTACGGTAATGGCAACCTGTTTTGCGGATGCTTTTGGGTGGCATGTGCTGGCAGAATCTTGACCAATGGGATCCCTCACCTGGGTTGATTGCCCAACAAATCCTAAGAAGTGGCAGCGCATGGATCTGGTGTGACGAGGCAGACAACTCAAGGTCATCCATCACATTGAGGCGTATCCAGCTGAGAAGAGGTGGGGCCGTACAAATTGATGAGTGTCATGTGATAGCCGTTGATAGAGACTCCGCCTCCGCCTTCGAAGATCGTCGAGAGTAATCTTATCTCTGGATGGTGGCTTGTGCAGGTGCTGGTGCTGGTGCTGGTGCTGGTGCTGGTGCTGGTCTCAATTTTGACGCATTCCCAAGCCTTGACCTAGGCGCTCATCATACTCACGCGTCAAGATTTCTGGCCGGATTTGCTCGACAACTCTCCATTTTACAACTAGGTGGTACTTTCTAAGCCAGCTTGGCGACTGTTGAGTTCTGTTTCTACTACTGTCATCATATTTGTGGCTCTCATTGCTGGACCTACCGCAAAGCCTGGCTTCTGGATGGAACTCTTTCACTCTCAGTGGTAAATTGATTGAGGTACACGAAGAAAGGAGGATTCATTCGATGTATACCCTTCAATCTCCCGTTTCAAATGATACATTCTCAAGAAGGTGTATGAAATCCACACGCTCGCGGTCTATCACAAAGAAATGCTGCCAGCAACATATTAAATGAACACTTGCAATCCATCCCTAGTCCACCAGGTAGAAGACTTGGTGGGAACAAAGCATGTCTGGAACTGAATTCCCCTAAAAGTCCTAGTCTTCGTTTTCCCAAGCAAATTTACGAATCAATTTTGATTGAGAGAGAGAATAATACCAAAAAAAGTTGACGCCGATGAGAAATACTGATATGAAATGATGAACAAGAACTCTCTCTCTGCTCTGCTCTGCTGCGATGAGAGCACTCGACACATGCCACTCGCATACGCTCTGCTCTGTAAACGCGACATCGAAAATGACAATAATGACCTTCCCCGGAAATATGTTTTTGCCTTGGCTGAAACCAGGTGGTTGGTTGGTCCTTTGCGAAGCGATCAATCAACAATAAAATGCAAAAGCACGCCATGCGGCTCAAGGAACTATTTTAGCAAGAGATCTGAAGAACACCAACATACCTAGATAAAAGTATTGTAGAGATGCAAGTGTCGGAATAATATGAACTCTTCCATCCCACCCTCAAGTTTGCCCCTCACTCGCTTGCGGATGGCGGAAAACCTACTCAAATTCGGCATGGCTTGAGGACAGGTGTAGCTTCTGCTCGCTATCCGTTCTGGCCTTACCAAGCAACAACTAGATCAACAACACGTTTCTTTGGCCGCCTGAAGATTTCTGTTCCTTCTTTTCTTCTACACATACTATCCATATTCTTGCGACCTTCTTTTGCAAGAATATCGTTGTCATCCGGTTACATGAGCAGTTCAAGATAAATTCGTACCAACGGTACAAACTTTCTCTATTACGATTTTTCGCCCCACCTCAAGATGGAAAACGCATACACGCAGACGACCTCTGAGGTCCTCAAGTACTTCTCGGTATCAGAGACACAAGGTCTCACCGAGGCGCAAATCAAAGCTTCAAGAGAGAAACATGGCCGCAATGGTAAGCCCAGAAATCTCGTTGCGCCGCGCGAAATAGCTCAAAATCTAACGCTCCTCCAGCCATCGCAGAAGATCCTCCTACTCCCATCTGGGAGCTTATCCTCGAACAATTCAAAGATCAGCTTGTTATCATTCTGCTCGGATCAGCCGCAATCTCTTTTGTCCTGGCTCTTTTCGAGGAAGAAGGTGGCTGGTCGGCCTTTGTAGATCCCGCAGTTGTACGTTACCCGGTCTCGCAGCTCAAAGGCTTTTGCTGATACTGTATTCGCAGATTCTCACCATTTTAATTCTTAATGCCGTCGTTGGTGTCTCGCAGGAAAGTAGCGCAGAGAAGGCTATTGCCGCGCTTCAGGAATACTCGGCGAATGAGGCCAAGGTTATTCGAAACGGACACGTCTCAAGGGTCAAGGCGGAGGACTTGGTTCCTGGGGATATTATTTCGATTTCCGTGGGAGATAGGATACCGGCAGATTGCAGAGTACTTGCTATTCAAAGCAACAGCTTCAATGTGGACCAGGCCATTCTTACTGGAGAAAGTGAGAGTGTTGGAAAGGATACCCATGCAGTGAAGGATGCGAAAGCTGTGAAGCAGGACCAGGTCAACATTCTTTTCTCTGGAACTACCGTGGTTACTGGACATGCCACAGCTGTTGTGGTTTTGACTGGTTCTTCAACAGCTATTGGTGATATTCACGAGAGTATTGTGGCGCAAATTTCGGAACCAACGCCATTGAAGCAGAAGCTCAATGATTTCGGAGATACTTTGGCCAAAGTTATTTCACTGATCTGTATTGCGGTCTGGCTTATCAATATTCCCCACTTCAACGACCCATCTCATGGGGGGTGGGCAAAGGGAGCTATCTATTACCTTAAGATTGCCGTTTCTCTTGGTGTCGCGGCTATCCCAGAAGGTTTGGCGGTTGTAATCACAACATGTCTCGCCCTGGGTACTCGAAAAATGGCCGCAAAGAATGCAGTAGTACGAAGCTTGCCTTCTGTTGAAACTCTCGGTAGCTGCAGTGTTATCTGCTCTGACAAGACGGGTACTTTGACCACGAACCAAATGAGCGTCAGCAAGATCGTGTACATCAACGAGGCTGGAAACGACCTGGAAGAACTCGATGTTGAGGGAACCACCTTCGCCCCAACTGGAAACATCACATCAAATGGCAAAGCAGTTACCGATGCGGCTGGAAAATCAAGCACCGTATTCCAAATGATGGAAGTCGCTGCACTTTGTAATGATGCCCAGCTAGCTTTGGACTCAAAAACTGGATCCTATTCTAACGTTGGTGAACCCACCGAGGGAGCTCTCCGTGTTCTTGTAGAGAAGGTTGGCACAAATGATGCGGCTCAAAACCAGGCTAGAGCAGGTATTGCTGCTCAAGACGCCCTTCATCTTGCTAGCTCTTGGTACGAAAAGAGCAACCCTCGTCTCGCCACCTACGAATTCTCTAGAGACAGAAAGAGCATGTCAGTTCTCGTTGGAAACAAGACTCAGCAAAGGCTACTTGTCAAGGGAGCACCCGAAGCGATCATTGACCGTTGCACCCACACTTTGGTGGGAGCCAATGGCAAACGAGTGCCAATGTCCAAAGACCTTTCTGATGTTCTATTGAAGGAAGTCGTGGACTATGGTAACAGAGGTCTCCGTGTGATCGCGCTAGCCAGTCTCGAAGATGTCGCCTCAAACCCGCTCTTGAAAACCGCAAAATCTACCACTGATTATTCTAAGCTCGAGCAAAAGCTCACTCTACTTGGTCTTGTTGGCATGGAGGATCCTCCGCGTCCTGAGGTGGCTGGATCTATCCGCAAATGTAAGGAAGCTGGCATTCGAGTTATTGTTATTACTGGAGACAACCGCAACACCGCCGAGACTATCTGTAGACAGATTGGTGTCTTTGGCCCGTACGAAGATCTTAAAGGAAAGAGTTACACCGGACGAGAATTCGATAACCTCACCGACAGCCAACAATTGGAAGCCGCAAAGACTGCATCTCTCTTCTCTCGAGTCGAGCCAAGTCACAAGTCAAAGCTTGTCGACCTTCTCCAGTCTCATGGCGAGGTCGTAGCTATGACTGGTGACGGTGTCAACGATGCTCCAGCTCTCAAGAAGGCTGATATTGGTGTTGCCATGGGTTCTGGAACCGATGTCTCGAAGCTCGCTTCCGACATGGTTCTCGCCGACAACAACTTCGCTACGATTGAAGTTGCCATCGAGGAAGGTCGCTCCATTTACAACAACACCCAACAGTTTATCCGATACTTGATCTCTTCCAACATCGGTGAGGTTGTGTCTATCTTCTTGACAGCCGCGGTCGGCATGCCAGAAGCTCTTATTCCTGTCCAACTCCTCTGGGTCAACCTCGTCACCGACGGTCTCCCAGCCACAGCCTTGTCATTCAACCCACCTGATCACGATGTCATGAGAAGACAGCCAAGAAAGCGCGATGAGCGCCTCATCGGTGGTTGGCTCTTCTTCCGCTATATGGTCATCGGTATCTACGTTGGTCTCGCAACCGTCGCTGGTTACGCATGGTGGTTCATGTACAACTCGGAAGGTCCCCAGATCACCTTCTGGCAACTCTCCCACTTCCACAAGTGCTCTTCCCAGTTCCCCGAAGTCGGCTGCCAGATATTCTCGAACGATATGGCTAAGTCCGCTTCGACTGTTTCTTTGTCGATCTTAGTTGTCATCGAAATGCTTAACGCCATGAACGCCCTTTCGTCCAGCGAGTCACTCCTGACGCTCCCACTATGGGAGAACATGATGCTTGTCTACGCAATCACACTCTCGATGGCTCTGCACTTTGCTCTGCTCTACATCCCTGTCCTGCAAACTCTGTTCTCTATTCTTCCTCTGAACTGGAATGAGTGGCAGGCAGTTTTGGTCATTAGTGCACCTGTTATGTAAGTTTACGCTTCTTCTCTCTTTCATATGAACGATTGCTAACATTTACAATTATAGTCTCATCGATGAGGTTCTCAAATTCGTTGAGAGACAACGCTTCATTCAGAAGACGACTATCATTGAGCCCAGAGCTAAGAGCGAGTAGTGGTTCAGTAGACATAGAGCTAGGACAGCTGTATATTAGTAGACAAAAGATATAGAACCACATAAATGTATTCAAGAAATTACTGCGATTGTTATATGCCTGTTCATGTGCCTGAGTACCGCTGGAAATGCATTTTAAACCTCGTAATTTCTAGTAGAAACTTGAACTCAGAGTGATTGCCATGTAGGCCGTTATCAAATGCTTGACCAGCCACAATGATCCTCAAAGGTTTTGGGTACCATTGAGATGTGGCATGAACCGCTCACTCTTGGTGAGCCCTGTTTGAATGTCTGACATGCTTTGGATCATTCTTCTGTCTGAGATTAGTAGAACATATCTTATTCGTGGCCATCCTTCTTGTTCGCACAGCCCAAACGCAGTCGCCTGAAAAACTCCAGCTCCAGTAAAGATTTGTGTTCATGTCCATGTCCATTTGTCAAGCTCTATGCCAGATCTAATACTACACAAGACGAGCTCCCTCCGCTCAAGCCCGACCTTGAATTATCGTCACAATTCCATCCACCTCCTTAATCTTGTCTGCCCTTCAATAATCGCTTCGTGACCTTGTCCTTCTCGATGATGTAGACGTGTGCTCCCCAACCTGACAACGCATCCCTGTCTACTGCATTCAACAACGCCTGCGAAATCGTCTCGAAGAGGTCCTCTGGTGCCTGTAAAGATGTCACATTAGCCTTGGCCTTCCTCCAGCACAATATCCAAAAATAAACCTACCAAATCTGGTTCCCAAAGCCCCTCACAAGTACCAAACAACTGATCACTCGCCGTCCCGCTCACAATGAAGTCCTTCGCAAAATCAATGCACCCAATACTATCAAACCCACAAATAAATGGCTTTCCACTCTTCTGATCGATACCTGCAACCACTGGGCTAACAAAGTAGGGACCAAACCGCTTCTCGTACAGGCTGGAGCTGACCAGGTTGGCCATCGTGGAAGGAGAGATATTTCGTTCTTCGCGCAGACGGTACATGTTTACTTTGTAGCGGAAGAGGTCGGAGACTGTAGATACGTCGGTAGCGAGACCGGTGAGGCCTAGATAGACGTCGCCGTAGGAGAAGATCTTGGGGAAGTTGTTGGAGACAGTGAGGGATTGGAGACCGAGGCGGAGATCGCAGGCTATGGCGACGCAGTCCTTGCCTACCATTGCAACGCAGGCGCCACCATCTGCAAAGAGAGGTTAGATTTATCGCAGATATAGGGAAGAGGAAGGGAGAAGTACTGATTGAGAAGGGAGAGCTCTGCGAGGTTGATGTTAGCTATATGGGCCTCGCTGGTTGTTGGATTGGGAGCTTGTTTACCATTTTGACGGATTTATTTTGGGTATGGGTATCTCGAAAAAGAACAGATGTTGAATGAGAAAGCTCTCCAGGTAGTTCAAGAGCTTTTCAGATGATTGCGTTGCGGAGAATGGGGCGGTGGATAATTCGAAGGTGTGCTTGCATTGCAAGGCACCACGGCTACGCGTCCGAGAGCTTCAAAGCTCGCTCGCGGTGGACAACAAAAGCGGCACTGATTTTGAAATTCAAAATCCGCAATGTTTAGTGCCGCTTTTATTAGAACCTACCCTCCGCGACGCTCGGGCCACCTCGATAAGTCAGGCACCGAATGAATGATGAGGAAGAGGAAGAGGAAGACTTTACTCATAGCTACAAATTCACTTCATTTAAATTGTGCCTGCCTTCTCCCGTACTGAGCAGATTGTTTGTCTCTTAGTCTCTTATTGGTACCACCAACACAAAAAAGATTGCTAGCTAATTGTCTCTTGGAAAACTGTGCACTACAATCCACCTGCAGGACCCCGCCACTCTTCCGTGACAAATATCAGAGAACCTCAGAGAAGGGAATCCAACTTCTGATGTTCCGCTGAAATTCAGCTTGAGTCCTTTTCCTCTATCCATCGAGAGCCAGCAAGTCACACATCAATTCCAGGCTCCGATCTCGATCATGGCCTCACATGTTGTGGTTATCGATACATCCTTCAGAAGACACAATATCAAGGTTACGCCTGGGAAGTATATGACAGATATCTTAGATGAAGCATGCAAGAAGTTCGGTCTAAAACCCAGCCACTATGGTCTCAAGTGCGTTTTCCAGAGTTCTGCAGCAAAGGATCATGTCTAATCATCCACAGACACATCAATAAGCCCCTAGACCTCTCCAGAACCTTCCGACAAACGGGTCTCAGTACCGGCGCAAAGCTTGAGCTCGTCCAAGCCTCTCGATCGCCCTCCGTTGTCTCGGTCGCCCTTCAAATCCCGGAAGCTCTGGCAGGTGGGGTTCCAGGAGGCCGCCTCACGGACAAAGTGCCCAGCGATACAACATTGTGGCGTGTATTACGGAAGTTTGAGTCAACTGAGGGGAAGAATTTCAATTTTACAGCCCGGGGAGTTGCATCTGTAGAGAATGGTGCTTCAGGTTCAGGTCAGATTCTCTATGAAATGCCCGTTTTGAACGTTATGGGGAGAGATATTGCGACTTTCGGCGACCTACAGAAGACACTTGCACAGCTGGGTTTCAATAGTGGAAGTTGTCTTATCAGATTGAACTTCAAGAAGACAGAGCAACCATTACTTGAAGCACAGGCGGAGATTGGACAGTACTTCAAGGAGGAGGAACCAGCTGACCCCGGGAAGAATGGTACGGAAGCTAGCGTACCAGAGGTTGATAGTATTACTGATGGTATTGCCCGGATCCCTCCACAAGAACCTGTACCTTCTCAAGATATAGAGAAGGCTACGGGCGATGATTCGCAGGATACATCCCAGGATCCAAGTCCGTATCCAGAGCGTGTGGGTGAGGAGCTTCAGACAGCCCCCATCACACCATCAAAGCGACCTGCACCAGAAGCCACGCCAGAGCCGAAGAAGGAAGAAGAGTTTCTTGGTGTCAACCAGCGTCCCATCTCCGTCTTTTCCCCTCCGTCTTCCGATACACCTAAAGCAGCACTTTTACCACACAGCGAAAGCGATTTCGATCTGACCATCCAGCAGGCAAAAGCCCACCAGAAATATCTCGAAACCAAATCTCAGAACAAGAAGCTACTTTCTGATGCAGAGACAGAACAGCAAGAGAAAGAGCAAGCTGCTAAGCTGGCCAGGATTAATGAAGTCAGGATTATGGTCCGCTTTCCAGATCAATCGCGTATTCAACTCAAGTTCACGGCTGAAGATACCGGAGCACATCTGTACGGAGAGGTTGTTAGCGCGATAGCAGCTGAGACCGATTCGTTCAAGCTTGTCTGGACGGATAAGGGGGTACAGACGGTCCCAAGAAATGAAAAGAAGCTGATCAAAGATCTGGGCTTCCAAGGTAGTGTCTTGGTCAATTTTGTTTGGGGCGATGAAGTTAGTGATGCGGCGAGAAAAAGTCCGGTATTGAAGCCGGAGTATCGTGAGAAGATGCAAGCTCTTCCGGTACCTCAAGCTTCGACTGTAGAGCCAGAGCCCAAACAAGATGCTAGCCCATCTACTGCGGATAAGGGCAAGGAGAAAGAGACGTCGGGTACGGGTGGCAAGTCAAAGGGAATGCCTAAGTGGCTGATGAAGGGTCTTCATAAGAAATGAGCTGGCTATGGGTACGAGTTCATGATAGATTGGTGTTATGTGGTATTAGACAATTGGTACCGGGTTGGGAGGTCATTATGGGCATTTTTTAGGAGGCATAGCGAGGAGTTTTCAATCCGGTCTTTGATTTGTGGAAGAGAGTTTCACACTGAGTGGGCAATTTAAAAGCATCAACTCAGCTCGCCCTCTGCAGTGTTCCGGTGATAAAAGCTTTACTCGAGTCTTGAGGACATTTCCTGCAGTAAAATTAATTGTGCCAAGCAGAGGCAGATCATCGTTCCACCGATTTAATCGGTATGTATAACAATTTTAAACTTCACAAGAACATAGGTAATTATCACAGAGCCGCTAAACCAGACGATGTCCATGTTAACCAGGTCAAATCAAGAAACAGCTAATAAAAAGAGTCATGCCCCGTGACCACCTGACTGCGTATGAATACCCGTTTCATTTCAGATATTGGTATGCTTGTGAAGTTCATTGCCTCGGAATTTCCATGCTGATCTAGCTAGCTATAAACGAAGCCAAGCATCCATCCACGGTCCAAAGACATATCCTTTTTCGTAATCACAACTCCATCCCATCCATGCGGCAACCGTAGGTATCTTGAATGCGAGAAAATTTAGTGGCCGGCTCTTCTGGCCTCGGCGATCACACGCTGGAGCTCATCAACCTTCGCCTTGGCACGTCCGAAAGTACCGAGCTGTTGCAATTGTCAGAGACGCATCGTGGCAGGGAACAGATCGCACATACCCTCTTCTTCGCGAGCTTACGGGCACGCTTATCCTTGCTGTTACGGAGGAGTTCGATAACACGACGCTCGTAAGGTGCGAGTCTGCGTTCCATTAGCCTTCATCCCCAATCCCAATTCTCTTGCTCAGCGCCACGTACCCAGAAACCTCCTTGACAATCTCCCGAACAAAAGCAGTCTTCTTGCTGAGGTGTCCCTTGGTTCTGCTGACTCTGGGCTTGGTAACTCGGGCCGTGGTTTTCTACATCGTGAAAAGATAAATTAGCCCGTTGAGTCCATCTTCAATGAAGATCCTCCAAGAGGTGAGACGGGCGTTCATACGTGTCCTTTGTTGAGGCCGACGGCCAAGCCGCTGCGTTCCTTGCGTTCTGCTGCCATTGTGTCGATGTGGTTGTCGAATTTGTCGTGGGGAATTCTCGAGCAAAAGTTCGATGAAAGTTGAGTGCCTGCGTGTGAATCTAAGCGAGGAAGCTAGGACGTATTAGGCGTTAGCGTCTATGACAATCTTTTATGGGAGCTCCCGCGGTTTCTCATCAACATAATTCGAAAATTTGCATAGATTTTCTGATTGTTTAATCCGATTTGGTTTTCTTTTGTGTTTATTATACCATCACGATAGCTCTGAAGTCTGGCATCTGATGAGTTCAAAATTCAAAGCACTGGAAGCGCCAGAGCGTTCATTCCACGACCAATTCTGTCGCCCCATACTTTTCGCATGTGTTCAAAATTCCTCCTCAGTGGCATTGTTTCCAAGTTTCTTGCTTCTCGCGTTTTGTCGTTTATCATAGTCCTGACGTCTCTACAGTATGCCGGCAATTGCGCTTGACGTTGTTCAATCACGCATCTGCAAATATCATCGATCCGTGCACACGGAGAAAAACTGGCCGGAGACCAGCATTCTATGTAGTGTTGTATCCTCTAGGAATGGTTGAGATGCCGGTAGTACCGCAGCAGTGGCCTGGCTGCGTTATTTTTACAGGAACAGTATGGTTTTCCTCTGATTACAAGCCTTTATCTCAGCAGCTCTTCTGGGATCATTTGACTCCAGTTACGTCAATCTAGGTGTATCCTCATTTTTAGCATTACATAGGCCATATATGAATCCGGATTTCTGTTGATTAGACCATTTCCCATCAGTATATAGAGACTAAAATCCCAATATTCTCTGCATATCACAACTCTGTTTTGCCCGCTAAGTCACTATGTTTCGTCTGAATATCCCCATCCTGGCTCTGGATATGTAGTGGTGGACACCAGGGATTCGTGGAAACTCCCCATCTAATTTTGAGACCGAATGTCATAGGCGTTTTCTCGATGTTTTGGCTTGTTCCCTTTGCTAGAGTGCTTTTCGGATTAAATGCAGCAGTGTACTTATCCCCACAAAATTTTAACCACAATTAAGGCATAGAATTCTGTCTTGCTTGTTTCCCGGCTTCATGTTAAATTCAGGTCAGTCGTTTTGCTACAAACTCACTCCCTTCTACATCTTTCGGCAATACTCTGCATTCTTTTGCCACGATCGAATGGAAAGTGGTTGCAAGTCGCTTCCACAACAAATCAGGGGTATTAAAAGAGCACTGGGGCGCAGCCATGATCGCAGCCTCGCGCATCCACGTTTAGGCCAACCTCAAAATCCAACTCGTTCCCATTCCAATCTCTTCTCGTCGTTATGCAGAGCCACGGATCCGTTAACTGCTCTCTCCGTCGCAGGCACTATCGTGCAGTTTGCTGATTTCGGCAGTAGACTGTTCTCGGAAGGGAAAGAGCTCTATAAACCTACTCAAGGGGTCTTGGCTGCCAATGATGAACTTGAGCTTGTCACGTCCGACCTCCGAGCGCTGATCGTAAATATTGAGCCGTGGTCAAGTTCAATAGACCGAGCTAGACCGCTAGCAAAAGAAGAGGCCGAAAAGCAAGAACGATTTCAGAGAATCTGCGCCGAGGCTGTCATGCTTGCTGACGACCTCATTCAGCGTTTGGACCAGCTGAAAATCAGAGTCGGAAAAGGCCGAAAACGGGAGAGTTTTCGAAAAGCCATTCAAAGCGCATGGTCGAGGGACGAGATAGTTTCCATGAATCGGAGGCTTGCAAGCCTCAAAGATGCGATGGAAACCCAGATACTATTCTACATTCGGTAATTACCACACTTTCCACTCTGTGATATGCTCGGTCTAACATTTTTACAGAGAGAAACTAGATTCCCACTCGCTCCGGCTGTCCTCGTATTTTGCTAGCCTTGACCAACAGACACGAGTCATACTCTCATCACTTCTCGACAACTCTCGCAAAGTTGACGCTACGGAAGCTTTCGGGCACCAACTTTCACATGATATAAGCACATGTGTTTAATTGCTTCGCCGCTTGGATGCCGTAAACACAGAGGAACATCTTCGGACTCGTGAAACTATCATCATGTCACAAGCTAAGAATCAAAGCCATCGACTAGAGGATGGGGACGAAATCACAGCTGATATTGAAATAAACACAGTCTCATATGCTCAAGAAAGCAGGGCAAGAATACGTGTGCAAAAACAGATTTTCGAAATGCTTCATTTCCCGTCCCTAACCCATCGATATGAGAGTATCATTGAGGCCTATCCGCAAACATTTGACTGGGTGTTCCGGGAACCTACAGCCGGGCAACGATCATGGAGTAACTTCTCCGATTGGCTTAAGTCAGGGGATGGAGTGTATTGGATCAATGGAAAGGCGGGGTCTGGAAAATCAACTTTGATGAGACACATACACAACGATCTTACAACTCGTCGGCACCTAGAGTCATGGGCACGGAGGTCGACGGCGCAAGGATGTCCCGGCGCTCCACTCTGTCTTCCATCGTTCTTTTTCTGGAATAGTGGAACTCGGGACCAGAAATCGCAGGGTGGCTTGTTGCGCGCTCTGATGCTCCAGATCCTCCGTTTTTGTCCAGATTTGGCTCCCGTCGCTTTTCCTGAATATTGGGAAACTTTTTATTCGCGCCTTGTTGCTAACATTGGGGAACCCAATCCGCGGTTGGAATTGTGCAGGCTCAAGAGTGCATTCAAGACACTAATGCTCCAGACGTCCATACCTCTCAAGGTCTGTCTTCTAATTGACGGGCTCGACGAGTTCGAAGGCGACCACGAAGAATTAGCATGGCTTGTTAAAGAAATAACCAATTCCCACAACGTCAAGGTATGCTTATCAAGTAGACCTTGGGTGGTCTTTCAGGAGACATACTGCTTTTGCCCATCATTGCGCCTCCAAGATCTCACGTTTCGCTATATCATGACATACGTAAATGGAAAGTTTAGCAGCAACTAGCGTTTCGACGGCTGGAGGAGGAAGAACCCCATTCAGCTGAGCTTCTCCGCAAGGAAGTCATTGCTAGGGCAGATGGTGTCTTCTTATGGGTTCAAATTGTCGTTAAGTCTCTTTTAGACGGCATCCGCAACCGTGACGATATCGATATTTTGCGGGAGAGACTAGAACGTATGCCACGGGAGTTGAAGCCTCTCTACCATCATTTGCTTGGTCTCATTGACCCAATCTATATGCTGTGGGCTTCGAAAGCATTCCAAATCGTTCGTACTGTCCAAGAGCGCTCCTTGGTCAGAGATACGCCTAGGTTCAGAGGTGTCACTTCGTCGCCGACAAGTGATGAGCTCAATGTGTGTTTGTTCTTTCTGGCAATCTCAGAGAAGCATTTTTCTGTTGATGCGCTTAGCTATGAATCTCTTCATGACCAAGTATATCGGATTGTTCAGACATTCACGGAGGATTTTATCACGGCGAAGTCCAAGTACACCCCAGTGCAATTGACGGCTCGTTGTGCTGGACTTCTAGAGGTTTTACACTTTGAGGATTTTGGAATATATTCCCGGATACAGTGGATCTACAGAACTGCTCGAGATTTTCTTGAACATGATGATGTTTGGTCCAGCATTTTGAACATACTTCCAGTGCGACTTTCGATCTTAATCTTTATCTGCTCAAAGCTTCAATATTATGGCTTGAGGCGCAGACCAAATCAACGTACAATTCTTCATTACGCTCAACTCGATATGGGCCAGTATTAGATGCCGTTACGTACGCATATCACGCAAAAGATAGAGTCGAAACTGATGACCTAAAAGTCGCTATTATTGAAGTTCTGGACCGAATGCGCTTTTCGCCACGGTTTTGAAACTCTTCACAAGATACCTGGCCGGTCTTCACTCTGGACCGACAAGGCCCTCGACGATCTGGGACTTTCCCGTGATATGGGCTTTCTTTGCCTTGCTGCACTATATAGCCAGAGTACTTATGTTGCTGCCAAATTGGCCGAACTTCCTTGGCTAGAACGAGCCTCTACAGCATCAAAGATTCTGCACCAAATTCTACCTAGTGAAGATATCTCGCCTCTAGTCGGACGTGACCTGCCTCCGTTGCGGCCCGGGTTGATCTCTATGTTACTCGAACATAGAGCTGATCCAAACTACAGGCAGGCAATATGGAGCAATATGATTTGTAGGGTTAAAAAGTCCAACGCTCCTCGAGTTCAATTAAACTTCGTCCAAATCATGCTATTGTTGGTGAAGGCAGGAGCACGTGAAGACACTAAGCTTCTTACAAGAGGCGATAGCATTGGCGGGGAGTGGGTTGTAGAGAAAAACATCGCTCCGTACTACAGGCAGGAGGCGAGTGAATTACTCGCGGAAATGAACCTGCAAGGCATGATGAGAAAATCCGAAAGAGGCGATGGCGTATCGAGAACGAAAGACAGTTCAATCCACACCATCCAACAACCAGCAAATGCTCACCTGCCCGCTCCAGACTCAGTCGAGGTAATCATTGAAGCAGAAATTATGCTGCCTTCTAAGAGAGATCAGACTGGATCAAGAATGACTTCCTGGGGTCCGGGCTTCTTCAAGGGTATATTTAATGGGGGTTGAATAGACTGTCGAAAGTCCCTAGGGAAGTTACTTCTCGAACTCGAGATGATATAACTGTCTCCTAGCCTCAAAATACATGGGAGCGATGGTCCAAGGGAAAATAATGAAGTTCCAAGGCAAAAGATGACCCATGAGTTTGAAAGCACTAGCCATAATCTGGAACCCGAAGAGGAAACACAGACAAGAAGGCAAATCCCGAGGCCTGTTCTGAGCTACTGAGCGGAAGACTTATCTGGATTCGTCGACACACTTACTTAACAAAACTCGAAAACTAGTAAAATGGTTTAATTATCGTGCCTCAATATCTACTTTTCACGCACGAATTCTCCCTTCGCCTCCATCTCCCCTAATACCCGATCCGCAACACGAAACGCCTCCATACCGGCAGGCATGCCACAATAAGCTCTGTTTCGCATTAGCTCATCTCTAAACCAAACCAAGAAGCCAAGGAAACGCGTACGTAGCCTGCAGCAAACACTCCCGAATCTCAACCTCACTCGCCCCATTCCTAACGGCACCTCTAACATGCGTCCCTAACTCCGTCCACTTTCCCAGCGCCGTCAACATGACCAAATTCAAGAAACTCCTTGTTTTCAATTCCAATCCCGGACGAGTCCAGATCGTTCCCCATGCCGCTTCCTATATCATCTCAGCATAATTCCGGCTCAAAATGGAGATGGGAAAAGGAAAGGAAGGAGTGACAAACGGTAGCATATTGCTGCAGAGGTCTCATAAAATCACCACTCCCCTTCTCCAGCGAAGCAGCTACATACTCTTCCCCAACTACTTTCTTCCGCATTTCGTAGCCCTTATCATAGAGCTCCTTGTGAGCAGGAGAATCCATATTATTTTGTTTCAATGGAGTGCTGGAGTTTGATGTATTCTGTAAACAAGTTTTGTTAATCAGGATGGACAATGTGGTATGAATTAAAAAGTATTAATACCGTGGGTCTCAGGTGTTCATATCCTTTCGGGTAGAGATTAGGAGTCCCTGAATCTGGGCCGTAAGAGCCGCCGGCTGGGTTTGGTAGCATTTCGATATGATGTTTCTAGGGTTCGCAATAGGAAACTTCTTAAGATCTTGAATAGGATTGAAAGGCGCTTGCACTAATCTTGAGGTCGGAGGTGAATGTAGTAAGGCCTGAGGTGTCGGGCTGATGACGCAGGCGGAAGGAAGTGTTGGCGTTGCAGCGTGCGGGGAAATCGAGTGTGGCGTACTCACACCCCAGACTTCTTGGGGCGGGCTGGCCTCCTACTGGCTGTACTTGTGTAGGGGTCTGGGTCTGGGACTGGGTCTGGGTCGGCGTACTCATGTCTGTGGACGTTTATTTCGACGTCTGTTCCCTCTTGTTCCTTCTCCCTTCCTTCTCCCTTCCTTCTCCCTTCCTTCTCCCTTTTCATCCAACATACCCACGTATCATCTTCAGTCTCCAGGGGTCGGATCTCGAACAGTCTCTACACGACAGGCTGTTTATTGTCCACCAAGTATAGTGCAATTGAGTGCTTCACGAAGACTCGTACAGAGAGGTTTGGATGGATTTAATTTGTGTTCAAAGCGTCGCTTCTATGGTAATCTTACATCTAGGAAATCTAGGAAATCTAGGAAATCTAGGAAATCTAGGAAATCTAGGGACGAATTGGCTTTACCGCAGTACCAACAACAAAAAGCAGGATCTATGCTCCATTTCGCAAGCTCATCTCGAAACTCCAAAATCAGTCCATCTGTCCTTCTATCTTCTATTCTATTCTATCCTATTCTCATCTCAATGTACGGGTGTCATCCAATCTCTATGCGGTGGTGGGCTTCAAAATCATGGGACTCTGCTGAGTGGTCTCCTCGAAGGGAACGCCGAGTTCGAAAAGCTTGGTGATGACGGCGGCGAAGTCCTTGAAGAAAAGCTCCTCGTCCTTAGCGTACTTGACAACCCATTGCTTGAAGGACTTGTCAGACACAAGAGCCATATCGGTAGGAAGCATCATCAGGGACTTGGTTGTCTTGTCTTCGTACTGTTAGGGTTGTTAGTGACGCCTCATCGAATGGTAGCATTTTCACATACTTGCTTGGGACCATTCCACTTCTTCCAGCTCCACTTCTCGTCCAGGAGAAGCTTGTAGTAATCATTGGTAACGACAGTTGGAGAGAAAGTCCATGGACCTTCGAAACCGCTTCGGTCGGTGTGGCATCGGCCAAGGGCGTGGGCACCGGACAGGGCGACGATTTCCTGGTCATTGAAGCCCATGCGGTTGAAGATCGCTCGCAAATGCTTGTTTCCTTGGGAGGCATCTGGGAGACGTCCATCCGGAGTGCAGGCAGCCATGTCCTTGTCCATTCGGCCTGGTCGGTATGGAATGGTAGGGCCCTGCATTTCTTGAATAGCGCAGATACCCGAAAGGATCCAGAGGTCAGAGTAAGTGATCCAAGGGAATTTGGCTGTTTCTATTGTCAGCATAACTCAATCTTGTTCCAGGTGAGCAGACCTACCCTTAACTGGCTCCAGGAAATTTCGAGCGGCAATCAGACCTGCATTCGCGCCATGATCGCCCTCAGGAGCGAATCGCATAGTAGCTCCGTTACTTCCTCCAGTACCAGTCTCCTTGTCATAAGTTCCCGACGCATGCCACGCCAATCGCACCAAGACTGGACCATAGCTTCCATCATCATAATCGTCCTTCTCCTCCAATCGGGCGGCGATCTCGTTATACACCTTTTGATAATCCTCCTGCTTTGGCACAAAAACACCCTTGGTCTCGCTGGCGGATCCAGAGAGCAGGGAGCCGTTTCCTTTTGTGTAGAAGTAGAGGCCGCTGCCAGCTGCGATACCCAGGGCGCCAATACCTAGGTACATGCCATTAGACGATTTGCTCGACTCGGAGGCGTACCCGCGACGGGACTGCTGGCGGAAGGTTTGGCGGGGCAGAGTAAAAGCTGTGCTGCGAGAAGAAGTCTTGAAGGCGGACGTCGACCGGGAGGCGGCGCGGGCGAATGTGCGTGTTGCTGTGGAAGCCATCTTGAAGCTGTCGGTCTTATTATTCAATAGAATCAGATCAGCAAAGAAGTGTCAGCTTGACACCGCGAGTTTTGTGAGCAAAGGAGAGGTTTGGGTGGTGTTTGAAAGAAAGTGGGAGGAGTCTGACTCGAAGTGCAAAGAAATATAGCGAAAGCGAATATTATTTTTTTTGAAATCACATCTGGAATAGCTAGCTAGCAAGACGACCAAAACCGTGCGGAATGCGCCGATAACGCGGGAGCCCAGTGGGCTATTGGGCTATGGGTGGGTAATTGCCGGCCAATGATACGCTGTATGAATCAGGCGGGTGATCGTAGGCGGGATTTGGGCGGGATTTGATCATCTTGTAATCTTGTCTTTCTAGACCTCCTACTGACAAATGCCCTTCTTTTCGTGGCAAATATAAAGATATAAAAATATAAAAATATAAAAATACTTCACACTTCATTACAAGGCTGAGGATCGTCATATTGGAAGGAACGGTTCATGCAAGAAAGTGCAGTGCATCCCAGGATGTGATTGGTCATGATGAATCGACATTAGATGATTGGCTCCAACCCTCGTGCCCCTCCCATCTGGAGCTAATGCGCGCAGACAAGGCTGACAGCAACTATGGTACTCGAACTCCAAGATGGAGGAGCGCATCCATCAGTCTGTATTGAAAGCTCAGAGTGTGATGTACCCTCAGCATAATTGCTGGTGACTCCCAAACCGGGCTTTGCCGTTTGAGATGCTCCTACCTAGTCGGCCGGCTCCAGAAAAGACACATTTTTCTGAAACTAAAGCTGCCCTCAAGTTATCCAACTATCCGTGCTGGGCTTTCATCTCTCACGCTCAATTATATCATCCCGGCCTAATGGTCGTGTCCCATCATTCAGAACCATAGCTTCCCTATGCCGTCTCCGAATCGTTTCTTCCACTGAACTTTGCTCCCTCCGACGTCTGCCCTCCACGAACATTCCATCAAAATCCTCGCCGGCAGTTCCCTCCCCATTGATCATCCTCACATCATTAGGAGGGATGTACCTCGGTTCTCTAGGGCTTGGTACATCCCATTCGAAGTCCATAGGTAAAAGCCGGGCTTGGCAGAGCAGTCTTCGTGCCGTAAGGTCCCTAATCAGAGGCAACGTGAGCTCACTCAAGCGGTCCCGCTTTCGCAACGATTCGAGGAAATTAATCTGGCGTTCCCTTTCGTCGCTACCCCACGGCTCTTTTGCCAGCCAGCGCTCTATAAAGCGTGCTTTTATCAGCCCTTCCGGGCCACACTTAACCACCAGCTGAGTGAGAATCAATAAACAGCCTTGTTCAGCCACATCCCGAAGCGGCCAGTTATCCCATTCAATATCGTGTTCCGCGTGCTCGTAGTCTGTGAGAGAGTATTCGAGTGATTTCACGAGAGCGGCGTACGTGGCGGGCTCATCGATGAGACTGACAGTAGCTGGGTAACCAAGTCAGCTAAGTAGTCTCGAAGTGTATCATTTTCAAACTTACTAGGATTCATCATCATAGTCAGGGTCCTGACGCCTCTCTCTCTTGTATCATGGTCCGGTTGCGTGATAAACCAGAGCAGAGTATCGATGGTCGATTTATCATGAAGGGCGCGCTCGCAGATGATTATCGCAGCCGTTTCTTGAATGCAGAAATTGGGGCTGTCGAGGAGCTTATCCAGTGTGCTAAGCTTCAACGAGTCCTCGACTTCCTGTGTAATATATTGAGGCTTGTTCTCCACTGGGGGCTCGACGGCTAGGTCGCGGTATTTAGTGAGCAGGTGTCGCATCAGCCCAACAACAGCGACTGTTGTGAACCCGATACCAAAGAAGAAAAGTCGATCCTGACCGGCGGGCGAAAGCACCGCCATTTTGTTGAAACTACATGCGCAATTGTAAAATGTGGATTTCTTCGGATTGTAAAGACGCAGATGCTTGCTAAGAAGTTCGAACAGCTGCCTCAAAGTAGGCTGGTGGCTCACCGCCCTATTTTTCTGCCGCCAAGACACCCGATAAGCGACGACTATCACAAAATATCAAAAAAGTTCGACTAAAGGATCAGCACCAAACACTCCAAAATGCCCCCTTCGCAACTAAAGAGGTTGAAAGCCTCTCTGCGCGAGCAAGGAGTGGTTGGGCCTCAGCAGTCGAGAAAACAAAAGAAACAGAATGCTCAGAATGGTGTCAGTAAGGAAAAGAGGGTCAATAAGAAGGTGGCCCTCGACGGGATTCGAGAGCAATTCAACCCTTTTGAATTCAAGCTTGCAGGAAAAGCGCCTAAGTTCGAGGTTACGACAAATAAAAGGACGAATGGAGTAGTGAGAAGACCTGGGGTTGCGAAAGCTCTAGCTGAGGAGCGAGTAAGTTGTGAATAGCTGCACCAGTCTACACTTGCTGATAGAGTATTTACAGCTGGCCCAAGCCTATGAGCAAGATGTGCAACGACGGAAAAAGGTTGGAGGAATTGTGGACAAGCGATTTGGGGAGAATGATCCTACGATGGCTCCTGAGGAGAAGATGTTGGAGCGATTTACTTTGGAAAAACAACACCGTCACAAACGCAGCGCATTCGACCTAGAGGATGATGATATGCCCGGAGAGCTCACGCATATGGGGAAATCGCTATCGTTAGATGGGCCAGCCTTAAAAGACGATTTTGATGAAGAGGGTTTAGAACTGTCAGACGAAGAAGATCACCCTTCGGATGATGAGCGCCGGACACGGAAGAGACGGAGATCGTCAGCTGGTGGAGAAGATGAGGAGGACGAGGAGGAAGAAGAAAGACCCGAACGGAAAAAGTCGAAGCAGGAAGTCATGAAAGAGCTAATTGCCAAGTCCAAACTCCACAAGTATGAACGCCAGGCTGCCAAGGACGATGATGAAGACCTACGAGAAGAGTTAGATAAGGAGCTGCCAGATATCCATGCACTGTTACAAGGAGCTGGTCCCAAACTTCCTCCCGTACCACCCGCCGGAATTGCAGGCATGAATCCAGAGCGCGCGGCATTGCTCAATGGAACAGAAATTGTCAAGCTTGACAAGAACTACGATTTAGGATTAAGGCAGATGGCTCAAGACAAGCGATCACAACCAACGGAACGGACTAAGACTGAAGATGAGAAGATTGAGGAGGAATCAAGAAGATTGCGAGATTTAGAGGCGAAGCGACAGCGCCGAATGGAGGGTGCCCCGGAAAGTAGCGACGAAGAAGATGTGGCCGCTGATGGCGAAGACGACGAGGATGATGACTTTGGACTGGGTTCTGGTATTAAGGCTCGTCCAACGGCGGCAGAGTTAGGGGTGGAGGACGAGGACGATTTTCTCATAGACGGCGATTTAGTGGCCAGTGGCTCTGAACCGGACCTCTTAGAGAATGACCCTTCCGACGACGATACAGAGGATGAAAAAAATTATGAAGACGATACAGACTTCCTGAAAAGTTTACTCACAGAGGAAGAAGCCAGACGCCCCGAATTTTTGACCGGCGCCAATGGACCTCTCCCTGAAACGGAATTGCCGGAACAAAATGGAGTCAATGGAGACTTGGCATACATATTTAAATGTCCCCAATCCCATGAGGAGCTCCTTCAGATCACGAAAGGCATCTCACCGTTGGATTTGCCGACTGTCGTCCAGCGCATTCGAACCCTCTACCACCCCAAACTGAATAGCGAGAATAAGACGAAATTAGGTAAATTTTCTGTGTCTCTTATTGACCATATTTCCTATTTGGCGAATCAACCGCAACCACCTCCGTTTCTCATACTGGAGACTCTTATTCGACACATCCACTCCTTGGCCAAAACATACCCTGTAGAGATTGGAAATGCTTTCCGAGGCCATCTCCAAGATTTGAGTGACTCTCGGTCTCTGGCCCCCACAGCTGGCGATCTGTTGATCTTGACAGCAATTGGCAGTATCTTCCCAACTTCGGACCATTTCCACCAAGTCGTCACACCAGCCATTTTAAGTATGGGCCGTTACCTTGGATTGAAGATTCCTCAGACTCTGTCAGACTATGCCACTGGAGCATATCTTTGTACATTATGTCTACACTACCAACGATTGTCGAAACGATATGTGCCCGAGGTAATGAACTTCATCGAGAATAGCCTTGCCAATTTAGCACCAACCAAACTGCCAAAGCTACCCGGCAATTTCCCATATCACGAGTCGAAGGTTTCGATCAGAATCGCAGCCTCAAAATCCACCAGACAGCTTACACTTTCTGATTGTGGTCCCCAGGAGCTTTCGGCTGATGACGAAGCTTCACTTAAAGCCGCCTTGTTTGATGCCAACCTCAATCTTCTCGGAGCAGCTGCCGAAACCTGGATAGACAAATCATCGTTCATAGAAGTCTTCGCTCCTGCCTTGAAGATTGTTCAGCACCTAGGAGGAAAGAACTGCCGGTCCAAATTTTCGCCCAACACACAATCACACATCACCAAATTGACTCAAAAACTCAACATCCTTCTCCAAAATGCGCACATTGCTCGTCGACCCCTAGAACTACACCACCACAGACCACTTGCAATCAAGGCCTCGATACCCAAGTTCGAGGAGTCCTACAATCCAGATAAGAAGCACTACGATGCAGACCGCGAGCGTGTGGAAGCGGCCAAATTGAGAAAGGAGTACAAGCGCGAGAAGAAGGGTGCAATGAGAGAGTTGCGGAAAGATGCAGCTGTTGTTGCCAGAGAGAGTCTGCGCGAGAAGCGGGAGAGAGATGCAGCGTATGAGAAGAAGTATAAGAGGCTTGTGGCTGAGATTCAGGGTGAAGAGGGTAGAGAAGCCAAGGCTTATGAGAGAGAGAAAGAATGGAGGAAAAAGGGAAAGAAATGAGTACTTATATGCCAATGGAATCCGGTGTTGAATGCCGTGTTTGGAGAAGTATCAAAAGCGTACTCTCAAAAGCTAAAGCCCACGCCTAGGAACAATGGTGTTGATATCGATTATCGAAGGACTCGATGTCTTAACCAACCAAAATGATATAAAGCATCCATTTCATTTACAAAAGGGACGAATATAAAAGTGCTGCTCCAGTGGGCCGATATAATTAATAAGCACATGCGCCTGACATCTCCACCGGCAAATTAGCATCTCCTTTCTCTCCTGCTCGTGATTTTTCGATTACTCAACTTGGCTTAGTCAAGCGGCAAGACCGTGCTCTTCTTAAATTTCAGCTCTTTCCGCACTTGCTCCTACCTAATCATTTAACCCAAATGGTTTCCTCATCTCAGAGTCAGATACCCCACGAGCGTCTACTTAACTGGAATCCGCACCGCGAAAATTACGATACCCCCAGCCCTATTAATAATGCGCCCAGTGGTGCTCGTTCCTCGTCCAAAAGACTGCGGACCGCCTGTGATCCATGCCGCCAATCCAGGATTAAATGCTCTGGAGGCAGCACTTGCCAACGATGTGAAGCTAATGGCATTAAATGCAAATACGGAGTCTCTATGAGACAGGGTCGAGTCAAGGCGAGCAGAACAAGCCCGTTTTTAAGATCACATTCTGCATCCCCGAGTGGAACATTGAAGCGACTCAGAAACAATTCATCTGAACCAGAGAAAACCTTTCAAGACGAGGGTTCCGATGCGTTGACGGAGCGTCCGTTAGATCCAAGCGCCGGGAATGGTGCTTTCTCTGACATGGTATTTGAAGAAGATGATTTCCTCATGAACAACGGCTTTCCAGATTTTGCCTTCATGTACCCATCCGCTAGTTCAAACTCATTTTCGGTACGTGATCATCCTCAATCCGTGAGATATAATGGAATAAGTACTAACCAGTTCTATTTAGGATGTCTTTGAAACTGTTACTGTTCCCACCGACATTGGACCCGGTAGCAATGCACCACAGCTACCATTTCAGCCAGACTTGGATATCGATCTGGACGCCTCAAAATTTGATGTTGCAAATGGCACTCCAAGGTCGATCAGTATTCCACCACCCTCATTCGAGGCAAATGCGATCTTCAGTCTCGGCTCAAAGACCAAATGCCGGTGTTTAAGTACGCAACTTTCTTGTGTCGCAGAGATGTGCAATATGGAAGACCCGATCAGCATCCCGCTAGACGTAATTCTGCAGACCGTTCGAGAAAAGTGCAAGGGCGTTAGTGCTTATCTCTCCTGCACGGAATGCTCCAAGACGTCCGCAAACTTCATTTTCCCCGCCATCATATGTCAACGGGTCGGTTTATTATTGTGTAACGTCTCAAGAAATGGATGCCGATACGTTCAATCAATGAAACTGAGAGTTGGTGCTTTCGAGCTTTCCCCCGAAGAGGACGCTCGACACAAGAGGTTACTTGTTTGTTCCGCCGAGAAGCAATTCGATTGTGTTCTAGGTGAGCTACGCTCCAGCACTGCAGATTACGAGCAGAAGATGGGAGGTACGACCACCGAATCTGGCAAGTCAAATTTGAAATGGGTATTCGACACAGTGCGAAATATGAAGGCCAGGGTGCAAATCGTTTTTGGTTTGCTTCAGGCTCCAAACTGGGGACGTCAAGTTGGGGTAGAAGAATATTTTTGCCGGCCTACATGATTTAACTGAAAATTGTCTATCATACAATTGGCTCGTGAGATTGGTAAAATCCTTGATAAGGAAAGTCATCGAGCAAGATGTTTGGAAAGAAACTCTGGCCACTTTAAGAGGTACGATTCTCAAGATGTAACCTCGTGAAATCGAATTTGTGTCACCGGTGTACAATCGACATTCAACTCTTAATTATTTTATTCATCTCTGGTTGTGCAAAATTCTCTTATTTATATGACAGTCAACTCAATACTAAGATATATACAGTCTATATTCTTGCAAAGAATCATTGAAAGAACTCCAACAAAAAATGAGGGGTTGTTCACGCTTGGCTGTTAGTTTGCTTCCGCATTTCTTGCTGCCTTCGCTGCACGGTTTCTTAAAATGCCGGCCAGAATAAAAGCGACAGCCCCAGCAGTGATGAACGCTGATGAGAAGATGATCCCACCGCTGAATTGGTCCTCAACCACGTTGATAATAGACCCCGCAATAGGATTGCCAATCAACAACCCCATTCCCGCGATAAGGAGCGACATCCCAATCCAAGTCCCTACCAAGTGCATCCCAGGCACCAAGCCTGCTATCACCGTCGGGGGTAGCGACACGACGGCTCCAGAAATGAACCCATAAGCGATACAAAACACAATCAGTCCACCTATATTGTTGACCGCGAGCCAACAGAATGCGACAATGGCTGAGATGATGGTACTGGCGATGATGACCTCGAGGGAGCCGAAGATATCGGCGAGCAAACCAGGAAGGATACGACCGAAGACTGACGCGGCGTTGAGGACTGCCAGCATATAAAAGGAGAGGTTGTCGTCTACGCCAAGCTTACTTTTGGCGTAGATGATAACGAAGAAGAATGGGAGATAGAGCCCGATGAAGTTAAAGAAGAGGCCTGCGCTGAAGAGCATGAAAGGGGGTGATTTGAGGGCGGCAGGATCGATGAGACGGCGGGACTTTTTTGGCGGTGGGAGGCGTGTTTTCTGTCGAAATATTTGTATCAGCCTCATCTTTCTTACAAATGTTCTTAATGACTTACCATGATGAGGATGCTGACAAGTAGCGTAGCCAGGGCAATGAAGCCAATAATTCTCGTTGCCCAAGCGGCGCCAATCTGTGGCCGCAACTTATGGAACACAACGGGGTAGATCACACTCCCGATGCTACCCCCGGACGCTGTAATGCCTGTTGCTAGTGCACGCTTTGAGCTGAAATACGTAGCTACAATAGCAACACTGGGTAAGAACAGACATCCAGCGCCAATACCTGTCAATAGTCCTTGCGCTAAGAATAGTTGCCAATACTCTGTAGCAAGAGAAGTCATCATCATACCGAACACGACAAGGAATGTACCGACGATGATGAGGGCACGAAAGTAGCCTTGGTCAAAAATAGGTCCGCTGATTACGCTGAAAGTCACAAGTAGATAGCCTTGGAAAGTCCCGATCCAAGAGATTTCGGAAGAAGTGCGGCTTTTGAGGAGATCGGACTCATAATAAGCTTGGTAGGCACCAAATGTATTGATTACACCCCTAATGTTATAAGTTAGCAAGATCCTCGTCTGCCAATCAATAGATCATATTCACCAAGAGTTGAAAAATAATAAGAATGCACCAAAAACCTGAAGCCAAGCTTGTAAGCCACCATTCGGAGGAGGCGCCGGCGGCTGTGGCTGTGGTTGAGATTCAACAGTCCCATCAGAACTGTAACTCTGAGCCTCTTTGTCGTTCATTCTATTGTCTGGCAAAATTCTCTCAAGGGTTCAAAATATCAAAAATCGAGAGGTCGGAAGTCCTACTGCGTAGAAGATATTAAAGTCAGGTCTGATGCAAAATACAAAATTCCAGAAGCTTGAGTTAAATATACGCAAGAAAGCTCAAACATCATTATTAATTCATGATACTGTCAGTATCCTCGAATTTCTAATAGGAGAGCAAGGAGTTCAGAACATAAGCCGCGCAGCGCGGGGAAGTGGTCGCCACTTGCCCGATTAGGCAGGTTCGCTGAGCGAATTCTCAGCTTGGCCCTGTTTAGAACAAACATAACCAGAAGAGGAAATATGTTTAGGCATTGTACAATCACCACAATACAAAATAGTGAGTCAAGCATCTTTGCTCCGCGAAATGCCCCGAAGTGTGCTAACATACTGAGGAGTGGATCCCTCATGTCAATACTGTAAGACCTTACCTGGTGGACCAGTATGCTTTTCACTTGAAAACATTCGCGACGCTGACCACGAATGTTTTTTCAATATATCTAGGTAAATACTACAAGGACACTTAACTATTCGATTGTCGGTCAACAAGATATCTTAAGTGGACAGAAGCAGACATGGTTTCCAGAAGGTGATCTGGTACGTGGCTGCCGCTGCATCTCTGCCTTTTTCCTAGCCCAATATTCTGCTAGGCCAGCGTTGATGGTCTCTTGGTATTGGAATGCGTAACTCGTAAATCTGATTTTTTCAATAACTTTCCCTGAGATCGCGGCCAAAAGTCTTTGCAAGTCTCTGCAATTTAGTGGGTGCACACCCCCCGAAGCTGGTCATCAGGCCCTGGATGATTCGGCATCGCTCGCTAAATGACCCTGAGGGGCACCAACAGCCTGATCTACAGGGCTTTCGGGGCTTGCAGTATCAACGCCTCACCCACTAAAATGTAGATGCTTTTAGCCGCGATCTCCCTGAACCAGCAAGTGCTTCTGGCTTCGAGAGCATGTAATTGCCTTGCGGCCGGATACCTGGTCTGCGCAGTGCCGCGATTTTACCCCTTCTTGGCGATGCTCTATCTTTCCACTGCAGCATAGATAGCCGGTGATTTTGAATATAAGAAGATCTAAGGAGAAAATCTAACATATGTGGTCATCGTCTTCCAAGTGAAAAGTGAGAGGCGCCATGAGTGGCACGCTCGAAGAGTAAAGGGTTGAAAACCAGAATAATCATTGATACTATAGAAATTCAAGGAGCAAATCCAACTGCATATATAGGGAAAGCCATGGAGACAAGCAATGCATGGCTGTTGGCTTTCTGTCAAGTCAAAAGAATGATGAATGATTCCGAGAATGGCGCCGCTAACCCCCCCTTTTTTAGCGAGAGAGTAAAGGTGCCTACAGTAAAAACAAATCAAAATATGTGCACATACTGCTTCCTCCTGAGCCGCTGTTCAACTCCATGCAACCAGTAATGCACCCCTATTTCGATCCAAATATGCTACGTATAAGTTCTTCCAAATCAGGTTCAGTCATTCCTCTGATACCCAGAACCTGGTTGTGGACCTTTTCTCCAAAGTTATTGCCATATGCTGGATTGAAAATGGCCCGCCGGATGAGGTTAAGCATTGTTGTTGGCCCAATTTGCTTTTTCTCTATGTCTTCGAGGGCCTGCTTCTCAAGTTCTGCTGTCTCGACTTCGGTCACTTCCCATTCTTCACCTGGCGTCAATGATTGTGCCAGCTTCAGCAGCTGTTTCTGGGATACGTCGATATCTTTGACCCAGACCGCTCGATCTGCTGTCTCCCTCAGATGAGTCAGGGTTCTCCTCACTGCTTTGCCAGCTGTAGAAAGACGGCTTGTACTGAACAGATGATCACCGCCATCATATATCTCGGCCTTTCTCTCCTTGAAATTGAAACACATGCCGTTTCTCAAACCCCAATCCAAAAACGGCCCATTGAAGATCAGAGTGTAACTGAGAAGTCCCTTTACAGCAAGCTCATTCAGGTACTCCTCGATTGCGACCTTATCAGCATAGACCGGTAAAGCGCGGGTTTTGGCGTTATGGAGATTGCACCCGAATTCGGATGGAATGATTCGTTTCACACCCGCCTTGACGGCTGCGTCAATGAGCAATTTTTGCGTTAAAACTGCCGGCGTGGCCAAGGCAGAGACCAAGGCTTGTTGTCCCTCGAGAGCAGTGGACAAGGAATCCAGCGATTCAAAATCGACCTTGACCACCTTGACTTGAGGAGGGAAAGTCTGACTGCTCGATGCTCGGGTGAGAACAGTTATCTCGAAAAGGTGAGACTTGAGAAGCTCTTTGAGGATTACAGACCCAAGGGTCCCAGAGGCCTATATTCTTGTTAGCAAAAAGAATATTGAGTGTAGTTTCTAGAATGCTTACGCCCGCTAGCGCCACCGTTTTGTAACTCTCGTCTACGGGCATGATGGTGAGCTTGGATATTGGGAGAGCGAGATTGGAAGACGAGATGACAGGATTGTTGAAAGGAATCTTCTGATCATTTGTAGGTTATTATATACTCTTGATTGCAGGGGGGGAATCGTTCCCCTCATCCGTAATTATGGGGTGATTTATTGTATCGTTCGACCTCGCTTACTGTGATCGTTCCGCAGAGGCGTGGCGTATTGCTGTATATCCAAAGAGAACAACGGGCTGTTGCCACTGCTATTATACATCACAGACTGAAACAAGCTGCAGCTGCTAGAATTATTCAGAACTCAATGGTGATGGATTGAATACAAGGTCTCAAATTCACGAGTCAATAGAAAACAAAATTTTTTATTGCAGGTTCCTCCATACTAGCTAGCAACTTTTCATTCCACAAGTGAGTTTGGAAATCCGAATACTTCCGCATCAGCTCATAGAATCATCATTGTGCTGATGATGATCAGGAGATCGACTTCCGCCCGATCCCTGCAACATACCCAATCGGGAGATTTCAGGTCGTACAAAGGACATGGTTTAAAAAATGCCTCCGTGAAATATTGGAAGTTTGGGCAGCAAATATGCCAGATTCACAATGGTAAATTGACTGCGCAGAGATGTACGAACGATTGTATCTGTAGAAGCGCGAGTCCGTCCCACTTTGAGTCCGTGGAAGCAAAGGAATTGGAGACTGCTTCAGTCTGGAGATCAATTATATTGTAAGTATGAACCAGATTTGAGGACGTCGAGGTTAGAAATGCAGTTCGTCCGAGGGGGTTGGACAGACAACCACATCTTCCACGGTCGTCGCTCTGCTCCCGTTAGTCTCAAGACCACGAATAATTATTACCTGAATGGATCACTCTTCCAGAAATCTACAATGCGCGTCGAAAATTCTAACAGCTGTGCCATTCGCAAGTTATTGTGAACGAAGTGACCCCGCATCCCACCTTCGAATAACCTCCACGCTTTGATATCTCCTTGCAGCAGCATGGACATCAACGCAACTTTTTGCGGCTACCAGCTCCTAGGTGTATCTTATTTGAATCTATAGAACTACCGCAATGCCCCTCAAGCATTTGAAGATTGATGGCGAGCGGCTCAACCGCAATCTGCACGCGACATGCACATCTTGGGGAGCCATCGCGAATTCGACGGGAATGTGCCGTCTTTCACTGAGCGAGGAAGACAAGAAAGTCCGAGACTGGCTTGTGAAAGAATGTAAAGCACTGAATTGTGAGGTCAAAATCGACCGTATGGGAAACATCTTCGCCATTCAACCTGGCGACTCCACTGATAGGAAACCCATCGCGATGGGTAACCATCTCGACACTCAGCCCCTTGGTGCGTGACATACGAGCTAAATAAAGAGTTACAGCTTTGACATGTGCACAGGTGGGCGATAGGGATCCAGATGTTCTCTGGAGAAGTGCTCCATTACAGATAAGGAAGGAAGAGCCCTGAAGGAGCTCTACTCCTTAGACTAAGTACTAATACTCCATAAAGGGATAATCAGGTCATGCAGGTCCCCTTCCTGCATGCATGAGAACAAACAAAGAGATTCTAGAGTCTCCTAGAACCAACAGGGATACAGGCAGCTTTAGAGGTGCTTCGAACGTTGGACCAAAATAAAATCCAAACACATCGCCCTATTGCCCTGATAGACTGGACCAATGAAGAAGGAGCGAGATTTCCAGGAGCAATGATGGCATCCGGTAGCTGGTCTACGAAATCTTCAACTGGCCTTGAAGCATGCTACACGATTAAGGACGTAAATGGCACCACGATGCGGGAAGCATTGGAAGGGACTTGCTATTTAGAATATACTCCCTGCGATTACCGAGAAAATGGGCTCGGAAGTTATTTTGAATTACACATCGAACGGGGTCCAAAGCTTGAAGCAACAAACAACAAGGTTGGGGTCGTCACGGCGGTCCAAGGAATGAAGTGGTACGCCGTTCGAGTTTCCGGGGTGGAAGGGCACTCTGGGACGACTCCAATGGATCAGCGATCTGATGCTCTAGTGACCGCTTCAAGATTGATCGGTGCTGTTAGTGATGTTGCGAAGACGACAGGACTGGGCGTTGCTACCGTTGGGGTGACCTCCAACAATACCCAGAGCCAAGCTACAATTACCAGCGGAGTTGAGATTATCATTGATATACGTTGCTCGATGGATCCGTTGGTCGAGGAATTGAGTACAGCTATCTTCGGACAATTTGATGAGATTGTTCAAAAAGAACAACAATACTTCTTACGAGATTATGCGTACATGGGGATTGCCAGAATCTGTTTTCGATGAAAACTGCATTGCTGCTGTGCGCTCTTCCACCATCGAAGAGGTAGGGTTGTCCAACATCATGGATATGAAGAGCGGCGCCGGTCATGATGCCGCGTGGGCAAGTAAGGTTGTCAAGAGCGGCATGATTTTTGTTCCCTCCAGGGATGGAATAAGCCACAATCCTGCGGAATACACGGGTCCTGAGGATTGTAGCTTAGGGGCGCAAGTATTGCTGCAAGCAGTTCTTCGGTATGATGAAGGTGTTAGGAATGGAACCATCAGGTGAAGGGTAGGAGCCTGCTACTGTTCGTTAGCCACTCGTTGTCGCATGTAGTACCACATGGAGTAACTGCCCGTATAACATTTCCCCGGCATTGAACAGAATAATTTATTACTGTCAGGGACTCTCAAACATTACCCTCCAATAGCTCCGGATCTGTAAAAATCTTCTGAACTGCACTTGCCAATGTTCCTTTCCCCCCCAGTATAATTTCCCAGTGGGTCCTGGTTCAATCAATATCCAAAGAACCTAAATTTCCAATCGCTAAATGGTATTAAGAAATGCGGCACAAGTCCGCAAAGGCACTAAGATTCCGCAAGGGAAGCTGGTAAGATGAGGCAGAAAACTGTATTCATGTTAAACTAAAAATTATGATGACTCCCGCCATTTGCTATCCTGGGTATATATTCCTCATGCAACAGCGAACTAAATTCAAGCAATATGAAACAACTTGAGTAATGTGGTACTCGCCAGACTCCGTCCTGCCCTGCTACCGATGCAGATTCAATATCTGAAAGAAAAACATTAAACGTTAATTCATATAGACGTAATTCGACCTGCAGCTGTCGTTCTCCCCCTGGGACGCATATTAATCACAGACTCCAATTCTCTCAACATGCGAGTATTCGCCTCTGTTTTATCTTTCAGCGATTCCCGCTTTACTCGATCTTCTTTCATCTTGGCAATACGCTCTTCTCGTGTCAACGTGCTTCGCTGCCGGGGAATGGCAATGGCTTCGAAGACTTCCTCTGCGTCGGAGGAGCTCAGTTCCATGCTAGAACGAGATGCCCCTTCACCATTCAAAGCCTTCAATGCATCCAAGGCTCCGCCCTCATCGACAGCTGTTAGACCCCCTAGGGACGTCGTTGGCGACAGCATGCCGCTCATTGATGAGACTCGGCGCTCATTCCGGTCAATATTTGATGCGAGTGCGTTTTTCCCATCTTCCCACTCTTGCATTAGAGCTCTGAGATCAATCCCAATAGATTCGTACTGGATCATGAGGTTTGTCCCAAGCTCTGAAACTTCCTCAGTCTCATTTAAACTTCGGTCAGATTCTTCGCGCAGGACGTGGAGCTTCGCCTGTAGACCGCGGATTCCTGAAGAAAGGGAGTTGAGTTTGCGGAGCTGAGCCCGCCAACGCTCGCGATTAGGTGTCAGGGGCAGTTTTGGAGTAACAGGGATGGCAAAGCCTGGGAAAGTTAGCATGAGTAGAATTAGTTGCTGTGATGGGTACAAACTCTCTTCTTCGCTGAGAATTCGATGTAGACGTCCTTCCACCTCGGCGGTTGATGAAGTTATGCCTTGAATCTCGTCGACAGCGGTGCTCCAACGATGAAAGTCGGGCTTGCCCCCATTGGCGTCTAATGCCATCAGGCAACAAAGCACAATTTTTCTGCTCATGAAAAATCTCGAGGTAAGAATTTTCAACACCCGGACAGACTCGGGGTCTTCGAACTCTGAGTCGGAATACCCCAACATAGCCTCTGTAAAATCGGTGTCACTTATATCATAAATATCGTAATACTTCTCAAGGTCCATTTCTTCAGTGAAAGGCTTCAGGGCTGTGTACGCTCGCTTGTATCTTGGGATAACTTCAGCGAAACAAAGGCGTAATTGTTTCCTGAGCCTAGCACATCTCCGAGTTTGACTTCGATCATCTAGTCGGCTGACGGGAGGGAGAGGGGTGCTACTAAATGGGCGTTAGCAAAGCGCAAAAACTCATATCCCTGGCACATACATTCTATACCCGCGTGACACTAGCTCAACCTCTTGAACTAGGCTCAGTGCTCCTGCTGCAGCACTGTCAAACTCCTGTGCTTTGGCTACAAATTCCGAGATTTCTGAAAGGCTTTGTTGCCGAAGATATTGAAGCCACTGTCTGCGCATGTAGGCATATAGGACAATAGCCAGCAAGACAAGGACTGTTAGAAACACAGCTACCCGCCCCATCCCAGCACTTGAACTTCGTCCTCCTCGAGTCCAGTGAACCAACCAAGCTAGCACAAAGGCACATGAAGCAGTCACTATTGCCCCTGCTGGTGTGAGAGCGCCCAGCTGCGGTACACAAGGTGATGGTACAGGTGCATCCCTGGATTGGCCATGACCGACCTGCCCAAGGTATGAATGTGTGTTGAGAAGCTGAGACGCTACTATGATATACCGAAATCGTTCGAGGAATCTTGCGTTGTCAGCTCTGCCAAGTCTCGAATTGACTGCCTTCTGTAATGATAGATTAGCCTGACTGTACTTCGACGAGGGTAGGTACAGTTCTTACGGAGCATGTGTTGTGGAGTATTGTCACCGCATTTTTTTGCGGGATGGCTAAATGAAGCGGAGGGGGGAGCTTCTGTCGAAATTTCAATCGTGCTGTCGGTCTACCACGAGGCGCGAACGAAGGGCTCAAGGACCCAGGAGAAGGGGACCCTGGGGACCCAAGAGACGTCTTGTGTTCACGACTCGAAGGCCTCGACGAGTCTTCTTTACCTTCAGCTGCAGACGAGTTAGTGATTTGTAGTCGGCAAGTTTCTATGCCGCCTGGAGAAGCGCACCTTCAAGGTATTCGGCGAGGGGCGAATCCTCAAATACGACGGCCTCCATGGAATGCGAGGCGTTATCTCAGGTATTTATGGGCCATCCCGCAGGTCAAGAATGCAAATGCAACGCGAATGAGGATGTGGCTGGGCGTGAGTCGAAGCAGCAATTGGGGAGACTGAGTGTTATGGCTCAAAGGTATGGCACTGAGTATAGAATTATGGTGTTTGGATAGTTTGCTGCGAGGGCGAGGTCGAAGGCGAGGTCGAGGGCGCTGTCGTGTCGCGTGAAAAGCGGACATTTGCTCAATCTCAACCCCTGGAATTTGGCCTTCTAGAATTTCCAGAAGCCAGAAGCCAGAAGCCAGACGCCAGAAGCTTGGGCATACGCATACGCATGGATGGTGGATCTCCGGGATCTTGCACCACAGATCACCATTGCAGTGCACATCTTCTCGCACTGTCTTTGCAGTGTTTCTTGTTTCTTGTTTCTTGTTTCTTGTACATCTTGCATCTCCCTTCACGCTGTCACATGTGTTCATTTTACTTCTTGCCCTCAAACAATTCAAAATTCCAACCATGGCTAAATCTCATGTCCGGTAGCGTACATCTCACCCTTGGGGGGTTTCAGAGCGTGGCATTCAATATATTTTTCATAACGTCCCGACGTTTGAGGGTGGTCCTCCTCCTTCTGTACTGTATTATTTTGAATAAACCACGGCGAGAAACTCTACAGACGAGAATTTGCCGTGTGCCGGTAGGCTATGAATGCTGGATCCGGAATTTGTTGCGTTGGCAAGCCGTCACTTCCGTTGCTCCTATGATGATGTATCTATAGGTACGGTAAGTAACAAGCAGTTCGAGAGGCAGCCCGATTATCTCCGTCGTCGTCGTCGTCATATATTTATCCGACAGTGCTTCGTAAGTATTCTTTTGGTAGTACCATCCGAGTATAATCTCGCCGATAAGTCACTGGTCGGTCGGCGCCCTCTTGATCAAGATCGCTGATTAGAATTGCGATGGTCGCTGCAACATTTTCGAAATACAGACCAAAGTCGCACACTGCTGGGCATCGCTGTGAGCAATTCGGCCGTTGAGTAATCCCTAACTTAATCAGCAGCCATCAGAGCGGTTGGTTTTCCTTTTGACGTGACAATACCAGAGTTCCGGGTCAAAGACGGATGCAAAGGAGGCATGGAAACTATAATCTCGCCCCCAAGCCAACGTCATCCTTGTGGAGTTCTCTCCTCATCTTCTATTCATTCAATTCAACACACGAACCGCGATTCAACTCACCATCGCTCTGTGCGGTACATCTCAAGCCAAAGAAGAGAAATTAACATCTATTTCCGTCTCTACATCGGCATGATGGAGGTCCGCACCCCGTTGATTTCGCAATGGCTTGACTTGGCTCTTGGTCAAACATCGTGTCTTCATACTTTTGCTTCATTCTCGTCGATTGAGGACTTGATTTGATTATCTTTGTTGAACCTGGGGCTTTCAGCCTTGGCCAGCCTCGGACGATGACATCTGCTTAGAAGATCGAAGATCGTTGGCAGTCTAGCGTGATGGGTGACGGTGACAGAGCACGAGGCTGAACTTGTTTTGAAAGCTGATTACACTTTTTCTACAGAGGGCTGCTTATAAATTTGGGGTCCAAGCAATGGGCTGCCAATTGCAACGTTTGGTTGAAAGCAACAAGCGGGACGCCAAATGCAACACGACAAAGCCGTTGATTCCACGGTCCCATTTCCCATGCTCCTCCCGCGACATGTAAATGCACCTGGGCATGTTAGCAATGCTTTAATAATATCCGCCTAACCCAGCTAGTGATCCACTACAGTCAGCATCCAGGGCCGATTCCAGCCTTATTCGATTCTCTCGCTAAGTCCGTGCTCCGGCCCGCAATCGTGAGCCAACTTCACTCTCTGCATTCTCTACCTTAGCCACCCCAGATAACTCTTTTCTTTGTCGAGCTACTAACACAACGCCACAGCCTTCTTGTCCGCGCTAGACCTATCACTCCGTCCCAGCGTCCGTATAATCCGTCGGTATGCTGGGCGGGTAAGTAGTCCTGACAAATTTGTACCCTACTTGCTCCTCGGGCTCTCCTATTCGGCAACTAGGCAGAATGCCCAATTTTGCTTCGCGGATTTTCTTTCATAGTCTCTGACTCAAATGGATTTCCGCCTGAGCGGGTATCGAACCCCCTGGATGCGTCCAGCATGCAAGTCAGCGCTGCCGTGGTAAACGTCAAAGGATAAAATTATGTGACAAGGTCTGATTCTTCCTGCCTCTCCTATATCTTATTTCTGGCCCCCGTTTGTTTCGCTCCCAGCTGAATGAATACCCCTGCCTATCCAATTGAGAGGATTGTGACGAGATATCACATATTCCTTCAACTGTAATGTGTGACTAGGTAGGAGGGCTCCAGGGTATATATCAACACTTTCATCATCAAGTAGTCCTGCTGTACATAAGTCCCATCAGCCACCAGCTTCATTTCTTGTTAAATTGGTCCTCAATTTGTGTTCCTAACTTTCAATCACATTCATCACTCGCAAGCCTGCATTGCCGTTTCTGTGTTATCACCAGCCTCAGACAACTTCCGCTTATACAATGTCTCGACACTCGGGCTCATCAAAGCATCGCTCCCACCAGTCCAGGGGAAACGAACAAAATCCGGAGGACCTGGTTGAGCAGGTCAAAGGCATTGTTACCTTGCTCTACGAGGTCGTTTCTTCTCGACCGCACGAGTGGGAAACTTACCTCCCTTCCGCTCGATCAGCAATGACTGCTCTTGACCGTATCCACTTCTTCCGTGATCCCCAGCGTTACGCCGAGCAAGCTTGGATGCTCCATGGTATCCAAGGATACGCATACCATGATCCAGATTCGGGATGCATCCGAGATATCGCAGAATGGTGTCAAGCTTCATGGCTCAGAATCCTCCGAAACTATCCAGAAGACGTGCAGACACTTACAGGTATGCCCAGTCGCTCCCAACACAGAGAATCGATCCACATATATTCAAATTACTTACACGTATACTTAGGGTTGGGCAGCAATTGGCTTCAAAGATCGCAAGCTACACTAGCACGAATTCAAAGAGAAGAGGGCAATGACTCTTCCAGTCAAGGTAGTGGCCAAGCGGGTGGTAACTTCCACCATTCGTCTGATTCTGACGTCGAGCAAGATTCTGATGATGATTTAGCATCTCCTCCATCTGATCCACGTCGCCAGGGCCCTCTCTACGTCGAGGCTCGAGGCTACTTGCAACCAGCTGTCGACTTTTACACTCGGGCTGTACGATCCGCTGATGCTCTTGGCTCAACTACAGGTGATTTGTTGGCATCGGTGAGCAAAGCGTCAGCTGCTGGTCAAGACATTGCTAATTATTGATAGGCTGCCGAAGCACAGATGTCTCTGGGCAATGTCACTGGAACCCCGGGAGACGAGCGTCACTTTTCTCACGCAATCCGGTATCTTCGCCGTGCAGAGGAAATTCCAGGGTATACCCTTTCGATCTACTTGCAACAATATTTGAACGATTATGGACGTTATGTGTCTTAAGAATCACGACTGGGATTTGAGAATGATGGCATTGCGGGAGCATTGGTTTGTTCTGGCATACACGTTTTAGATGTATTGATTTCGTCGAGTTTCAACACTTGTTTTCTTATCTAGACATTTTCATGTTGGCATTGCAATCTGCGGGAAGCTGGTGGACGGGATCTCCATCGGCATGGGTTATGACGAGATGCCGCGCGTCTGTTGGTTTGATTTGATTTAACAGCTATTTTCCTTGTATGAGAATCCTCTTGTTCGCTTGTCTTTCATGTACTGTACGATTGTACGACTGTATTACTAGAGTAACGAATCCACATGTCTTACCTTGCAGCCTCGTAAAATACCCCGTACCCAACGGATTGGGCTTGTAATTGCTCAATTTCCTAGTATGACGTTGAGAAATGGTCCACGTGAAGACTCTGCGCCACACCTGAGATTCTTCTACGCTGTCGTTACAAGTGGCCAACGAGAGGATGAGAAGGAAACGCTGTAAACGCCAGCAGCCGCGGCGTCAGCAGCCTCTCAGCCGATTTGCAGGGTTGGATCGTGCTTGGGCTCGTTCTCATAGGCTTTTGCTTTCGGACCGTCATGCGGCCCAAAGGCTTTTCGGGTGCTTTGAGACCCCAAATAGGCCCAAGTTGAATATCCTGGATTCCTGGTGACTTTCTTGGCCTGTGAGTGGCGGCGGCTATGTCGGGTGAGGGGCACAGAAGGCATAGAATATGCATAGATGCTCGCCGATATCAATATCTGACATCAGGTGCACCTACGTATGGGGTGGTAGTTGAGCCACAGCTACCTTACAGGTAGGGGAATGGGAATGGGAATGGGAATGAGAATGAGAATGAGAATGAGAGCATATCTCGTCAGCTGAATCGCCGGATGTGACAATCTCCGCGCTGTGCAAGGTGGTGGCTGACATACCCTTAATAGGCGCGCGCGGCGTTTATATCGGCAGCGGCTCAGCGGCTGGACTTGGACTTGGCGAGCAAGCAAGGCAAAAAGGCAAAAAGGCAAAATCCCGAGAATAAGACAGGACAGGGACAGGACAAGGACAGGGCTACCTACGGTGCAGTACACAAGGTGTGAACGCGTGCATCCTCGAAAGTCTATCACAACCACAACCACAACCACAACCTCAACATCACAACGTATTCACCACCCTTACGAATCCTCCTTCTCGCTCCTCAATACTACATCGTCCACATCCCGCGACTGCATCTACACCTACACTCACACCTACACCATGCTGACCGAGCGTGAGCTGCAGATCAGCCCCATTGTGCAGGAATCTGTTCAACACAACACCAAGGTTCGTCCCGTCCGCGTTGCATTTGCTTCACATCACCAACATCAACATCTCCCGCCCTCATCCCATCTCACGTCCGCCGTGCAGACATGCTTGTCGTGCCATGTGGCTCTCCCATGTGGCAGGCCACACCTCCTGCACTTCCCCAGCACCTATTACCCAGTTCACTTGCTATCGCCGCCGACCCCACGGCTCTTTAGCATCTCAGCCGCATGCTCAGCCTTCTTACTCATCCCCCTTCCCTTACTCATCCCCCACCGGCCGTCCCCTGGTCTCTGCCTGCTCTAACTAACACACGCTATCGTTCCCACAGACACTTACTACCCTGCACAACCTTACCGCATCTCTGTTCGGCGTCGGGGCCGGCATCCTGGGCCTGGAGTCATATCCTGGGTTCATTTTCTACTTCGTCTTTTCCCTGCTTACCTCCGCTCTCGTATATGCATTCCGTGTGCGTCCGGCGATTATTCAGGACTCTAAAACTGGCGGTAATACTGGCGTAGGCATCGAGAGATACTTTCGGGGGAGCATGGAGCTTTGGACAGGGGGGCTCTTCGAAGGGTTGAGTGGCTTCGTTTTGACTTGGACTTTATTCTACGGTCTAGTCCGAGCCTAAGCTGTACCCTTGGCCAACGAGGCTTGGGTGCCGGCGTCGATCGTTGCCCAATGGTCCAATTACGGTGAAATCGAAAGACAGATGTGTCGATGTAGGGTACGATGAACGAAAGGATCTCCTAGCATACGAAGCAGGATGAGGGGGTGACGGGATTGGGGCTTCGTATTGTGCAGCATACCACGAAAGATCTCTGTGGCAAACTTCGATGACGACAATGGTCGCAGTGATAGGAAACAAAGAGGCACTGCCTCTGTATGATAGAGTGGAGAAACCCGGGGAATCATTGCATATTTGGTGTTGCGGTTTAGATCCGCGTGGCGTTGGAAGGAGTCAACACTCCACAAGAGAGGTTACATCGTCAACAGAAGGCAGAAGCAATCATACTTCTGAAACAAGATACCCGCGAACAATCTATTGCCGAGTCCAACCAGCAAGCCTGATAAGCGTTTCCCCTCAATTGCGCCTGGCAGCAGTAGCTGAAGAGCCTTCATCCACCCCTAGCCCGAACCCTCATATCTGAGGAAACGTCACGGTGTGTCGTATACTTGTGAAATTGACGGGCCATCCGAGTGACACGAACTTATTCCTGCAGTTGCGAATATCCTGTTTGATGCTAACGATTGGCAGATATTTGACGCATAAAGGAAGGATTTCTTACTTTCCTATGCTCGTGCCTGTTTCGTTGCGCAACCTTAAGTACATGCTTATTACTAAATTCCAAATGCAACGTATTCACTTTCGAAGGATACCCAACCCAGGAATATGCTCTTCTCACAAGACATGACACATGCTCTGCAATATATACATTCACGTTACATTCTATACTGGCCAAACCAACCACCAGAGCCTCAGGCCCTAGTTATCATCCATCGGGCTTGTTCCACTCTTATCCAGGTCTTTCAGCGTTCCCGACTCCCCTTCACTTCCTCGTCCACCATCCTCTAGTTCTTCACACAACCGTCCCAACATCCTCTCGATCCTCCGCGTCGACTGCTCCAATGCCTCCAAACGAGTTTTCATATCATCTCCATCTTCACTCCCCTCATTAATCAGATCCTTCAGGTGTTGAGACAGTCCCGCAAACGGCTGCACAGAGTCCCTCCTGCTCTTACTCTCTACTTTACTTTTCTTCCTCCCACCACCACCAGCCTCGGGCCCAAACTCCCTCACAAACTCATCCTCCAACGCATGTCCCCCTAGATCATCATCCCCAGCAATCTCAGCTTCAATCTCCTCGGGCGGCTCCGCATCAAACACCGCCTGTATGTCGCCATGAACCGAGAACGAGCGCGAGAAATCCCACAGTCCAGCACGACTAGGTGTCTTGGGGAGCTGTTCTTGCGCTTCGACGGGACGACGGGCGCCGGCCCAGAGTGTGCGTCGCTCTATGATGCCGATTGTGAGAAGCAGGGGTGCGTTGAGCGTGCGAACTGCGGTCACGTTGATTTTGTGGAACCAGCGCGGGGTAACGATGAATTTTAGGGGGAGGAGCGTTAGGAGGGCGATGATGTTGAAAGGCGGTTGGTATGCGAACTAGCTCCTCCGGTTAGAGATGTACTGTGATGATATACAAATGGACTCACAATTGCATCTGATTTTACACCCTCGAGAGTGAGCACACTGCGGCGAAATTGTATTTCGGCGGTAGCGTTGGCGACAATGCTCGAGAACGTAGTACTGAGCATTGAGACCAGAATGGTGAGAAAGAGCGTATTCCCCAGGAAGGCAAACGCAACCATGAGTATAGGGCCCAAAAGCCAGTGGAAATCAATCGATCTTTGAATACCAGTTCCATCAAGCCCGAACCACACCCAGAGCATCCATTTCGATATAGTGATAGACTCATGCCCGCCATTAGATAACCAAGTCATGCTGAGCAAGAAGCCTGCAAAACACCATACTGCCAACACGGTGAGGACGGTGAAGTCCCTCATCATGGCCCGCAGTGAGACGAAGAGCATGTTCTCAGACATGAGGTTAAACGCTAGTCGTGGAACGAGAATTGGTGCCCCGAGACACAGTACATCCATGGCTTGCTGGCCGTACTTGAGATCTTCGACACGCCAGCCGTGGATGCGCAGGCAAATATACACCCCGAATATGGCGGCGAATGTGACATCGAGAAATGACCAGAGGTTCTGTGTATATACATGCCATCCTTCACTATGTTAGAATGATAATCGCGTAAGCGGGACCACTCACCATGCTCCAGTATTGTTGCAAACATATCAAGGATCCACCCAAGGGTATAGATAACAAATACAAGCTCCAGTGGTCCAAAATGGGACGGATCACGGTCTGTCATGACAAAAAGAAACAAAACTAAAAGTAAAATGAACTGGCCGATTTCAATAAAGTTTCTCGTTCGGGGAACGATGAGTCGGTATTGATTGAGCAGTGGAGCCTTTCGTGGATTGTATAACGATACAGGTTTTTGTTTGTAGTGATCCGGGAGGATATCTACAAACGAGGTAGGTGTCTGTTTGGGTCAGCACAGTCAAGTTCAACCCACGTAGTAATAGCCAAGGAACGTGAAGTATTTTTACAAGCTCGTTACTCGAGACCGTCTTGATGAGAAGAGCCTCTTTGCCAGGGGCTGGAACTCACATAAATCACTCGTCCTTCGTAGATAGCAGTTACCACTTTTTGACAGGCGGATGAGCTTAGGAAAGTCTTGCTTTCGGAAATGATAGCAATTTCTAAAGCAGGAAGTTTTCTCCTGTATCCAGTTCGATTCTGGATAGTCCAAGCAAAATGATCGCTTTGCTCCATAACCTCTGGCGGGGCATTCTGGAAAGGATCAAATCCTCCGACGAGGATGTGTGCAAGTAAAAGTAGCCCTTGGGCACCTGGGTTATCTTCGTGGAAACGTCTCAGGATACGATTTGCAAGTAATTCGCATAGGAGAGCGCGTGTGGCACAGACGCTCTGTTGATGCGCCTGGGTTGACTGCTCTCTCTGAAACTGTACACGATTTACAAGGAGGCAATAGACTATTGTTTTAAACTTAGTTTTTGGTGGGCAAAATTCGGCGATTTGAACGAATCTGAGGAGATTGTGAAATTTTACACATAATAAATAACAAATCGGGTCAAATAAGTGGTTAGAAAACTTTCAGCCAAACACGCATGAACGTTGGCCCGATAGAAAATGTTTGCTCTCAACAATGTGTCATGTCATATAGAAAAGGGAAGTTCCAAATACTCCAACGTCTTCCAGCCCTCAACTATGGGCCACTATCGCTCATATGCCATTAATCGCAAGGTAGGTTGAGGATAGCACCCTGTTCTCTTCGAGATTATGGAACCGAACAACATCAATACAACACAAGAAGGGACTAGTAAAGCCCTAGGAATGACTGCAAACACAGAGGATAATTCTGGAACATCTTACAGTATCCGCGGGGGGAATGCAGTGGCAATTTACCACTTTACAGCCCCAGATCCTGGATCACTGATTTCATATAATGGCTTCCACTTGGGATCCACGAAGCATAGAAATATAAATAATCGGAACCGCTTGATTTCCATTTCCAACCCCACTATAACATCATGATCCTTCGGAAGAGCATCATCCAGCGTTTAAAATGCAGGTGGGAAATAAACCCTACAGAACCAGAACAAAGCAGGTACATACCCATGGACACATCATTCAACTCATACAACTTATCGACAAAAGGACGTACCACCGAGAGATTCATACGAGGATCTCTCAGTTGCTCAATGCTATACGGATCATCTATTGAAGCGTCAGAAAGGTCCCGTGCGCCATCATAAATCATCCGAACCTATCGCAGCAATAACATCCCTCCGAATCCTATCCAAGTCACCAAGTTAGAACAATACCCGGCGCCACAGATCCAAAGGGCAAATACCGATGTATAGTAGTATACACAGGCAAATCAGCGTGCGGATTCGCCGGGCATATATCATGATGAGCATGGGGAGGAAAACACCCATCATGATCAATCTCCTCTACATCATGGGGTAACAACCTCGCGCTCTCCGCCTCATCGTGCTGGTCACGATCGAAGTACGACGAGGAGCGGCGGGGATGAGAGGCTTCTTGGCCTTTCCTGGCTATGAGGGAGATGGCGGCCGTGAGCCAAGCAAACATGTTCGGTCCGAGGAGGAGGAGAGTAGATGTTGATCTGTCCAACGCCCGAAGGCAGCATTTGGAGGATGCGCTTCATCATAGTAGATTGTGCGAAATGCGGCGTCGCCGTCCAGATAAGGCCTGGGTTGGATAGGCGCGACCCAGGGGTTGGGTCGCCAATCATATTAGTGAATCCATGGGTGTCGCGATGATAAGGAAAAAGCAATTTCAAATGCCTTTGGCGGGGCGTGGCCGATAGTTCCTACCTACAGGCACCTACCTATCTACCTATAGGTATACAAACACCTCCAGCCGAGCGAGCCCTTCTCGATTTTGTAACAAACTGAACGCCCATGCATTTGACTCGAGCTGCAGAGTTTTGATTTTTTTTATCTCTTCATACGCGGGTGTTCACTGATCTCATCGAGAATTTAGGTGTGAGCTTGAGCCCCAAAATCCCCAAATATATAAATAGCATAATAGTCTCGCAAATACCTAGGTGACCTGGGCATCTAACAATATCCACGAGAGCTCTTTTCGACATTTCCAATTTCTTTTTCGTGGAAAGACATGGTGTGAAAAGTACCTAGGTAGTGGCAAATATGCCGGGTGATTTGCACCTATTAGTGGTCTAGGCTAGTAGAAGCTAATGGAAGCTTCTGTGATTATTGTAAATCCTAGGTATAATAGAAATAAAGCACCCCCCACCTACCTACCTACCTATAGACGATGAGGCGATCATCCACATACCGGCTTACACACGGCAAAAGTCGCTGTGAGAGATGGTGCAGGGTTATAGTTATCTTCAAATTGCGTCCATAGATTTGCCTAGGTTAGGTATCCTCCCACTGGATATAACTGTTAAATTATTATTAGTAATAATAACTTACGTAATTCTAAATATGGTTTAAACCTAATTAGGAATAGCCTATAACATTCTAGAAACTTCCCTAAGGCTATCCGAAAAAAACCAAACTAATTTATAAAATAATTTCTATATAATTTTATAAGATTTTATAATATATAATTATAACAGAAATTAGTTTTAAATAAATAATAAATTTTATTAATTTACGTACAAAATACATAATATAATATATAATATAGAAATCAATAAAAAATTCTAGAATAAGAATTTAAAATTATTTTATAATTAAATATTTTCTAAATCTAAGTTTTATTTATTTAATTAATTAATATTAATACCGATCTCATAATTATTATATATTTTATTTTTATATTTATATAATAATAATATTATTTATAAAAATTTCTCTTATAAATATATTAATTTGAAAAAATAAAAATAAATTTTTATTTAATTTGGTTAATTAATAAAAGATTTAGACCCGTGACTTGTATTTTTGAAATTAAATTAATACAAATGTATAAATATCAATCTCTAGAAATAAATAAAAACAATATATAATCTATAATAAATATATTTAATATTTTTTTAAATTAGAATACTTATATTCTTAAATGTATTAATATAAGAGATCGTAACGGTTTTATAATTAATAATTAAATAATATAACAATCTAATTTTATTAATTCTTAAAAAATCATCTTCGGAGAAAGAAAATTAAATTAAATTATTATTAATTATTAGTCAAGAGAAACTAATCAAATAATTCTTTTATTTATTAATATTAGCTAAATTAAAGTTAATTATAAGACTTTTATTTAATAAAAAGCGAATCCTTTAACAAGTGGATCTAAAATCCACGTATTATTATTGGTTGAATAAGTAGACTTATCTAGTATTAATAAAAAATGCAATATACACAAGTTACCTTGTAAAAGTTCTTAATACTTGCAGGTTACCCTGTAGATACACTGGGGTTACCCTGTAAAGTTATAATACCTTCAGGTTACTCTGTAATACTTGAAGGTTACCTTGCAGGTTTAAAAACCTACCTATGTATGTAGGTTACCTAGGTATATTATAATATTGATAGATTATTCTATAATACCGTCAGTCTATTTTGTAAATTGTAATATATTTAGGTTACTTTATAAATATACAGAGGTTACTCTATAAATACATACAAGTTACTTTGTAATACATTTGAATTACCCTGTAATTTAAATACAAAGTAAACCATTAATATTCTAAAATAAATAATTAGTATTATAAAATTCTAATATTTTAAGATTATTTTGTAATTTTTATGAAACTGTGGGGAAAAGGCACGTGATGATTGTCGGATCGGTACTAGCGTCAATTGATTAAATAAACAAAACTTGAATTCAGAAGAAGCCTAATTATAAAATAAACTTAGGGTATTTATAATTTTAAATTTTTATTTTAGAATTTTTTATTAGTTTCTATATTATATATTATATATATAAATTAGTAAAATTTATTGTTTATTTAAGACTAATTTTTATTATAATTATATATTATAAAATCTTATAAAATTATATAAAAACTATTTTATAAATTAATTCGGTTTTTTTCAGATAATCTCAAAGAATTTTTTGTCAGTATGTAGCTAGCTAGTCGGGTGGCTGGGACCCTACGGGCCCAGCCACCCTCATTCCCCACTATATAATGGGGGCTGCACCCCCATATGTAGTGGTTAATCCAATGTTCTTTCAATAGATTATAAGGCCCTCATTTTGCAGAAATTATAGTTTATATTATTATATAATATTATTACAACTAAATTTCCTTATTTTTTCAAAATATTTATTTACCAATTATTTAGATAATTATTTATATATTTTTCCTTTTATAGATCAATATTAAATTATTATTATTATAATAAAAAGAAATGGAAATTCCGCCTCAGTTATACGATTTTATAATAAAAATTGTATTCAATGATTATATATTTTTTATAATTCTATTATTAGATAATATTATCCCTTTTAATAATTTTATTTATTTAGGTATTCTAACTAATACAATATTAAATAATACAAAGATTTAAATCTAATAAATATATTTTATATTAAATTTGACGTTTAATTATTATAGATTTTATTTAATTCTATTATAATAAATATATATATTTTTACCAATTATCGGATTTAATATTAAGCAAAATCCCAATCCCCTAAACTTCCCATTTTTTGATTTTCCAACCCCTCAGTTATATTTTTTATTAAAACTTTCGTATCATATTTTATAATAGATTCCCTTATATAAAAAAGATATTTAAATATTTTGGGAATTAGAAACTAGGAGAGAATTTGTTGAATTATTGGAATATATTAGATTAAAAAAAAATTTTTTTGAACTAAATTCTTAGATAGATCTTTTATCTTATTATTTTTAAATAAAACTCAATATAAAAATTAAATATTTTTAGCTAAAAATCCAAATTTAAATTTATATTTTTAATAATATAAAAAAAGTATTAAGATATAAAACTAATAAAATAAATAGGATATTATTAAGGGCCTTATATTTCTATTAATTATTTCTGTATAGCTCAAATTGTAAATAAATTTTATTTAGATTCGATTAAATAATTTTTATATATATTTTTATTTTTTTTTTTATTTTATTTATAATAATTTTTTTATTTTATATTACAATATTTTTATAAATTATAAAAATATTTTATAAACCAAGTACAAATCTGAATATTAAATAAAATAATAATAAAAATATAATTGTTATAAATATAAATATCAATATTAATATAAAAATAAAAACAAATATTCCTCGAAAATAATCGTAGAAAAAAAATTATAATAATATAAATATTATTAAGAAATTATTTATTACAAAATTTTTTTATCAATTAGAATTTTTTTATTTTTATTATTAAAAAATTTAATACAATATCAATTGTTAATTTTATTATATATAAAATATTATTTAAAATATTTTTGATATTTATATTAATATTTTAAATTAAGATTATATTTTTGCAAATTTATTTTATCTAAATATTTTTAATAAAATTCTTTTATTTTAAATTAATTTTCAAGATTTTTATTTTTTTATTAATTCCTAAAATTATTTCAATTAATTTATCCGTTTTTTATTATAATTTCAAATAGTTATTCTTATATTTATTATTATATTAATATCTTTAACTCAACCAATTATATCAATATTTTTAGTTCGGCCAATTATATTAATATTTTCAATTTGGCCAATTATATTAATATTTTTAATATATCTAGCCCCAGTTTTTTCAATTCAATCAATATCCCTTATTTAATATTTATAAATATTATATATAATAAAAAATTCAAAAATTGAAATTTCAAATTATTTATTTTTTTAAAAACGATTCTGATTATCTAATTCTAAAATATTTTGATTTTTTCCAATCCGAAAATATTTTTATTTTTTATTTATTTATCTCCAAAAATTATTATAAAAATTATAATATTTTATATACCGATTCTGCCATCACCAAACCCGTTGAAACAAAATAAAAATTAATATTATAAATTATACGATTATTATTTTTAATAATTCTAATTAATCAAAATATTTATAAAAAAAAATATATTATTTTATTAATATATTTATTATTTTAATATTCAAAAATAACAATTCTAATTAATTCGATTTCAAATATTATATTAATAAATATTTTAAGATTTTGGATCTTAATAAAACCCTTGAATAAATTATAAAATTTAAATATTCTAAATCAATATTTAATTTTTTGGAAAATTAATTTATCCCAAATATTTATATTATTATTATTAATAAATATAATATTGCCAAAATTTATTATAATAAATAATTATAATCATAATTCAAAATACAAAAACGGATATATAAAATAATCAAAAATAAATTAAATTATAATAAATATTAAATAATTCAGAATTTAAATTATATTTGGACTATAATAAATATATTAAAAATTTTATATTTTAAAAATAATAGAAAAATTATATAAATTATTGAATAAATATTTAATCTATTATTATTGGATTGCAAAAATATTATAAAATATTATATTAAATTCCTGGACCTAAATATAAAATTTATTAAAACAAACTTTATTAAGATTTTATTTAATCTATAGTTCTATTCTCTTTTTTTTAAAAAATTAAATTTAATATATATAATATTTATTATTAATTTTTTCTAATAATATTATATTACAAATCTTGTTAAATTATTATTAGTAATAATAACTTACGTAATCCTAAATATGGTTTAAACCTAATTAGGAATAGCCTAGAACATTCTAGAAGGTTCCCCGAGGTTATCCGAGGGAAACCGAACTAGTTTACAGGGTAGTTTCCATGTAGTTCCACAGGGTTCTACGACGCGTAATCACCGCGGGAACTAGCCCTAAAATAGGCAATGAGTTTTACTAGCTTATGCGTACTATATGTAATACAATACGTAATATAATACATAATACGGAAACTAGTAGAAGACTCTAGAATAAGAGCCTAAGGTATAAATACCCTGAGCTTACCTTGTAATTAGGCTTCTTCCGAATCCAAGCTTTGTTTACTTAATCAATTGACGCTAGTACCGATTCAACAATCATCACGTGCCCACTCCCCACATTCTTACAAATTTTATAAAAAAAATTTTTAATATAATTCAATTATTCTGAAGGTTTTAAATTAGTTAGATAGTTAGTTAGATATTTTTATTTTTATAAGATAAATTATAGATATTATAATCTTATAAAATAAATTGCAAGTATTAATATCATTAAATTATTTTGGAAATATTTTTGCAAAATAAGTCGTATATATTATTACAATTTACAAAATAATCTATATATATTATAAAATAAATTAATTATATTATAGATTTCCCGGATAATTTAATAATATTAGATTTATTTTAAATTTAATTTTATTATAAAAATTTTATATTTTATATTAAAAAATAATTTAATA
>Ga0247778_1000158_pt1 | contig 119420 bp, 113 predicted proteins | sample UWRJL049202B5_FD_179939 | JGI IMG/M metagenome (GOLD analysis project Ga0247778, IMG submission 179939) | Plant litter microbial communities from Arlington Agricultural Research Station in Wisconsin, United States - UWRJ-L049-202B-5 | ecosystem: Environmental > Terrestrial > Plant litter >... | reverse complement strand
TATGCTCAGATTATAGCTTCTGAGGGTGGCGGAATCGCCTACCGAGAGGTCTCGGTTGAAGTTGAAGTCGTGGACAAGGATAGATCGAAGAATGGGAAGGGTGGTCGCCCTAGGAAGATTGATGTGAGGACTTTGGTTACTGTGCTGCAGAGGCTGCCAGCACCGAGACCTAGTGCAAGGTATATGGTAAGTTCTAAGCAGCATCTTCTTTTGCCTAGGGTCAAATCTGAATTACTAAATCTCACATGCGTCATAGAATCTCATCACGGATGGGGCTGCGGAGGCAAATTTCCCAGCGTATTACCAACAATACTTAAGGAACATTACTTGGTATAAGCCACCGACTCGAGGCTTTCGTCGTGTGGGCGCCACATTGTTTTCCACGATGTGGGTTCCCATTATGATTTTGATGGAAAAGATCACAAAGAGGGCAGTTAGACACGATGAACGAGGAGCTGCTCCGGAGATTGTCATATGGCTGGTCAGGATGGTTGTGATTGTCATGTGGTGGTATCATGACCATATTCACGCACCATTTTGGGGTCGCGGGGACGGGTTAGATCAAGCTGTGCAGCAAATGCCGGACACTGAGGAGATGCGAGAAAAGTATACAGATAATGTCTGATAAACGCCGAGTGCATTTTGATTCCCTATGAAGTTGATTACTCGATTCCTCTAAAAGGCTTGCTAGGACATCTCTCTAATCTCGATTATCTATTTACACTTAATATGCCCGAAGCGTGATATTTTTCTGTATAATAATTTTCATGATTACACAATGAAAGGGGGCCAAAGGCATGTTTGCAGATGTAGATGTCTCTGTATTTAGGTTAAATTTGTGATCTCTCATTGTAGTGACGGTCTATTAAGCAGCCTCCTCCACTTCCTCTTCCTCTGTTTGCTTATTCCACATCAGACTATACATTCCTCCGAGCGAGACAAGTTGAGCGTGGGTCCCTTTTTCAACAATCCGACCTTCGTGCAAAACAAGTATCTGGTCTGACTTTGTGATTGTTGAGAGACGGTGACTAAGATCAATTAGACTAGAACAATATAGCAATAATGGCTCACTTACGCAATAGTAATGGTGGTTCGACCTTTGGAAACACTCTCCAGTGCTAACTGAATCTGTCTCTCTGTTTGCGAGTCCAATGATGCCGTTGCTTCGTCCAATAAGAGGATCTGGGGCGCCCGGAGGAATGTCCTAGCTATTGCTACCTAGATACGAGCTTGTCAATGATCCGAGCATCTGAAGATGGTGAACTGTCTTACTCTTTGCTTCTCGCCGCCCGACAGCTTGAGGCCTCTCTCACCAACGCTCGTCTCATAGCCGGCTGGGAATGCCATGATCTTATCATGAATGCTAGCCGCTTTGCATGCTGCATATACCTCTTCCTCCGTTGCAACGGGCTTCGAATAGATAAGATTATACATCAACGTATCATTAAAAAGAATTGTATCCTGCGGAACAATCCCAAAGTGGCTCCTCAAGTTATCTACCGTGATGTCCCGGATATCCTTACCATCGACTCTAATAGAGCCGTTATCAACGTCGTAGAACCGGAACAATAGTTTGAGGATCGTGGATTTACCCCTCCCGCTTTCGCCGACGATAGCAGTCGATGTGCCGGGCGGGACATTAAAACTAATACCACGAAGGGCCGGCTTTCGTGCATCGTATGCAAAATCAACGTCTTGAACGCTGATATCTCCGTTGCAATTTTCCAGTGGTTTTGCATCTTTATTATCGACAATGGTTGGCTCTTCGTTGAACTGGACTATATTAGGTCGATCGAAAGACGAGAAGGAGGTTTCTCACCAAGTCGAGCATGCGCTCGGCGTCTACCAGGTTATTCTGGACTTGGGTATAGAAGCTGCCAAAGAAGTTCAAGGGCGCTTGAAGTTGGGTTAAGTATGACAAGAGCGTGATAAACTTGGCGACAGTGTGTTGATTTCTTGATATTTGAAATGCGTCAAGTAAGCACAACACCATAACCCCGACAGTGAAGACCCCATTTTGGACAGCATTAAGGATATTTAAGGAGAAGAAAACCTTAAACTCGGCTCCCTGGAATATAGACACCAGGTTCTGGAAGCGGGACATTTCCACTCCGACGGCTCCGTTGTGGTGAACTGTCTCGTACGACATCAAGGCATCCGTTCTGCGGCGGTCAGTGTTATTGAGCGGGGCTTTCCTGCAATAACTTACTTGGCTGCCTCCATCTCCCTGTCTCTCATCACCATCTCGCGTCGAGCTCTGCCACGATACTTGGCCATATAGATAGTCACATACAAGTAGGACCAGGTGATTGATATAACCACCAAGGCGTAGAAGAAACCAAATTCAACCATGAAGTATATTGCTGCAATCCACAAATCTGCAACCATAGGGAAGAGCTGAAAAGCGAAGCCGTCGAGGAATGTGTTCAAAGCACTTCCTTTGCTTAGAGCGCTCATCACTTCTCCGATACGCTTGTTTAGATGAAAATCAAGCGAGAGAAGTAGAACATGTTGGAATGCGGCATAGGTGAGGCGACGATAGGTCGACTGGCTGATTGGGATCCAGAGCAAAGCTCGAATAGAACCGATAACTCCCTGCTGTCCCTGTAGCCCCCTCAAGAGAACAAAAATAAAAAGCTGTACGTATGGCATTTTTCCTGGCCCTAGCGCGGAGACTACAACTCCTACTTGATGCGGAACAAGAATATTGACCAGTCGTTGAAAAATAAGAAGCAGAAAACAAAAGGCTGCTCTCAACTGCAATGCTCTCGAGTCTGACGGCCTTGGAGCCAGGTGTTAGTGACTTGGTTATTCTTCACTACTTCAGTTCGAATGCTTCAACTTACCAGAGGAACGGGAAAAGCTTTTTGAAGCCAATAACGTAATCAGTCCAATTAGTGTTCTGGGCGTCTCCAGCCCTTATGGCATTGACCCCCTTGAGTCTCTCCCTGGAGGTCATGTATTCTGTTCCCGACACTCTATTGCCGTTTGCGGGGAGCAATCGTTCTGTCTCTTCAGGTGTGTTGGGGTTATAGGTGCCAAATGCAAGCGGCAGCCAGAAGACTATGAACATCGCTGCTAATACAAAAATCCGGATGATTGACAACGCAATTTGGGACAGGTCTAGAGCGAAGTTTCTCAATAAGGCATTGTTTTCGCTCAGTATAACAGACAGTATTGATGTTTCAAACACAAAGCATACTACCCAAGTGTTTGCATTCCAGTTCGCAGGAGTGTAGGGTTCGTCAGCATCAGGAAGCAAGCCAGCAACGAAGAAAGCTCCAACTCCAAGCACTGACGCCTAGGAAGAGGCAAGTTAGATGCAAATAAACATTCCAAGAGAAATAACTGGATTGGAAACCCCACCAGGTAGTCGGAAGAAGTCCACCACGTAGAATCCAAGCCATTGGCAAGAACGTAACCGGTGATGACGGCTGTCGCAGCCTGGAATGAGTATCAGCACTTGGGCGAATCAAGGATTGTTCAAGTCTTACAAGACATAAGCAAAATATGGTATGCAGGGAAGAAATGTAAGAGCTAGCGATCCTCCGCTTTTTGCTGATGGGGGCTATGGGTATCAGTGTGCGCTGACCTCTGAAAGCGGACACCAAGCGCGATACCATGTACACGACGCACAGGGAGACTGGATAGGCCGACAAAAATTTCTCGATTTCCATTTCTACCGTTGCAGTTTGCTAGTCCAGATGTCACGCCGACCCAGGGGAGTGTGATATGTATCTATTAGGGTGTGGACGACCGGAGGCCGACCGGCCGGAATCCATTGTCCTAGAAATTATATATTTGCCTTGGCCCCGGCTTCCGGCTCATTACGTGATTGAGTATTACTGTCCAGCAGCAAACTAACCTTCTTTTGTTCTGACACTAACTCTCTACACGTACACTCATACACAAGTCCTTACATCGCAATAATTATGGCCGCAAAAATAGGTCTCTCTACGAGAGGGTTGGGCAATGTTAATGCAGTGCTTCCTAAAATCAGCGCTGCTGTCGAAGAGAGAGCTAAAAAGGGCAATAAAAACATTGACATGGGGACGTCGGAGAATTGGCTAATTCGGCAAGAGCTCATAGCTCTATGCAAGGATGCTATACAAGAAGGGTTGGCTGAAAAGGTTGGGATGGCAGGATTTAATCTTGTCCCGAAAAAAGCTAACGCATACTCTCAGCATCTCTCCTATCCCGACGGCTTCGCAGGTGATACTGCTCTCCTAGAATCTTTGGCGGCATTTTTCAACCAGTACTTCAAGCCGGTTGTTCCGGTTGATGTTTCTCACCTCGCAACGGCTCCAGGGGCGGCGGCTTCTCTCGACGCGCTCCTTTATAACATATGTGAGCCTGGAGATGGAGTGCTGGTTCCAGGCCCCTTTTGGAGTAAGTGCTCGCCAGAATTGTCGACAGCTCAATTTACTAACCACCACTCACTAGATGGCTTTGACTGGCTGTTCAATGTCCGTTCTGGAGTGCAACCGGTCTTAGTCAATGTGGATAGCCTAGATCACACATTTACGAGCAATCTCATTCCGCAGATGACCAAAGCGATGGAGGAGTCAACGCGGCCTATCAAGGGACTCGTATTGACAAACCCACACAATCCCTTTGGGCAGTGCTATCCGAAAGCAGTCATCGAGAAATGCATGAAATTCTGTCATGAACGACACATCCATTTCATATCAGACGAGGTCTACGGCATGTCCGGCTTCACCAGTGAAGATTTCCCTAAACCAACACCATTTGTTTCTGCCCTCTCTATTGATGTTTGTGGGCTCGGTTATGACCTCTCCCAGGTGCATACCATATGGAGCATCAGTAAGGACTTTGGATCGAGCGGGTTCCGAATGGTAGGTTATGCTTCCAGCCTCAATACATAACGGTGACTCAATAATGATATTTTAGGGCTGTTGCATAACACAAGCCAATCGTGCTCTTCAGGTTGGACTTGCATTAGCATCCAACACACAAATGTCCTCCCTCACGGCCATATTCACAGCCACGCTACTAACCTCACCTCACCTACCATCTCTACTAGAAACAAACGCCTTGCGCCTGGCAGAGGCCTATGAGTCAATCACATCCCTTCTCAAGCGTCTGGGCATCAAATACGTGCCGGTCAGCCACGGCCCGTTCGTATTCGCCAAAATCGTGCCGGGTGCCGTGACATGGGAGGAAGAGAGTCGGGCGGTGGCGTGTTGCAAGGAAGCAGGGGTAGTGATCAGCGCTGGAAAAGGGTATCACATAATTGAGGAAGAAAAAGGTTGGGCAAGGTTGACATTTGCTTTCAAAAAGGACCAATTAAATGAGGCTTTGCGAAGGATCGAAGTGGGGCTTGATTTGTTCAATTCAACTCATCCTGATACAAACGGACATTAAGACCGGTCCAGTAGTAAAGATATAAAATTGTTAGCGCTTCCGCATGCAAGGGCAAGCCGCTTGATCTACTCTGCATAAATCGCTTAGAATGGAGGCTTGCTATTTCAAGTGACACTTCATTCTCTTTTCACTTGGAAATTATAAATAATAAATTGAGTACCTCTCGTAGTAACCAGGCGCTCCTTCCTTTATTCTACTCTTATTTATATACTCCTGGGTTTTACCAATTTGCTTCCCAGAACAGCCAATAACGCAATAGCCACCAGGGCAGAAGCAGCAAAGAAGACAGAGCCTTCGCCTCTCCATGCCTGCCATGATCCCAGGACCACTGCCGATAGAAGCCCACCGATACTCTCCATCATTGCCAAGCTTGCCACCGCAGCAGATCTGTCTAGAGCCTGGAGCACTCCGTAGCTCTTAAGGAAGCTTGGGGCGGCCAAGCCCAGCGCAAGTAGCGCAACCAAGGGAAAGACTTGCCACCCGTCCGTTGTGAAATATATGCAAGGAAGTACAAAGAGCTGTATCCCCATGGAAATTATAGCACACACAAAGTCGTGGTTAGATAGCTTCGGCGTTGTTATCTCAGAAGCGTCGACATTTATATTATTGGGCCAGTCGTTAGAGTCAGAACCAGCACGACCTCTAAGCCAGTTTTTAAGTCGTGGAAGGACATAGAATATTCCAAGCAAGTAGATTGCCGACGTTGCTGCGGCAATGGAAATCAGGTAGCCGTTTTGCCTTCCCGTAAAAGAGAAATTCAGGGACGTGAAAACCATAAGAGCTGGAAATAAATATGCCTGAGTAGTGTTGTATAATAGTAAGGCTACTCCTGGAAGGATAGCACCGCGTTCAAGATAGAGATCAACTAGCGGCCGGTGTATCGACAAGAGCCGTCGTCTCCAGAGCCAGAGTGAAGTCTTGCCTTTGCCCAAGTTGTCCGATCCTGTATCATTCAAGTTTTCGGTTTCCAATGAGTCAGTAGGTTGAGTTTTACTAGACACAGGTACAAAAAGAGCCAGATAGAGAATTGAAGCAGCGAAAATGCAGAGCGCCATGATGAAGCTTGTTAAGAAGTTGGAGAAGAGGCCTGCTATCGTCGGGCTGAAAGACATGCCGACCATATAAAGTGCAAGAGAAGTTCCCATCAGTCGAGGAAATTGGTTCTTATCGGTAGTGGATATGTATATGGCGCTTAGATTGTAGTGAAGTAAATTATCTGTAGCAAGTCCCTCGAAGATGCGTCCCACGAAAGCAACGCCGATGCTTTTGTAAAACACTGTTCAGTTTTAATCATCCGTGTATCATCGTGCCATTGTAGAACTTACCCGCGACTCCAAGGACAATAACACTCATCGCCCGAGATACCAACCAAAAGAATAACCCAGCTTTTGGGTTCGTCTTGATCGCTTCTTGGAGAGGCCCTAGGGCCAAGATACCACAGACGTTGGCAATTGCGGTCGCCAAGGCAACTGATCCGGCATACGCGCTCTGCTTTCCCTCACAGTGCGCAGGGTTAGCGCAGATGATGACAGCGTACGCATATACAGTTGTAGCCGCTGTCGCCGCCATAGCCACTGATGCGGATAGGGCAATTGGAAGAACACGGTTGATGTATTTATTTGGAATAATTCTGTACACCGTTTTGACGGATTTTAATGTTGTGCGCAAAGGTGTGGTTTCTCCATAGCTTGACTCGTCTTCATTCTCACTCTGGTCTCGAGAACGGATGCAATATGGAGCCATTGATCGAGTAGTCTTTGCTGTGTTATAGCGAGTTAAGCCGTAACGAAAAGGATATGAAATCAGAGTGTGAGGCCAAGAGAAAACACTTCGCCAGTAAGTAATTGAATAGTCCGTGCCAACTGAGGGCCGGGCCGTATGCCAGAGACCGAAAGCATTCGGGATTCACGTTCCGGTGATCTTGTCACGTCGGCGGCCGGCGGAAAAAGCGACTATTTCATATCACGAACGAACTATGATTTCACATTCACCAAATCCTTTTCGCCAATCCGAAATTAATTCAGTCAATTTGTTTTGAGAAGTATACCCTTTCCTTTTGCTCGTCATGGCCGCCGTTGAAAGTCGCATGTCCTTCCTCCAACCATGGAGCGCAGACAAAGGCAATCCGTATGTTCGAGGCGCCCCAACCGATGGATTTGACTCTCTTAACTACTCCAACCTCGAATATCCAGTTAAGATCATCGACACTAGACCCAACAGTAGCGAATATGACATCAACATCCACGGATTCGCTTATGTTGAGGACTCGTCTATCACAGAGGAAACCCTGGAAACCCTTCGAGCTAACGACAAAGAGAGAGTCGCTGAGGAATACTACCCGCAGGTAGAGAGACTCGTAAAGGAAAAGACTGGTGCTACTAAAGTTGTCATCTTTGATCACACCCTCAGACGAAGAGATCCCACATTAAACCCCAAGGATAACCCAAACGGAAGAGAGCAGCCAGCGGGTTTGGTAAGGGTCCTGTCACTACAATGCGAGATTCAACAAGAAAGAGCAGAGACTAACACATTATATAATACAGGTACATTGCGACCAGTAAGGCGGAGTGTTCTGATATGCTATTGCTTGCCCTCTAACTGTAGCAGATCCTCCGTTGGTGCAATCCGCCGCGTCCATCGCCACCTTGGCGATGAAGCTGATCGCCTGTTGCAAGGCCGCGCTCAAATCATCAAGTAAGCCAATCAATACCCATGTTGACAACAGGATTGCAATGCTGACTTCACTACCTATTAGTGTCTGGCGGCCGCTCCGCGGACCCGTTGAGGAATGGCCACTGGCAACCATGGACGGCCGGAGCCTAAAAGAGGTCAATGTTCACCCGACTAACATCTTTAAGCACCAGTATGACTTGCAAGGTCAAACAATTAGCATTGACTACTCGCCTGAGCAGCGCTGGTACTACCTCAATCACCAAAAGACTAGCGAGGTTACATTCATTAAAATCTGGGACAACAACGATGACGTGCCTGCAAAACGTGAGTCTTTGTCTTAAATATAGTCTTTCTTGTTCAAATAACCTGTCTAGTGTGCGCTCACTGTGCCTTCCCACACCCTGAGAGTCCGGAGAATGCCGCCCTGAGAGAGAGTATGGAAGTGCGCTGCTTGGTATTCTATGAGACTTGATGTCCCTGACTATTTCATATTGCTACATGATGCAAAAGAACACACTGGTGCTTGCACACAGTATAGCTGCAGAATTGGTGTTTTGTTACTACAATGGGGCTATTTATATATGATAGGAAGGAAAAGGGGTAGTAGTAATTAGTCACGTGAGATTGCGTGAGTTTTTATTTACTTAGATTGAATCGAAATGGATGTCACCAACAAATGATCAAGACTTTCTATGACCTTTTTTCTTTGCTGTAATGAAATGTAAATGCTGTACTCATTGCTCGCTATTCCGTGTACAATCAGTGACTTCGGACCGCCTTCGCATCGTCCCCGCCGCTTACGGCCACCGTGAGGGACTCCTTTTTCGGCCTCCATAAGGGCCAGACAAGCCACTTTTGTGCTAGTCCATAAAGGATATCCTCACAGGAGCCAGATCAGACTCCTACCAAGCGACCCATACACGTGAAACGTTGATTAGCTTAGTCTCAAAAAAAAAAGATTTAGCAGCAGAAAGTTGCTTGTTATTCGTATCATATCATGGCAAAGAATAATTCAAACGATAGTCCAGCTGGGAGCAACGGGGAGGTAGTCATAGGTGATATGGAATACGATGGCCGAGTAATTCTTTACATCATCAAAGGTATTCTCAGACCTCAAGACATCCAGAATCAACTACTGATATGGATGCCAAAAGCTGATGAGACTTCGTATATCAACTATATCAAGCCTTTGATTCTTGCGGAGGAACTTCAATTTCCTCATGTGCTCTCTTGTATCGACACACGTGATGAATGGTTTTATGCCATACACCCAGAGCGAATGGTTCCCTCTTTGAAGGATCAAGATCCAGAAACTGGAGAGAAAGTTATTGTCTTCGAAGGCACGGCGTGTATGCAATACCTTGCCGATCGGTTCGATACGGCAGGGGAGTGGAGCGGAATATCGGCTTTCGAGAAAGGGAACATCCTCTCCTGGACCGCCTACCAGACAGCAGCGCTGGGGTAAGTCACTTCGCCATCCGCACAGTCCTCAAAAACGCTAACACGTATTTCAAAATATACAGAGCAACAGCAAAGTACTGGCTGTATTTCTCACGTGGTTACCCGACGCGCAAGGAGCCCATCCAGCTCCCTCGAACAATTGAAAAGTAAGCTCTCCCTCGATTCCGAAAATCCGATGATGGCTCCCACTGACACGATTTAGACTTCATGCCAACGTTCTTAGGCAGTGGGACATCATGGAGAAGCGCTTGTCGCAGCCAGGACAGGACTACGTCGCCCTGAAGGATAGGCCCACCCTGGCCGACTTATCCTATTTTCCTTTTGCGATGCCTTGGATGTTCAAGTTCTTAGGAGTGGATATCAATGACTGGCCTCAGATTGAGAGGTGGAGTGAGCGAATGCTTGCCCGCCCGGCTGTTAAGAAAATCATGGAGATTGCACCGAAATATGGGCATTTATAGCTGACGGCATATGAGCAAAGCCGTTCGCACAAAATTGCATAGATCCTAGATAATGAGCCGACCATGGTGTTTCTTTTTATTTACATTTTTATTTGCTATCTACGAGTCTATCTAGTCTGTCGAACCCCATTAGTCCAGACCGACCTTGTATCTCTTTTCTCAGGTCAAACTCCTAGGGAAGTGCCCTTTTTGTAATGAAATTCACTAGCCAATACCAATTTCTGATGTCTTGACAATACGAAAGATAAAACCGCAACTGAGAATATGATTCGGAATACATTATAATCAGATTCTTGATATTGAACTTTTAAAACTCTTTACTTGTTTGAACTTAACATAATTCTGTTGAGTATTGGGCGACGGTCCACGCCTAGACTTTCTGCATACGTCCGCCTGTCAACTGGGCTGTTTCTTGACGCATCGAATCTGCATCTTAGGGTGATTGATCCATGACTCGGGATCTCTGCTCCATATACCGCTCGAATGAACCAGATTCAAGTCGTAATTGTTGACAAGATAATCAATCAAAGTGCGAATAATCATGTCAGCAACGTATTTTCCCATGCACTGTCGTGGCCCAAACCCAAATCGCCAAAAGTGGTATCTCATCTCCAAGGCGCTCCTTTCCAGAAATCGCTCAGGCCGGTAGAGCGCAGCGTCTTCGCCCCAGAATTCATTGCGGACGTTCAGGCCGTACGCATCCACGATGAAGTCCGTTCCTGGGGGAATGATGTACCCATCAATGGCCCTTTCAGTTGGTGCGGACTGCGGGACTGAGAACGCTGCCAGCGGCTTTAGCCTCGATGATTCTGACACGCACGCCGCAAGCAGGGTGGAGCTGCTAAGAATGTACTGTTCATGGTCGCTGGAAGCCATAGAATCCTGCAACAAGGACTCCTGATATCGTTTATGCGCAGCCAGGAAAACCAGATTCCAGGAGATGCCACCCGTAGTGACGTCCAGATTTGCATATAATGATTCATCAAGCGTATGAAGCATGTGTTCCGCTGTCATCGTCCCCCTTTTGACCAACTCAAACAGATGAACTATAGGCACAGCCAAGTTGGATGATACTGCGCGGTGGTAGGCCCTGTCATTGAACAGCTTCCAACGAGCCTGGAAACTGGCGAGAGACTTGTTGGGCTTGGTTGGGAAATATTGCGAGATTGAGAATCGCGATAGTCCGCCGCGTATAACCTCTTTGAAAAGGTCTTCACGAAGAGGTGCAAGACCCTTCAGCTCCGACACCATCTCAGGGCTAAGCTCCCCGTAGAAGATTTCTGCCACGACCCAGAAGGGCAGAAGTTTTAGGTTCTCCGTTGGATTGAGTAATCCTTCACTAAGACTCCCGACCCTCCTGAGCTCATCGAAATGTTTGACCACATGTTTTTTTACAAGTGGAACATACTCTACAGCACTCTTGCGCAGAAAGGGCCGTTCAACGGAAATTCGCACAGTCTTCCATTCCTCCTTACTGATCAAGCCCACGCACTTGCCCAGAACTTTGCTCATCAAATAGCCCGAGTTGTTGTTGACGGCTTTTGAATGCTTATCCGAGTCTTTAAATACTGCTTGGAGTTGCTCCGGTCGTGTGAGTACTCTGAGAAAAAGGTGCAAACCGTTAGCAGATCTTCTCGTTGGACCCGATACCCTATGAAAGACAGCAGTCGGGGAATTTAGAACTTGACCTACATTTCAGGCCGCATGCCAGACCAAATCCGATAGACAGAGCCATTACTTCTCTCCCACTTCTCGCTATTTTCTATTCCCTCCAAAAACTTCCCCACGTCCCCCTGGCCGTCTGGAAAGCGATAAGTACAAGTGGGGATCTGTCTTTCACCATCTATATGATTGACCGGATATCGCCAAAGCAAATACCTCTTTAGAGAATTATCAGCAGAGAGAATGCCAAGTCGCGAAGCTCGTAAGCGAGTCTTACATTTATCAAACTCGATATTATATCGTTTGCATAGCCTTGTAAGGTTCGACTTCTCCAGAGGATTATAGCCACACATAAAATTATGGTTAGCCCTGTTGGGACACCTGACATCCAAGGCCATTCTACCGACATTCTTTACGATGAGGCTAGATTATTGAGAGCTTCTGGAAATTCAGGGTCTTGGTAATGTTCAGTGATAATTATAATTATCTTGTATCGATATTCTAGGTCTTCTATTACAACTAACCTCGCACCAATGATTTCGGATGCCGGAAATTGAGATGCGGCCACCGCGATAGCCGGGCCGTTATTTGGAGTTTCCTGAAAATTATTCGACGAGAGTCGATCAGGAAACGAGGTGATCACAGAATGGATGGGATTAAACGAAAATTAGGGTATCATAAAGAGAAGTCATTGAGTGTATAGATGATGTACAAGCAATGAGATCCAACATCTTCGCTTCAGGCCTCCATCTGGAGCTGCGCTGCCAACCCTGCGCAAGCAAATGATCCCATACTTAAAGCATGGACAAATACCTTCTGCGCCGAAGCGCAATCTCCAATTGCAAAGACTCCCTTCATACTTGTTTCGTGAAACAGTGGATTAACCTTGATAATCTCGTGTCCGAAAGTGAACGTCTCTAATCCGAGTTGTTCTGCAAAGGGACCGTTCACCTGCATTTTGGGTTTATGAACGAGGAAACTTTCCGTAAGCTGAGTGCCATCTTCTACAGAGACTGTAACGTCCGCACCTTCTGGCTCCTTGGAAAGATTCAGGATCTTGCGGTCCTCGAGGATGATACCTGGTCGCGACCTAATTTCTTGCCTCAGTTGAGCGGTCAGTTCCTGATTGCCGTCCGTATAAACCCGCACCTGGTCCGAAAGCTGCTTCGCTTGCATTGCAAGTCTAAGACAAGCAAACAAATTTGCACAGTCTCCGATTCCAAGGACACCGGAGGTTTTGCAGCTTCTTTCCTCAAAGCCCTGGCTCGTTAAACAATGGTATCTGCCGACCCGGGTTAGCAACTCGAGTTCCAAAAATTCATGTGTCGTAGAATTAAGGTACGCACATTCCCTTGACCCAGCAACTGTCGTAGCCAGGCATCTCCGGTAAAATATCAGAGACCCCTGTGGCGAGCACCAGTTTTCTGCCCTGCCAGATCTTTCCACTTGCGTCCGTGACAATGAATATCGTCCTTAGTTCTTGTAGGCGAGAAACATGAGAAACCTCAACGCAAGCAATGGTAGCAGTTTCATATCTGGCAAGGAGATCCTTTTGCATCTGGGTTCGGATGGAGGCTGGATCTTCGTGATCCCAGCCTGGAGCACCGTGGAGATGCGGGAGGAGAGCATTCCGGTACTTTCCAGAATCAAAAACAACGACTGTGTGAAGACTACGAGCCAAGTTAATCGCAACCGAGAGTCCAGCTGGGCCACCTCCAATAATCAAGGCGTCCTTGACATCTTGGCTTGTCATTGCTGCTGTCATTGCTGTGGCAAGATAAGCAAGGCGTTCCGTAGATTACGTTGAGGGTGTTGAAATTATGATGTGTCTTAGATTGTAACAAAGGCATAGATTTCTCCTCTTTCCTACATCAGACAATCCCCAAGACAGCCTCCAGCAGCTATTAAAGATCTCAATTTATAATTTTGTAAAGGCCGCAGCCATTTTCTCCGGATTCCCGTCAGGATGTCGGTCTCCAGTTTCGGAGCCCGCCACTGGATGTATGTAAGACATTTTATGCGTGATAGACGGAAACAATCTGGCGATAGATTCATCATTACACATCCTATTTTCCCATTTCTAACATCGCCATCAATTATAGTATATTTGTGATGATTCAACTTCTCCAAGATGGCTGGAAAATGGCAGACACAGCCATTGCGGCCATGATTGGTATTTTTATAGGAGGCTACTGGATTCGATCCTCGTTATTTGCCTTCGTAGGGAGGGTATTTCCTCCAGAGGGCAGCTTGCCCACAATTCCCAAGCCTGCTGGCCACGACTTCAGGGAAACTATGAGACAAGGAATTATGATGGTACGGATGTGATGAACTGCTCGAGCTTGGAATCCATACTCACAAACTAAATAGTACCCCAACAGCGCTTGGATAATCCCATTTCAGGATCCGACTGTGATCCTCCCACATTCCTCGCTTGAAAAGTACGTCAGGAATATTCCGGAACCAGATCTCACCTTGAATGGCAATATGTATCGCCGCTTTTTCGGTCGCTTTACACAGGTCGGGACAGATGATAGTGAGCTGGTCGATACCTTGAAGTTTGACCTCGCGCACAACGTGCATAGCCTTGTTGGAGAGATGGCGGAGGAGATCACGCACGGCTACAAGACAGTTGTTGGCAACCCGGCAGAGTGGACGTCGTTCCCAACGTACTCAACAGTTTTGCACATCGTCGCTCTCACCAGTGGACGTATTTTCGTTGGCCTGCCGCTCAGTCGAGATGAATCATGGCTTCAAGCTTCTATTCAGCATACTATGGGTAGCGTCCATTTGTCCGACAAGCTCCGCGGATACTACCCGTGGCTCCGATCGGTTGTCGCCCCTTTCTTAAAAGAGCGGAAAGAGGTACAAGAAGTCCAAGATCGTGTTGCGACTTTACTTAATCCCATAATCGCAAATCACATTTCAAAGCAGGGCGGTCGTGATTCAAAATCCTCTTCTGACGAGAGCGAGGACGTCGGTCGAATGACGGGTTGGCTTCTAGGACACTACTCAAAAAAGCCCGGCAAGCCGGATCCGAAGAGAATCATCCGTGATCATCTCACACTGTCATTTGCCGCAATCCACGTCGCTAGTATGGCGTTGTCCCATGTCTTGCACGACCTTGCAGATAGGCCAGAATACATGGGCAATATTCGCATGGAGTTGGATGCTGAAATGAAGAAATGTCCTGGGGCGGTACTGACAAGCAAAGCTCTCGCGAACTTGGTTCAGATGGACAGTTTCATCAAGGAATCACTCAGGCTTAGTCCATCTGGAATTGGTATGAAAATCTATTAAATCCCAATTGGCTATTGAAATTAACTTCAGTCAGTGGCCTGGACCCGTCTCGCCACGGTCCCCATCCATCTTCAAACGGGCCAAGTGATTCCAGCGGACACGATGGTTGCCTATTGTAATCCTCGATTCAACCCTTCGCTGAACAGCTACGAGAAGCCTGGAGAGTTCGATGGCTCGAGATTCGTGAAGTTAATTCAACGAAACGGGCCACAAGCTCGATATAAACTTGATAGCCTCGACACAGACTCCCTTGGATTTGGTTACGGTATCCATGCTTGCCCGGGACGGGCATTTGCGGCTGCAGAGTTGAAACTCATCGTCGCGCACTTGGTTTATAATTACGACCTACGTTTCCGTGATGGACAGAGCAGACCCAAGAATGTTTACATGGATTTCCAGATAATGCCTGATCCGAGTGCTGAAGTATTACTCAGAGCAAGGCGAGATGGGTAATTGAGTTCGTTCCGCTAATGTAATGAGTGGCTCAAAATGAGGCCCTTTTCGGAGTTCTCTATTGCAGAACCTGATGCCTACAGCGAGCTGGATAAGCACCATCAGCGTATATTAGGGTACATGAACTTCCTGTATCTTAGTCAATAATTCATCACTCTCGTCACCTTATTGAAGTTGATATCGCCCGTCTACCGTTGTGCTCATAATCCTTACACTTGGCTCTCGCTTAAAGTTGTCACTTGTACCGTGAATAAAAAAGGGGAGGGTAGTACCGTACACGCTAACTAATTCTGAAAGGACTAGTTAAAGTCTTAATTCACAATAAAGGCAATAACAAAATGACAAACGTCTAGACATGAAATGGTTATTTTCATATTTCGCCGATACCGGATTAACAGAGACATGCTATCACCATTCTAGACATACATATATACATTCATTTGTCTTTTATTTTCCGAGTTGCCTTTGAAAATACTGGCGTTATATATAATATTGATAAACCATACAAGCTCAGGATAAAATCTCCTGCTTTTACTCTCCAGCCAAACCCTCAAGATTCCTCATAAGATCTAAGAAGCTATTCTCTCCTCTGGAAGAGGACCTTTGCTGACATATCCGGTAAGCAAACAGTCCCAGTATATATATTTGCCGGCCTGCTAGCCCCTTCTTCCAGCTTGATATCATATCGCTGGATAATATACGAGAGCATGACTTTGATCTCCGTACTGGCAAAGAACCGGCCTGGACAGGCATTGACTCCATGTCCGAAGTTAATAGATTCGGTGCTGGTAGAGATGAGCTGATGCTTCGTCTCGTTGCCTGGGATCTCTCGGAGCTCTGAAAAGCGGAAACCATCGAATATGTGTGGGTTATTGTGAATCACACGAGAGAAGTTGACTGCATGATTGGGGCCCGCCACGGTTTCCCCATATGGAATAATGTCGCCCGTAGATAGCTTGAGCCCCTTTGGGTCCATCACGACCCGCATCATAGTTGCTAAAATCGTGCATGATCAGCGGTGACGAAGGTAAACTGCCTAGTAGGAACGACTCACTAAGGCCAAGCGGGTTCATGCGCTGCGACTCTTTGATAAAGCTGTCCATCTTTTTCAGCTTGATGAGGCTCACTTTCTGTACCAGTCCTGGGTCTTCGACAAGAACTCCGGCAAGCTCTTCTCGTAGAGGCCCCAAGTACTCTGGCCTTGCCGCAAGGTCAAAGAGGGTCTGGCTCAAGGTAGCAGTGACGGTATATAAAGAGGAAAACGTTGCCATGAGCTCATCGCGGGCAATCCTCTCGGGAGTGACGGCTCCTTTATACCGCTGGATGATCCATGCGAAGAGCTCGCCGCCCGCAACGCGGTCGCCTTTCTCTTTGTTCGAACTGCTGAACTGCTGGCGGATAAGTGGCTTCATCGCCTTGGTAACATGATCTCTGTTATTCTTCAGAGATTGGACTTCTGCAAGCATTGGCGCGACGAGAGGTCTCAGGGCCTTTGGCCAGGCCCGGATAGCATTGGCAGCTTTGGCGACATCGGTCATGTACCCCGTCGTCGCTTTGATCCAAGTCTCCTCTCTAGATAGGGGGAGACCTACCCAGGTCCTCTCGATCAAAAGAGCTGAGATACGGAGAAATGTTGAAAACACGGAAACCGACGTCCAAACATTGCAATCTGGAACATTTTTTTTGAATGCATACCCCACTTCACCCTGAGCCGATTCCAGAACCCTTTGCACATTTCGTTGCAAATCTATAGTCAGTGCAGAATGCAGTTCTGGGGCAGGTGTACCCATTGATGTCCAACGTCCTAGAAAGTGCCTATAATGATGCTCCCTGGTGTGGCCATTAGCACAGATCAAGGATTCAATCACGACAAAGAACTCACTTGCTGGATAAAACACTATCCGGAAGAAGTCGTAACTCATCGATCAGAGTCGGAGGGACAATCACAAGACGTCCAGTCGGTGCTGGCAGAATATACGGTGAAGTTGGGTACTTTTGAATAATTCATCATTGGTTGAAAAGGTCAAACACCATCAATAAAGGTGGCCTACTTACTTTCTGCGCTCCCAGTTCCATTGCTTCTCGAAAATCCGGTGCATTGGGATCCCCGACGATTGGGAGATGAAGCTTAACAGGACGTCGAAGCATCTTCACCAAAAAGAAAAGCGCTGCAAAAACACCATGGCCTGCGACCAAAAGCGCAACTTTCCACAGCGGAACAAGCTCGACTAGGAATTGGGAGAACATAATAACGGCGGAGAATGACAACTGGAAATGCTAGGTAGAGGAAGAATACTTCGGGGGGAATACACGCAACCTAGAACTCGAACTTTGTTTCCTCCTCGTACATGTATGCTTGTTCCATCTGTTAATCGCACACCTTCTCGCGAGGTAAATTGGTCACGGCGACCGCGCCGGGGGCCGCGCAAAAGATACGTCACAACGGATGCCGTACAGGACCCCGCATAAAGCACCCCGCTTTCTGCAAGCCGTAAGGTATCCTGCATGACTAGAGCAATACCAAATAGCAAGGAAATCGGAAATTGGTCTTGGAGCTGTGGAGAGAGAGGTCTACCTTTTTTTGTCATATACTCATGACCATCAGAAATACCTACTCTTGTACTACTTCTTAAAAAAATCTCGACGGTAACATTTAGACTTCATGCATGAAGTCATATAAAAATAAGAATCTAATCAAATAGCAACTAATCGGTTCCAAATCGCTCCTATCTTTTGCTCTCAAGCCAAGGGCCACTTGAGTTCTAGATCTTTTTATCTGCCTTCAGCTCTCTGAATGACTGAATATTTGACACGACGTTGCTCCGCGCAATTCTAGAGAGATTTTGGTCCTGCCCATAGGCGTCTGTACTTCCAGCCTCAATACCAGCTGGGTAGGCAACTTCAAAGGCCTGCGTCAAGTATACCTGCGCATGGCGTTCCTCCTCTCCTGCTTCGGCCTCTTTGGAAACACTCATGGTAGCCTTTCCCGTCGCAGCAGCTACGAATTCGACCTAGACGTGTGTAAAATGTTTAGCTGTTTTGCACTGATAAATGCTACGAATGTACGTACGTTGTAGTCTGGGAAGAATGTGACGCTTTGATCTAACTTGCCGCCGGGCGCTTTGTGCAACGCCCCCGGGACAAAGTGCAGGATTCGTCTGAGTGTGAGACCGGTGTCCTCGAGGATTTCGACATGCGAAATGTAGTCGACAAAGTCTTGGGGGCGCCGTACAGTCATTACGATGCCGGCCCAAACGTCGGCTGTGCTGAGTGGCTCTTGTCCTGGCCTGTTCACAGGAGACGTGAAGGCTATGTTGGTAGCCATAATGCCAGTGAATAAACCTAGTACAAAGGGATTTTTAATGACAGCTCCAAATAAGGCTTTAGACTTCTAGAGTGTTATGAAAGGTTGGCAATCAATTAATCGGGAATGATAAAGTATGTATATGTAATCTCGAGCTGCGATCGGCGTGCCTCCTATTCTACTTTCAACGGCTCCCCGAGGCACTACAACAGCTCTCCGGCCTCTCCGGCCTCCGCAATCCTTCTCCATTAATGCCTTTTCACAGCCTAACCAAAGAACTCCTTTACGTCATCTTCCAGAGGATTTTCCAGCCTCAACCTCTCAGCAACTTGCTCCACCTGTCTCAAAACCCGCAACACATTCCCCCCAACAACTCCCTCTAAATCTCGCACGCTTACTCCCCGTCGCAACAACTCCGCTATGAGATCCGGGTACTTACTCACATCCTCCAATCCCTCAGGGCCTTCGGCCATACCATCAAAATCGCTTCCGATGCCCACATGCCGGTACCCAATCAGTTCCCCAACATACTGGATATGGTTCGCAACATGCACAAGCGCGGCCTTAGACGGCTCCTCACAGTGCGTAAACAACGCATAAAACGTAATCATAATAATCCCGCCATTCTTCTCCAGAGACAACAGGACATCATCCGGCACATTGCGGGTGTGGTTGCAAACTGCATAGGCGGACGAGTGCGAAAACATGACTGGCGCCTTAGTTACACCTAACACATCCCTCTGCGTAGCGAAACTAGTATGTGAAAGATCGGCCACCAAACCGATTCTGTTTATCTCTGCGATGACTACGAATCCGGCGGCTGAGAGGCCGCCGTGCAGTGCTGCGGCTGGCTCTTCGCTGTCAGCGTAGCGATTGTGGCAGGTGTGAGTCAAGCCGACGGAGCGGACACCTAGCGCGTAGTACATGCGCAGGATACTGACGCTATTGCCGATCTGGTGCAGGCCTTCAATACCTAGGAAACTGGATATCAACTGGTCGCTGCCGTGGAAGGTTATCCAGACGTCGCTAGCTGATGAGACTGTGGCTAGAGTCTCGGGAAATCTTTTAATCAGCCGGTGAACGAGGTCGATTTGTTGAAGCGTGTCGTGGATAATCTCGAGATATGCAGCGTCGTCGTGGCTCGGGGGATTCTTGAGGCTGTTAGGGTTAGATAGATAGTAGTTAGACAGTTAGAAGTAAATCATACCATTCAACGTAGACACTCCAAAATTGCCCACGCAACCCCCCCTTCCGCAACCGCGGGAAGTCCACTTGTCCAGATAGAGGACCGGTGAAATTCTTCGCGTAGATGTGGTTATGGTAGAATGCTCTAATCCAGATGGGAAGATCGTTGTGGCCGTCTATTTGTTATTGCCCGCCCATCAGTAAACGAGGAAGTAGGTCAAGGGGACAGGTTTTGACCAACCTATGAGCGGTGTGGTCTTCAGGATAGTCTTGACGGCCTCTGGGATGGACGATGCTGCCATTGGGGAAGACTGCTGCGAGCCCGTGAACAACGAAAAAGTGAAGAGCGCGGCTAGTGCCATGAAACAAATGATGCCTGAGATGTACAGTGCGGAATCCCGTTTCTTGTGCCATGACCGACGAGGGTAGATTTCAACTTGGTCAATCAGAGGGCTACTTTCTTTTTCGCCAATCATTATTCTTCTTGTTAGTTGGTTTCGTTTAGGGACGGGGAGGGTGGGAATGGAAAGAGGGTTCTTATTTGTGAAAGTGAGTGGCTTGATAACTTTAGTTGTGGTGCATGTAGAAGATGTTCTTATTTGACGGGTCCCTTTTTCGGTGTCCGGGCTACCTAGGTACTGAGAGTCTTGTATTTGGTGCGCCCGCCATGCAATGGCACCTCTTACATTCTCTTCACCTGCCGAGCATCTTCCAACGCATAATTATCATTTCAAAGAGAGTCTTCATGTACTAGTATTTCATTGTATTCAAGTTCCCGTGGTGAATTTAATTATTCAAGTCAGGCAGAATTAAACGGGTCGAAAAAAAAGGCCAAAACCGAGCGTTCTTCTCAAGCTTGTTTATTTTGTAAAGTGCTGCAATTAGGGGTAAACTCGCGAAAGTCTCTAGAGTGTAATTTAATATGCTAGCTGAATATTAGTTATAAATTAAATCACTTATTAACTAGGCACTTGTATATGCCTAGCGATTAAATAGTATTCGTCGAATGAAAATGGCAGAAAAATAGTATTTTTAAAAAGAAGTACGCTTCATATCCCAGGCCAAATGCTATAAACCATGCACAAGTAAAAGTGCACCTGAGATGCCCATGCACAGAAAAAATGGAAAGATATCTACTGAAGAGCAACTAATCATAATTCTCACCCCGTCCGAGACAAAGAGATAAGCGGATGAAAAAAAAATATTACATGAGGGTAATCCTTGAGAAGTTATGAAATCACAACTTCTATGCCTGCTGCACACCAACAGTGATAGCGCTGGAATAGAATGATGAATTTATGGCTTATTTCTTGTAGATTAGATTAGCGCTGTTGGGACTATCAAATACAAATTTTGCGTTGCAACTCATACGGGAGTCGCTTCTGCCTCATCCTTCGTTTTCTTGCTCTTTTCGTTCTCGAGGCCGAATTCTGTATCGAGGGTAGTGCGAAGCTCAATCTGCTTCTCGCCGAAGCACAGCAAGAAGCCGAGCAGGGCAAAGGCCAACCCAACGTAAAATGAGACCTTCAGCGCATCTGAAAATACCGAAACTACCTGGTTCCGGGTATCTTGCGGCAGTGTGAGGAGGTATTTTCTGCTCGTGTAACCCAATGCGGCGCCACCTCCAATGATGGGCTGGAGAGAAGGGTCGCTGGTGATTTTCCCAACGTTCGCTGTGACTTGCGAATTGAAGATGATGGCAGGGATAGTGATGCCCCAGACAAATGCGAAGCTTCGTATAAATGCGTATGTTGCCGTAGCACTGGCCGAATAGGAGTCGGGTAAGGAAGCCTGGAGCGCGGGCAATGGGCTGTTCATTGTGAAGCCTAAGCCGGCGGCGGCAACGATCTCGGTGATGACCCACTCGGCTTTTGATGTAGTCGCATTGAAATGGGTGAAGAGTCCAAAAGCGATGGCGATGAGGGCAAAGCTGGTGATATGGACGGGGAGGTATCTGCCAGTTTGTGACACGACAATTCCGGCGATGATGGTAAGGGGGATGAGAAAGGCGTTCAGGGGGAGGATCTCAATACCTGAAGAGATTGGCGTCGATAGTTTAACACCCTGAAAATAGATAGGAAGGTAATATGAGGCCCATTGAAGTAACATAGCTGATAAGAAGGTAAGTCCATAGGCAATTGCAGAGGTTCTGTTCTGAAATAGCTCCAAAGGAATAGTCGGCTCTTTGCACCACCGCGTGGTCTCATAGAATACAAAGATGCCGACACCGAAAAAGCCGAGGACGATTGGGACAATGATACGCCACGATGACCAAGGAAACACCTGTCCGCCCATGATCAAACCAAGTAGAACGGCAACGATAGAAGCGATGAAGATGGTATTGCCAAGAAAGTCAATGCGGGCAACAGCGTGCGTCCAGGTGGGCGAGCGCGTGTGCTTGGTATTCAAGAACAAGGCAACAAAAACAAAAACAATCCCTCCAATTGGGAGGTTGATGTAGAAGGTCCAGCGCCAGCTGATGTCCTGGACGATGGCTCCGCCGATGAGAGGACCCAGAGTGGCGGAGACACCGCTCGTCGACATGACAATACCAATGTACTGAGCCCTCTGTCGCAATGGGACGAGATCGCAGATGATGAGATCAAGAAGCATCATGATGGCTCCGGACCCCATCCCTTGGATACATCGGCCCGCTATCAGCATGCCGACGTTGATGGCACCGCCCGAGAGCCCGCTCCCGATGATGAAAAGGCCGACAGCAATGAGGGTGATGGAGCGTCGACCGAAGATGTTGGACAGCTGTCCGAAGAGTGGTTGGATAGCCGTCGACGTAAGGACGTAGGAATTGGCGATCCACACATACTTGTCCTGGCCGCCGATCGCGGCCGTGATGGTAGGTAGTGCAGTGGTGATGACGGTGACATCCAACGCTGCTAGGAAAGAGGCAAGGCAGAGAGCGACGAAGACCATCCAGAAGCTTGCGGTGTGGTGCATTGGCTCACCCTTGAGCTTGGTGGCGTCCTCAGCGGTATGCGAGGTGCCATCTGCATCTAGAACAGGAGCCTTTTCAGGGGAAGAGGGCGCATCACCAGTGACGGTGCTGGAGTCGGTACCTTCACCCTCGGTAGGCTTAATCGTATGGATTGGGTCCTCTGTACTCATGGTGGCAGCTTCTCAAAGTGCAGTACAGTGGCTGCTTTCTTGGTAGAAGTGCAAGTGAGAGGAGCAGTGGAGAGGAGAGGAGTGGGAGTGGAAGTGATGGGTGTATGATTTGGAGGTGAAAGGAGGATTCATATTTGGCACGACTCTTTTATTCAGGAATTACTTACTACCATTTCCACCCTTCCATTGCTTAACAATCTCAAGGTTGCACAAACTATTACACCAGTTACAACTCGTGGATTTACTAGGAAGTCAGCTCATTGCCGGACGCTATCAGCCTTGTGGAGACTTCTCGGCGACTTGTTCGAGATTAAATTCTCGGACTAGTCAGAAAACGGCTAGCTTGCAACTAAGAATGACGCGCAGCTCTTAGTCTGGGGTAGGGTCCCTGCACGGATACTATTCGGAGACATTTGACCGTAGGGTCGTTTTGCAAACCTACCCTAGAGCTTTTAAAAGTGCCGGGTTCTACAGCTTAAAAGAGGTAGGGGCGTGGGAGCTTTTAAAAACGGCTAAAAGGTAAAGTCCTAGTAAAGTGATATAATACCTACAAAGCCCTGGGTGTAACGAATTGGAAGCTCAGCCCTATTAAGTGTCCTAAAACAAAGCTCGATGGCAAAACGGTTATGAGAGAGTTTACTCAGTTAAACTGACTCATATATTACAACATCCAGACACTAAGGAACTCGTCAAATTGTACAAGAAGAGGAAAAAGCAGGCCTGAAGCTCTAGCTCCTGCCGTGCAAAAAGGCCCCTATGACCAAGCATACGTAGTAGCTAACAACAACCCGGGTCCCATCCCAACGGTCCGGACCTTTTGTACCCGCCAACTGCTCGGATTCCTTGCACGAATCGGATACTATTCGGAGACAATTTTCGACGACTGATTGAAAGGCGTGATAGGTAGGTTTGTAGGTATATGAAGGCTATTGTTTGAACATACCTACACATGCGTAGGTACCTGGCATATGCTGCAGCATCTCCCGTCTCCCATCTTCCACCTTCCTTTCTTCGATCAATCCACCATCCCATCCCATTGACATCAACATCAAAATGGCTGCCTCTGCTTCTGTTCTCCACGATGCGTTGATCGTGGGTGCTGGCCCCGCTGGCCTCAGCTCCGCCTTGACCCTATCCCGTGCCCTGCAAACGGCTGTCGTCTTTGACTCGGGTATCTACCGCAACCAACGCGCAACGCACATGCACACCTTGCCTACCTGGGACCATCAGAACCCGGCCGACTTCCGCGCTGCAGCCCGGTCGGAACTCCTCGGCCGGTACCAGACTGTCACCTTCCATAACTCAGCCGTCACACGCATCGGCATCAGCAAGCACACGGTCGGCAATGGCGATGGCAATAGTATATTTGAAGTAGCGAGTGCCGACGGATCGCAATGGCTCGGCCGCACCGTGATCCTCGCCACCGGTGTCAGAGACGTTCTACCCGACATCCAAGGCTATGATGACTGCTGGGTCCATGGAATGTATGCAAATCTCTATATCTTCACTTCACTTCACTTCTAAACAGGCTTGCTTCTTATCTAAGTGCTAACTGGTTCCCCCTTGCTAATTGTAGCTTCCACTGCCTCTTCTGCCACGGCTACGAGCAGCGTGGAGCATCATCAGCAGGAGTGCTCGCCATCGGCGATCTTGCTGCGCTCCCTCCCGCTCTTCACCTTGCTCGCTCTGCCAAGCAGCTTTCAGCCAATGTCACGATTTATACTGACGGTTCAGACACCCTTGCAACTGCTCTAGCCGCCGGCCTCAGCGCCTATGAGAAACAGATTATTCACACCGACACACGCCCCATTGCCAAGCTAGTTAAGGAAAAGGAGGGAACAGACATCACCATCCACTTTCGCGACGGAACTACAGCTCGTGAGGTGTTCCTAGTTCACCGGCCGAAGACCGAGTTGAATGGCCCATTCGCCCAGCAGCTTAGCTTAGAGCTGACTCCTCAGGGTGACATCCAAACAACCCCTCCTTTCGGAGAGACGAGTACTTTGGGCGTGTTCGCAGTAGGGGACTGTGCGTCCCCGGGGAAGATCGTCGCGAATGCTATTTCTACTGGTGCCTTTGCTGGGGCAGGTGCAACCGCGAAGCTGCAGGCCATGGGGAAGGAGCCGCCTACTCCGGTGAAGCCGCAGGATAAGGAGCTGTGACGCTGTGGCGCTGTGATGCTGTGTAACACTCGGTCTTAGTTCTTACAGGTACTTTAAATATTAGGTCCTTTAAACTTGCGTATCACAATTACGTCTTCCGTGTCAGTACCCCGCACATGCATGCATTCAACCTAGTCTTGTCAGCATGACAGCACGCGCGCCGCAGGCCGTTCCCTTCCCCGCTTATCATACGACGACAAACGACAGCAAATCATTCCACCTTTTAGAGACCTCCCGCCCGACCTTTTCTTGATACCCTTCTCTCAGAGGTTTTGCCCAGTTAAGACGTCTATTGTAGAGTGGCTGCCTCCTGATTCCTGTCCGGGGTCGTCCGGAAGAGGAAGGACAAGTCAAGTAGTAGTGTTTCATACGCGTGAGAAAAGTGGAGCATTCAAAGGATGTGCGACTTTTCATCAGTTTAGCGTAACAACCTCTTCTTTTTCTCTTCACTCCCCTGAAAAGGCTTGTAAGGGTCTTTCAAGGCTGTGTTCTTCCTTTTCAGTTACTTGGAAATTCCCTCTACCATTCATGTCAGGCTTAGATTTAGTTGGGAGAGGATGGGGTTGCCTTGAGCGTCTTTATGGCGGGCTATGAACTATCTGATAGGAACTTGCAGCACAAGCTGCTTGAACACCGAAAATGGAAGCGGCGGGTCCTGGCCCATCCTCAGTCTGAGCATCACATCACCCGCAAGCGACAACGAGAACCAAAACGAGCACACCACCCAAATATACCCCACAAAAGTCTTCCACGCAGACGGCTTCCTCCCAACCACGTACCTCCAGATCCACTGCACGAAATCTTCCACTGTGATTGCCGCCGCTTGATAGATGAAGAATAAGAATATTCCCAACGTGCGTTCGCGGACCGTTATATTGACCGGCGGCGGCAACATCGCCATGGAGCCGGCGTGCATGACTCCAGAAATGACAAACGCGACCCAGAGATGGGTGTAGGAGTACATATTTGAACCCTTTTGCAGGCCCAGAGTCCGCGCTGTGGCGGTGGAGAAAGAAGTCAAGCCCTGCCCGCATAGGTTTGTTAGAGCAGTATGTGCACGAGGGTAGGAGAGGACCTACCTTGCGGATCATCTGGTGCCAGAAGCTGGCCCAGAAATTCCTGATCGTTGTGGCTTCTGACAGCTTTCCGAATAATGGAGGCCAGTCCTGATATCGGCATTTGTGTAAGCTTTTGTAACGCCTTGGTCTTGGGTAAGAAAGACTGAAGATGGAGAAGCTTACCTCTGGCTTGCTTAGCCTAAGTGAAACTGCCACGATCGAACAGACGATATACTGCGTATTGATGAAGAAATATGGGCCTGCGCCGTAAATGAAACTCTTAGCGAGAGACCACAACAGGTCGCTGCTTCGAATCGACAGATACTTAGTATTGGTGTAGAGCTCACTTGTCACCGGGTCGGTGAAGAAGCACCTCACGCCTAGTTGCGAGAGAAGATCCGCCATCAAGATCATCCAGCCAAGATCCACGAGCTGAAGCAGCAAGAAGCGAACCTCTCCCTCCCTCTCCCACGTCCGCACCCTCCTCGGAATATTCCTAGCTTGGTAGTTCCACCTAATACCGCGAAGATTGATCAGAGTGACAAGCGCCCACTTCATCTTCCTTGTGCCAAAGGCGGGAAATAACATAGCCTCTCGTGGTTTGCGATCATCCCGCCAGAGATCCGCTTCAGGGCCATCGGGGGAAGAGGCGAAGAAGAAGTTTGCTAGAGTCAAGAGGTAATGCGGCCATGCCAAGGCAAAGAGATTCGATAGTCCAATATCGTCTGTGAAGCGGCTGAAGTGACATACAATGGAGAGGGCGATGATGACAATACTGGCGACTTCTCGACGCCCGCGAAATCGTGGCCCGGCGAGAGCTGCAACTTGAACGACCAGGATCAGGAGGTGAGGAGCAACACTACCTCTAGGCTGTTGCAGCTCGATTTCCTCAGCTTCAGCACCGATATCGATGGTTTTGCTGGCAACACTCATCCTGGCCGAGGCAATGGTATGGAATGGAGCGGTGGAGGTATAGAATGCGGTCTTACGGAGTTTAGCTGTTAATCTTCTTAAAAACCACGTAATTGCTAAAAGTTTCTTCAACAGTGTTTTCCTTCGAGATGCGACTCCCGAGGGAGAAAGAGCATTTCTGCGGTTTAGTCATCGGCCCGCGTAACAGGAAAAGAGCCGTGATGGACGCCGAGGAAGTCTAGTCGCCGAAAGCACCCTTGGCTTTAATACATAGATGTCACCTCTGAATCTCGAAACTGTCCACCTAACCGATCTCATCTCAAAACCCTCTTCTCAAAGCTTCGCGCCAGTCGCCACTATGAATCCGCCAAAACTCATTTTCGGAGCCTTTCAGTTCGATAGACAGGATGAGGAGGACCGGAAGCGTACTCTTGATATTTGCCAGGAGAATGGCATCAAAGAGCTTGATTGCGGCGCCATCTATGTATGTATGCCATTACAGTAGCCAAACTGAAAGTCCATTGTTGATAGGTCGTCCCGTTTAGAACGAGGGAGTGCTGTCCCCTTTAGATGCATCGGAGAGCTTTGTTCTTCATGGCAAAGCGGCTCCATCTCGTAACAAGAAGACTCAGATCTTGGAAGCTGCAACGAAATCCAAAATCGAGCTGAAGGTCAAAAAGGTCTAGAAGCCGAGTAATTTTAGAGGATTTGTCTTTCTCACACTGTGTCACAGTTCGATGGCTTTTATCTGCACGCACCAGATGCTAGCACTCCGATCGAAGAGTCCTACGAGGCAATCCAACAGCTCTACGAATCCGGAATCTTCTCACGCGTAGGTTTTTATTTCCAGCGAATAACCCATGTCTCCTTATTAATTAAGCAATCCATAGTTCGGACTGTCAAATTACCTTCCCGAAGACGTGCAAAGGATCCACGACTACGGCAAGTCTCAGGGATATGTCCTGCCAAGCCTGTACCAGGGCTACTATAACGCCGTGTCGCGCAGGTGCGAGAAGGAGCTCTTCCCCATGCTGCGCAGGTTGAACATTGCTTTCTACCGCTACTCTCCTCTGGGTGCGGGCTGGTTCACGCTGAGCCCGGAAGCCATCAGAGAAGGCAAAGAAGGCCGCTTCGATACTCGCGACATGGAAGGTCTGGTTTACCAGGCCATGTTCATCAAGCCGTCCTATCTTGCAGCCCTGGAGTCCTGGGCGCGTCTCGCTAACCAGTCTGGGCTTGTCCCGGCAGAACTCGCGCTCCGCTGGATCAACTTCCACTCGGTGTTGCGATCCGAGCGCGGGGATGGTATTATTACGAGTGCTGAGAACCCGACGCAGCTCAAGGAGCTGCTGGGCTGGCGTGCGAAGGGCGGGATGGAAAAGTGGGTTGTTGATGCGGTTGATGCTATCTGGGCTTCTTGCGAGCATGAGGCTGCGCTTGATTGTGTGAATGGGTGGTTTGATGATGTTAAGCATGGCAGAGTTGTTCCTCCAAAGGGCATGGAATATTAGGCATTCTCACTCGAGTCGGAGCAGGTAGTAAGATGAATCAGATTGCCGTTTTGGACATTGGGATTACATCAGGGCCATTCTTTTTATTTTAACACAAAATTGGACTTGACTAGACTCTTCTGCTATAATTAATCCTATTTCTTCCATCTCACAAACGGAAGTTTTGAATGAAGTGTTAAATTATGTAAAATTGACCAATCACTTGCAGCACTAATAATTTAGCAATTTGGAGGCCCTATATGCCTTATTTGAGAGTTAATTTACAGGTGTAGTTACGAAAGCGTTTGATTAAGGGGTAAAAGACTCAATGAATAGAGATAGCTACGTTACGAGGATGACACTAGCATCAGCTGACTACATCATATGACGCGCAGCCACACAGGGCAGCTGGCTAGAGCATTGCTGGCTTTCTACTCCAATTCCCTAGGCTGACACGCACGACCTACTCCTCAAAACCCAGGTCACTATGACAAGTGGGATGTTGAGGTGGCCTTTGATTTGTTTGGACTTCGAGATAGGGCCCTGTGGGGTGAGGGATAAGGACACCACGCCACCCGCCCGAGCCCGCCGAAAGGAGAAGGGATTATTTTTCTAATACCCCATGGGGGTACCAAAAATAGTCTTGGTATTATTTTATTGGTTGATGGAAATTTTAAAAACGGGGCTCTCGTAACTTTCCTCAAACCAATCAAAAGCGATATATATAAACACATGTTTAGAAATAGGGGTCGATTAGGGGTCTAAAGATGCTCGCTCCATCCATACGGAGGTACAGCGGGCAAGTATTGACACCCTCTTCGCTAACACCCCCTTGCAAGAGTGTCATGGCAAACCTAATCGGGTAGTTTGTTTGTTTAGATATCTACAACACGGGCCTTCAAATATCTAATCAAGGCAAATGAAAAATAATTCAAGCTGTGCGAAAAAAATCCCCTGCTAGTAGGGCGTCAATACTTACCAGGGATATTTCAATGCACTGATCAAGTAAAGACCCTGAAAACGTCACCATGAGGCGGTTAATTTAATCGTAAGCGACAGACAACAGAAATATTTCGAAGGATACGTTCAATTACAGAACTAATCTCTCCCCTTTAAAAGAACCCAGGGTGAGGTCCTAACCACATCCTGACAAGAGATAGCGAAAAATGACATAAGAATAAAGATTGTCAGCATAGCTAATAGACTGCGGAACAGGGTCTGGATCTCCCGTAAAGATTCCTTATGCGGGGTACCGGGGGGCGGGGCGGGGAACCCCACGAAGATACAGCGGGGGGGAAGAGTGGTATTATTGGTAGACGAAGTGAAGGATTCGAACGTGAGCTCGGAGGCCTTCATAAGGAAGGCCCCTAAGCTATCGGCTAGACCGACCCGAGCATCCATGCCGCTTTAGAAACACAGAGCCGCAGTCATACATAATGTCAGATTGGACCGCCCGGGCCCTCTGTATAAGGAGGGCGCGGTGCCGTCATTTAGGGGAAAGAGAACGCCATTTTCCGCCATTCTTTCGCCATTCTGTAACCTTATCCCAACACCAGAATATACGCACCTAATGCAAATGGAAACTTCCCGTGCAGTAAGGCTTCGATCCGCTTGTAACCCCTGCCATGCGGCTAAGGTAAATTATTACCCTTCCTCAACCAAGTGTCGCTCTCAATTAACCCATAGCAGATCAGATGCAGTGGCCAGAAAACTGGGTGTGATCGATGCATGGAGTTGGAACTAGATCTGCCATGCAAGTACGAGATCTCCATGGTCGGAAAGGTCTCAGGTGTTCGAAACAAACACAGGCGCCAGAGTTCAAACTGCCATGGCGCACCCACTCCTCCATCGACTGCGTCCGAATGCGACCCGACAACGATACTAGTGGCATCTGCTGAGGCTGAGCGTGTTGCGGAAACCTCAACCATGACAGTTTCCCAGCCGCAAAACGAAGAGCCAATGTTCTGGTCCTCGGATATCAACTTCCTGGAGAGCTCGATGCCCGGCGAGGGGCATTTTATGTCCCCATTACAGGAACCTGACCTTGATATTGACAACACTTCGGTGAGGGGTATATCTTACACTGATAATTGCCTCGAGTGGTTTACCACCAAGCCGAATTTCCTTGCCTCGGTCGATGAAGATTCAATCTATGTGGCCCCTAACGACAAATCGTCCACCTCCCTCACCTCAAGCCTCAACTCGAAGATAGACGCAGACATCCTAGACGAGTCGAAATGTCTTTCTACTTGCTCTGACATAATCAAAAGCCTTGAGCGCAGCCTAGGTGCAAAATCGCAGGCCCTAGATGAAGTCCTTCACACTTGCAAAGCGTCCGTAACTCACCTGGGGGTCATCATGAAGGCCGAAAATTTTGAACACATTATCAGCTGCCGCACAATGGTCTCTACGGCGCTGAATCTTGTCATATTTCTGTTCGAGAAGTGCATCCACGTTGAGGAGAATCCTGCGTCCTCAAATACAGACGGAAGTCGGAGCTTCCGCTTCCACTTTTCGTTACCAAGAGTGAGCATTGGCTCCCTCCAATTTGACAATGGCGAGCAAATCGCCTTTTGCAGCCATCTCATGAGGGAAGAGCTCTCACGAACCATTTCCCTGATCAACACGCTCAAGCAGCGGCGGATGAACACAAATTCTCAGGCAGCGACCAGCACGGCGAAAATTCAAAAGGTGTGGTGCGAAGACTTTGAGAGACGCCTTAAGGAGCTAGTCAGCCTTCTCAATTTTCAAGCTACTGGCTAGTACAATAGAAAAGAGGCCGACGATGGAAGAGGGCTTGATTTTCCTGGAGTCTGGACGGAAATTGGAAAGACAATCTAGAAACTTGGCTAAATTTTCAACAGAGGGGATATGGATTTTCCGTCGACGGACGTTCAGGGTTAAGCAGTGAATAGAAAGCGGTATATAATTGATTTCCGGGGGAGACCCTTTTGATCCCCCTTTCTTTTCTTTTTGTAGGAGAGACACTCTTATAACCTCCCGGTCTATTCTTGTTATTTTGTTATTTTATTATTGTGTTTGTGCTTTGATATGCGTGTAGGAATACCCTGACAATAGCAGAAAAGGACCCTGCAGCTTTACAGGTTTGGTCTCGGGTTTGGGCGAAGCTATGCACAGATTGCAAGCCTGAAATGATGCCTTTGTCGTGATTTAACACGATATTTAACAACTAGGCAGAATTCTTAGTGGGTTGATAGAACACTCTGTACAGGGGGCATAAAAGCAGGATTAGAGGCATACAAATTTGAAATCATTGGCTGGCTTCAAATTTTCATTGGGCCCAGATTGCTTGTTATCAACACCCAAAAGCAAGGAATATCCCTCACTCAATGGTGACTTCCTAAGCTTAATACCGAATTCTATCTAGCTACGGCCCTCAAGGGAAAATGAAATCTGCATCGTTATCACAGTGCCACCGATCGAATGATTTCATATCCCGATCATCACCATGATTTGCAAATACCAGTAAATTACGGACTTCAAATGACGGCCCGTAATGCATTCACATGGGTACTCGAGTAAAGCGATAGGAATAACGGCGTCCGGACTAGGTATCCGAAGCTCTTTGGGGTTATTCCGTTCCAAGAACGTCTGAAAGCTCCGAGGAAAGGATTCAAGGACTAGATTCTGATAATTTCGGCCTCCGCCGGCCGGCCAGCGTGACCAGAGGCACGTTCTAATCAAAAAGAGTAAGTTGGTTAGTAGAATACACTTACGTGGTAGTTGCTAAAGAGCTCTGAAATAACGTTTGGAGCAGATTAGAACTCTAAACCCCTTTCCTGCTGCGACTCCTTCCCTTTTGCGGCTCTTCAAATCAACATCAGAAGCCGGATCGCCATGAGCGGTTCTCACGTGAACGGCCTGAAGGTCAACGGTCATAAAGCAAAAGCTAGCTCACCATCCATTAGCATGAGCTCTGGAAACAGTCTCCATCTTGACTATGATGCTTCACCCGGGATTGGTTCCGTTGAAGCCAAGGCTGTGCTTCAACTCCTGCTTGAGAATCTCAACAGCACAGTCCAGTCCGCGTTATCGTACTTAGAAGGACCACTCAAAGACTGTTTGCGGGAATCACTGCACAGCGGGAACGGGCTTCCAGACCCCAGCTGCTCCCTGTTGGCTGCAGAAACAACAGATCTGCTGCATAGAACGCAGAAGCTATTAGATCCGAAAACCGTGATCCTCGCAGATCACTTCCTTGGATACGTCAATAGCAAATGCTTGAATGCGGCCGTTGAAAGGAACATACCAGATGCCTTGGCACACGGCCCAATGACCCTGGAGCAGCTGGCTGAGGCGAGCGAGTCCCGGGCTGACCGACTGTCTCAAATCCTCCGAATTCTCTACAACAACGGAATCTTCGAGTATGATGAGAGCACCGGCCTGTACAGAAATAACGACGCTTCCTCACTCCTTCGCTCAGACCATTGGACCCAATGGCGCAACTGGGTGGAACTATACGGCAACCAGTTTTACGATGCGGCTCGAGGTATTCCCGAGTCGACCAAGAGAGAGGCAACCAGAACGGGGGCGCAGATCAACTACGATATTGATTTGAACATGTTCGCTTACTTTCAAAATCAAGGTTGGGTGGAACTCTTGCATAGAACCCTCGGTGGAGGTGCCATTGCCATGGCTCCCGGTATCCTCGAGGACTATAATTGGTCTGAAGTGGAGAACGGTGTGATGATGGACATCGGTGGGGGCGGGGGTGGTTTCATTACCTCGTTACTACGCAAGTTCAAGAACATGCGTGGAGGCATCTTCGACCTGCCCGGCGTCATATCTCATGCAAAATTATTATTCCACGACAAGGACGGGAAGTACGCGGATGTGGGGGATCGAATTCTACCATCGAATCTTATCTCTGGCGATTTCTTCCAATCAATCCCCAGCTTTGAAATTTACACTATGAAGTGGTGCCTCCATGACTGGAAGGACCAGGAGGCCTTGAAAATTCTCAATAACATTCGGAAGGCCATCATTAACGGGCCCAGCAGTCGCTTGATTGTTATGGAATCGATACTCTCGGATGGCCATTCCCAACGACTGTCTCGCTACGGGGATATCCACATGATGATGACCGCCAACGGCCACGAGAGGACCGAGCGCCAATGGCGAGAGCTCGCTGAACGCTCTGGGTGGGAAATTATTTCTATATACACTCTGAGGAACGCGTGGGTAAAGGCTATGGACTTTAGACCTACGAACAAGGGTTATGTTATGGGCCATGACAATGCAGAAGTCGAACGCCTTTCTGCTCAGCATGAGTGGATCAAGGCTAGCATGGGGAATTTAATTCATTGTCCAGTAAACTACAAGAAGGAGAACATGCGGATACTCGATTCTGGGACGGCTGATGGTTCGTCTCTCTTCAGTGCTTAGAAGCGCACCTTCTTTGTTGTTGCTAACTATTTTACTTTAGGCCACTGGCTGGTGGACGTCGCTTCTACTCTCCCAACGAGTACAACTTACATAGGAACTGACATCGCAGCACAGCTATTTCCCGCTTCTCACGAACCCAGGTTCGAATTCTTTGAGCAATCGGTCGTAGATTCATGGCCAAAAGAATGGCACTCATCCTTCGACCTCGTCCATCAGCGCCTCGTCCTTGCAGCCTGCGACCCCGCATCAGCCATGCAAGTCGTGGATGCTCTCTTCTCACTAGTGAAGCCCGGCGGCTGGATTCAACTGATAGAATGCGACCATTCTGGAGGATTTACCACCGATCAGAAGGCGCAGTACCCTACGACGGTTAAGTTTGGGGAATTGGTAATGAAAGCCCTCACTGCAACGAGCAAGTCGGGTCAGTATGGGCTCTCGCTAAGGGGTTGGTTGAGAGAAGCTGGTGCCGTAGACGTTGTAGAAACACAATTGGATTGCCCCGTGGGATCTAGAGCAGTAACTCCTGCACTGAAGGAGAGCACCAAGAAGAACTTACTCTCGGTTGTGGAGAATCTGAAAGCGGCCCGCAAAGGTATGTCATCTGCTAGACCAGAATTAACTTCAATGCTAACATTGTTTCTCCAAATGAGATATTCCAAATTTGGAACTTGATGAGGAATTCTTCGACAAGCTTTACAAAGAGCTAACGGAAGAGCTTTCTAAAAAGGGAAGCACCCAGCGCTTTCATCTAGTCTATGGACGCAAGCCTGTATCACCCAAGCCTGTCTAGGTGCAGTGTTAGACTGCTAGGCTGTTTCCTTTGCCTAGGGAAAGTCTTTGAGCGAGATTTAATAAAGCCGTTGCTAGAAACATAATGGCAATGTGAGGAAGCAATTTGAAGTGGAAATAGTTGTTGTTACTTGGTGTCTATAGAAAGCTCTTGCAATATTCAGGCTTCCAATTCTTGTCCCTCTGTCGTGATCTCTTAAATTATGATGTTAGTTTCCTAGAAATAGTCTACATTATCCAATAACTGAAACAAATACCTTAAGGGCCGTAGCTTTGATACGATTAAGCATTCGGTACTACTTCTTGAGATTCTGCAGGCTGCCGAGAGTTCATTCGGAGATTGAGAGACCAAAGTTGAAGAAAGGTCCTGCAAGGTTTATCTGACTCAAGCAAACTCTTAAACCAGCAGGACTAACATCCTGTTCTCGAGACGTGCTCGGCGAACTAATTGTGGCGCTACCTCTCTAATTTAAGTTCCGGGAGCCGTGGGCTTTTCTTCGGTGTCCGGAGGCTATTCTGTGCGATCCATAGTAAAGAGCTTGATCAAGAATAGCTGGAAGTCAAGAAAAGATATTTTGTGAGGAATTACTGCTCAAAATCTATGTTGTCTTTGCATCCGCGAAAGTGTGAAGATGGATTCCATATTTTTAGTTATAGGTACATACGTTGGGGTAGGGCTCTTTACCTTTCTGCTCATCAGCGGATGGTTAAGCAACCAGCTCTCGAGGCATAAACGAGTAGGTAAATCTCGCCTAAGAACACTCTTCACGCGCGAACTGCCAACACGATGGGCGTTGGACAAGTATGCGGCGGAGGGTTATAAAGACGTTCGTCCAAATTGCAAAATTCTCTCCGTCCTCCTTCCTAACTATTCCAGCATAATTCAAAGGGAGAGCCATTCATTACGAAGGTTTTTGGTCAAGACTACTGGGTCCTCCCTCCTAAACATCTTCGAGACATCAAGACCGCAAAAGCTCGAAGCCTTAGCTTCTTTCAGGCATTGAGTGATGTGAGTACTTTGCTGAAGAAATGACTTCGACCTTACTTATGTCTTCTAGGCATTCAATATGCAAGCCTCCGTGGGAAACCTATACGAGAGCACTCTTGAGATTACCGTTGTGGCCAAGCACCTGAATTCACAACTTGGTTAGTGCCTCTTTACAATTTGATGAAATGCAATTTCTGACTAGTGTTTTATATAGCAACAATTGTTCCACTACTCTCAGATGAAGCTGATTACGCCATAGAAAAGGAGCTAGGGCACATTCCAGGTTTGTTGAAGTTATCTCAGGTTAGAGCATTAGAGATGCTGAATTTCTGAAACCTAGAATGGAAGAGCGTTATCGCATCCGCAACTTGCGCCAAGCTATTACACCGAACTACTTCCCGAATCCTTGTAGGTCTCGATCTCTGTCGCAACGAAGAATATTTAGACGTCAGCGGGAGATTCTCTACTTCACTTTTCGTCTATGGCACGCTGTGGAACTTTATTGCGCTGGGGCCGTTACGGAGGTTATTTGCTTGGCTGACCATTGGCGCTCATTTACGTGATCTCAATCACGCCACCAAAATGCTCCTTCCAGTCATTAAAGGCCGTATTAGGGAGCGCGATAACGGCGTTGAGATTTCTGGCAAATACCACGACATATTGCAATGGATCATTGACACCCCTTCGTCCATTCCACAAGATGACTCTCCGACGCACCAAGCCCACCATCTCATGCATCTCACCTTTGCAGCAAGCAGTGCATCTGGGGTTTTGGTGACTCAGGGGCTGTTCCAGCTTCTCATGTTTCCGGAGTATGCTGACCCTTTGAGGGAGGAGATCGAGCAGGCTCTTTATGAGCATGGCGGTTGGACCGACAAGGCATTGACTTCGATGGTTATGATGGACAGCTTTCTCAGAGAGACGATGCGCATGTATCCGGCAGGCTCACGTATTAAGCCCATTTTATTATTAGTTTTCCCTGGAATATAAAGGCTAATAGACAACTGTTTGGGGACAGTCACCTGCGCAAGAACGGTCATGGATAAAAGCTTCACTTTCCACGATGGATTCCAACTCCCAAATGGAAGTAGGATAATATTGCCCTCCCTCGCGATCCATATGGACCCGGAAAACTATATTAATCCAACCACGTTCGACGGCTTCAGATTCACGAAGACTCGCGGTAAACACGGAGCCGGCCAGTCGCTAGCAGCTTCAACTGTGGATCGCAAATTCCTCCAGTAAGAAAACCCTTTCAACTCCTCTAAAGGCCTCCCGGGTGTCTTAAAACTAATAGTGAGGAACAGGTTTGGATACGGAGCCCATGCTTGCCCCGGCAGGTTTTATGCAGTGAGAAAAGCAAAATTGGTCCTTGGTCGCCTTCTCCAGCAGTATGAGTTCAAGTGGGATGGAAACGTAATTGTTCGACCAGCTGGGATTGCGATTGAAGCACAGATGGTACCAAATCCTGACGCTCTTATCCTAATAAGGAGTCGGCGCTCTTAATACTAAGACTTCAAAAACTGGACACTCCGCTCGAAGTTGGTAAGGATTTAGCAGACTGCCCTAAACCAAGAACTTTAAGCTCAATATCACCCTTGTGAAAGAGGTTCTCTAGGTAGAATAGATATATAAATATTATATATTCTGTTAACCTTCAGGTATAAGTTCTCTTTCTTATATTAAAGATATAGTAAAAAAATAAGGTAAGATTATTGAATAGAAAATATGTATTTATAAAACGTAAAAGACTTATCTAAGTTTAAAAAGAATATTAAAAATAAGTCTCAATGAATATTATATAATTTAAATTAAAATATAAAGTAATATAGTATAAATAATAAAAAATAATAAATTTAATATTAAATAATAAAAAAAATTTAAAAAACTTTAAATATATAAATTTTTATCTATTCAATACTGAGGCAAGCGCCACTTTGGATTCTTCAATCACATCAAATGAAAACACATATTCATTAATATCCTCTGTTGATTCCAATCGCTTGCCATCAGGAAGATACTCGGCAGCAGCGTCGCGTATGTGTTGTGGTGCCGGAGGATTGACACTAGAAAGTATCTGCAGCGCCGACCCTCTGTTTCGCCTGACCTGCTCAAACAATTGAAGACGTTCCTCGATCATCTTTTTATCATGGACCTGGTGAAATAACACACCTAGAGCTGCACCGTCTTCGATGGCTTGTCCACCGCCTTGTCCTTGGACTATTTTTAGAGTTGGTCAGTATTTCTTCTGTCATTGAATGACACACTTACAAGTGAGCATGGGATGAGCTGCGTCGCCAATTAGGAGAACTCGGCCTCTGTGCCACTTAGGAATTGGCTCTCTGCTGATCAATTTCCAGAATTTCACGTCTTTGGCTTTTCTAAGTCATGTATGAGCTTGTGATAACCATCAGCGTCGGTCAAATTTACTTGACTACAGTCTGCAAAGGCGGGGCGAAGTGCTTCTTAGCATACTCCAGTGGCATACTTGACTCTACCATTGATCGAAAATCTAGACCTATTATTAGTGATGTACTGTTCGTCGATTTGGAAGGTGAATTTATTCATGCCTTCGCCAATGTGAGAAGTGTCAAATTCACGGGAGAGGTACAGGAAGTTCTGTACATCATTGCTGAATCACATATATCAGCAGGTCACCATACATGTTAGCATAGACAGTATAACCCACTTTCGACATGGATACCACACCAAGCCAGCAGCACCGGCAGCTGCTGTAAAGTACCTTGTGGAAGAATCTTGGATAAGATGATTTATCTCTGGATCCGAGACAAGGTTCTCCCTCGGTACCAGCCAGCGCATACATGCCCAACCAGTATCTCCAGCCGGGACGACCTCGTCAAGGACACGCTTCACAGCTATCGAATGTACACCATCGGCTGCAATGATGAGATCGGCTTGCAGGACCTCGCCACTTTCAGTCGTAACCTGGCCACTCTCCGCATTCTGGTGGATAATTTAGCATCTTAACCAAGTCTAATTCAAAGTCTCGCTCTGCTACTTACATAGTCGACAACCTTGGATCGCACTTGGATGTTGCAGGGGTATCCAATGCCATCGGTTTTGGTGGCAAGTTGTCTCAGCTGGGCGTGGAGATCGACCCGGTGAACGGCGTACATTGGAATACCCCAAGTTGACTCACAGTCCTTGTAGTAGCTGGGAATCACCACCTGCATATTTGTGCCGTCAATCACGCTCCCGTTTCGTATTGCAACCATGTTTGATTGCTCTGTGACAAAGTCCCACGACTGTAGGACCCGTGAGGCATTGGGCTTAATTGTGATGGCCGCTCCCACTTCGTGTAGCAATGATGATTGCTCGAGAATCTGGCTTCATGTCAGAAGTGAGTGGTGCATGCTACTGAGATGGAAATGCTCACCGTCACCTTGTGGCCTGCTCTGCGCAAACCCACTCCAGCACTAAGACCGGCAATTCCAGCGCCCACAATGATGATTTCCATAGGCTCTAACGCTCAGGTACTGCCGAGAGCTGTTCTTTAGTGATGCGTGAAGTCCGCTGTCAAGAAAGGCGTGCCAACACCAAGCTCTTGCTTAACATATACGCCAATATAGAAGTCCAGCCTGGTGAAAAGCGTCTCTCGATCTGTAGGATGGAGATTCTCAGCGCTTGCCCTGTCATGACTTAATCTCATCTCGTGCTGATTCCCCGCCGCCTTCCCCGAGCCACCCTCTCCAATACCTGGTGTGACTTTCTATCCCCGGCAGCGATGCTGATAGCCTGCCCCGGAGCCGAAAAATATGCACCATGGTACTTCCTCCAAACCCGTATGGGCTGTTCACCGAACGTAAGACGGGGTTTATATACGGGTGGCGTTCCCGAAGCGCGGCACTATAACCCCACTGACCAGCAATGCATGCACGGGTTTGCAAGGGCGCCTACTAGTACTTGTCGTCGGTGATTACCCGTCTTTGCATTTTGTGCTACCAAGCCCCTGGCCAAGCTGAAAAACTGGAAAAATGGCCTGAAAGCAACAACCTAATAATTTGTCACTCTTTATCTATGTGAAATTAATACTGGATCGAAAACGAGAGAAAAGATTGTTAGTCAATCTTGCTTTGTAAGGGGAATAATGATGAGACGTCAATATTTTTCAAGGAAATCCAGCAATACTAGGTCTTAGCTCTTTGAAATATACTCTGTCTATATCTAAGCATCCTCTTCCAATACGATGCTCTAAACTTAGGCTACTCGAATAAATTTACCTTGGAAAAAATGAAATCTCCACTCTCCATTTTCTTTCGAAAAATGTTCACTTCAAAGAAAAATATGTAAACGCCTTTTCCATCTGCTCTTGGAGAAGATGAACGTGTCTGGGCATGAGTAGCTCAAAATGATCCCCAGCCACAGAAAGTGCCATCACCTCTCCGCCGGTGTACTTGTCCCAGCCGTTGGGGCCTAAGTTCTTACCTTTATCTGGGACAAGGCACGCAAACGTGCCTAATTTGGGATCCTCCATAAAGCCAGGGTAAGGCCTGATAGGAACCCCCTGGCCTGTAAGCCTCTTCATTAGAGCAGTATCATCCGAAACACGGTTGACTAACCCTCGCTCAGCCCATATCACAACCGTCTTAACGGGCCGCTCCAAGGGAGCGGGTGTGTATTCGTTCATGGCGACAAAAAAGGCACGAAAGTGGTCGCGGCTGGAGCTGAGTGAGCTCCAGAGGCAGTCTTTGTTGACAGCAGCCTCAAAGACGTCGTAGCTGAACTCATCCTCGGCAAGCAGCGTGCGCTGATCTGTCCGCCGAGATCGCGGGCAGCACATGTCGACTACTAGGAGGCCATCAACCGTGCGACCAGCGACGGCTAGCTGGCGTGAGACCTCATAAGCAACGAGGCAGCCGGCTGAGTATCCTCCAAGCAGGAAAGAGCCCGTGGGCCGTGCCTCTAGTAGTGCCTCAACAATCAATTTAGCTACACCCTCAATGCCTACTTGGCTGGTCATGCGGGATGGGCAGCGAAAGTAGGGTGAGTCGATACCGTAGATGGCCACTTTGGACTTGAAAGGGCGCAAGTGTATGTAAGATGTGACAGTGCCGGTTCCGTCGGCTACCATGTACAGAGGTGTTGTGGTAGTGCCTGGGCGACCTTGGAGTAACGTGATCCTCACGCTGGGATGCGGAGACGTATCGTTATCTGTTTGCTGGGATAGAACTTCTGGCTCTTCCTCAATGCGCACCATGCTTGATCCTAAGGAGGAGAGTGATTTTGGGGTTGAGCTGGGAGCAGAGCCTTTACCCGGAGATGGAGACGGGATATCTTCATTTTCTTTGGGAGGCGTCGCGCCTGTATTGTAATCTGAGACCCTGGCATCCGTCCCGCCGAACGCGCATCGGAGGTCATGTATTGTAGGATGCTCAAAGACAAACGTAGCGGGAAGGTCGACGCCCAAGTCCTTAGCAGCCGCAACAACCTCAATAGCCATAATTGAATCGACGCCGATATCAGACATCATAGTGTCGTCCGTAAACTCGAGAGGATCGTTTCCGCTTGCCTTGGCGATGCAGTCTACGACAATCTTGAATCCTGTTGAGTCTGAAGTCTCATCGTCGCCCTCCAATTTGCTCTCCGGCCTTTCCACAGGCACCGCAGCCAAAGCAGCAGACAACTGATCAGGGATCTTAGTTTGCCCAGTAGTCGAATCTATGGCTCGCGGAACGGCGGCTCTGTATTGGGGTTTTGCATCATGTGGCCCATCAAGAATGTGGCGCCAAGTGGCGGTCTTAAACTTCTGATATCGTAAGTCGACCGCTTGCATGACAATCCTGGACGTCTCAGGGTCAAAAACATAGCCTGCGCAGAATGCAGTGTCATTCTCCCACCGTGATATTCGCGTGTATGTCAGGTACTGCTTGCCAGGTTCGACAATGGCCAGTTGTTCAAAAGTGTCGTATCCCATGACGACAAAAGTAGACTGGGTCGATTTTCTCGGGTTTCCGTTCACCATAAAACCTGCCAGGTGCAACAGTGCTTCGCTCCAGTACGGCGAGGAGGTGAAGCTGGTGCCCACTGGGTGAGGTGGCAGCATAATGGTCGCGGCGGCCTCGTGGAAGTCACTATCCACAAATGCTTCTTGTACTCCTTGGAAATCAGGTGAGAACTCAACAGCGTTTGCGAAAAGGGTGAAGAAGACATCCGGCTGGATCCTGTGCCCCGTGCCGTCTTTAGAAAGCCGGATACGATCCTCCATCTTAAATCTAATGAAAAATGAAACTCTATCCAACTCAATCAGAGCTTTCTCGGGGTTACGATACTTGACTTTCATCGAGCCAAGATCATAGGACTCGCCGCGCTTTGAAGTAGCTTTGAACTTGACCAAGACGATTTCAGCAGATGTACTCTCCATGAAGGCTGTAGAATATAGCTCGCCATCGACACCCACTAGATGCCGAGTTAGGGGAGCGAGAAGTTCGGGATCGTGAAAAGTCAGGTTGGTCACTGTCACATCTTTCCTGCCACTGTACTCGAGTGCATACTTGGCTACTGTTGCTGCGGCATCACTGAAAACACTCCCTGAGGCAAGGCCGATCTGTTGCATCTTGTGACCATCGATGAGGCCTATGAAGCCGTGATCTGAGATACCAGCTCGAAAAGTAACCTGGACACTGGGTGAGAGTATCTTCTCAACGAGATACTGTGCAGTTGTGCCGTGATAGGGCTCTGTTGGGGCAAAATCCTGGATTTTTGTAGGGGTCAGTGCGTTCTCATTGTCGGTGTAGGTAATCCAATAGTCCTTGACGTCCCACGCATAAGTTGGGAGCGGCAACAGCCTGAGGTTGTTTTCGTAAGGTGCATGAAGTGCGAGCCAGTCCACATTGACCCCCCTCATGTAAGCCGCCACGAGACTCTTAGAAATGGACACCCAGTTGCTAGAATTTGCATCGATGGTGTAAATGATGTTGGCAGGTGGTGGGGAGAGCGTGGCGCGTACGAACGAGGTACAAACCGGCCCTGGGCCGATCTCGAGCCAAACTGGGTCCTTTAGCACTGATTTGGTAGCGTTGAGAGCGCCGTTGAAGTCAACGGCCTGACGTGTCTGTTCAGTGAGGTAGTCCTCGCTAAAAACCCCCGGTTCGCTGACCAAAGATGCCAGCAATGTTGAGGCAACAGGAATCCTCGGCGGTAGGTAGGTCACGCCGCTTGCTATAGCTTTGTAGTCCTGTAATATGGGATCCATCTGGAATGAGTGGAATGCGAATGAAACGGTCAGTTCCTTGGTACGCACAGCATCTTGCGCCACCAGCTTTGCTTTGAGACGTTCTAGATCATCGGTGGTACCGCTAACGACAGTAGCGACAGGGCTGTTGATACATGCAATGCTACAGGAAGAGTTCCCAAGCTGGGTGATGTACTGCCGCACGGTTGCTGCTGATGCTGAGACTGAGAGCATGGCGCAAGAATCGGGTTCGCATCGCTCCATGAGCAGGCGGGCGCGCTGGCCGACGAGATACAGGGTATCTGTCAGTGACAAGACGCCTGCTACGTGAAGAGCAGCATACTCTCCTAGACTATGGCCCATGACTATGGTAGGCACAATGCCGATAGACCGCCAAAAAGCGGCGAGCGCAATTTCAAGTGTAACAACGGCGAGTTGGACCTGCGCAGCATTCCTGGCTGATACATTTATGGTATTATCGGTAATAATATCACCGAAAGGAGGGAAATTGTTGGCAGCACACAGTGCAACACACAGGTCTACCGTCTTCCGAAAAACAGAGTTCGTATGATACATTTCAGAGCCCATGCCTGGGTAGTGGGCACCCTGGCCAGTGAACACAAAGACGAAGTCAACGGGGGAGGACTTCACTGAACCAGCGCGATCGATCTCAGCCTCAAGTTTGGAAGCAGCTTCTTGTGGCGTAGATGCGATTGCCGCAAACCTGATGGGATGGTGTACTCTTCGTGCAGTGGTCGAGTAAGCAACGTCTTGGATTAGAGCATCGGGGTTTGCTCGCAGCCAGCCTGCAAGTCTGCGCATGTTGGCGATGTGTGACGACGGCGTCCTGGCTGAGGTAGTAATAACGTGCGTATATCGAGAGTCGATTTCCCTTTGATCTGCCGCATTTTGCTGGAATTCCTCGAGAAGTACGCATGCGTTTCCGCCCTACAGATATTCAAAATTAGAATGACAAATGTGAAAGCGATGGGAGGAAGAAACTTGCCGCTGCGTCGAAATTGTTGACCAGAATACGTTTTGGCTTATCAAAAATGCTTTTGAAATCCGTTGACTCCGTTGGAATTACAATGTTTTTGCCATGCAGAAACTTCAGAACGTTGGGATTCATACTATGTGGCATGCCTACTTGAGGGGGGATGATGCTGTTATGAAGCATTAGAATACTCTTAAATACCGAAGACATCCCAGCAGCCTAGTTATACAGATCAAAATCAGTCTGCTCGCCACCATCGATCAGGAAGTTGATACTCACTGCTTCACTATGGCCGAAGCCGGCCTTGATGGCTCCGACTGGAAGAGGGTGCCCGTTGGGTCTAGGTGAGAAGAAGTTCGAAACTGCTTCCATCTCTGCTTTATCCCCGACCTGCGTCCCCGTTCCGTGCATCTCGACGTAAGAGGCATCATCTGGAGCGAGTCGGGCTTGCCGGAAGACTTTTTCGAATAACCGTTGCTGGGCATGTGCGTCCGACGTCGTGATAGACGTCGAGTTACCTGAGTGATTTCTGGCAGATGATGCTATGACGGCGAGGATTCGGTCATTGTGCGCCACGGCATCCTCTAGTCGTTTTAGGACGACAGCACCGCTGAAGTCAGCGCGGCAGTAGCCATCAGCATCGTCCCGGTATGTCTTGCAATTCCCAGTATTGGATAGAACGCTGGCCTTGCTGAGAATCGAGAAGGAATGAGGGTCTGAGAGCACGTTGGTGGCGCCAGCAACGGCCATGTCGACATCTCGCGAAAGTAGGCTCATACAGGCTAGGTGAATGCACGAAGTCGCACCGGCACACGCAGAGTCCAGTGCATAGGTCGGCCCTTCCCATTTCATCTGGAAGGCCAATCGACCCGGACCAAATCCGCGCTGGACGCTTTGCATTGTATAGGCATCGCATCCCAGGACTGTGTGGCTGACTTTGCGCCAGTCTTCAGCACTTTGGGCAAAGAAAACGGCTATTTTATTCGGATCAGTCGTCTTCGTCTCCCCTGCCGAGTACCCAGCTGTCTCGAGTGCTGCATACGCATCCATCAAGAACAGGCGGTGGCATGGATCCATCATCAGAGCTTCACGTGGCGAGATGTGGAAGAACTTGGCGTCGAAATGACCCGGATTTTTAATGAAGCAACCGTGCCGGCAAGTCATGGTGCACTTGCCTGGGCCACTGGCGCCGTGCTTGGCACAGTAGTACTCATCCAGGTTAAAACGGTCAGCAGGAATCTCTTCGTGGCAGTCTTGGCCAGTTGCGATGACATTCCAAAACTCGTCAATGTCTCCACTATGAGGTCCTCTGCCAGACATACCCACGATGGCGATGGCTCCTTGCCTGACGCCTTTCTTCGGAGATTGGGCTGTAGGATCATCAACGACTGAAACATTCCTGGGTAGGGCAACAAGGCCAGTTTTGAGAGCATTGACGAGGTACTTCGCGTGGCCACTGGGGCCTATGATTCTCACGTCGACGTGCGTTGACTTTCCCAGGTAGTTGCTAAGTTTGCTTATGGTCTGCACAAGATCCAATCGTTGCGATAGTGTCTGTAACGCGGCAGCTCTCAACAGATGGCCCCAGTTAGAGTAAGCGACGTCAACATCATCACCATTGACGCCCCATAATTTGAATCCTGGGCGAAGCTGAGTGGATAAAAGGGTGGAGTTTCCAACGACGTAGTCGATCTCGGCCTCAGATACATCGAGTGTATGTTGCATGGCGCGAATACCGCTTAGCTCGCTCTTAGGGAGACTTTGTAGCTCCGAGCACTGGCTGAAGAGGAGCTCTAGAACGGAAGGTGGTCCTATGATAGTGTTCCATCTATCTCCCGTAATGCCAATCTTGGCTCTTTTGGAAGAAGGAACTCCCTGGTTGTGCGTCTTAGGTCAGCGTATGGGTTTTGTGAATTGAAAACATAAAGTTAATACCGTAGTATTTTGGAACTGCTCCAAAATTGTTCCAAGTTCATTTGCCCCGATACCAACAACGGTCGCGCCCCAGACTCCAGGTCGGTCCTCCATTGCTCTCGAGCGGACCATAGCGAGGCTGCAGATTCGGGCGTATACTTGTCCGGCTTCGATACAAGCCTCATAAAGGGCACTAAAGTTTGTAGAAATCGGCACAGCCACGGCATTCCAGAGACCGCCAGAGATGCCGACCAAATGCGACTCTGATTTGCTTTCAACTGGGTTGAGCAACAGCGGCTCGCGGTTCGCGATGCTTCTGGTGTTCAGTAAGTGTATAAGGCCAGTGAGAAGGACACTTACTCTAACATAATTGAAGCTCTCACAGTGTAGAGCAGCATGGCGTGGACCATGCCAACTTCATCGCTTGAGTGGCGGTATTTCTGCGCCAGTTCTTGAAAATTGGAACAAGTCCCGAAACTTTCTCGCAAGAACTGGTCCATGCTCCTTACCTCGGTTTTGAGAACCGAAAAAAGGTCATCCAGGAAGGAGTGGAGCCATGGTTTCGTGGGAACCTGGTCATAAACGTAGTCCATACCATGAAGCCAGGAGTCTGTGACGTCCCCAAAAAGGACGACGGTGGGATAAGTCGGACCCATTATTACCAGAATTGTATGGTAAAATCACTGCGAACGATGAGGATAGTCAATAAATCATCAACGATGCAAACTTACAAAGGGGGAGCATTTGTGGTTTTTCATTCGATCCCTCGATGTAAAGGATTTGAGCTGCTCTTTTCAGCGGCACTCACAAACCCCCACGACCTATAACTGCAGCTTATTCTCCAATGTTCTCCGTATCAATTGAGGAGCTAACCTAGAGCGATTCTTGATTGTTTTGCTCGGTAAGCCCCTGCAAGTGTGTTGAGAAATGTGATGGTCCGTCATCCGGGGCTGATCCCCGAGCCGGTTGTGGAACCATACCGCCATAGTAAGCACGTCGTGGCTTTCCCGACCTGCATAGCATTGACCGGCTGTGAGCACAGATGGAAGGCGGAGAGAAGGGAAGGGAAAGGGGAGGCCTGGGTGGAAGTGTAGATTGGATGATGAGAACGGTCTGTTTACAGAAGCGGGGAACATTTTGCATCGCAGATATTCAGGCGTTTGCGTCTATCCTATTGAAAATATCATGAAAAGTAATTATATATGTATGGTTTGGGATTGCTGTACCTAGTGACAATTAAAGACATAACGAATGTTTGATAATTGAAATGGTGGGAAAGCTTTCTGTGGTTGTCGTGTCAAGTTTAAGCTTGGCCTAAGGCCGAAACGCCGCGTTGATCGTTTTGTGGCGTGTGCGTGCGGCTCTTACAGTAGCAAGGCTTATCGACCACTATGTTGCTATTGTAATCTGTCGTTCGAAAAACTCATTTTGGCTCCCCGACCTGGAGCGTTATTAATGCCCGAACTTTTCTCGGGCATGCTGATGCGCTTTCGGGTACTTTGTCGCCGTCAAAGCAGCAAGATGCAGTACAGTACCGGCACGAGATCTGTGTTCTAGGCCTGCAAAGGTTCGGCCAGTATGTGATAACAAAGCAATAAGACGTTTGCTGCAGGCGGGCGGAAACGAATCATTGAGACAAATATGCCATGGCTCGTCCCATGAGACACATATCACTTTCTCGGACAAGCAACTGCAGTAGTCGTCAAGATACGTTCTGCAAAGATGGCTGACAACGACATCCCAATCGCAATCGTGGGTCTGGCATGCCGTTTCCCTGGCGATGCTAGTACCCCTTCCAGGTTCTGGGATATGCTGAAGGATGGCAGAGGTAGGACTCGAATTCTCCAGCAATTCTAATGTTTGGATTTGCGGTGGTGAGCCTGCGCTGACATGATGCTAGATGCATACTCTCCAACATCTAGCAGATGGAATTCTGATGCCTTCTATCACCCAAATAAGTCCCGCACCAACGTTCTCCCTACCAAGGGTGGGCATTTCCTCAAAGCAGACCCGTACGTCTATGATGCCGCCTTCTTCAACATCACAGCGGCCGAAGCCGTTGCCCTGGATCCCAAGCAGCGGCTTGCAATGGAAGTCACGTATGAGGCTCTCGAGAACGCCAATCTCAGCCTGCAAGACATCTGGGGCACTCAGACAACATGCTATCTTGGCTCAACGGTAAGCGACTACCGGGACGCCTTGATCCGGGACTTTATGCAGAACCCGAAATACCACCTTCTTGGAACGGGTGAGGAGATGATATCGAATCGAATCTCACACTTTCTCAATATCCACGGCCCCAGCGCCACAGTATCGACTGCCTGTTCTTCGAGCCTTATGGCCACGCACATGGCTGTGCAAAGTATCAAGTCAGGCGAGGCCGATATGGCCATCACGGGAGGTGTTGGCCTCATGCTCACGCCCGATTATACCACCGTAAGTCACGAACCCCCTGCATTATCTTCTCTTTCCTGCCACATCAGATAAGCTGTGGGATCTGACTTGCGCTTTCCTTGTTTGGTCTTGTCCACTGCTTTTAATGTCTGCGCATAGTGTTCGTTCTTACAGTCTGCCTTCTCAACATACATGATCGATGCCAGACACAACAGAAATGGAGTTGAATATTGCACTTCTAACTTGTTTATAGCATCTGGCGAACTTATCTTTCATCAATCCCGATGGCCAATCGAGGGCTTTTGATGAGAGTGCAGGCGGTTACGGTCGCGGAGAGGGTTGCGGCATTGTAGTCTTAAAACGATTCGATAAGGCGATCGCAGACGGGAACAGCATCCGCGCCGTGATACGAGCTACTGGGGCTAACTCTGACGGCTACACACAGGGCGGTAAATACTCCTTGTGTTCCCGAAGAATACAATTCTAACTTATCATTTGTAGTAACAATGCCATCTCTTGATTCTCAGGTGGCCCTCATTAAGCATGTATATGAGTCTCACGGGTTGGATTTCAGCTCTACTCAGTTCGTCGAGGCGCATGGCACTGGCACCAAAGCTGGCGATCCAATCGAGGCAGAGGCAATTTACTCCACTATCGGGAGAGGGGCAGCCAGAAAGGGAAAGCTCTGGATCGGAAGTGTCAAGCCCAATGTGAGAGGGTCTCCGGCCATCCCCATCCTGCATCACTGCTAATCTGGCACAATTAAGATCGGCCATCTTGAGCCTGCATCTGGCGTTGCATCCATAATCAAGGGTATCCTAGCCCTGGAGCATGGCCTAATCCCGCCGAACATCCATTTCCATCACCCTAACCCCGCCATACCCTTTGACAAGTGGAACTTAGCCGTGCCCACAAAGCTCACTCCGTGGCCTGTGGCTCAAATCAAACGTCTGAGCATCAACGGCTTCGGTATGGGCGGGACGAATGGACACGTGGTGCTGGAAGCCTTCAATCCAGTTACCCAGGCTAATGGCACCACGAGACGACTCAATGGAAACAGTACTCTTTCTAAACCACATAGCAAACCGCGGCTCTTTACCTTCAGTAGCCACGACCGGGCCGGCTTCAAACGCAATGCTGTGGCACTATTTGAGCACCTGTCCAGCCTTAATTCAATAGCCACAAGACCTGAATATTTGGCCAATCTCGCCCACACTCTCTCCGGGGCGCGGTCCCGTCTTACATGGAAGGCTACTTGCGTTGCAGAAAGCGCGTCGGACCTCCGTGACTATCTAACTACTCGTTCTGGGGACAATGCTTCCAGACATGCTAGCTCGCGCTCCAGCTCAGCCCGCATCGGCTTCGTCTTTACAGGCCAGGGTGCCCAGTGGGCACGTATGGGCGTTGAGATGCTGGACCGCCCCGTCTTTGGGGCGTCGATCGCTAAATCTACCAAGTTTCTCCACGATCTATCCTGCACCTGGGATCCTGTTGCCGAGCTACTGAGGAGCCAAGAAGATGGATCTTGCCTTAGCCAGCCCAATATCAGCCAGCCTATCTGTACTGTGCTCCAGATCGCTCTAGTCGATGAGCTGCGAGCATGGGGCGTGACGCCGTCCCGAGTTGTCGGTCACTCGAGCGGCGAGATAGCTGCAGCCTATAGTATTGGCGCTCTGAGCCATCGAGATGCTGTATCCGCTGCCTACTTTAGGGGCATGGCCGCGACCAAGCTGCTTTCCATGGCGCCAGGTTTCAAGCTCGGCATGATGGCTGTCGGTTGCTCGAGCGATGAAGCTGAAGCTCTTATTCTCCAGTCCAAACTCGGCAGCGAAGGAAAGGCTACGATCGCCTGCGTGAACTCACCGTCAAGCGTAACGCTGTCCGGCGACGTCGACTCGCTCGAGCAGCTGCGGGCCATATTTGATGAACGCAAAATCTTTGTGCGGCGCCTCAAGGTCGAGATGGCCTACCACAGCAGACACATGAACAAAGTCATGAACTACTATCTCTCGACCATTGCCGAAATTCAACCCCTGCTGTCACATGAGAACCAGGGTACGATGGTGTCCAGTGTTACAGGCTTTGAGATCAGCCCCGAGGCTCTGAGCCCTTATTACTGGGTGAAGAATTTCGTCTCGCCCGTCTTATTTTCCGATGCAGTTAAGGAACTTGTTTCCCCAGATCTTGGCGATGGCAATGCGATCGACCTCCTCATTGAAATTGGTCCCCATAGCGCTCTTGGTGGGCCCATCGAGCAAATACTTAGTCACTACAATATTGATAAGGTCGCGTATGAGTCCATGCTTACACGCGGCCGGGATGCGCTCAGAACGAGTCTGCAGCTTGCGTCCAAACTGTTCCTCGCCGGCGTGCCATTAAGCATCACTCAAGCTAACGCCGATCCTCATGCGCGTCTGCTGACTGACCTTCCTCCATACCAGTGGAATCACTCCAAGGCCTTCCGCCACGAAACGCGTATTCAGAGGGAGCTCATGGCGCGGTCGTTTCCTAAAAAGAGCCTTCTAGGCGCCCAGAATGCTATGATGGACGAAACACAACATGTGTGGCGCAATTTTATCCACCTAGCAGATGAGCCCTGGATCCGTGGCCACACGATTGCTAACACGGTACTGCTGCCGGCGGCTGGCATGCTAAGTATGGTCCTCGAGGCTGCACGGCAGTTGGCCGAGCCTGAGAAAACGCTTCGCGTGCTGCGGCTACGTGAAGTTTCTTTCTTCGCCGCCATGGCGCTGCCTGAAGAGTTAGCCACTGAGGTCACCACCACGCTTAGGCCGCATATAATGGCTACTTCAGGCTCGACCTCGGCCACTTGGTGGGAGTTTACGATTTCATCCTGTGTTGGCGTCGACGAGCTGCGAGATAACTGCCGCGGACTGATCGCTGCGGAGTACAAGGAATCGACGAGCTCTCATATGACCCACGAAGATGGCGAGCTCGAGCGCTCCCGCATTGCTAATTTCCACCGCATTATCAAGGAGTGCCCAGATACGCTTTCCAAGATGGAATTTTACGCTGATTGCGCCAAGATCTCATGGAATTATGGAGAGCCTTTCCAAGGCGTCGAAAAGGTTCATCTCGGCGAGGGTCAAACAGCATATGATGTAAATCTCGTCGACCTAGGTGAAACATACAGCCGGGGGCTGGAGAATCCGTTCCTGATCCATGGAGCTGCCCTCGATGCCATCATCCATGGCGGACTCGGCAGTACCTACAGGAACAAGAGCCTTCAGCAAAATAAGCCATTGCTTCCTACTTACATCGGTGAGCTCGAAATCTCCTTAGATATCCCCGAAAATTCTGGCTACGTCTTTCCTACCTCGTGCCTGTCCAAGAGGCTCGGTTTCAATACACTATCCTTTGATATCGCATCATTCGATAATACGGTCTCCAGAACCTTTCTATCCATGGCGGACGTCCGGCTTACGGAATTTGGGAACAATGATGAGCAGAATGACGACAAAATGGTAGTCGATCCAGCCGAGATTACTTCTGAGATCCGCTGGCATTACGCTCTCGAAATCATGGAGCCTAACGAGATAGCCAAATTCATTGCTACGGTTCCCGAAAACGAAAGAATTCTCGAGGTGTGTGGTTTTTGCTTACTTTTCTTTTATTCGCTTTCTATTCAAGACGTCTTTATACGTTGTATATTTAACCTCAGTGAACATATTCGAGTTGTACTGATACACGCTCTAGCTGCTCCACCTTTTCATTCACAATAACCCCACGGCGGCTGTCATTGAACTCGTTTCGGATGCTGAGGGTCTTTCACATACAATAACGCCGAGGCTGCCGAATAGTACAATTCAGCCGGGGCGGGTGAGATATGCTATCGCTGCAGGCATCAACAAAGATTTGGATCGATCCTCCTTGTTTGGGGATGCATTCTCTTTGGGATGTGCTGACGAGTCCTTGCCGGTCGATATCATCCCAGCGGATGTACTGGTCGTTCCCGAGTCAATTGATGCTCACGAGAAGTTGGATGAAGTCGTGGGTCGCCTGGCTGGCTTCAGCAAACCGAAAGCGAGCGTGATCCTTGCTACTACTAGCAAAGCTGCAGCTCCCTTAAAAGCTAAAGGATTCAACCCTGTGTTCAGCGCCAATGGCGTTGCTTTGTACAGAAAGCAACCAGATCGTATCGATAATGTAAACGGTGAAACTCCCCGCAGACGAGACTTTATGATCATTGAGCCATCCGCTCCCTCGAACACCGTCAAATCATTCTCCAGTTTCTTACAGATAGCTCTCAGAGAGCAATGCCACGAGTCAGTGACCATGACATGGGCCAACCTCAACATCGAAAGAGGCGAAAATACCGCTGGCAAAATGATCATCTCTCTTGTGGAACTGGAGACGCCACTGCTGGCTAATCTCTCAGAACCCGATTTTAACAAAGTTAAGCAGCTCGTCTTGAACAGCGAGCGGATTCTCTGGCTTACTGGCGGTCATGATCCTTCCATGGCCGCAGTGGATGGACTTTCGCGGACGGCGAGGAACGAAAATGCGGGCCTTAAGTTCCAAGTCCTGCACTTGCTCAGCAGTCTAGACGCTGCTATAGGACATGGACCAGCCCTTGCTGCCCGCCTCGCGACATCGAGCACCCAGGATGACGAGTTCCGCGAGTACAATGGCTTGCTCAAAACCAGCCGCATTTTCAACAACGACGCAGGCAATAGAGCAGTGCGTTCCTGCCTCAAGGATTCTGTTCAGATACAGCCCCTCAAAAATCACAGCGCACACGCCGCTCTCAGGCTTACAATTGGGAAGCCAGGTCTGCTAGACACGTTAGCTTTTATCCACGACGAGCGTTTCGGCGCCTCGCTGGGAGAGATGGATATCGAGGTTGATATTCAGGCAACAGGCGTCAAGTAGGTCTCCTCTCGCTACTAGATACTATTAGAGAAGTGCTAACAGTTTCTGTAGCTTCAAAGACGTAATGGCATCGATGGGTCTAGTTGAAGTATCCCTCATCGGACATGAAGCAAGTGGTGTCGTCACAGCCTTGGGTAGTGAGGCTGCTAAGCGTTTCCAACTTGGAGACCGAGTCGTTGTGTTAGGAGAAGGAATGCACGCCACCAGGCTTCGAAGTGACCACCGCCTGGCTATGAAGATACCTGACTCAATGTCTTTTGAGGAGGCAGCCGTTATACCGACAGTACATGCAACAGCCTACCATGCCTTCGTCAATGTTGCCAAACTCAGCCCTGGCAAATCAGTCTTGATCCACGCAGCAGCGGGCGGAGTTGGGCAAGCAGCACTACAGCTAGCCAAATATCTGGGTCTCGTAGTATTCGTAACCGTTGGCAGCGAGGACAAGCGTGCGTTGCTTATGGACAAGTACAAAATCCCGGAGTCGCATATCTTCAATTCGCGCGACTCGAGCTTCGTCAAGGCCATCAAGCGCATCACACTTGGGCGCGGCATCGATTGCGTGCTGAACTCGCTATCAGGCGAGCTCCTGCGTGCATCATGGGAGTGCGTCGCTATGTTTGGCACCTTCGTCGAGATCGGCTTGCGCGATATCACTAACAATATGCGCCTTGACATGCGACCTTTTATCAAATGTACCACATTCGCTTTCATCAACCTAACGAACCTTTTCAATGACCACAAAGACATTGCTTGTCGGATCTTGCAGGATACTTTCGACCTCGTGCATAAGGGAGTGCTGTACGCGCCGAGTCCGCTAACGGCATACCCCATCAGCGAGATTGAAACAGCTTTCCGCACCATGCAACGTGGCAAGCACCGAGGCAAATTGGCCTTATCATACCCTGAGGGTTGTCGAGCCAAGGTGTTTCGTCAAGCCAAAGACGCCCTTCAACTCGATCCTAGCGCTACCTACCTCATTGTAGGTGGACTGGGTGGGTTGGGTCGCAGTCTCGCGCGCGAGTTTGTTGCTTGCGGCGCACAAAATATTGCATTCCTGTCTCGGTCAGGCGCTGCTAGTGCTGAGGCTCGCCTAGTCATCCAAGAGCTCTCAGAACGTGGTGCAGAGGTAAAGGCTTACCGCGCTGATGTCGCCGACGAGAGTTCATTCCTCGATGCCATGGAACAGTGTTCTCACGAGTTGCCGCCTATTCGGGGCATAATACAGATGGCCATGGTGCTACGTGATACTGTGCTCAAGAACATGTCGTACGCTGACTGGACGATGCCAATGCGGCCAAAAGTGCAGGGCACGCAGAATCTTCACCGATTCTTTGATAAGTCATGGCCACTCGATTTTTTCATCGCTTGTTCGTCAGTATCAGGTGTCTGCGGCAACCCTGGTCAGGCGCAATACGCTGCCGGAAACTCATATCAGGATGCCCTGGCGCAGCATCGACGTGCTGAGGGGCTCAAGGCCGTATCTGTCAATCTAGGCATTATGCGCGATGTCGGCGCCATTGCTGAGACGGCTGGCGTCAGCAATAACCTATCACAGTGGGAGGACGTTATTGGCATCGGCGCTCCAGCTTTCCACGCCCTCATTAAGAGCCTTATCCTTCGTCAGCGTGAAGGGGACTGCCCAGCCCAGGTGTGCACAGGCCTCAGCTCTGCAGATCTTATCACCGCCCACGGCCTAGCATTGCCATATTACTTTGCCGACCCACGGATGGGGCCCCTGGCTGTAGCAAGTGTGACTGCCCAGGGATCAGCAGGCGAACAGGGCGCCGCTGTAACCCTTGCATCTCGCCTTGCCAAAGCAGGTGGCGCGCAGCAGGTTGACGAGATCATTCTGAACGCATTAGTTCACAAGATTGCTGGTATGTTGCAGATTCCTGCAACAGAAGTTGATCCTAGCCGGCCAATGTACCGCTATGGTGTTGACTCGCTCGTGGCAATTGAGGTACGGAACTGGATCACGAAGGAGCTCAAAGTCAATATGCCCTTGTTAGAAATTCTGGCTGCTGTACCGATGGCGGTATTTTCAACTAAACTTGCAGAGAGAATTAGACCGGCTATGGGGTTAGACTGAAATTTCAAAATAGAGTTCACTTGTTCTGAAGTAGAATTGAATTACACGGAGTTCCCTTTCCAAAATTTTGAATTCAAACCCAAACGCTCAGATGCAAAAATGTGAAGAACTGAATAGGATGTTTTAGCATAATACATAGTATCATAATTGCGAGTTATTATATTATATTTTTATCATTTTCGAATCGTAGCTGAGCTATACTGTTAGGTCGTACTCAAATCTGATTTCACATTCCTAGAAAAATTGTTGGTATAACATTTGGATTACTTCGCACCAGTGTTGCTTCTAATACGACGAGGGTAGAACACCCAATTTTCCTCCATCCGTCACAATGACATTCCCAGATAACCACGCACCCGCCTTAGATGCAAGCCAGAGGACACAGCCAGCCATATCTTCGGTATTTCCCAGTCTTCCCAGCGGCGAAACGCGTACTGCGTACTCTTCTGACGTCAACTGTTCGGTGGACTTCACAATCTCGTCCGTCATCTCAGACGGATACACTGCTATGGAGTTAGCCTGAGATTGTGCAATTATGATACTGGCAACACCTACACCCGGGCGCAATAACATTGAACCGGATTTTATACCTTGTAAGCGCTGTTGAAAGTTGCTTCTGGTCAAATTGGAGAGTTAACATTATCCTAATCAAGAAGGTTTTAAGAGCTGCATTTTCTCTTTGAGGAGCGTGTGAAGTAAAATGGAGTGTATAAGACAAACTGAGGGCTTTTGGGGGGACACAAGAATGAATATCCATTGTTACTTACCGCCATATGTGTTACAGCAGCCTTACTTGCCGAATAAGCAAAGTGCGCCAAAGGAACGCGACCATACGCGCCAATCGAGCCCGTGATAATTACTTGACTACTCTGGGCTACATTTCCCTTCTCGTTCCCCGCGCTCAGCAGAGGCAAGAACGCTGCGACGCTGAAGTATACGGAGCCGACGTTATTGCTAAAGGTGTGATTGAACGCATCAGGATCGATGCTCCACAGATCTTTCTGCAAATCGGGGAGTAGCGTGGTAGGAGACATTTTGACAGGTGTGGGACCTGATGTGCCCGCGTTTGCGACGAGGAGATTAATGTAGCCAGTTTCTTTCGTGATAAATGCGACGATCCGCTCTAAGTCTGATTTAGAACTTGCGTCACCATGTATTGGAATAATGTTGCCATGTTTCTATCTTTCGTATTAGAAATCTTGGAGCTGTACTTCACTATATTCAGTCATACCGCTTGTTCTTTGGCCACCTTCTCCAGGACCTCTTTCCGACGCCCGACAATGAAGACTTTGGCGCCATTCTCCTCCAGGGCCTTAACTATCATAAGACCGATGCCTTTGTGAGTGAGTAAGCGTAGCCAGCTGTTAAGAGGTTGAAGTGGCATAGTGCTGAATTGTGAGGCTGAAGGGAGTTGAGAATATGATTGTCTTGAGTACTTTGATGACACTTTTGCGCAATGGAGAGAACAATATTGGGAGTCTGTTTGAGAACGTACCAGTTGCGCCGCCCGTAACTACAGCAACGAGGCTATTAACGGTAAAGAGGTCTGCCGCAGCGAGGGAAGGCGTAACAGAAGAGGCCATACTAATCTAAATCTGAAGGGATATCTCCAATAACGATCAGCTATCTATCCTAGTGCAGTTATCCAGCGTTACCACTCACTTACCCCAGATTTATACTCAGATACAATTTGTGAGACGAAAATTATTTTGACTTCTAAAATTCTACTGATCTACAAAGAGACGCGGCTTACTTTGCAAGTGACTAGTGCCATCCGCCCGGGGTTTTCAGCTTCTGGGAAGGTGCCACACCACCAATGGGTGGGGGCCTGATTGTGTAATCTTACATCGCATTCCCGAACGGGGATCGGTAACACTCCTTCCCCGATGCACAAGGTGATCCGGGCATGCTAATTCAATCTCTGCTTATGTATTTTGTGATATCGGAGAAGGCTTCAATATATCGGGGATCCTTGGTGAAGAACCTCGGCATCCAGACGCGTTGCAAATACGTTTTACGCGGTGGTTTTGCGCTACTTAACTCCGAAAACATTTTCTCGTGTATTTTTGAAGTATTGGGATTGGTCAACCGTAGGAACTCGGCAGAACTACACTTTACAGTGGCTGGCCATTCCATTAATTAAAATGCTAAAACGGAGGAGCAATTTTGAACGCTGGACATTATTTTCGACCCCCTGAATAAGGTCAATCGTCAGCCAAGAGCTAGAAAACACAATGGCAGAATCTGACGATCAGGAATTCTCAGGTCAAAGAACACCCTTCCTCCGTACCCCTAACCGCTTCATCACGGACTGCAATGCCAACGGACGCGCCATTTTCAATACTAGTATCCCTAGCGTCCTCCAAGCCGAAGTCATCGGCAACATGGCATTCCACCTTGGGTACGCTACAAATACTTTTCCTGCCGATTTGACCAAAAAATCTGACATCGCCACGTACTCGTCCTTTTTGGCTACCCCTCCAGGAATCTTCATTCCCGGCGGCACCGTCCTGCGAATTGTAGACATTGGGCCAGGTGCTGAGACTCCCATCCATCGGACTACGAGTCTTGACTATGGTGTTGTGCTGGAAGGGGAGATCGAGCTCGCCTTGGGTTCCGGTGATTGTAGGATTATGAAGAGGGGCGATATATCGGTCCAGAGGGCGACGGACCATAAATGGAGGAATATGAGCCAGACGGAGTGGGGACGTATGTTATTTGTTTCGCAAGAGGCAAAGTCGGATGAGGTCAGCAGCAAAGTACCAGAGAAGGACAATTGCAATTATGGAATGGAGAGGGAATCCAACTCGCAGGAGGAGATGTGATAAGTTATTAAGTGATATACCTGGCAAATTTACTTTATAAGCTCCGTTTTGCGAGATTTTTATAATTCGGAGTTGATGAGAAAAATTCGAGATCTTAATAATATAACCGTGAATTCAAGTACTTAAAGGTTTCTAGAAGGAGAAAAGAAACTGAAATATTCACGAAAGCTTTGGTGGTCCATTATAATTTTGAATCAAGGGGGAACGCATCGCAGTTTCTAGGATTTCAACTTCGTGGAACCTCACGCAAAACATAATAAGAAGATGAAAACCCACAGTAATTTTGATTGCAATAAGAATAAAATACAAGGCGGATTATACATCATGTGACACATAGGATAGAAGAGTGAAGGAAATAGTGATGACGAAAAGCAAACAGAGAAAAGCGTAGTGACACAGGAACACAAGTCAAAATCTCTATAATATAGTATGTCCGAATCTGAGATACAAATTCAGCACCAATAACCGTGTCTCGGTAGCCCTGTAAGCCTCCTTACGCAAAACCCTCCGATCCAGAGCTACGCCACCACCACCCCAATCCTTTTCCCCTTCACGCTCCTCCACTCGACGAAACCAACACTCAACGAACTCAAGCATACCGTAATCAGTGCTATTCGGAAAGTCCACAAGATGGCTGCATTGTACTCGAACTTGACCTCAGCAAGCAGCGAGCGGTCGTTGCCAAACAAGCTCACCAGCTCGGTAGCACCAGCATCAACCACATCCTGCGGTGTCATTCCGAGACCGCTGATGGTGGCAAGCCCTCGAAGAAGCTTGGAAGTAAACACATTCTGTGCCACACTAACGAACAGACTTCCACCAAACATCTGTCCAAACATTGGGAGTGATGTGCCAATCGCCGTATCCGCAAGCGGCAAAGATGCCTGCGCCGCCACCATACTTTGCTGCATCCCGAGGCCGATGCCAAGCCCAAATAATATTTGGTAGCCAATCCACCGGCCAGTCTGCACATCGACTGTCAACGTGGTCAACAACCCAGCACCGATCGAGGCGAGAAATGTGAGCGCGTACATCATAGGCGTGTAGTAGCCAGTAGCTGAAACGAAGACACCGCCAATAATATTACCAACCGTGGTGGAGATCATCATAGGCAAAGTGTCGATGCCTGATGAGGTGGCAGAGGCACCGTGGATGGCCTGGAACCAGATGGGCAGGTAGTAGACCATGGTGAAGAAGGACGCACCAACACATATAGAAAAGAGGGAAGCACTCCCAACGCTACGCTGCCTAGCAATACGAACAGGTACCGTGGCATCTTCACCCATCCAGAACTGCACCCCGACGAAAACAAATAGTAGTACGCCGAAAAGGACCAGCAGTGAGATGATACGGCCATCACTCCACGCGTACGTGCTGCCACCCCATTGCAGCGCAAGCAGCACGCATACGACGCACGGCAAGAAGATGATGGTGCCGATAGGATCAAAGTGCATTATCTTCTGAAATAGCGTCTCGTTGGCATCAGGGTGCCCCTGAGGCTGTAAATTGAGGAAGAAGACGAGTCCCACGGCTGTCACGCCGCCGAAGGGCAAGTTGATGTAGAAACACCAGCGCCAGGTGAGATGGTCCGTAAAGGCCCCACCTATCAGTGGGCCAATGACACTAGAGACCCCAAACGCAGCTGAGACGAGCGCAGTGTACATGGCCCGTTTCTCCAAGGGCGTTGAGAAGGCGATGATAATCAGCGCGCCCGTGAAGATTCCAGCAGCGCCAACGCCAGCGACAGCGCGGCCGACGATGAGAGCGGTTGAGTTCGGAGCAATGCCACAGACAAGAGAACCGATTTCGAAGATGAAAAGACAGAAGAGAAATACCCATTTGGCGCTGAAACGATAATATAAGCGACCGAAGAAGAGTTGAAAGGCGCAAAGAGTGAGTAGATATGCAGACCCATACCAGCCGACATCGTCCAGTGCGTGGAAATTGTCTGTGATTTTTGGAATAGCCGTGGCAATAATTGTGTTGTCGAGAGCGACGCAGAGTACTGCAAGCTCCAGAGCACAGACAATGATGGCAAGCTTGGCTCCGGTGGGATAACTCGGGTCTGCCTCGGTAGCGTGGCCCTGCTGAGCTGAGGCCGGCTCAACCGAAACGGCAGCATTATCGACAATAAGTTCATCGTAAGAAACATTCGCTTTGTTGTCAACCTGTGTCTCGTTATCAAGGCCAGTGCCTGTAGCGTGAGTTGACTCGGATTTCTTCTGATCGGCATGTTCGTTTTTCTCATCCATCGAGGATGGCGTAGTTGGGTTGGTGTCTGCACTACTTTCCATGACTCTTATTCTGAAGTGGGTGGGAATGTGGCAGATAATTTCCAGGGGAGACGCGCCCTTTTATCCAATAAGACAGCTGACAAACCCGTGAGATGGGGGTGAAAGCTCGCATGCAGTGGGATGCATGTAGCTAATTAGCGATCATCATCTTCATTTATGTTGTTCGATGCCGGGCGATCATATAATTGAGGTTGGCATTGGATGACATAAAGTTATCTGAAAAGCTCACGTTAAAAAGCGAACAAAGACTACATACAAGAAATAGAGTAAAGACTGTACTAGCTATGTAAAAAAGGGTTTGTGATTTCTCGATGTCGGTGATTCATCCCCCTTGCACACCGAACTCGGGAATGTGTCTGACTTACAGTTGCGACATATCTGGCATTTTTTTTAAAATGAGAGAACGAGTTAGTAATCATAGATGCAGGAAAATGCACGTTCTGAGTAGGCACAGATACGGTTATTATCATATGAAATCCAGGTGCATTCCTTCATACAATTGCTTCTACCCTCTCAAGACAAAAATTTTCATGTAACAACCCGTACTTGCATTGACTACGCACCGACTACTTAACTTTCTCCTCTCTTATTCTCAATAGCATGTTCTACATCGGAACGTGCCCGGAGTCAGTTTTCTGTCTCACACCAGAGACCAGGGTCGCGTTAAACTATTTTACGTGAGTGTTTGAACTTGAATTGCTTTTTCGAAGCTTTGAATCCAGAGTTCGAACTTGCAAAGACAGACTGGCATATTATCGATGCAAATAGACCCGTCAATATCGGTCCACTGCTGAATATCGGCCGTTGCTTGCTGGCCATCTTTCCTACTGCACTCACATCCCTGGCTCGGAAGCAACAATTTTGTCACGTTGAGACCCATTGCTAGCGCGTGCCTAGTGAGTGGGTTGATTGCTATGCCTGAGACTCTCATTGAATTGACCATTTTGAGCATCTGCAAACCGCAGATGAGAGCTTCCCTCGCATGTTTAGAGGTTCGCCAAGTCTGTGCATCGGTATCCCCAGTGTGCTTTGCTAGCCTAGCAAGTTCGGAAGCGTCAAGCCCAGTACAGTGGTATAGTTTCAAGTAGTAGTAGAGAATGATGCCATCTTGTGTGAGTGTAGTGATGCGTTCCAATGATGCTGCTACAGAATTGTCTTCTCCACGATAAGCCGCCAATAGATACCTTGCAGGGTTGCTAGAAATATTTCTCCTATCTGTCAACTTATTGATCTTATCTAGATCATATTTCCAGGCATCTAGTGTCTCGGTGAGTAATACTCGTTGGGTAGGGTCCCTAAGGTATCCCCTTTCTCTGGACGGTAAGGGTTGCATATGGACCCATATCACCTGCAGGACTCCGGATAAACCGAGTAGCAAGTCTTCCACAAGCAGTTGCGAGGCCTTAAATGAACTTGGACCGTTTGTCATTTCGGATATAGGGAACCCGGAGCGTCCTAGTGGCTCCTGGAGCTGTCGTTTGGCGAATATGTCAAGGCCATATGCATTCCACAGCGCAAAACTTGTTGGCAGATCTGCACCCACTTCCTGGCGGTGAAGCATAGGCGGCTTTCCATAGGAGAGAGCGAAATAAACGTCAAGTTGATAGGTCAAAGCAATGAGTCGCTTGAACTTCTCACGCATGCTTAGCGTGTACGGAGCATATGGACCGGTGAAGTAAATCTTTAAATGACTAGCCAGTAACTCAGTATTGAAAATCCCTATCTCCCGAAGACGGGTGATGAATACGCTTCGAAGGATCATGGCTTTAGAGAATCCACTCTTATCCATGCGGTAGAGCGAAAAAATTAGAGTTATGAGAACCGTCTGGAAAAGCTCGATTGGCCATGCCTGTCCAGCGGGCGCCAAGTCAGATTCGATCTGCGATGAATCAATACACTGCTTCTTGAGGGGTGTAAAGCACCTACTAGAATATTTAGTAAGCGATGTTGTAGCACCTCATGCACGCGTAGAGCCCAGAATCTTTCAGTCGATGCTGCGCTAACCTGCAACCATACTCCTATGACACATACTGATGCAGTCAGATGTAAGGGAGCAGTCATTAAGTCGAACGTTGGGGCGTTAAACAGAGGCCAGCGGACGTGAAATTTCTTGAGATATGCGTCAAGGCACTTGTTCAGCCACCCATGCCATTGGTCCGATTCTTGTATAGTCGCTTCTAAAGAAGTCTGTTCTGCACTGAGTAATTCGTGGATGGCGTCAATTCCAGGCGCCAGAGACGGCAATGCGTTGGTCGGGACGGGTCGGGAAGGGACAATTTTGAGATTTAAAAGCAATTCGGGATCTGGTAGGTGAGGCTCTCCCTCTTTCGTAGGCAATGAATTTTCCGCAAGTAAGTTCTCTGACGTCGAGTCAGGTAGTAAGAGTAACTCATTGAGATCATAATTGTAACTCTCGCCAGTGGGGTCATTCTCAGACGTAGGTACATCACTTGTGGGTATGTTGTTCGATCGTTGAGAGCCACTTCGGAAGCTACACTTAATGCCTCGTCGAGCACACAGTGAGCACTGAGTGCCTCCAGAACATTTGGTCTTGTTATTGCGGCACACGTCGCAGGAGACCAAGACGCGTGTGTGGTCTTTCTGATGTACAAGCGAGTGGCGGCGAAGTACGTCTCTTGGGCAAATATTAGCTGCGAATCTCCTGTACTAGGCCAGAATGCGCAGAAAGATATTACACTTACTTGCGACTGAACTGTCGCTGGCATACATCACAAGTGTAGGCCAGGTCACTATGGCTGGTTAGGTGTCTGGTTAGGTGTTCCTTGCGGGCGAAGCTTTTTCCGCAGTAGCACGTATGCCCAGCCCCTAGATGCCGCAAGCTGTCAGCCTCCCAGTGCACACATCATATTCGCATCGTGGAACTTCTTACTTAGTCCCTGGAGTGCTGACATGAGTACGGTCAGAGTCTGCCGGAAACGCAAGCTATGCGGCAGGAGTAGCAGATGGGGCCGCCGATGGGATGTTCTAAAACTTCAACGCGTCAAAGGAACCCAAAGCTACGAATTGCGCCAGAATATTTTGTGCGACTGTAAGCCAACAGTCGATCTTGCTGATCCTTGCTAGCGTCGGCATGTTGGTGGGATAGTGGGATGGTGGGATGGTGGAGAGATTATACAAGCATGGTTACACGAGCATCGCTCAGCCTTGTGATGACGCCGGCTCGGACCGATGGGATGCAGGCACCCAGAGATCCGCACGCCGCATCGGTGATGAAGCTTGGTAATGCCGCGCCCATCGGAGCTGTTTCTGACTCAACGTGATACAAGTTGTTACTTTTTTTAAGTCGCTCGAATGGCTCGAATGCACCATTCGACTGTGTTATCACAACTCTTCAAGTCCCAGATATTCATCGTTGATCACGGCCGATCATTACCTAGCAACACCTCACCTGCAGAATTATTGATTCATCCCCATGTCTTCTATCAAGAACGTCGCCCTTGTCGGTGCATCTGGCCGCTTGGGTACCTTCATTCTGGAGAAGGTCATCGCCTCAAATAACTTCAATGTTCAAGTCGTCAAACGCACAGGCTCCTCGTCCGCCTACGCTGCGGGCATCAAAGTAGTTGAAGCCGACTTCACCAATGTCGAATCTCTGAAAGCCGCATTCGAAGGTCGGGATGCAGTAGTATCAATTGTCGGCGATGCTGGTGTCCCCAGCCAGAGGGTCATGGTCGATGCCGCCATTGCTGCTGGAGTTAAACGCTTCCTTCCGTCTAATTTCGGCTCCAATATGGCCAATCCCAACTCTCGCAAGCTTCCAGTCTTTGCGCAGAAGGTCATGGTTGAGGACTACATTGTCGAAAAAGCCAAAACTTCAGAGCTGACATACTCGTTCATTTATGTGGGGGGATTTACGGACTTTGCCCTCCAGAAGAAGGTCATCATGGACTTTTCCAAGTACACACCCACAATATTCAACGGCGGGAACACCCAGTTTAGCACCACCAGTATGCCAACCGTTGGAGATGCCGTCGTCGGTGTCTTGACCCATCCAGCAGAGACTCGCAACCGATCAGTCTATGTCTCTGAGATGGTCCTCTCGCAGAACCAGCTCCTCTCTGTGGCTAAACAGATAGCCCCAAGCAAACCGTGGTCTCCTGTGAATGTCGACTTGGACGTAGTGGTAGCAGGCGCGAAAGAGCGTCTTGCTCAGGGACAACATGACTTGGCAACGATTATTCCGATCTTGCTCAAGTCTATCGTGGACCCCGAGTATGGAGTCAACTTTACCAAGAACGATAATGAGCTGTTGGGCATCAAGCCTAAGGGCGAGGAGTATTTGGTGGAACTCATGACACCACTGATCAATTAGAGGATAGTCTTAGTTACGAACCTGTCATGAAAGATAAAAGATGCAGCAATATCGCTCATCGCTCTAGTCGCCAGCGAGTTTTGTGAGCCCGTGTGAGAACAATAATTCGAGAGGAGATCAACACCTCCCTAGGTATCTAGTATGTGTGACACTTCAAAAATCTTCAATTTCCAGGACATTCTAAATAGATTAAAATGATGGAGCTCAGCCCGATGAAGCACGTGAATTGAAGTGCGTCCATTGCGAAATTGACGCAAAATTCTTGGGATCCTAGTCAAACGCGCTCGGCGTGATTATCTCACATAATCCTGATATTTCTTGCACGAAAAGAAGTGACGTACCTCTGCGACGAGTAGAGACGGTCTAATCAGAACGCGTTATTCTGCCGAGATACGAGAAGAGGCTGCGATAAGACGACTCGCAATTTCTCTGTTCAACCCGAGTTCGAGAGACTGCAGCTTGGCATAAATTGGCAAACGCGTCCGTGAAACCTTCCGAAACAACCGCATCTGCGGAAAGTCGGTCAAGCTTAGAATCTGCGGCTACCCTGCGCGGATTGACATCGTATGCGATTCAACTATCCCGCTCCTATCGGGGGTAGTCCCTCGCAACTCCTCCCTAATCACATATATGGCGAGACTGAAATCGGAGTAATAAATCTAGAACGCTTACTCTTCCCCACAACAGGAGTAAGCTCACTTGAAAGTAGCAGATATCCCAGGTTTAGAATACTTGTGTTACGGACTTGTCAGCTCTTGCAGTCCCGAATGGCCACGCGCTTTTTTTCACATGTTCATCGGAAGCTGAAGTAATTCCACATAAGGCAAAAGCGTCCGGACCTCAATTCCGAGTGCGTTAGGTGCGAATCGACCAAACTAAACTGCGACGACGTATGAGGCTCGTATCTAGCATACCGTGGAACTATATTAGTATCGTCGGGACCACATAGTCTCATGAACTATTGTTACGAGCGTACGGAGAATTGTCTGGCACGGCATCAGTACCGAGCATTTTAAATAAGAATGAACGGAAAGACTACTCGCCTACGGGCATCTTGTAACGCCTGCAGTGAGGCAAAAGTACGGTGCAGCCAACACAAGCCAATGTGCCTGCGGTGTGAGCGTAACGGAGCTAAGTGTATCTATGGCCTGTCACGACGCACGCATAAGGATGCACCGTCCATCTCGACGTCGCCATCACAGAAGTCACAGAGGCCTTCGACTTCCTCAGCCAACGGTGAACGCAGTGGCAACTCCAGTACGATGTCGCTGGACCAAGAAAGTGATACAGCAGCAGGATCATCGCAGGGACACAGTTACATACCCGAAACCCTGAGTGGGGTTGACCCGAAAGATCAGTTGTTCGACTTCAGTAACTTTATGACAGCGAACAGCAGTCCGCTTACAAGCTCTCTTGGTACAACGATGACATACTTTTCAACTCCCAGCAGTGAACAAGTGGTGGCTCCTCTAGATCTATGCGGCGTCGTTAACAGTGATGGCGGTACCATCGCTGATATGGACTCAGTCTGGGCGCGGCAGATAGAGGCAGGAGGCTTGAATACACTTCCCTCGCCACCGCGCGACGAATGCACATGTCATGAAGGTGTCACCGAACTACTGGTTTCCATACGCCAAAGTAGTGAAGACCAGAAGCTCTCCCTCGATGCGCAACTCGCGAAGCTGAAGCGATGCATGTTGTCGTCTGAGACATCGATGGGGTGCCCACATGGCAAGAAGGATTCCGAGCCTATCCATATCATGGTCGTGATTACGCTCATCGGCTACGTCGTTGATCAATTCGAGAGGCTCGCTAGTGAGGCCAAATCTCCTATACGTCGAATATCCGCGAGAGCGCCGGGTGAGACGGATGCGATAGGAAACACTGCCACTGGGAAAAGCTCCATGTCTACCATGATTGCTATTGACGCCGATATGTCTGCTCCAGATGTGCTGGAGCCCCGGTTGTCGTGGGGCGTGCTCGAGCTTGAGGATGATGACGAGAGGGATCTCCGGCAGAGGTTGTACTTCTTGTCATTTCGCAAACTAGAGAGGCTGCTGTCACAGATGACGCTCTATCTGCGGAATCTTCATGACGCTAGAGCTAGCGTCCGAAATTCTTCGCGGCATATGGCTTTTGTGGTTGCGTGTGATTACATGCGCTTGTGGCTAGAGAAGAAAGCTGGGGACGTTAAGAGGCTATTTTCGGTTGCTGCAAGAGACGGCAATTCCGATGCTTACACACAGCTCGTTGGGCTTTGACGGGAAATTTGAAAGAATCAAGGATTATACAGTGTCTTGTGTACCACGGCGTACACTATAGTTATTTCAGTACCAGAAAGCTCAGACAGCGCTGTTTCATTGTAAGCAGGCTGTTGTAAGCAGGCTATTAACTAGAAACCGGCGCTACAGGAGAATATAAGAATACTGGTGTTATTTAGATCTCTGGGGGCTTCTTGGATAAAATAGCTGGAACCTTTTTTCTTAACAGAAGCCTGGCGGCGTGATTCTGATTGCTATTAGGTGATCGCGAAATTCACGTGGGGTATGACCTTTGTAATTGCTGTGTCAAGAATTCCAGCTCTTTTCTCTTTTCTTGTTTAGAATGCGGGCAATTTGTGACATTTGTCAACTTTAGTTGGTTACATTTCATTGTTTTCAGTAAAAGGGGGACTTCGCTTAACTTCAGCGGCAAAGGTTCGAAAACAAATTTGTCTAACCACAAGTCCAACACTTCTACCTCCAGTTTTACGAGTATGGCATATCAATAATTTACAAAATGTTGGGACAGCCAGTCCATCATTCGTGTCCGCAGATCCAGGAACTGTGCACTTGACGCAAAGAATAATATCGGTACAGTGTAGAGTCAAACAAGCTTCCGCCCGAGGGTGGGCAACCAGCAACTCGACTACTTCGCACATATATTCTTTTCGCGCTGCTGGGATGTCAGCTCGTCCTCTTTCAATCCCAGATTAATCATAGCACCAGAAGCGGAAGAATGTATAGACTGCGCAATAGGGCCCCATGGGAAGAAAATGAGGCCTCTCCACCCCGCCTTGGGGATAGGAGTAGAACAAAAAATAATATAATAAAATATTCCAATACAGGACCCCAATTATAGGAGTTTATGGAAAATCTACGTAATTAAACTAATATAAATAATATTTTTTTTATATACAGTGCGTGGCTATATGTCTACGCGATTCGCTTAAAAAACCAATAAAACACGCTAAATTTATATGTTTCTTACCAATTTTCTATATAATTAAATATTTAAAATTATCGGCATCTCTTGTCTTCTTTTAGAAAAAATATTTTTTAATTAACAGTTATATATAATAGAATTTAAGGATTATAGTATTAAATTTGCAATTATTGTATATTTAAAAAATCTCCGATTCGATTTATTATATTGTAGTGGGTGATCTGGTGATGGGCTTGATCATACGATTTAACTAGTTTCCTGAGATCTTGTATATAAATGCAAGATCTTTTTTTCTATAGAAAAAATAATTAATATAAGATTTTTTTTCCTTATTATTGAGTTCAAACTATTATTAGAAAAGATATGGTATACTCTTCTTATTATTTGACCTTTTCAATAATATATAAAAAACGAATATTTGGTAAAGAAAAACGAATATAATAATAGAAAAAGGGTATATCATATAATTCATAGATATATATTATCTAGTATATAAAATGTTTCTTGTAGTTAGGCACTTGCCTCTTTAATTAATTCTACGACCGATTGAATTCCCTCTATATTTATGGTTGTATCTATGTCTTTATAATACATCGAAAAAATATTCTTTTGTTCTTATTAAAAAAGCCAAATAATAAAAAAAATATACCATATCCTTTCTAATAATAATTTGAATTTAATAATAAGGAAAAAGAATCCTGTATTGATTATTTTTTTTTTACAAAAAAAAAGATTTTATATTTATATACAAGATCTCAGGAAACTAGCTAAATCACATGATCAAGCCCATCACCTGATCGCCCACTACATTATTAATATTATTGAAATTGATAATGTCGATTTATAAATAATTATATATATTAATTATTGTTGCATGTATTGCACTACGTGCTGGCTGCCTTGGTGCCTGAGGCACCACTTATGTAAATAACCTCACTTCCTGCCCCTACAGGATCATCATCTCTTAATATACACACACACAGTATTTACTGCATCAATTATATTCAGTAAAAAGATTTTGGTTCCTGAAAAAAGAGTCGATGGAGGAAGAATTGTTTTCAAAAAGATCTAGGTTAAAGAGAATAAATATAGGCGGGATTATTATAATAAAACTCATAATTTTTTAAAATATTATATTTATATAATTGAAAAAAATTTAACTATTTGATTTTGCCCAAGCGATATTATAAAATTTGATACAAAAAATAATAATATTGCAGAGAATCGAATTAGAAGGTAGATTATTATCGTTGATTATATAGTGGCATCCGTTCTTTACGGACTATTTGTTCTTCGATGTACACTGGAAGCCTAATTGAAAAGAAATGCTTCCACCCGCCTGGAGATTTTCTACTTTGTTTGCGGCTGGTTCTCGACACAGGTTTTGTCCAGAACAAACAGCACCAGGAGATTTTCTTATGTCGACGAATTAATAACCCTTTGAATCCTTTTAATATATTCTTACATTGAAACGATTTAAACAAATCTTGATATACAATTTCAGTTATCCCCAGAAAATATTTAAGTGACCAAACCATAATATATTTCTAAATATACTGCGCGATTTTTCACAAATTAGCCCTCCTTATGCTATGAATATACTACTCGTTACGTCCCGACGTTTGTTAGCTCCCGTGGCTTTGGTCGTCGTTGATGAGCCAGTTGCCGTGAGTGTTGGAGCTGAAGTTTTTGATGATACGTTGCTGCAAACAGGCGACGAGATGGGCGAGACTTCTGGGTTCGACGACATAGTTGCCGAGAAGCTCGCCGAGGCATCGAAATAGGCCGTGATCTTGGCAGGTTCGTCGACGCATTTCTAGGACAAATTGTAAGTAACATGTATTGTCCTAAAAGTCATTTCCCACAACTTACCCAGTGCTCTTTGCACACCGTGTCCGACACCTTGACCTTCTCGCATGTGTACGGGCCTGGAGCTGCTCCGGCTGGCTCCCTATCAAGCGTCGACATGTCTCCGTTAAAGTTGGTGGTGTATCCCCGCGCTTTCCACTCAGCGAGTACCATGTCGCCTTCGATCTTATCAAAGTCCACGTTTTCACCGTCGGGAGCACATTTTGTGTCGCTCATGTGAAGAATCTTAGGCTTACCGCCGGGGGTGAAGTCTGCAATTTGAGTTAGACGGGAATTGCTACTTTTTCTTCAGGATCTTTTGAGAGTTGCTTGCCTGGAACCTTGACCTCGGAATGGCTTCCCTTGCACTTCAGCACTGTGTTGTCACAGCCGTTCCCGAACATTGTGACGTCTTTGCTGAAATCTGCGAAGGCGTTATACGGTTCATGTTTGACGGCCCAATTTTTTTCGGCTTGTGTCGTCTCGTCCTTATTCCAACCGCAGCCTTTACCGTATCCAATTAAGTTGTAGCAAGAAGTCCGAAGAGTGACGTCCGGCCGATCCGATTTGTCGACTATAAGGATTAATCAATACTGGGTCTTGGTGCTTTCATAGACCTGATTCTACTCACGAGGCTGGATGTAGATGTCGTGGGAGACTGATCCGAGGAAACTCGAGCCGTCTTGCATAGACATACGCGTGAAGGATACCTTGCAATCATCCTGGACTGGCTTGCCCTGTGCTTGTTGGTTAGACCAGTTACGAAAGATCAAATCGTCAAACCTACACGACACTTAAAAGATCCAATCTTTTTGGGGGGCAAAAAGCTCGCGTCGAGACATTTATCTCCAACATTGACGACGTCTTGCTTGCAATTCTCGTCCGAGTAGAATGAACAGGATCCCCCATCGTCCCCAGACTTTGCGTAGAGCGATTGCGGCTTGAGGGAATCGCTGGTACAACTAGTGGGTCGATCCTTGCCACCATTTGTATACTGCGCGCATTCAGTCCCAGGCATGGGTTTGTCGAAAGTATAGCACTGTGATTCCCCGTAGGGCTGACCGGCGCCTATAATTCGATATGCGGTGTCATCTTTTGCCTCACACCCGTCGACGTTATTGTATATAGTAACTTGGAGATAACGTTAGCACACTGGTATTTGCTATGATATTGGGTGAAAATGCGCGTACCTTGCCACGCGGCACTCGCGCTAACGAGCGCAAGAAAACTGAGGCTTGAATATTGCATATTGGTTCTGAGAACGAGAGGAAGCAATAAACAAAAGAGATGACCGAGTTGGATTATTGACTCAAGTGCAGATGATATTATATTCCTCGTGAGATGCACATTTATATATACTTGATGGAGCAATCGAGAAATTATGGAGATCTTGAATATTCTTTTTCAATGATCCTACTTCGTTCCATCCTTCCAAAGTGAACTTTAGTAGAGGCTGTGTCGAACGAATGATAGGATTACCAAAGAAGTCTCCGATTCGATGATCTGAGCCCCAGGCACCGCCTCGGATTCTAGCCCACGCTTGGTTGGACTAGATAGTGGAAGAGAACCCTAATGACTTCATCTGTGCCTAAATCTGTTTTTTATGCATGAATTCTCCTAATCCTGCTTGCTTTAGCGCTGATTACCTTCTATGGTTTCGCCAAGGGAGGCATTGCTCGCCAAGCCATCCTTCTGCCTTTCAGCTGACTACCAAGCTTTTGATGACATGAGTATTACGTAAATCTAGCTGAGTAAGAGGATGGGTACGGCGCGCGCCCTAGTAGAACGATTTTGGGCGTTTTTTTCACGAGTTTTGATGTGTAATTTCGCTTACCCAAAATCGTCGAAGGAAAATAGGTTTTGCTATATTCTCCTGGGAGCGGGTAGAAAGCTAGCAAAGACTTGTGTTGGGTTAGGGTTAGGGTTGCTTCTGTGCCTGCTGCCACAGTAGAGTCTCTCACGGCTGCCGTCACACCGGCCGAAACCCCTACATCGCTGTCTCCCGCTCTTGCCCCGCCCGTAGACGACTACGTATTTCTTATGAACTTTACGACGTTTGCCGAATGGAATAAGGTGGTGGATTTGGTGTTTTCTTGTTGCCCAGATATATGACTGCTTGAGGCTACCAGGCTGCGAGCTCTTAAGAGCCGCAACCATGTCAAATGGCCTGACTAAATGGCATTTGAATTGACGTCCTGGAGCGTGGTTTTTTATATGTTTCAGGACTATATTTAGTGACGTACGAGGACGTGCTCACTTCTTTCTTTTGCGGTGGTATTGTTGCATGTACCGCACGCAGTGCAGGTTGCTACCTTGGTGCTTCAAGTACCTACATGTAAATGACCTCACCTCCTGCCCCTACGGCACCTACATCTTATTATTATTTACCCACACAGCCTACGGCTCTTGCATTTCATGCAACATAATTATTAAATATTAATTTATACATAAACAAGAAGGTTTCACTTAAGGGGGCGTTAAAGTGGGTATTTAATTATTGCTAGGGGGTAATAGATTTTATAGAATTTCTTAAATAATTTTTATAAAATTTCTTATACTATTAACCTTGACCCAAAGTTTACCCCATGGCTTTCTCTATAGAATTTTTAGTTATAAAAATGTAATTGAAGATTTGCGTCAAAAATTACACGGCACGAAGCTCTCGAAGGGGAAAGAAGTATTCTCGGAATCCGATAAATCTTTTCTGAGAGAACGATTAGAGTATTCCATTTCGTAGCCTTAACCCTAACGACAATTAAACCTTAAAAACTAAAGTCCGTTACCGAAGATGAGCTTTTGTCCCGGGTTTGTTCCATACAATGTGATGCTTCTGCATGCTTGCAACTCCTGCTCTCTCGTAAACGTTCACCTCTCCTTGGCTTAGAGGAGTCACAATCAACGTATAGTAAACTTGGCCCCTGCCTTGACTCGAGTTGTTGCTCGAACCAATAATAACACACTTGAACGAGCGGTCATCCTTTAGCCTTGGCTCGTCTAGGTACACCTGCCGACCGTGAGGGGTAGCTGTGAGGTCCCGCACAACAACTTCTAGCTCGAGTGGGGTTTTGCCGTCTTCCTTGCTCAGTTTCCAAAGGGAGACGATTTCCGTGTCCCACAAGTCCCATTCCACTCCTCCGAGCGGTGCACCCGTATATCGAATCTCCCCGTTGTAAGCCATCCAAGACCAAGATGGAACTACTTCCTGCTCCTCCTTACTGGAAAAGTCGATGCGCTTGAGGCTTGGTTGGACTCGTTCCCATAACAAGCTTCGACGTAAGTAGAGTTCTAAGATGCCGAACTTGCCGTTGGTTTTCAGAACTCTCATCAACCGCTTTTCTAGGCCCCTAATGGCGACAGGTCGGTCCGTGTCCACAGTGAGTGCAAGATTGGAATAACGCGCGAAGAGTTCCTGGAAGAGCAAGATCTGCTCGCCTTTGACGTAGTTCGGCATGGAATAGGGGAAGTTGGCGTCACCAAGAAAGGAAGCCCTGGAGCTGAAAAAGAAACCTAGTTAGAAAGTCTGTTGGGAATATCAGAGCTCTTCGTTTCTTTAAGATCACGTACTCGCTCGATTTCGTTAAAGTCTCACACCGGATACCTTTGCCACATTCCCAATAAGTCTGCCTCCCGGCGAAGTAGATTGTTCGACGTGACAGAGCGCGCTCTTGAAACACCCATCCTCTCTTATTCAACTCGCTCTGCTCCACATCCCCGTGGAAGTCGTCGATAGCATCACAGAGGTAGTAAAACGACCCATTCGCTTTCATTGTCACGCATTGCCTCTCAGGACGCATCTTGAGAAAGCGTTCTGTGGGCGAGCTGGCGCAAGTGGCAGCCAGTGTGATATACGCGGAGCGAAAAACTTGTTCCATCAGCTCAGATTCTTTTTTCCAATCTTCCTCGTCTTTTTGGATGATACAGAGCGAGTCAATCCAAAGGTATTCCACCTGCAGTTTGCGAGCGATAAGAATAGCATCCAGGAACATTGGCGGGAGCTCAGAATCATCAAAGCCATGGCCTAGCCTGTCAACGTTGTTCTTCTCTGTGCAGACAATCTTGCCCCCAAGCGAATTCGGACCTGAGCTCCATCGATGAGATAAGGCTAAGTATTTCGTTTCTCTTGCCAGATTCTCGGTTTCGTAGATTAGTCGGGCTCGTACTGAGACATTACTACCAACATGAATAAGCCTAGTGGGTAGGAAGGGTGTGTCCTCAGAGTGGAGACATTGATGATTCTGGTTGCAGTCTTGGATCCATTGGCTAATAACATCAATGTGTATCGGGCTACCAGGGTCAAAGAGCTGTGGGATTCCGAGCTGAATGTTTGATTTGAGAATCTCGGAGGCTTCTGTAAGCACTGTCAGATCCGAATTTTTGGCATTCTACTCAAAGAAATACTTACCAGGGAGGGTGTAGAGAGGGACAATGGGTGGCAGATGTTTATAGTTGAACTTCAAGTATGATCCATCTCTGAGGAAGTGCAACTTATCATCAGGCAGAGTATTCTTTTTCTCAAGGGATCGATATAGGAGCCGACACAGCGCACATTTCGCTAAACGTTGGGCCAGCTTGTTCGGTGTATCATAAAATCTGCAGTCTTGAGACCAGAGCGGTAAACTACAGCACCGATCACACAACTCTGACAGTGCATGCTGTTCAGGTAACTGGCTGAGAGTTGCTTCGAGCTTTTGTGCTGCATCATGGTCGGGAACATACTCCCATTTTTCATCGCGCTGAGGCCCACGAATTAGAACTAGATAACTAACCACTGGAAGATGTTACGGAAAGCAATGCATACTTTCTATACCAAGAAAGCACATCACAGCCCTGTCAGCCATGATTCCCAATGGAGGCAAGTGAATTTTATCTTAACATACGGGCTGCAGGCTCCGCGTTAGTCGAGAGGTGTGTGTTAAGTTGTCAGTGCTGGGAACTCACGAACTATCATAAATAATCAGCGAATGGTAAAACGAATTAGCTGACCTAGCTTGAATGGGGATGGTCTCATCTTGCCTCCTGTGAAGAGGTGAAGAGATGTATGTCAGCTACAATACTAGACTCTTGTTCTGTTGTCATTAATCAACTTACGTACTATCACAAGCGGTTAGAAACATTGCGCCTAAAGCGGATGTGTATCATACTCACGTCTAGATTCTTGCTCACGGAGCCTGTGCGAGGACACACAGTCGGGTATGTTCCCGTCTCGGGTCCCTTGTATTCATTCTCCAGTCCGTCTTGGTGGTTGAGCCATTGAATAGTACCTTTCCTCACGTCCCAAACTATCTTGTTGAGCTTGTTAAATACTTCTATAGCATCTGCCCGCTCACTATCCCCAGTATCGGTAGATTGTTTAGGTTGAGAAGTTTTACTTAAGTCCGTTGCGGTCGCTCGCACCACCATGAGTTTGGGAGTGGCATCCCTATGCTCCATAGAAGTAGCCGTTGCTTGATTGCTAACTGCAGTTTTGTTGGAAGGAGATGTTGAAGTTTTGTAGTCGGGATTCGCGATGACTATAAGTAACCGCTTCTCAATTAGGGAAATCAAGCGGCCAATGGCGGTCTCCCCCAAGTCTGTTGCTACACACCGGGGGTCCTGCTTGATGTGCTCGACCCACTTCGTGACCGCAGGATTGATCACGGCACTGTTTCTCTGATCAGGCGTGAGAGTCTCGGGGCTAGTGATAATGTAGAATCTTGCACCAATCATTTCCCCATGGCAATCTCGGTCCTCGCCAAAGCGCTCCAGCTCTTCCACGCCGTACAGCAACCAAATGATGAACTCCAGATATAGGCAGCCGAGAGACCATATATCGTATCGGCGTCCAGTAGCCTGTTTCGGAAAGAGCTCCACCTCTGGTGCGGCGTAGGTCACAGTGTGTCCGGCCGCCAATCTAGTTTGAGAACGAAATTGAGTCGACTTGTCGTGGATACGTGACAGGCCTACGTCAGTAATGACAAGAACACAAGAAGTCAAGTCCTCCACCGCTGTTGAATTGGATGCTTTGAAGCAGAGGATGTTCTCTGGTTTCAAGTCGCCGTGGCGACATGCTTGATCCTTCCTTTCGTGATGCAAAGTCTTGATAGCATCAGCCAAACCGCGAAGCTGTTCGAAAACCCACGTCATATGGCTATTTTCATGGATTGACGGCTTCGTCTGCTTCCAGAACTTTCGAAGATTGCCCTGCTGGGCAAATGGAAAGACAAAAAAGAGGCCCTCTACATTTCCAGTTATCGTCTTGTAGAATGCAATGGCCTTGATCAAGTGTTGAGTTTCAAAGTCTCGGAGAACTTCTAGCGACTGGTACTCAGCTTGGACGAAAGATTCAAAATCTTCCTTCGTCAGCGCCGTGTGTAGCAGAAGCTTGACAGCCACACATGGATGTTTTTTCCCATTGATTGATTTGGTAGCAATTTCCTTGCAATCATCATTAGCTCGTAGTAGATTAGACACTTTGAAAGCTCGAACTAAACTCTGTTGCGAAAAGTAAGGTTGCTGGCTTAGGTACTTACAAGGCCGTTTGACTCAACGGAAATATATTCGCACTGAGCTACAGCTTCATAAACGATGCTGAACTGGCTGCGAGTGATCTCGGCGGGTGGTTCAAGGAACGGTAGCTGGCACCCGGGATCGAAGGCGGGACATTGAAAAGGTCTCCAGCGCAACTCAGGAACAAAAAACTGCCATTGCCAGGTGGCGAGATCTTTCGCGTCTTTAAACCTCAGTTGGGAGTCGAATTCGAGCTTTACAGGTGAATCCCCTTTGGTGGACTCGATAGACCTACCGCCCTCCAATAGCCTGACAGGGAACATCACATCGCCCATGCCTTTCTCACAAAATCGATCAATCAATTTTATTTTTTCCAGGTAGACGAGCATTGCAAACAGCTGTGATGCATGATCACGAACGAAGGCAGTCAAGCATGGAGTGCTGTTCTTCCACCCTGGGTTGTCCTTTCTGGCATCTTCAATGGCTTCCTTAACGTTCTGAATTTTCAGCAGTTCCTTGACGTATGTGCACCAAACCCATGGGGGATCACTAATCTGCAAATGTTTTTCGATACAATCACAGATCATATCGGACAAGTTATCCATTTTTTTCCTAGTCAATGAGCGTTTAGGACCAGCTCGCACTTCGCTTGCACTAGCTGTTTTCACCCAGGACGACAACTCAAAGTTGATTGGCAATGAACTACTCCTCTTTGGCTTCTGAATGATATCTGCTCTAGGTCTGCCAAAGTTGGAAGGAAACGATTTCACAGGATACAAGCGAGGCACCGGGGATCTGTCCGCCGAGGTACTTGAGTCCACCTGGGGGACAGTTTTCAATTGGGAGGCGGCAAGCGATACCTGTGATGTATTATGAGATTCGCAAGATAGGAAGGACAGAAGCCACATGGCAACGCGAACAGTTGCAGGGTCTTCAGGCTTCGTTGTGTAGGAACTAGGACTTTGTCACGCTCGAGAGTACGGTATGTGCAAACATCGGGCGCTCAGGAATTACTTATCCGACTGTCCGACAGAAAATGGAAATGCGCAATATTTCGATGTCGTTTGATTCGCTTGAACCGCAGGCAATCCCTCTCTGAGCGCTCGACACTGGTTGGCCGGAGCATCAACCGGCCGGAGACTCGTGGTATCGTATTTGTTGACCGAGTAGCTAGTGCATGCGGGATAGACAGAATATGCAGCCACCATTCGATGCGGCAAGAGCGTGACGTGGCCATAGCTTGCAGGCTCTATTCCGCTTTCGGCTTGAACATCACGCTGAGACTCTCCTGCTTATCTCAATCAGCAATTCCACGCGAACCAAGCCTCCTTTTGTGGAGTGACCCTCCGCTCCTGTAGACGGCGCGAACTTTCATCGCAAAGATCATCGGCCTGATCTTTCTTATATTAAAGAGGGGTTTCTCGATTAATAGCGGGCACCGGAACTCAAGCGACATCGGACCGTCTTTAAACACAAGTAGCCTAATCTCTGAAGGCCTTCAAAGATTACTTCCCTCATTACCTTCAGCTGCTCTGGAAATTAGTTTTAGCGGTGAATCGATCGTTTTCCTTAAATAACTATATATCCTACGAATGTCTAAAACCATTATTTCGGGTAAAAATCACGATGGCAGCGTGAGAACATCATATGTGCGACCTATCCTCATCCCTCTTCACTATGTTTACGATTTCTGCTGTGCTAAGGTTACAAGTTTTTGTGTCGCTCCAGAGTTTTCCCTATTACATCTCCATATAGTTAACTGCGTTCGATACAATTGGGGTCTAAGGGAAACAACCCCAATGAAAGAAGTTTCTCTCGAGAGCGCAACTTTCTGGGAATGTGTTCTCATGGAAAATGCAAACTTGCCTTACAACTCGAGGTGATGAGAATATCTCCAAAATACGCCTCAGCACTGCGTAATTGCGTACTTTGGTCACCACAGTATCTGCACTGGGAAATAATACACCTTGAAAAGGTGGTGTCGTGCTCTACTTCATGGTTGGCTAGTGAGCAGCCGGCTGCCCCTGCAGCCACCAAAGGGAGCCCGTGGTTTTTACAAAGCTGGAGTGGGACACCGAATGTGACCTATAAGCAGGGTTATCTACAGGTGCGGCTCCCCCATCGACCCTGGTCCGTGTCAGCTTTTTTAACACCCATATCCGCATTGTTCCGGCAAGGTTGGCGCAGCGCTCCTGGGCTGAGTTTGGAGCATGCTTTTGAGCTTATTCGCAAGATTCTAAAAGTCATGACAATGCAATTCGTCTCACTCGCCCTCGCGCTACCACGATATTTTCTGGATTTAATATCGCAAATGGTAGAAATGGCCATGCGATCGCTTGACGAACAGCCGGAGGAGGATGGGATTCGCGAGTCTAGCATAGACAACTGCGAGTTTGTACCACTCGACTATTTGGAGAGAATCATCAACAATGAAAACATCAAAATTGAGCTGGGAATTAAAAACGGAGCTTGTACCGATGCTAGAAAGCCGTCCAATCTACCAGACAGGATAACAAAGCAAGCCAAGAAGATTTTTGGTGCACTCGTTCTCATGGGCAAGGCTGACAAAATCGAAGGCCTGCTTGACGAGGGCCTCACGGATGATCATCTCCCACTTTCTCGTGACCCAAAGTATGATGCTGTCCTGTCACGCGATGGAGCAACCTCATTTCAGTTTGGTTGCCTCGGCCGCCAAACAATCACAGAATTCATTAAACGTAAACAGTGGTTATTCTTGGCGCCAATTCTCGATACTAATGGCGAACTTATCGAAGTCAACTACGAGAGCGCTTTGCCATTCACAGACTCGGAAGTGGAAGGACACGGGGCAGCTGGAATTGTCCATAGGGCAAAAATATATGAAGGGCATCAGCGAGGATTTGAAGTAAGTGCGCTGAGCTACGAACCCAATTTACAGAACACTAAAGTCTTCAGACGGAGACAGTCGATTATCAGGTTGCTATAAAGGAATTCCATCACAAGAGCGAGTTCATCAAGGAGAATGAGATCCTGCAGAAAATCAAAGGTCTCCAGCATCGCCATATCATTCGGCATCTAACTAGCATTGACAAGGGCAAGAAAGGGTGGTACATACTCTTTCCATGGGCAGCTGGCGGAAACCTTCAGGATTACTGGGGGGCCTCGGAACAAGAGCCTTCTCAGGAGCTTGTTTTGTGGTCTTTGAAACAGATGTCGGGCCTTACTCAAGCTCTTTACAAACTTCACGAGGAATTCCAATGTCGCCACGGCGACCTCAAGCCTGGCAATATTTCTTTGCGTCCATGAAAAGGAAGAAACCGTCCTGAAAATTGCCGATTTCGGGATATCGAAAATTCATCACGCGCAAACCGCTTACAGAAAAACGGCGACAGCCACTGTCTTCCTCACACCTTCGTACCAAGGCCCAGAGGTAGAATTTGAGAAGATCGATAAGACGGATCAGCGTCCGAGGTCCCGCAAGTACGATATCTGGTCAATGGGTTGCGTCTTCCTGGAATTTGCAATATGGCTCTTGCACGGTCCCGAGGCCATTGAGGGATTTGCTAACGCGAAAGGAGCCGGCAAGTTGTCGACCAACCCCTCTACACCACTGTACGAGGTCACCAACAAAGCTGCTAAGACTGCTAGAGTTCACCAGCTTGTATCTTGGACAATTGAAGGACTTCGAACTAATCCGCAGTGCCAGAGAGGGACTGCACTGGCGGCCCTTCTTGATCTCATCAAGAATCAAATGCTGCAACCCGAAGTGGACAAACGCCCAGCTGCTGGGATCGTTTGCTCGGAACTTGAGGCCATAATCCAGGAAGCACAGAAAGACCCATCGTATCTCCTCCCATCCTGCGATGCAAATGACAGACCGTCGCTTGATTTCGACAGCTTCTATTCCGGCCCATATCAGGACAACAGAACTTCAAACCTTCCTTCAACCTCAGTAACGGTGAGACAACAGTAATAGCCCTGTGCAGTGGCGCATTTTACCTGTCATACTTTAGCTCGTTACCTTTATTCAATGTGCTACTTTCAGTGTCTGTATTTTATTCCTGCTTTCCACCATTTCAGTGAGCCTAGTATTAAAAAGGGCTGGTGTTTTGAATTATTGTATGAGGTGGACTACTGTCTATCTGTTTTAGCTTTCAGCGCGGGCCCCCTGGCCAGGACTAAAACACTTCATAATATCTCTCGTCATATAACATTTGTAATCATAGAACTCTGATTTTAGCTGGATTGGGATGATTATATACTTCTCACACCCAGTTTCTTGAGAATTAATCAATAGTGTTCTTAATTAATAGTGTTGGTGATAATGATACTAAAGATGGTGGCATGGTGCTGATAGTAGATGGAGATGGCCCTGACGTGGGCCGACAATAGTAAAATCTCATAAGACCTCTATAACAAAATCTTAAAATTATTTATCTATTTCTTTGCTTTGTTCATAGTGAATGTGGAGGCCGTTAATACCCTAATAACTTGCTCGAACAAAATTGTCAAGCTGCCCTCCCGCCGAAACTTGTATTACGTCAGTTGTCGAAATCTTCCGTTGGATGAATATCCAAATCAATTCGCCAAGATAGTAAGGGCTGACCAAATACATAGAAATCCTGTCGGATGTATATCGAGACGGAAGACCGAGCATTCAGCCTTTGATTTCACGTATAACTCATTTCGGAGCCCTGCCGCGGATAGAAGACGGCCCTGGAGTCTCTATCAAACTTTTGTCGGATGCCGAAGGAGAAATGAACCATTCGGATGGATCATCAGACTTGTTCGTTGACAAACATTCCAGCGTTCACATCCAAGCAGATGGCTCACGAACGGTCCGTCACACTCCAACCGGTGGTAGTGACAGCAGTCAACACATCTAGGGCGATATCAAATCAAAGTTCGAGACGAAAGTTTCGAAACATCACTTTCATAGCGGCACGTCATTATCGTTTTCCATTCAAGGACGCGATATGCTTTCCCATGTGGTCAAGGCTACGAGCATAGAGCAGCAGAAAGTCCTAGATCGAGTAGTGTATATGCAAGTAAGACGAAAATGTGCAGATTTCGTCACACAAAGCTCCTACGGGTTGTATTTAAAAAGATGCCTTACTGCGCCTCAGTTGGATCCTTACTAGTATTCGGGGAAGTAGAGGACCAATAAAGAATACAAATAGAGAGGAACAACCTCGAGTGAGTATCCGTCTCCACAACATCTTCTAACTTCGATTGAAACTTCCTTTCAACACGGATACAATTCTCAATTCCCCAGAGGGCCACGCTTCGGCACCTCACATCATTTCACCCTTGTCAGGTGTTGATGACTCTCGCCTTCCGCCCAGTACGGTTATTACTAGTATTGTAACTTAGCTTTCATCCTTGCAGCTCTTTGCTTTTTGATGTATGCTGGAAATGATCCATTTGAAATTCGAGATGAAAATGGCAACAAGATCCCCCGTGCCATTCCAATGCTTGGTAGGTTCAGACTCCATTGATCTGCACCTCTGAATAGTTAATCATCCTCTCAGGATCTTTTCCTCTCTTGACTAAATATCCCGAGCTGACTCTCAACCGTTGGGCAAAATCCTTCGGAAAGTTTTACTCTACCTATCTTGGCAATCAACTATTCATGGTCATCTCTGATCCCGTCATCGCTAAAGATCTCATTGTCACCAATAGAAGCACTTTCTCAGGCAGGAAGGAGATTTTTATCAAAATTCAGATTATATTTGCCGGAAGAGGGGTCACTGCCACGCCATATAATGACAGATGGTTAGTATCATTCTTTCCGGTTCTGCTGATTCTTGTTTGCTAAAATAAATAGGCGAAAACATCGTCGGATTGCATTCACATGGCTCAACCAAAAAGCTGTTAATTCTTACACTGATGTCTTGGACAAGGAAACCTTGGTATTGATCAAATCGCTGTGGGGGGAGAGTAGGGGAGGATTGGTTCCAGTAAACCCTCAGGTATGTAGACAAGCCACGATTATATCAGCCAACTGAAATAGTCAAATTTCATGCACAGCCGCACGCAGGATGATGCTCTCTCAACAATATACTCAAAATTACTTTTGGTATCCGTACTGACAGTATCTACGATCCACTCGTTCACACCGCTCTCAGATTGAGTCGTGAATTCATGTTTGCACCCTCAGAAAGCAACTTCTTAAAAAACTTTATACTAAATGCCGACATAGGAACTGCACAGGCGCAATGTCAAACCTGGTAGAGTTTGTACCCCTCTTACAGATACTCCGTCTCCCACTAATTCGTTGTGCCCACCGCCTCCATAGTGACCTCGTCGCTACATACGGAGGTCTCGTCAAAGATGTGGAGCAAGACATGGCGCATGGTTTGAAAGTTAAGGATTGTTTAGCTAAGAAAATGTTTGAAATGAAAGAACAAGAACAGCTTGATAACTTGGACATCGCTCTTCTTGCTAGCGCTTTCATGATTGGAGGGGTTGAAACGGTAAGCTATATTCGCCTACGATGACTTGAGGCACGGACGCTGATTACGTCTGTGATAGACAGCAGCAGTAATGCAATGGTTTTCGGCGCTCATTCCAGCATACCCTGAAATCCAGAAGAAAGCACACGAGGAGCTCGACCGTGTCGTAGGCCTAGACCGACTTCCTACTATCGAGGATGAACCAAACCTGCCGTATTGCCATGCTATCGTAAAAGAAGTATGACATGCGATATTAAAATTTACTGGATAATGCTAAACGCAACGCATCATAGGTCGAGCGCTGCTACAACCCCTTCTGGCTCGGCACCCCCCACACCGCTACGGATGACTTCACCTACCAAGGGAAATACATCCCAAAGGATACAGTCTTGGTGTTGAATACATGGACTATGCATCATGATGGGGAACGATTCCGCGACCCTGAAGTTTTCGACGTGAGTCCCAGCTACTACTTTCTTTCTCTGTTTGATAGTCTCGATGGAAATACTAACAGGAAAATTTAGCCGCAGCGTTATATGCACGATAATTTAACCTCAGCCCAAAGTTCAAACCTCACAGATCTAAACTAGCGGGATCATTGGATGTTTGGTGCTGGGTATGTCTCCTCCTCACCTCTATCTTACCCCGTGCCCCATTTCCTTGGCACTACCCATTCCTATTCCCCCTTCGCACCCAACCACCCCCCCACAATCCATCACACACCTGTTAATTCTCCTTATAACAGACGCCGCATCTGCCCCGGAATGACCGTAGCGGAAGGGGAAATTTGGCTCACCATCTCGCGTATGCTCTGGGCGTACCAAATGACAGAAGTCCCAGGTCAACCAATTGATTTAAAAGATTATGATGGGAAGAGTGGATGGAGCCCGATGCCGTTTTGTATCAGGATTCAGCCGAGGAGTGAGAGAATCATGGAAATCTTGGAAGTGTTGGAAGAATAGTAGAATTGTTGAAGGATGGGAAGAAAAGGGGGAGAGTGAGGGACGGGAATGGGGAACGGGGAGCGGGTACAGAGGTGGAGGGCAGATAGGGATATTTAATTAATGTGATTTATCGAGGAAATTATAATTTCTTTTGTGAAACCTGATGCAATGCGCTGGTCAAATGTCATTCTTCTTGCTCCAGATCCCACCACCAATGCCGATCATAAGCCCAAATTTGATCGGGGAACTGCGTTGCGTATTACCTGCCGCTATCGCCGCTGTCGCGTTGCCTACCGACCCGGCTGGAAGGCAAGCGATCACGACATTATGCTGTCCGATCCGACCAAGTGTATACTGGCTTGGGTCGGCGGGGGCTTTCAACAGATCGGGGTGCTTCTCATCCAGCATTGATCATCGCTGCCTCCTCTACATTGAGGGCGGAGCCAATTCCGATCTGGTAATCCGATTTTGTGAATGCCCTCACCGCTAGTCTATGCATCACGCTTTGCAAATGGGGACACGGCAATGCTGCTTCCTATACCGGAACTAAAGCATACAGGGAGACAGGCAGAGTTGAAGACTCGATGGATGAGAGTCACTGTAGCAAGTGTTGCACATCGCGGAAAGGCCAATTGCATGGGAAAAGTAGCCCGTGAGGTTAATAAGAATGCAATGCCGCCATAGCCGATGTTGGCCCCCATGAGTAACCATTCTTCTCGACTCATTTTAGACGTAGCAACCACAAGGATATCAAGTTTAGATATTTTGTTTGCTATGTATAGATTTGAACTCCCCAAACTTTGTCGGGACTGGACGTAAGCTACAGGAGAGGGTCTGAAAGCGTGAGTCAAGCAGAATTTCAATTGGCGTGGGGAAGGGCAGGGCTAAGGGGACCTCGCATATGCAAATTGCCTTGTAAAATCATATGCTCTCGCACTCTTTGAAGACGTTCCGCCATACGGAAAGAGATTATCGTTATAGAAAGTGTAGATATCCCTTGAGCTATCGCCAGACTCATCTCCATAACTACTTTAATTCCATTCCTCATCTCTCAATCGTTCTAGATCAACCCGGCGATCAGATATCCCATTAGATAGATGCGCTACATCCATCTCATATTCGATAAGACAAGGTCGAGTTCAGGTATAGTGCAGCCAGCGCCAGCTACAGGAGTAGTAAACTGAATTCTACAGAGTATTGTACGACCAAATTACGACTTTCCAGCGCTCTAACTTGTCGTGAGCTCATGGACAGCGTCCAATCAAAAAAGAACTCTCTGATCAAAAATACCACCTGAGGGCCAGACTGTGTCTTCGATGACCAATCTATAGAAACGTAGTATCAGACGTGTCCAGAAGCCATGAGGCACTTGAGAATTCGAAAGTCAGAGGGCTGTCGCGTCGCTCGAACACCATATTCCAGGGACATATCTAAAAGCAATTCAAGGGATTGTCAGCAAAATGCAGATTGATTCTAAGTAGCAACCATTCAAAGTGAAGGGGGATATATTTCCACGCGCCTTCTTTGCTTCCAAATCATTGTTTCTGTTGATCTATTATAATCACCACTGAAATCCACTGCCATTCTTTGCAACTTTCTGCGTCCCAGGGCTCACATCCTTCAGTCCATGACAATCACCGATTTCCCGGCAGACAACCCAAAATATAAACCTCGCTATAAGACTAACGACGACAACATTACAGTCTAGCTCCGTCACGTACCTGAAATAGACTTAACAGTGCAATTTCTCCAGAAGATCTCTCTCCAGAATTAGATTCAGAAAAAATCAAGGTTAGCTAGATCGTCCAAAAGCTTCTTCGTATCCTCCATCTGCTCTCTCCTTCTCTCGGCAGCTTCGTCCGCTGGTTCTTCGATATCCCCCTCCCTGGACGGTAATAACATTAACAACACCCCTCCAACAGATGTCAGCAACGAAACTGTCAACCACGAAAACACCCTTGGATATGACACCGACGCCTGAATCCGCGGCTCCACCTGCGTAGCCTCAGAAATCACGCCCCCCTCATCAAACGTCTGGTGCAAGCTATCCCAAGCCGCCAAATACGACTGCCGGATCAGATTCTCAGCATACAAATCAACATTATGCCACGTCGGGATCTGGGATGAATTCGCCAGCGATATCATCGTCATTAGATCTGGGAGGAGCCAGAGTGCTTGCTCGGTCCAGATACTAGGCTCGAATTTTACTTCGTTGATAGGTGTCCGGTCTTCCACGACGCGAGATGAGAGGTAGGTGCTTAGCGGGCTGTTGGTGACACCGGCTGTAAACGTGACGTTGGCGAATATGTAACATGTTCCTAATGCCCAGCCTACGATGTGTTGAGGGAATGTTCTTCTATCCCCGTTGATGTCGCCGAAATTGTTGATGCCGATTTGTGAGCAGTTGTATGTGTTGGCTATGTTTAATGCGAGGACTTTGGTTCCTGAGAAGAGGGTTGATGGGGGAAGACCGGAGCCTTGGGAATTGTTCCAGGGGAGATCTGGGTCGAACAGGACGGCGTGGCCGGGGTTGTTGTAGTGGGATATAGAGTCGTTTATAAGACTCATGGTCTTCTGGAATACTGTGTTTGTGTGGTTGAAAGGGATTTGGTCATTTGAGGTTGCCCAGGCAATACCGTGGAATTTGATACAAGGAACAATGGCGCTACGGAGAGTCGAATTAGGAGGTAGACCATCATCGTTGACTACATGGCGGCATCCGTTTCCAGTCAAAGAAGTCCCGTTCTTTGAAGTTGTAGAGCCGTCGGACCACGGCAGACTTGCTAGTCCTGTCGCCATCTTGTATACCTGAGTTCTCTTATCGATATATGTGACGGGTGCTACATATTGGTAATAATAAGCTGCTGCTGCAAGCGGATCTGTAGAGTTCACCAGGACGGGTGCTCCCCCAGGAATTAAACTCGGGCTCCAATTGACGGCTCCAGAGAGCAGAGGAGCAATAAATTGTTGGGGAAGCACTAAAATCAGTATTGCAGTTACAACCAAGCTCCGAGATCCTTTGGGAAGCTCGAAGGGATATCTCGTCCACGGAGGCAATTTATACCTCGTCATGAATGAAAGTTGTTTCGGGCTGAGCGACACCCTAGTACTATGCGTCAACTCCACCGCACATCTCCACACTGCACCAGCGGTCCAAGAGGTGACGAGTAACTTGATCACAACTAGTCCAGCTGAGATGAGCGTCGTGATATCGGAGACACGAAGTTGGAGTTTTCCGTTGATGTAACGGGGTGTTGAACGGTCGGCGGCGTTGAACCCATTGATAACTAGAGCTAAGATTACAGCAAGTGCGATGCAGCAAACTGTATACGCCATCAGGAAAGCCCAAAACGTAAAACCATGGCTCGATCCGGTTTTGCTTTTCGAGGCATAGGTGAGCGTCTGTTCGCCCCGCACCGGGGCTGTTGTTGCGAACGGGGGGGCTTTCTCGGGATCGCGGTATTCCGCCATGATGAGGGTAAATAATACCGTGGTCTATACGATATTTTTGGAAATCAAAATAATTGAAACAGTTGTGGTAAGTCCAGTAGAATGGGCTGTCCGCTCCGAGAAAGAGAACTTTGTTAACGGATCGGAGGACCCTCAGTCAAAAGAGAGAGCACATATCACAGCGAGGTATGATATACGGATCGATGAAGTTCAACTGCAGCGCCATAAATTGAATATTGGGCAGCTGAGTCCCCGCTTTAGGTTATATTAGACGACCAGGGGGCCGCCTCTGAAATCTATTGGACCACTTTACGCGAACGGCATACATGAACATCGTAAATTGGATAAGCACTGATTGCTTGCAGAATTATGCATAATCAGGCATGGAGGAAGTTATAAGCGGTTTCGCCGACGTTCTTTGGAGTTTATATGGGATTTCGCGGGCACGAAATTACTAGAACTGGCTTCTAGGTGGGTCTCAAAGACTTTAAAACTTTCAACTGAAATTATACTATTTTAAATCGGTAGTTGAGTCATGTCTTGCTAGCTTCTAGACTTTTACCCATTCCAATATACCTTGGGGTTCGTTGAATCAGGTTACTGTATGCCAATCGTATTGGGTGCTCGGATTCTTTGTCCTGACTCCCTTATGACAGCTGCGGGTATCACATCGATTTCGGGAAGCGGACCCCAGTGCTGCTGACAAACGCAAAAACGGAATGCGCGCGTAGTACGCGTACAAATGAGAAACATAACCTGCAAATGATTGCTTGATCTGGACAGCTGAACACCCTGGTCCTTGCATATAATAGGGGAGCTAAGTGCGGGACGGAACGAAGCGATGGACCCTACGCTAGTTTCAATTACAGTGAGTGTCTTGGACAACTCCGAGTTTCGGACGAAGAGAATGGGGCTGAATTCACAAGTGATTTGTTTCCATCTCTTTTGATAGTGACTAAAGTAGCACTTCTCATAACCAGGAAAGATCTATCACGAATACTTGCATCCCAACTTTAATTGAAGTTCAATGCATCTTTATTGAAACCTCGGCGATCAGTAAACCGAAGCAAAACATGATGAGTCGAAGAAGTGTGATCAAAGAGTGATGAATGCACAGAGGTCGAACTTTTGAAGCTGTACCGTGCATGTCGAGGGCGGCAGTGTAGACAATTACATTTGAGGCATCTAAATATGTGTTCAAATGGGATTTGAGAGCGGCTTACGGGAGTGAGGCTATTAGAAGAGGTTGGAGAGAAACGACTTCATATTGGTCATATCATCTGGATTTCATCATGCTTTCGTTCACGCCCGACCATCTTGTGGACGGATAGAAATATATTTGTGACAGGTTAATCGTCCCCCTCACCCATCGGAGCCATCAACATGGTCCCATCCAACGACGTTACATTCTTCCGCTGTAAGTGGAGTATCAAATTCAATATCGTAAAAGGAAAGGTCACCCCAAGGATCTTTGTCATCCCAAGGGGGGTCATCGATCCACGCCCCAGGCAGTGCCCGCTCAGGGTGATCAATCATGTCCCAAAATTGCATGAAATAGTTTTTCATAGCCTCCGTGAAGTAAAATTGCCAGTCTGCGGGCTCAGGTCCGTAGTCAAAGCTAATGAAGCGGAAAACTTGCGCATCGTCGTTTTCTCTAGCCACATACTCTTTGCTGATGCGGTTGTGAATGTGTACGTGCTTTTCTCTTCGCCCGTACTCAACAAGATCAATTCCTGAGCTCCGGAGTTGTCGTAACCAGACCATCGCGGCCGTTCCGGCAATACGAAAATCTGGATGTTTGAACTGGTAGAAAGCTGAGTTGATGTATCCCGAAAACACCATCATTAGCGGAGTGTTTAACCGCGATGGTAGAAAAAAGGTGGATGGCCGTAAACCTAGACCGTGGAGGCTAGGATTATTCTGTATTATTTCATCCAACACCGACATCAGCCGAAAACAACGGCTCCGTAAGTCGTCTTGGTCGGTTCGCTCTTTGTCCATTTTTTGAAGCTTTTCAAGCCTGCCATCAATAGCAGCACTAACATTGAACGCCATGGCGTGAAGAAGAGACAGACCACGCCGGTCTGTCATCTTGCATGCATCAGCATCAAGCTTCATATCCTCGAATGTAGTTCTAAGCAAGTCAACGGCATCAGGTTGCTGATGTGCCCAGAATTTTCCTATCAATAGTCTTGTGGAGTAAGTGACTCGCTCTCGTAGATGCAAAGAGCGGAAAGAACAACCCAGCTGGCGCAGGGTCCAGGTAAATAACCTCGAGTCCCAAATATAACCCCAAGTTAAAGTATCCAGCTTTCTACCGTTCGTCCATTCGTCGAAGTCTAACATAGGTGCAATCAATTTAATTAGCTCCACGCCCGTCTTGTCATTGTAGGTGTAATGATAAGGCTGGACAGCTTCCAAAACGGGCTCACTTTATCACTATAAGTTGAGAACTGTCGATAATGCGGGGGGGGGAGCTCACGCAAATTTGGTATAAGCTGCATCTTGGGTGATGAGAAATCTGACAATCTCGAGCCTGCCAAACTGCAGTGCTGCCTAAAAGGTGTCAGTAATGGGACTGAAACAAGCCGCCATTCAATAGAAGTTTTATAAATATTCTTACACTGAAGGGCGTCTCGCCATGTTCGGAGTAGTCAGACAAACTTGCTTTCCCCTCTGTAATAAGATCTCTAAGCTTGGACAGCTCGCCTTTGCGAGCAAAGTCCATCACGGGTGCGAGGTCCGGAACAATATTATACGTGCGGATCGAGAAGTCCCAACCGTACGGCGATTTTTTACCAGAGATCTCAAAAGCACGGCTAATCAAAGAAAACCACCTGGGGCCGCGAAATTTAGTCATAAAAGCCCGCTGCCGAGTCTGTGCTGTCTTAATTCTTACAGCCGCATGCTCCAATGACTGGAGTTCTGCGGCTGAGTGCGAGGTTCTAGTGCTTATTGATGAGGTTGATGCAGGTGGAGTCCTTTGGTCACCCGCTGCTCTCTGTAGGGATAGGATGGCTTCTGTTGACTGAGATACGCACACTCTGAGCTCGCCGATTTGTTGTTCTTGGAGCTCTGTCCATTGTCGTTGTAATTCGTGTCGCTGGCGTTGTAGAGCTCTGATTTGCAAGGCCAGTTAGCCTTGATCCTTGATTGGAAGAAGTGTACGAATAGGTGCGGAAATACTCGGAGTATGTTTGATTTGAAAGAATCAACATAAGCTGCGCATTTCTCAAGCGTTCTTTCAAAACCTCCATCTTCCCCTTCTTCAACATAACCTTTATGCTGCCTACTTTCTTCCCCTTCTGAATCTCTTCGTCGGCCTCCTTGACGACCACCTCCAGAATACTTGCCCCTTTACGACATAACTCAAGGCACCTCGTTGAGAATGCTGGTTCAAGTGGTGGTAGACCATTTTGAGCCTTGCTTGGTTCGATTTCCGAAAGAGCAATGTTGAGGGTTTCGATCTCTTCGATCAGCCATCTGATTTCGCTGGGAGCTTCTTTGACGTGGTCCCAGAAGGACTTAAGCTTGATAAGGCTGTCGCCAATTTGGATCGCGATAGAAGCTATAGAAATCACACTGACAGCGACACCAAGCTCTGCCATGTTGATAAGACGCTAGCATTAGCTGTGAAGTGTTTGCGATAGAAGACTTCGCCGTTCTGTAGGAGAGTAGTCGACGGAAGGAAATGGGAATCAGGCGCACGAGGTTTCTCGAAACTGAAATACACACCTACCCCGCGTCTGCAGATGGATCGCCAGTTGCATGCCTGAAGTTGGAATTGTGATACTGTACAAATGCAGCACACCTCGCATCTCAGGCCAATGGGCAAAATACCCACCTCTCCTTGTCTATGAGATTGAAATATCAACCAATCACTCGATCAGAACATGCCTGTAGCCAATGGATAACGACTCCATGTAATTCATTATCTCTTTGCTACCAACTGCCTTCTTGTCCCACTAATTGAAAAGACAAAGTAAAGCATGCAGGAGATAAGTCAGCATTAGATCCGTCAATTGGAGTCGATTCTACATACTCTTATTCAACAGATTCTCCGGTCGCTCCAGTCTTCGAGCAGCCTACCAGTTTACACCTTACGACTGCGGGAGCTGTGAGGGAAGGCGCAGAATGCCTCGAGGAGCAACCGGTACGAGGTGGCAAAGCGTTGAAGTTCGTCGACGCTACCATCGGAGATATCACACAGGACTGCTCTGCAACAAGAAACCTCAGCGGCTTGTAGAACTGAATGCCAGGTTACCCTATATTCCTCATGCAGCGGCTTGGATGATTCAGATACACCTATCTAGCACGCTTATTTTGACAGTGTGGAACTACCGGCTGGAGACTGCTTTGCTGGAAAAGGAGCAGAACCCTTGAACTCGAGAATTTTGTGTCCTGTTGATTCGGGTACTTCCCGCGTGCTCTCGGCCGAAGACACAGGAAGAGATGCAGACGTGTTGCTCATAGGCGTCTGTGGCGGCTTCTTGGGGTGTGTTTCCATGGCGTCAAAGATTAGACCTGACTTAGACAAGAGCTTTAGGAGGCTTCCGCAACTTGTCGTTGTTTAGCAACGAATTTTGTGCTAGGTAGGATGGATGGTTGAGTTTGAAGTTCCGTTATTAGTCTGGAGCTCATTCGTAAGCTTATTCGTGGTTTCGCTGAATAATATATTGCGACCACCCAGTGATTTATAATTAGGGGTGAATTGTGACGATTCCGATTCTCGAGATTAAAAGACAAACATAGCTCTCAAGTCCACCTTGCGGATATTAGAGACAGCCTGATGGGCGATCATTACATCTTTTCCTGGTATAGTCGCTTGTAAATTAAACAGATAATTATATAGAGATGAACCTAGAGTATAGGACCAAATCTTCAACCAGTCAGCGGGAGATAAAGTTGTACCAGAGACCAACGGGGAAGTCTTCCAGTATTTGCAGCATAGACATTTGTTCAGATCCCAAAAGTGTGTTTGACCCAAAATTTGTACAACGCGAGTGGGCATGATCATAGCCATGCTCGCAATGATTGAACGTCCACCGAAAAGCTCTGACAGCTTTTAGAGGAAACTCCATAAATCTCAAAGCCTGTGTATATCCATAACCAATCTTCCCAGACCGTGACTCAGCTTCGGCCCGCAAAGACATTTCCTCGTAGAACGCTTGAATCGGTGCGGTATGCAAGCTATAGAAAGCGGTACAGTTCTCATCCGTCATGGGCTCAATGAAGAGCACAACTGCATGAAGGTGAGCCATGAGGACCAGTACAGCAGGATCAGAATGCAGAGTGGGAATGAACTCTGTCGGAAAGTGGAAGAGCATATGTCTCAAAGATTTGAGATCTTTCGGCGCCATAGGGTTATCATCTTCTATCTCATGCTGAACAGATTGCAGAAAGATGATCAGATTGTCAACGGCGTCGAGTAGCGCTGGAGAGTCAGTGATGGAATATCGAAGAGTCATTAAGGAGCACAAAGCATCGATCAGTAAAGATTGTCGAGAAAATACTCCGTGATCAACATCGATATCGGTGAGAAGAGTGTTGAATGGTATCGCCGAGCTGCCTTCTATATCAGGTCTAGGGTTGTAGTATTCGAGACAGGACTGAAACTTTGAAGCTGCCATTCTTGCTTTCACCTAATCACGACAAATTAGTCAGATGTGCTTGACGCACTGCAATGATTACACGTACAGTTTCCAATCCCCGCTTCATGATAATCCAATTATAACTATCAAAATTGTCAACAAAAGTTCTTAGTGATTGAGGATAGAGGTAGTACTGACGCATCTAATGATTGCCAGGAAACGATGATCGATGCGCATAAGATCGCGTCTGCATTGTACCTAGAAAACGACTGAATACCAGCTTGAAGCCCTTTGAGTGCAAGGACACGATGGTTGAGAGCGTTTTCAAGGTGGCTGTCATCTTTGGAAACCTCAGCCAAATGAGTTGCTGACCAGGCCAAGACAGCATGCATGACAAAGTCGTGGGAAAAGGCAACTGCTATTATTCTGAGACATTAGTACTATTTATTTAGGAGGAATTTGAAGTGGACTTACTGTTTCACACCCTTTGTCCACAAAATGAATTTATCAGATAGGTTGGCGCCGAGTGGCGAGTAAAAATTCGAAATGTGGACCAAAAGACGATTATCTAGAATAGAAAGCTTAAGATCAGAAGGCTGGCGGCGTTGGAGAATCATCAAGTCATTGCGGTAAGAACTTTGGTGACGATCCTTGCAATGTTTCTTCTGGGACGGCACGCAGCCTTTAACCCCCTCAGATACCGGATCTTGATTGCTGAAGTACAAAGGTCAACTATAAATACCAAAAACATGACCAAGTTACCCATTGTTCATACCTCTTTTCATGGGGCGTCTGATCTGATTTCTTGAGCAGTGTAGCTGGAACCCGGGGTGAAATACGGTCTGATTTCATATGCTTCAACCTCTGCATGTTGCGAGAGTGTCTAGCCGCATGTGCACGAATTATGTGCTCACCACCACTGTTCCAGCCGTGGCCTGGACGAGCGACTTCAACGAAACTAAAGCCGCCTTTGATGTGACTGGTGGGGCAATCCATATCTGACTTAGTCCGGAAATTGCGCCTTTTCGATGGACTTTCAACTCTGTCACCCTAGGGACTCTCTTGCATACCACGAATCGATGTTGTTGATTACTACTTGCTTCTGGGCGTCGAGAAAGTCCGCATTAGCGAGGGCAAAAATGTGATAGAATAACCACAAGTGACAGCCCCTGGTAATGTATCGAATGAAGGTAACGCCAAGAATTGAATGACTGACTCACTTCGGATGGTCCTTAACGGCTTACATCATCCTACGCCTATATACTCTGCTATTGAAGCTCAAGCGTGGCTGTCTCGGTGAGTAAGTGTTCGGGAAGATGCCTGTGCGGTAAGGTTAAATTAGCCCTTAACCCCACCTTTGCATCTTACGGATTAGTAAGACCGGCACAACCTTGTGGAGCTTAAAGAAATTAGCGAGCGTCATCCTAAGACAGTATAACGCATAAGCGCCAAGCAAAGCAAGCTTCAAGAAAAGCTTGAGCTGTTGGGGGCGTGCACGCGGAAGTCCCGCAATGCAGAGCTGTCTGAGGCTCAGGAGCGTATTACGGCGACTTGAAGATTTTGCATCGACAACGCCAGTGCGGAACTACAATGCCGAATCTCTTTCGAAAGTGTCGAGGAACGGGAGTAATTGTTTACGCTGGGCTCTGGTAACTCAGGTCGGGCATTGTCATCCCGGGAACAGCGCATTGTCATCCAGGGACAGCGCATTAGCCGTGCTGACAGACTGTTATCAGAAAGAAAAATATAGCAGTACCTTCGTATAGATCTAGGTTCTCATAGCCGGGCTGATTATCTTCTATAACTATTTCCACCTCCACTGCCAAATTTTGTCAGGTCCCCTCTATCAACACTTCTGTCGAGAACATCACCGGCAGTAATCCAAGTGTGACTACTCCTGAAGGCCATAATTGTGGACAAAGTCATTCAAGTCATGTCGCTGCAAACACGGATGATTCCCTCGCCAGACGGTGTTAAGCTCTGGGCCCAGGCTGCTGGAAACCCCTCACACCCTGCCATTGTTTTCGTCCATGGCTTTGCTTGTTCAGCGAAAATTTTTGAAAAGCAGTTCACAGATCCGGAAATGCTTGAAAATTTGTACATGGTGCGCAAATCTCTCCACTGATCATGCCGGCGCAGATTGTGTTGAATTAATTCGTAATAGATAAGGTTTGATGTTAGAGGCCACGGCCGAAGTGATCAGCCACTTGAGGCCGAGTCTTACGAATCAATTCATCATGCAGAAGATTTCAACGCTGTGTGCGCAGCGTTCAGTGTCAAAAAACCATTCATAGCAGGCTGGTATGTTTTCCTCCGGTGCCGTATGACATCTTGTGAATAACGCATTTGATATAGGAGCTTAGGTGGTATGTATTAATGTGAAAAGGGGAAATTGAGCTGGTTCTCACTTTTCCTAGGAATCATGGCCGCGGATATACTAGCGGCCTACGGAGAGGAAGCAATCAGTGGCATTATTCTTCTTGATGGCTTGCCATATCGCTCAATGCACCCAGAGATTGTGCATCCTTTTGTCATGGACATCCTTCCGGGGCTAGTATCTTTGGACAGGGACAGTTTCTATGAGACAGCGACCAGTTTTGCATTATCTTGCGTTGCTGAAAATTATGAGATTCCTACGAGAGATTTTTTCGATATGGTGTTGTGTCTTGCTATACAGGTCAGTCGACTTACCTTCTGGTAGCAAGTTACTCACCTTCTCTACTAGCATCCCCTTGTACGACTTCATTCGATAAACCGAGCACAGGATGAATCAGCGTTACTAGCCGCCCGCCATAAACTTCCCATGATGGCTATCCATGGGATCGAGGATAGACATATGTGGGTGGATAAAATGGAGAATTTCATGCAGAACAATTTTGAACAGGCTGAGTTTCACAGGATTGCCCAGGCGGGGCACGCTCCCTTCTACGAGCAACCTCAATTGGTAAATAAACTCATTCTTGATTTCGTGCTGAAAAGGTCCCTAGGTCCCTAGAAATAGAATCATGTAGCTGTCAATGTGTGTAGAGTTGCAACCTTAGATATCCTCGAATTTGACAGACCTAGACATTCATCTAAGACTCACATGATCCTTTTACAATCTGATTTCTTGCAATTCCTCCATAATGACGAACTCAACCCCTGATGATTCGATGTGCTGAAGTGGCTTTAAGACTTCCGCATTCACTCCTCTGATCTCAAGATACCAGAGCCTCGGCCAGTCTCCCCTGAGAGCCGGCATCAGATACTCGTTAAACTGCTGATTTATGCGCAGCTTTTCGTTCTTGAAGATTGTTGTAGGAGGAGGAGTTGGTTGGCAACTCCGTCTTTGGGGGGCCTTGAGTTCAGGTACCCGTCCATGTGCCAGAACGACTTGTCGTGGCTGCACGAGTCGGAGAAACGATGCCAATTCTGAATAAACCTCTTCATCATTGCTGTGGCCATCTTGATCAAATTGTTGACTATATTTTTTACTTCTTTCAGAAGAACGAGGCGTTCCAAGCCTTCACATCTCGAAACCAGATTTCCATTCAAAATCTCATGCACTCGGGGACCATTTTCTTCGGAAGGATGTTCGCTGGCCAATCTTGTCTTCGTCTGCTTGCCAGTGAATGACATCTGTCGTTTCCTGGTACCGACTCACTCAATGATGGAGGTTAGAAAGGCGGTATTTCTGGCTCTCCTTGCAGATTTTGCAGTACCAAAGTCTCGAGAGGTTCCTTGTTCCAACCATGCAAAATCGCAGAAGCAAATCCATAATGCATCTTGCCACTCAGGCTGATACGTCTAGCCTTTGGAAACAGCGGGCGAGTCGAGGTGAGTGGCCTAATGGTACTCTTGGCCCCGCCATGAATATCGATACTGATTGTTTCAAGACTAGCCATCATCTTGAAGAAATCTTCAGTTTCCCAGGATGTAGACCTTCCATGTTGCGAGGACGGAAGATATTTCATACTTATGATGCCCATAGTCCAACTGAAATGCTGAACATGCGCTCCATACCCGGGATTTCGAATTATATCGGCCATAAAAAGATACTGTCTCAAGGCAGGATCTGCAAGCGCAGAAAAGCTTGTTGTAGGCCGATCGTTTTGGTGATTGCTCAGACTGATATCGCGATATAAGAGAGGAATTGTGCAATGACGTAAATTTTTGAGGTTTCCGAAAGACGTTTCTGCGCCGAACAAGAGATGACTCCCGTTAGAAGTTCCGTGCTCAATGACTCAAGATTTGATATGTGGGATGTAATAGTGGGAGCCGTAGTATTGTTTAATGTAGAGATCTGAGACCAAATATTCTTAGTAGACTCCCCGACCAGACTCCGGCACAATGAGTAGCGGTTGCTGTCGATACTGCGGCTGGGGTTCAGCATTGTGTCCCTTTCCGGGCACTTGACATCGTGAGGATGGGAAGGACAGAGTGTCCCGTTTGTCTGCAATGTCTCCCGTGGCATCGATGATTTTTGTGGTCTCATACTTTAATGAACGTGGCTTGTGCCTAAAGCTTTAGCTTAAGGGTTACTACATAAAGTTATACCATTACTACTACTATAAATCAGCTGAAATCAGTTGACATAGAAAAAGTATATTTAACGAAAAATGTTATCCAAAAAACATTATATACTTATGTCACAAGACGCTTTACAAATAATTAGATATTATAAAACATATTTCTCTAAAAAAAATTCAAGAATAACTTAAAATTAAAAAACTAATCAGGAAGAGTTAAAAAGCTTTATATAATATACTAATATAATATTCTTATATCATATAGGTAAAATATCAAAAGTTGTATAAAAAGATCCGTATAGATTTAGCGCCAATACAGTCGCATTTAATAAATATTCGCTGCAGGTGTAGCCTCACCTAAACCAGGATGAAATAGCTCTAGGCAAAATAGGGTGGTACACCCCCTTCTATTTCATGTTCGTAGAATCTATACTCGGTGTTGTTGGGTGGCTTGGAGACGTAAATCGCCGGCTAGGATCGGGTCTTGCGTCCTATGATTTTACGGCTCCAAATCACCCAACATGCCGGTGTCGTGATCCAAAGAAGCTGGATTGAGTACTGTTAGAACAACAAAGAAATATTAGGCCACACTCGCAAAAACTGGAATCCTTCACTACTAAGTCAAGGCTACGCATAATGCGTTTGTGACCTCGAGCTCGTTGACAATTAATATGCCACTTGTAGGTTAATCCTAGCGGACCTAAGATGCATTCATTATTACCTGCAGGCAATCAAGCATAGTGGTCGTTTAGATCTTAATCTTCTCGTATTTTCCAAAGAAGCATTTAGACCACCGAAAGCTCAAGAGATAATCAACAGACTATTTCTGCTTCCCATCCTAACATGTATCTTCGGTCCAACTTCGAGTAAGCAAAACCATGTCACCTCTCGATTTTAATATGACAGGATCTGTGAAAAAAAATACCATTGAGCGTATTATTCATTAAAGTGATTGGAATTGTATCTGGTTACACTGCTATTCTCCTGTTAGCAAGATTGCCAGTCGATTTTCGCTTCGAGTCACACGGACCTTCATGCCTTCTCAATGTATAAGTGTTGAACCAGAGCAGAGGTCTAGCCGTTTGACAAAGCGGAAGTATCCAGAGTGTTGAAGCAATAGTACTTGTGGTCTTGCAATAAATGCCAACACTAATTTTTCCGTCCAAATTAGCCATTGTTAGACTCAGAGTTTTGTGCCCGAGTATTCTGGTCTGAGAACCCGACTGAGCTCCATCACGAGGACTAGATATTGTCAATATTCCGGACAATATTCCTTAGATCGCTTTGGGACCCTAGATTGACCATCGATTTCTAGTCTATAGCATTTGATAACACAGAGAGCTTTCTGACCGCTGCGAGCCTCCTTCACCTCACAGAATGCTCATCAAGCTCCCGCCATTACTCTGAATGCGAGCATTTCCTCTCTACCGTTTGATTTTTCTCCCTTTAAATACCATCGAGATAAACCGCTTCCGCCGACTACTTTCCGGCTTTTCTTGCTGAACATCGGTTCTCCTGGTCAAGAGATCCCCAAGCGCTCTTGCATCAATATCGAGTATTAACATCCTGACGACCTCGGCAGCCTTACGGGTTCCACCCATAATGGCCCCCAAGAAACACTCGGCGTTGATGTCTGCGCCATGACTCAACATATCTTTGATGATAGGCAAGATATCCTCAAGGCTTGTTCCCGTCCGCATAATTTCATACTCGCTTTCTAGAAAAAGCGTCCACGGTGTGTTATCGCCCATAGCAGATTCTCTGAAATTGTTTATAGAACCGTTAAGACCGTAGCAACCACATCCTTTTTCAAGAAGCAGCTTGACCATTGGGGGTCGAGGAGCTGAGACGGGACGGGATTGGGATGGGAATAAAGCACAGCATAGTAGGTCTGCTTGTTCTTCCTGAGGGAGGTTTGATCGCTCATCTAGTTTCCTCGAGACGTAGCGATGGAATCCATTTTGTACAGCTTCCCTCAGGACTAAATACGTCGGATCCATACTAAAAGAGCCCGGGTTGTCCGAGTCGAAGGAAGACAGCAGGTTTCTAATATCTCCAACCTTTGACCTATGCCACACAAGCGCTGCTGTAAGGTCGTCGAGAAGGCGAGTCTCTAATTTCAGCGGATACTGGCTGTCGTCTAGTACATGTGAATGACTGAAAAATAGGTGAACAATTCTATTCATTGGGCCGCCTAAGTGGAAGAATACTGGTTCTTGTGGCGCAGTTTTCACTTGGGCAATCAATGCCTGACAGATGGCAATATTGGCATCAAAATCGACACCAACCCATTTCCCTAGCATGTTCTGCATATCTGGGTCTCGAAGAAAGTCGCGAACTGTTCGGTGAAGGAAGTCCACCTTTAGATAGAAGAAAGCATCTTGCCCTTGGCCAGAATTGACTGAATAGACTTCCAAAAGGCCTTTGCAACAGGCGTTGAGTCGTTTACACATTTGACCTAAGCGTTCGTCGATGACTGAATTGCTGATGGGTCGCACAGCCAGGTTCTTCAGAAACGAGTCCTCCTGATCCATGTACCAGTAAGTCATAAGTGACATAACATCCCGGGATTTCAAAGTGACTTGAAACATCTGGGCCGTTTCTTTCCTGTAGAAATTGTCTACGGTGAACAGGATTCGTTCAAAGTATTCATTGAGATCTGTTGGGATGAGCCGGAGTCGTCTCTGTAAGTCCACGATCCTATCTGCATTCGTAAGTCCTTCGAGGAGTGATCTTACGACAAGAACGACCCATAAGAATACGCCTATATTACAGTAGAGTTAGTCAAGTTTCAGGAAAGTTATCAAGGAGATATCAGAGCAATGAGTGCACGCTGTCACAGGGCCATCAAGACTGTGATCACCCATCGTCCTAGAGACTCAGCTGCTCGATACTTTGCTTTAGGCAGTCGACAAAGGAAAAGGGAATCTGTTTGTAGATTATCTTCTGGGACGGTGACACATTCTTGTGCGGAAGAATTCTAAGGCCTTTTGAAAGAGATAATTGATGCTCTACAAAGATATACACACCTTTTGCTGCGTCGAGTATATCTTGTACAATGTCCTTATACCGATTATCTCTTTGCTTCAAGTCTTGAAAGCCTCTGTCCTTCTCGAGAGTATCGGCGATATACGCCCTGATGTCGCTTGTGGTTAAGTCCTGCATGTATAACTTCATAGGCTGATCTTGGCCGAAAGCTTTTTCAAATTCATTCCAAGGTCGACTAGACACGCACAACTTGACTTGTAGTGTCGATTTCAGCAAATCAATGAGTCGGATAATATCACTCGGCTTGCCGTCGTACTCGTCTACTCCGTCAATAAAGAAGCAAAACTTAGCTTCTGATCCCCGAAGGTGATTTGAGATGACCTGGAATGCCTCCAGGAGGTTTGGAGTTGATAGTGACTGTGAAGCCATGGGAAGTCGTGATTTCCCTGAGACAAGGGCTTTCCAAAGAGCTGGAGAAGCGTAAGGAATCAAGTCTGGAGTCTGACGTAGAATTTGGTACAATACTGATCGAAGTAAACCCTCTTGCGATTTTTGTAGGACCTGTCTGCCAGCGTTCCAGAAGAAGAACTCGGCAACTATGAGCTGTCGACCTTTTGCCCAGGCTTCTAGATTGGTCGCAGTGTCCTCATGCTCACAAATGAATTTCATGAGTGTCGACTTCCCACTAAGAGGGCAAAGAGTTAGCGTTGATGTCCCTCAAAACCACAGCTTTGAAAGTAGTCCATAAATCCGCTGGCTTCTTGGATTTTATGACAACGCAAAATAGCGAATATCTGGGGTAAGAAACTCGAATTCTTACCTGCCTGGCTTTCCCGTAACCCAAAACAGAGTGTGATCGGACTTCAGCCACTCGCCAAAGTTCTGAACGTTCTGAGGATTATTTTCCGATGGTTGATTGTGCGATGCCTGATTGCCAAATATCCATGAGAACGTTTCTTCGTGGGCCTTTCCAATCCCGATTTGACGATCATCTATCGTATCGAAGCGGATGAAGTCGAGGATCGTTAATTCAGAAGAATATTCCACTCCCTTTTCGACAGCGGCAGAAAGTTGACCCAGTGTCCTGATTTCAGCTCCGTCTTTTTGTAGTCCTTCTTCAATTTTCTTGAAAAGCTTTTGGAAGTCTTCGCGTAGACAGTCAATGTCATGAGTTCTGGCGGCATCCAAACGACGATTATCGGAAGCGATCTCGTAGAGTTTCGAAACGACTTCGGCTTGCTGATCCAGTAAGATCCGCGCATTCAATTGGTTGCTCATTCTATCGAGTCGGCGTTGGAGCGATTCAATGTCGTCCTTCTTCCACTCGGTCTTCACTGCTTGGATAAAGCTCTCCCAGCTTCTGTGTTGGTCTCCTTTCAACTTGAGACTGTTAAGTACCCCTAGCAGTTCTCTGGAGATCGAGACGCACTGGTTCCCCAATTCCACCAAAGTGTTCTCCTCATCTGGACCACTTTTGCTTCCTGGGGAATTGTAGGGCTTAGCGCCTTCGGCGAGCTTTTTGATATGCTGAGCCAAACTTTCGAGTTCCAGATGCTCTGAGCCTGCCCCGGCTTTGGAGGCATATAGCTTCTTCGTAGTGGAGAACAGCTTGCTGGCAAAGTCAACGAATTGGATGATATTGCTCGCCAGACCGAGCGCAGTGAGAGGATCCATAGTACCAGGCTGAGCAACGAATTTGAACGGATCTCCAATCTCGTTGAATCTCAAATGCTGTATATGCCCACCAGCTGATCCGCGATGCGTTCCAGGTTATACGCGGGGTAGATATGCCAGGGACGCTTAGATGTGGAGCGAGATTGGTTGTCAACTTACGAAGGTGTAAGCATATCCCCTTTTTCGTGGGACAGATGAGGCTTCGCTAGTGGGGTGGGGTCTGAGTGAGGCTGAGGGCTATATATAGCGGCCAATGGGATGCAGTGTAGTAAGCCTCGCAATGCGTTTCTCGCGCGTATCAAAATTCTTTCGGATCTTTGAAAGACAGAAACTCTCAAAAGGGGTTGAAACGGGTTGGGAACTTTAGAGTCTTTTGGAGTACGGCGCTGGCCCTAGAACTTCTGTAGAAATGAATCTTTCGGGTGCACAAGTCTCGAACCTCATATTAACTAGTATTGCTGGGTGAAACTTACGACAGGGTCGGGGTAGAACAGCCCCTTACCTTGAAGAACTTGCTTGCAATTATATGGAGGCAGATGAACTCGAAACTGGGCTCAGACGAGACTAGAAGCAACTACCTGCTCAGCCTACCGGTGGCGAGAACAATTTGAAAGCTTGGTCAATGGTCACCAAACGAGCGACAAATGCAAAATTTAAAGTACAATGTTTTTAACACTGCAAGATCCATGCGGATGTAGTAGGTTGGTACCCGTTTGTTGATAGGCAGTCGTGCGTAGCCTCGATGTAACTTTCATGCCAAGGTTAACCAGGAATAATATAATGACAAACCATCTTGTTAGTGGATTGCAGCCGCGTTTTTCATTGGCCTAGACACTTATGTAGCATCATTGATAGAAACAAAAAAAACAAAAAATTGAAAACGGTGAAAATCCAGGAAACAAAAACTGCATTTATGACTTCTGAATCTATCCCTCCGTAATTTCCCACAGCTCCTTCACTAGCGCACCCGATGTCAGGAAGATATCCACTATCACGAGAGGGACAGATGATATTGAATGGACCTACTCTGAATATGTCTAAAACCCTTTCTTTGTTGTCTTTAAGAAGCCAGTATGCTCACGAGCCCCATATTTCTTCCTCCCTTGGCTGCTTTTTGCTTTCGAGTCGACGCTGCAGCTGGCTGTTGCATTGGTGGTGGTGGTCCCGGTGGACCATGGTAATTCTGGGTTGGCGGAGAAGTGTAGTGTTGCGGAGGTGCACCAGCATTTGCTGCGGCTACTGGGTGGCTGGGCAGAGTATTGTTATCGTGCGGTTGCTTAGAACTCCCGCAACCCATAATGAAGGTTTGGATGTCTAGCGGTATCTATCGTAAGGTGTCTCAAACACTGCTCAGGAGTGAAGACAAAAGATCAAAGGTAAACAGTAGTCCGTCGAAAAATAATAAATGTCGTTTGCAAGTCCAGACATGCAGCTCTGCTGTGGTTTTGATCCTTTAGGGACCTAAAGTCCCTTTGCAGGGTCCAATTCCGGCACTAATGGGCCTAATTCCCTGCTCTGTGAGAGGCCTGAAGATAAATCTTTCAGGGAAGTGTTCCATGTAGCGGACCGGACGTCGTTTCGATTAAGGCTTAGTACGTACGGCACAGCATCGACTTGTCAAATTAGTTGACGGTGTGAAGACATGACGTCGACGTCAGCATGCGTCGAATTTGACTAAGTAGAATTTTGACATGGTTTAGTTCGCCTGTCAAATTACCCGCGACTTAACTAATATGTAGGCAAGGGGGGGCACAGACCAGAAGCCGTTGACTAGACCGAAGTAAGGGGAAAAATTATGTCAAACAACATGCAGAACTATCCATAGCTTCCTCCGCCGATCATCAGTTTTTTTTTTTTTTTTTTTCAAGGAATAATACACCAACGACCTGTTGCAAGCTCTGTTCGTGCATCGTGTTCTACTCTGGAGCATTTAGTATTGGAAATTGCCAGGTCTCTCTGCAGTCTTGCATTCCGCTTGTGGCCTTGGTAATATCTATTTTCTCAGAGTTTACTAGATACGGGTCTTTCGTTTCTTCTCGCGTAAGATTTGTTGGCCGTTGGGTTGCTTGGGAACGGCTGACGTCGGCTAGACCGGCTTTTACGTCCAACCAACCCGATAACCCGGTCTAGCCTTAATACTATAGCTAGTAAATCGATAGTAGCAACAATCTTAATCTTATTATAAGCAAAATTAATGACCTGGCAAATATCAAGTTACTGGCGAAGAGCCTCAACCAAATCGGAATGACTCGAAATTCACGGTCCTTCGAAATATAATGACTGAAATAACTTGCAATAGTGTGACAAAGTAAAATTCTTCTTGCTCCGCCTCGTCAATATCCACCCTCGAGCGTGAAATCAGGGGCAGTTTATCCAGATCTTTCTATCCACCCTTGCATAACCGCCCATACCTCCTTTGGTTTCTCAAGCATACACCAATGCCCCGTGTCCAGAAATTTCACCGTCAGGTCATCAAAAAAGTCCTTCATAGTTGCTACCTGGAATGCAGGTACGCAAATAACATCCTGATTGCTCCCCACAAAGAGCGTTGGAATACTGAACCTAGCTGTTGCGTATTCGGGGTTGACCTTAAGCTCCGAGGAATGGGAAATACCGGCCATTCCCTGCTTGTAATAATTCAGAGGCCCAGTATATCCTCCAGCTGACAGTATTCTGCTGTGCGTTGATACCTCCTCGGGTGTGATCCAGGAGGCAAGCGTGGTGGTCTTGTTGTTGTGGAGCCAGTCCTCTATTCCTCCGGGCTGACACATGTTTTGCTTCCAGACAAGAGGATCTTCGGGGTACATTAAGGTTGCTGCAGACGTGGGCTACAAATGATGTTAGTCCCGAAATGAACCATGCTGGAATACTTGGGTTTGTATACTAACATCAGCAGCATCCATGACGCCAGCAGCCTCGGGCTTGTTGATGAAGAGCCAGTATCCATAAATGGGCCATCCGATCAGCTGTTTCGTAGTTTCGTTGATGGCGTCGATGTTTGTTAATAAAGCCTGGGGGATATGTGAGTCCTTATGCTCACGGATAAAAAGCGACGTACCAGATATTTAGTAGATTGCACTCGAGAACAATTCAGAGATGAAATATACGTACTTGTGATGATACATAAGCTCGGCTTAAGAATATCAGTTTTTCAAAACGATTGGTAAATAGCCTAGCCGTGGTAGACAACACCGTCGACCCCCAGTCGTGCCCGACACCAATGACAGTATCCACATTCTCATGGTCCAAAATATCGATCAGCTGTCTCGCTATGATCGTGTTATCGTACGCTTCGATGTTTCTAGGTTTATCCGTATCACCGTAGCCGAGAAGATCAGGAGCAATCATGCCATATCCAGAGGCTTGACACTGGGATACCTGCTTGTGCCAATGGTAGCTGGAACTCGGGTATCCATGCACAAACAGCAACGTAGGTTTATTGTCTTGGGGAGGGACATTGATATACCCATAACGAGTACCGTCTGAGACAATTGTAGACTTGCTGTGTTGGGGCGCCGCAATGGAGGCCATGTTTGGTTCTTTAAGACAGTAACAGGTACTGTTAACTCAGCTTTTATCGATAATGAAGTCGAGGCTGGAGGCTTTTTTATTTGGCAGTAAAATGGACTTTGCATGTGCTACCGGTGGACCTCGGATGCTTATGAGCCGCTGACAACGGAACCGGCGCAATTATTGCGCCATAAATATGACATCTTTTGGAGCTTAACGATGATTGCAAACTGGTTACGAACCCTCTACGTTGCTTAGACTAGCATCACTCTTCACCCACCAAACATATTTCATGACACCTGAGACAAAAACGGCGGCGTAGCAGTTCAGTCACCAAGCAGCGAAACAATTGAAAGGATGCATCAATCCAACGTGATCTGCTGCGAGATGAAAGCCCCTTTGAAAAACGCAACGAGTTGAAAGGACCCACTTAGAAAATCCTCGATGAACGCGAATGATGCAAAGTTAGAATACGTGGCTGAGAGGCTCCCTGCGGAGCTTCGTTATAGCTCTTGTCTATTGAGTGTGATGCTTTCTAAATAGTTGAAGGAAAGAGGCCGAGAGCCCTTTCTTGTCAGGTGCTCCCGCATATCCCTCTTCCTCGACATTGTGCTTCTGAACTATGCTCAGGAATACTTGGTCCAGAGTAGTGCTTTGTGCACTGTAATGTTCTAGCCCTAACTCAGCTCGGTGATCTTCGAGCAATGTAACCAAAGAACCCAGCCCCCCTTTAGACTGTAGCGTGTCGCTCCCGCCTTGAATGGAGTCTACCTCGTCAACATTGATGGACGACCGCCCCTTGCTCCCATGCAGCTGGGCAGGCACTGAGAATCTAAGCTGACCATGGTAGGTCTTATCTTCGATGTCAGCACCAGGAAAGTGCTCCAGGACCCAGGATCGCAAGCCAGATATTTCCTCGTCTGTCGTATGAGGGGCTGACTTCATGACAAGATGAACGTAATAAGCATCTCCATGCTTGCGTCGAAGATGATCACTTGTGCCCATTGCTAGCATCCGTTTCGCCATGATACCCGCACGGTCAGCTAGCGCATCGGCCTCTTCCATACTGTGAGTGGTGAGCAGCAGTGACCGACCAGGGACGACCGAAGCCAGTGTTTTCCACATGACTCGCTTGGCGGCCGCATCCATTCCAGAACTTGGCTCATCTAGCAGCAGGACTGTTGGATTCCCAATCAATGCGATGCCTAGGGACAATTTTCTCTTGTTGCCACCAGACAATTTGGCTGCCATTCGCGCGGAGAAAGCTTGGAGACCAACAGCTCTGATTACGGCCTGAACGTTGTGATCAACGTCGACGACACCTCTGATCCGCGCGTAGAACTGGAGATGTTCCAATACCGTCATTTGATCCATAGCATCGAACTGGGGGCATACGCCGAGGTGAGACCTGGCTTTGGCACGCTGTTTGTTTATTTCGATATTTTCAACCTGAAATGCATTAGTATGTGGGTAGAATGGGAATGGATCTCGAAACATGAAATCAGGAATACTTACAAAGATATTGCCACCATTTTTGGACGGCTGAATATCGCCGCGTATCAGGCTGATGGTGGTAGACTTGCCGGCGCCATTGGGTCCGAGCAATGCAAACACTTCTCCACGTCGAATACCGAATGTAAGGTTTTCAACAGCAGTGACACGGCCGAAGGATTTGGTGAGGTTCAAAACGCGAAGGCCATCATTGGAGCTGCTCACACGAACAAGTTCTTCTGCCAGTTCGTCATCGGCAGGGACTTCTGTCGTCGTAGAGGTGGAAGGCTGCTTACGGACCCTCCGATACCAAGCGAGGACAGATCCAGAATCGTACCAAAGAAGAATTGCAAACAAGACCAAAACTTGGCAGATGAGGTAAAGAATTGGACCCCCGTATTGAAGGATTGCGGCCGGATATGGCGCTAGCTCCCGCCCCGAGCAGGTGGTGGAGAATATATTCAGAGCAACGAAGAGTGATCTTATGAGACTGCCCATTGGCGTGACGAGAGAGATCGTGAAATGAACAACAAGTAAGTAGTCATCTATCTTGTTGACCGGCTGGTAGTCATTAGCATTATTGCCCCAGGGCCTTACGCTGGCAATTGTGTGTGACTTACCGCATAAGTGAGGGTGCAAAGATACCCGATTAAATATATCAGAAACAGCACGGCCTGACCGGCAGCAGCAAACGCATATGCCGAGAGTTGTGTTTTGGCAAATAGAGACACCACGTAAGAGAGGAGAATGGAGGCGAGGCCGAATAGGGCGAATATGATGAAGAGATATCCTATATGGTACCAGACTATGCTTGGGTTAGCATGTGGCCAACAAACTTCGAATAGAAAGCCACTGGAGACTGTCTTGAGGACACGAGACCAGAAGTCGGCTACTTGGATCTCCCAGAACAAATAGAATAGTGACACGAACCTGACGAGACCGCAGCAAAGATGATGACACTCAGCGCACTGGAGGCCAGGACGATAATGAAATCGAAGCTCAGGTACGCCAACCACAAAGGAAGCGAGCGCACGCCGTTAGAATATTCCAAGTCCCTAATGTTGCGAGTTCTCTCGACCGTCGGATAAAGAGAGAAAAATCCAGGATATGCCGCCATCGCGAGCCCAAAGTATACAACAAGTTGCAGGGATTTTCCGGCGCCAGGAGCCCATGGGATATCAAATGAGCTGTACTGTGTTGCGATGCTAATATTGGTGAGCATTACGTCAAGAACATTTTGACCGAAAATTCCAGTATAGATATCTCCATTCCCTTTGTACGCAAGAGTTGTCTGCGAAGAACCGTCACCGAGGAAAAAGCCGGCAGGAGTAACGTTGGCAAAGTTTTGGTTGATGTAGTCGTTGAACTGTTCTAAAGTATCAACAGTGTGAACAAACTGGCGTACCTCTGACTCCGGTGGAATAGCGATGGGAATGAGAGGACCAAACAAAGACGTGATGGTCGAATTTGATATTCGCGATGAAGGGCCAACGACCAGATCATAGTCCCGCAGCGTTATTAGACTTTCGACATCGGACAGAGAAATGCGTTGAGCAGGTGCACATCCCACACCTTTGAATCCCTTCAAAAAGAGAGTAACAAGCCCAGCAGCTATGACAGGCAAGAGGAAAGCAGCTGCATAAGGAAGATAGTTCCTTCGAAGAATCGTATATCTCTTTCGAAACAAGACCCAGCCCTGACGAAAGGGGCCGATGGTCTCCCCCGTCTGTAGCTCCAATCCTGGTTGGGATCCCTGGGCAACAGTCGATGTTGTGGCGTCGGGATGCTTCTCATTCTGCTGCTCGGACTGTGATTCGTGGTCCAAACTTGAGGTACTTTCCGACCGAACTTCGTCCGCTAGCTGCAAAAAAACGTCTTCGATCGTGGGTCCAGATAATTGATATTCTGACAAGCCCTCGGATTCCAAGATTCTGATGATCTGCGCAGCTTGGGTGGATGTCGAAGCCGAGTAAATCGTCTGGCCAAAAGTAGCGTGTGTCGGAACGCCGTCCAGGCTTGGTGCTTTCTCGTGGCCAGGGCCAGTCTGCAAGTGGATGCGATAACCACCACCAAGTTTATCCTTGAGCTCCACTGAAGACCCTTGGGCTCGCAGTGTGCCTTTCGAGAGAATTGCGATCTGGTCGGAGAGGAGGTCAGCCTCGTCCAGGAAATGCGTTGTCAAAATAATCGTTCGTGCGCCTCTCTCAGCGAGCAGAATGTCCCATATCTTCCGGCGACTCAGAGGGTCTAAACCACTGCTGACTTCGTCCACACAGCACACAGAAGAACCACCAGTGAACATCATGCCGAGCTGTAATTTTCGTTTCTGCCCACCCGACAGCGTCTTTGATTTTGCTCCAATCTTCCGATCCAGATCAACAGCTTTGACAAGGGACCGAATGGCCTCTTTGCTGTCATGGTGACCTGTCGATTTCAGTTGATTGAAGATCCGAATGTGCTCCTCGACGGTTAATTCATCCCAAAGAACATTTTTCTGGGGAGCAATTCCCAATCCTCCGGTGCCATTTACCGTAATGGACCCGCTAGTGACCGTATTCAGCCCAGCAATAGCATCCAATGTTGTGCTCTTGCCACTGCCATTTGCGCCAAGCAAGACACAGATTTGTCCCTTCCTGGCGCTGAATGTAAGGTCATTGACCGCAACCACGGTTGCTTTGGGAGTCTTCGTGAACCATGCAGTCTGCCGGCGAAACCAATTCGGGCGGTAATGTTTCGTGAATTTTTCAAGTCGAATAGTCTCGAAAGAAGTCGCAGAATCTGACGACGCAGGATCAAGTGTGTCAACGACAGACCGACCTTTCGATGCTGTTCCGTAAAGAAACCTCTCTACAAATGCCCCAAGTAGAGGATATGCAAAGATTTGCAGAATGACGAAGACCCAGAGTAGTATTCCGGGAAGTCCCCATGGATTATCTGGTGCAGAACGTACAAGATCTGTAGCTAGATCTTGCCGCTCATAACGAGCCATAAATACAATAGAGAATACATAATTACAAGGAATAAATAGAAGACTGAGAATGGCCACTGTCCCGGAGTTGGTCTTGTCGATAACTTGGGCAAGGACACCCAGAAGAAGAGTTATGATTGCCAAAGAAATGCCACTGAGCTGGGCTTTCTTGAAAAAAGAAGCTCCGAGCATCGAAAACGACGTTAAGGATAGACCGGCCAACAAGTGATAGATAATGACAATAGCCATGGACGTCTGCGCGAAAACGCCGACCCCTAAGACGAGTCCCATAATGACCCAACCTGGTATGTAGATCAGGTCAAATGCCAGATGATAGGAAACGAGCCTTGCGACTTGAGGCTGCCACCTTTTCAGGTTGGGCATCATAGCTTCAATCAGCTGTGACATGCCCAGCTCACGCTCCGAAGCTATGAAACCGGTCAAATGATACGTGACACCAACCATTCCAATGAGAAAGGCCACACTGCGATTTTCAAGTCAGCAATCTTGATCGATAGACGAGAAGACTTTCTGTTTCTATTTCGGGAAGAATCACTACCCCTCCACGTTGTCTCAGACTTCTTTATCACAGATTCCCTGAGACATACTGGATAAGATAATGGAACTTGCGAAATGTCCCAGAAAACAAACGGTTAAATTCGCAGTAATACATACCCCAGGATGTTGATAATCGCGCCTTGGTAATTCACTCGAATATTTGTATTCCTCTGTGCCTGGGTAATGCTGGTGTACGGGTATTCAAAGACTGGAGGGAGCGCAGCGGATGTGGCGTTGAGGCGGAATATCGCGTCGTCGACCGCTCTCTGAAGTGGCAGCAGATACACCTCCACATCGTTCGTCGTCTGGTCTACATTTATCTTCACTCCAAGTGCGCCATCTGCTCGAAGCGTGTAGTTCCATAATCCGCCTTCTGTTGGGGACGACTGGAAAACGACAGCTCCATAGCAGGATGTCGAGCCCCTCAAGCTGCTCCTGCAAACATCAAGCAATTGCGCTTCTTGTGTCAACCGTACAACTTTCGCCCCCGCTGCAGCGGCAGGCTGTGCAACAGCATCTATCACTCGGTCGATCTCTCCTCCAGCCAGACCATTGTTCACGAATGCCAGTGTGTTTCTTCCCCCGCTCGCAGCTTCCAATCCTTGCGCCAGACTTCGTACAGGATGGCTCGTCCCGATCCCATAGTTCGATGGCGGAATAAACAGATTTCTAGCATAGCTCAGAAATATCATGAACGCTACCGGGAGGACGAATGCTCGAATAACGGTGGCGAAGGCATGTCGATTGAGGGCGATAAGGAGGTTCTTCTTCGTGAGGGTCCAGCACTGCGCGAGAAGAGCCATGGTGGCGGGAATTGCAGAGGGTTGAGGTTCGATAGATGGTACATCACGATTCGATTGATGTAAAGAGAGGATTCGTGTACATTATCTTCTAAGGGTTTGACTTCTTACGTACCGTACTAACAAGAGGTCAAGAAATTCGAGCTTCTGTTTGATAGCGTGCCGCGTGGTGGACGTCGGATGTCGATGACCCGCTCATTGCTGCGCCACCGCTGGGCAAACGGACGACCCGGCTTCTGACTCCTTGCCTACGAGACTAGAAGGGTAATTCAATTGAAAAGAGCTCCATACTCGGATTGAAATTTGTTGCTGGAAGACTGCGGCAAATTTCAGCTGTTGTTTACGATCGCGTTATCAAAGCTCTAATGTCGACTTCTTCCCCACTCACAGTGAATAAAAAAAGCGGCGCTGAACATGACACGGTCCGGGACGTTGAAAATCAGGGCCGCATTCTTTTTCCACGGCACGAGCCGTAGACCTGCTTAAACTAATTTCAGTTTCAATGCTTATGGCCTTTCATCATGCTCATTTTAAAGACACGCCATTGGATTGTAATGTGGACAAGTGTCACCATTGCAACGGGCGAGATTTTATCACTTTACTGCTAGCGGTCCATTGCCGTCAACTGCAAGATCTTGGGCCGTAAATCCATCAAGATGCTCCTTTATTCCACTAGGACTTTCAATGTCCTTCATCGTTTTGATCGTTCATAGAGTCAAGCAGGGTTGAAGTCAAATTTTCTCCAGCGCTGGATCACGCATTGATTGTTGATCTTCAGTTCTACCTTTCTTTGACAGAGACCTTCTGACTTTCCATCATCTACGATTTCCGAGACATGGGAAATCCCACCGCTTTCATCTATTACCTAAAACTCTTAGCTTTGATTGCTCCGCTGTATCTGTAATATTGCGATAGCAACAAACGGTATGATGGCCGCGTACGGGTACCCCTTTCGAAACCCAGGGGACTCCACCGTCGCCCATACCAGCAGCGGAACCCAAGCATTCGTGCCGGCGGCCACAGTCTGCATAAGACTCAAAGTTATAGCGCTCTTCTTAACATCGTGTCTCATAGGCGTGTTTGCTGGTGAGTACCACCGCAACTTTCTCTGAAAGGAAGAATCAACAATTGTGATGTAGTCCGAGAGCCATCGAAACCGGAGGACATCCTGAGGGCATTGGCACACTATATTTTCTTTCTCATAACCTTGTTGAAGATGGAATTCTGCCATGATATCACGCGACTGAATATGGGGGCTCTTGTTTCCACCACAGATAATCCACCACAGATAAAGAAGCTCGCAATAACCATTGGAAAATGCGAGAGCGGTATGCAAACCAACCCAAACGAAACATTGAAACTTTCACCCTGTTCTGCAATGATTGAGGGTGATGGCCGTCCCAAATGTGGGGTTATAGAGCACGAAACGCCTGCCAGGCAGCACGCTATTTTGGTAATCTTCAACAAGCTGGGCGCATGCCCGATGGTAGATAGGAGAGATTTGCTACAAATGAGGAAGATAAATGAAGGAGGATCTGCGAAGTACAATTCCTACGACCTGAAGAGCTGCTACAATTAATGATACGCGGAGGGAGCCAAATCAAGCAGGCGAGGCTAATCAAGCTTTTTGCTGGAAGATTGGGAAAGAATAAAACCAAAATTTAACGACTTAAACGTGGGCCAAAGAAACCATTGAGAGGACCAAGGGGAGGGGAACTGGAACGGGGATAAAATTAAGGCGTGTGAAATGCGTGGAGGATTCTAGGTAAAAGAGCACCAGGGAGTTTCCAGGTTCGTCACCCCGCAGAGAGCTTTAAGGGGGTGCGAATTAGACAGAGAAATGCAGAACACGAACTAAAAATATAAAATGAACATCTGACAAGAAGAAACAGGAAGCGGGTAGATAGTACCACCAGTGATTCTGATATCCTCGAAGTTGATTAATCTCAAGTGAATACGTTTAGGTTTAGTGAAGTTGGAAGAAGCTGAAGCTCTAACGTCGACCTCGGGAAATTTATTTTTCAACCAAGCTCCAAGCTTCCCCCAAAAACAAAACCTCCACCCCACCACAACACAACTTCAACCACTGCTCACCAACAACCCCAAACCCCACAATGCCACTCGATACATCAACCTACTCTCTCGCGCTGCTCCGGCTCGACGGGCGACGCTGGAACGAGCTACGACGCCTCACAGCCCAAATCAGCACCCAGGCGGCCGCAGACGGGAGTTCGTACCTAGAGATGGGCAACACGAAGGTGATGTGTACAGTTACGGGGCCCGCGGAGAAGAGTATGGGCGGAGGGGGAGGAGGGGGGGGCAAAGATAGGGAGAAGGCAGTTGTGGTGGTTGAGATTGGGGTTGCTGGGTTTAGTGGGGTGGATAGGAAGAGGAGGGGGAGGAATGATAAGTTTGTTTTCCCTTTTTTCTTTCTCCCCAGGTTTCAATCTCTCGGAGTGAAGGCAAGGGAAGGAGAAGAGGATAATGCAATGCTAACACGGGGGGTTTGGGAATAGACGCATCTCAGAAATGCAAAGCACAATCTCCAACGCATTCGCCTCAACCCTCTTCACACACCTCTTCCCACACTCCACCATCTCCCTCTCCCTACACATCCTCTCCCAAGACGGGTCCCTGCTCGCCGCGTGTCTAAACGCGTGCACTCTGGCTCTAATCGACGCCGGTATCCCGATGAAAGATTACATATGTGCTTGCACGGCCGGGAGCACGAGTAGTTATAGCAGTAATGATGAGGGAGCTGATCCGCTGCTTGATTTGAATGGGGTGGAGGAGCAGGAGTTGCCGTTTTTGACGGTGGGGACCGTGGGGGCGTCGGATGATGTTAGTGTGTGTGTGATGGAGACGAGGGTGCAGGTGGGCAGGTTGGAGGGTATGTTGGCGGTGGGGGTGGATGGGTGTAAGCAGGTTAGGGAGATTCTGGATGGGGTTGTTAGGGAGAGGGGGGAGAGGATTCTGGAGGGGGGGAAGTTGTGAGGGTTGTTGGGATATAAGGGGTGCGAAATTAGCTGCGAGGGGAAATGTCGTGATAGAATGGATGGGCATGATACCCTGGTGTTTGGTGTTACAAAAAGGAATTGCATTTCACTCTGCCAGAGTACGTTTTTAGAATACGCCGTGCCTGAATGTTTTCCAAATGATTACTTGCTAATTTACATCCCAAAACCTAAACCGAGAATGCAATAGCTTCATTTTCATCCCCTACAACTCCTCATGCACAGTCGCCTTGGGCTTCTCCTCAGAAACTGTCTCCTCCATCTTGACCTCTTCTACAGTTATAGTTGTCTCAGATGGCTCGGGGGCTTCCTCCGATGTCGCCTCTGGCTCCTCCACTTCTTCTGGGATCAATCCACCAGGCAATCGCTGCTTCGCTCCCTCGCCCAATCTGATAGAATCGATCCAGTTCTCAAGAGCCTCCTCGGTAACATCCTTCTCAGTAAGTTTGTCGCCGCCCTGTGGTAGTTGTCTCCACCATCCACGCTTTCCATTCACGGCGACGAACTCGGTGTTGCCCTTCAACTTGAGGGATTCCTGAATGGATTTGTACGCAGCGTTGGAGGATGGGACAGCGTAGAAAGGAAAGACGTTTCTCTTCTGCTGCTTGTACTTGTGTGCAAGTTCTGACAGCGCTCCAACTCCGGCAGAAGTCACCTCATCTGGGGTATCTGGAAGGAGGGCAAGAATGCATGTTCCAGTCCTGGGACCAAGGCACTCGTTCCGTAGCTCGGCTTTTTCAGCAAGTAGGGAAATCGGAGGGGCGGGGTCTTCGACAATAATTGGCTTTTGGGTTTCGACCTTTGGATCTGGGGACTCGGTGGGCTCTTCCTCCAAGACCTCCTCAGTAGCACTCGCGGCAGCTGAACTTCCTTCTTCTGAGGCTTGCGATTTCGACGAGGCTCTGAATGTTGCCTCTTCCTTCGATGGCTTCTTGGTGGTCTTGGATTTCGGAAGCTTGACCTTAGCTGGAGCGGGATCTTGGTTTGGTGTTGCGGCCTTGGAGAGGAAAGCAACAATATCCTCCTTCTTCAATTCGCCGTCGTAGACTTCTCCCTCTGCGGCCTCCTTTCCTCCAGGGAGAAGAATGAGCGTGGGGAATTTGTTGATTCCGAAAAGCTCGACCGATGCCTTCTCCTTGTCTCTAATTTGTGCCACGCTGATGCTTCCCTTGAAATCAATCGCAATTGACTTCATCAATGCGCTGGTCTTTCCCTTGTCCGTGAATAGAATGGCCTTTGGTGCCTCCTTCGCCTCGGCCAACCACGACTCCAACGACTTGTCGTCTACCTTCTTGACATGATTCGGTATCTTATCAATCACAGCGTCCACAATTCCCTTAGCGGATCTCGCCCCTTGGTAGTCCTCGACGATTGGCTTTCCAGGTGTCTTGCCAGGCTTGATGATCTTCAGAGTCGGGAAACCTTGTACGCCAAAGCCGCCGCAGAATGGTTTGTTTGATTCCTCGTCGCAGTCGACCGCAGCTACCTTAGCCAGACCTGCCAGACTCTTTGCGGCTTTCTCGTATGCGGGTTGGAGGTTCTTGCAGTGGCCGCACCAGGGGGCGTAGAATTCGACGATCCGCGGGGTAAGTCAGTGGAAGTCAAGTGGAGAGAACAGTAGGACATACGGATGTGTAGTTGGATTGGGCAATAAGACGGTCGTAGTTCTTGCCATCAATCTGAATGACGGGAGAGTTCTTGGAGTAGAGACCGGCATTGACGGGTATGGCAGCCAGCAGAGCCGCTGCGACGGTAATGGCGGTGGTACGGACCATTTTGTAGGTGGATGTTTGTAGGATCGGCGTGAGTTTTTGACTACTATTGAAGCTGTAGCAGCTATGAGGGAAATCAATTCATGAAATACTCGCAAGTTTACGAGGAGGATCAACAAAGAAGTGTCCTTCTCGTATGTTCTGGATATGTGACAAGCTGTCCTTCTGCGGTGTCCTGACAATGGCGCGGCGGGCAGCGGGTAGAAAAGGCCACCTTTGATGATTTTAGGCGTGTTTGGCCAGGAATCCGGGGTAAATACGCTAAATACGCCAAATACCTGATAATTACAGGGGATTGCAGGGGACAGCTCCCGAGATTTAGTGGGGTGATTTGCTCTGCGGCTGCCCGATCGGGCTATTTTGCCGCCGTCAGCTTGTGCCACCAGACATTCAATCATAATTTACCACAAATAATCCACCATCTGCAGACGCGCGTCATACCATATCAGGCAACCCCTCCTTTGTATTATATCGTTGGGAATAGCTTCATTTTGTTCTACTTCTCTCCCCACGATCTGACATAATGGCTGCACACGTCCCAGCCAAATTGAAGTCCGCAGACCTCACCAGATTCATCGTGCGCGCATCGCAGCTCGAGACCGCAAAGCCCGTGATAGCATATTGGTGTAGGTACATGCGGATCTATATAGAATATCTGCTGACATTTGCAGGCGAATACTGGATCGTCAATCAGATCCTCTCCAAAGGCCTTCACAATGGCGACGCCGAAACCCTCGAATACACCACCACCTTGATGGACAAGCTCGAACAGGTACCGATATATAGGTGAAAGGATCTTAGCAGCTGCTGAGACGTGCACCAGATCAAATCCGAGAACGCGGCGAACGATGCCATCATTGATGATGTTGCGGGGCAAGCATATGTCGAGCAGTTCGCCTTGGAGACTTTTCAGCGAGCAGATAGAGCTGTGCAGGCAGACAAAGTTACAAAGTGGGATTGATCCTCTACATCCAATTGAGCATGATTCTGATATAAAGCAGGCAAACCGCAGATACCTTCCAAGCTGCCTCCACGTTCTTCGAGCTCGTAAATATTTGGGGCCCTCCCGACGCAGAGACACAAGCCAAGATCAAGTACGCCAAATGGAACGCGGTCCGAATAGTAAAGGCATTGAAGGAAGGGAAAGACCCAAACGAATCGAATCCGAAACCCGAGCCCATACCAGAAGAATCACTACCCGCATTAGACCCGAATGACCCCGAGGTACAAGGCTTGGGAGGGCCCTCAAAAGCCAGACAACCTTCGGTCGAAGATGCGCCAGACGAGCAAGATCAGGTCGAGGCAAAGCTTGCGAGGCAATCGTCCATTGACCGCTCCCTACACCCTTCCGCACAAGTATCGGCGCAAGCCTCGCCAGGCACTGCCCCAGGCTTCGATCCATATCCTCGAGATGGGTTTCCATACAATGCCGTGCAAGACGACAATGTCTCGCCGTTGGAGGCCTCCCCCAAAGAGAGGAACGGTTCCGTTGGTGGTGGATATTTCCCAGAAGTCCCGACGTTCACATCAGAAACTCGAGACGCTACACTGCCTACTGCTCCTCCCGATGATACCTTGGACCTTGACCTAGGTCTACCACAGCAGCCGTCCAACATACCTGGTTCGGAAGTCTCACGAGACTTCGAATCCTTTCCCCCACCAACGATAAGTGATCAGCCTCCAGCTTCGGCACCACAAGATTTTTACCGTCAAGGTCCTCCGCCTCCTGAAGCGCCAGCCAATATTCCACCGCCTGTGTAAGTCACTTCACTTGAGAGATTCCACTTTTCCACTCTTCGCCTCCTACAGATTGCCTTCTCTGCCATGTTTCACCTATAAGGAATACTAATAATCTCAATTCTAGAGTACATCCTCCGCCCCCCTCCCAAGAACGGTACGTGGGGTTCCCACCACCACCTACCTACCACCAAGCTCCACCACCACAACATTTCAACCCTGTTCCTCCACCTACCACACAACCACGTGCTCAGAAGCTCAATACCGATGATGTGTCTGTAGCAAAAGCTCAAAAGCATGCAAGATGGGCCATATCTGCGTTAAATTTCGAGGACGCCGACACCGCAGTGAAGGAATTGAGAGCGGCGCTACAAACACTGGGGGCGCAGTAGTGAAGTTTTCTCGGACTGTATATTTCTGTATTTTAGTCGGCTGGACCTGAATACCCAATTGAAAAGGTTGATCGCAAGTCCTTTAAGGTTATTCCTTCTTATGGACAAACCTACAAGATGCACATTTTAATATATTGGACTAGCGTCTATCGTATTTCGTTTTCTGCTTTGCTTCTAAATTTTGCCCTCAGGTCTAAACTATCTCCAGTCTCAATGCATCGTACTGAACATATGTAGTCTGCGGTAGTACCGCACTCTCGTAATCCGTTGCATTTGCCGGAAGGCTCAATACAATCTCATTCGTGCCATTGACGAATAACTTCGGGTCAAATGTGAACTTGTGGGCGATATTGTAGCAAGTAACAGCAGACCGAACAGCACACGAGCTACTATGGTAATACCTTAACCCACGCATTAGCCTTACTCACCTGGACCTTAAAAGTACTTACGGTATCACCCAAGGCTCAAGCTCACGTCCATTAACAACAACCGTATACGGCAAATTCGCAAACGGCTCCGACGTATTAAAAACATCCGTATTCCCCGCCGCCGTCTTCGCCCCCGCCAACTGCACGGTCAACGTCGCTTCTCTCTTCCTCTGCCACTCACTCTGATCCATATCCCAAAGAATCGTCCAATTGTTCACGTTCTCGTGATACGGCTCCTTACGCAGCAAGTTCGCGTAGCCGCCGAAGACACTCCAGTGCACGTAGTTGAGATCTATTGCTGGGTCGCTTTCGCCGACGCGGAAGATGACGCCGTTAGGAAACTCGGTCGGGAAGTCATAAACTGCGAAGTAGATGCGGTATTGAGCTGGATGAAGCGGGTGCGTTAGATCTGGTGCGTAGCCATGCCTGTACTCCCCACTACTTTTATCGGGTATTCCAATCCGCCAGATTTCCTTGCCTGCGCTCTCTTCTCGCCACCTGGCATGCGTGGTATGAATCTCGCCCGCAATTACTTTCACATCATCTTTCACATACTGTCCAAATATCCCGTCCGCGTAGACTGTAAGTCTATACATGCCTTCTTTCACAGCAGGGATTTCCACATCGCCCGTGCTGGGGTCGATGTCCGCCCAGTATTGGTATGCTCTGGTGTCGAAGGCGTTATCTTGGTAGTCTACGCCGGTTTGGGAGAGGATTGCTATGGGGCGGGTTGCGGAGGGGGGAAGTGAGATGTGGGCTTTCCAGGTTGTGCGGTTGTGGGAGGGGGTGTAGTTTGGGATGTGCTGTGCAATGGAGTCGTAGAAGGGGGTGTTCCAGGTTGGGGAGTAGAATTTCAGGGCGTCGTTGCGGAGGGTGAGCATGG
>Ga0247778_1000156_pt1 | contig 119488 bp, 137 predicted proteins | sample UWRJL049202B5_FD_179939 | JGI IMG/M metagenome (GOLD analysis project Ga0247778, IMG submission 179939) | Plant litter microbial communities from Arlington Agricultural Research Station in Wisconsin, United States - UWRJ-L049-202B-5 | ecosystem: Environmental > Terrestrial > Plant litter >... | reverse complement strand
TCCACACACCCTCCATCTCCCCCTCCCTCCCCCCCTCCACCGTCCTCCTCCGCACCCTCGCAACCCCCATAAACCCCGCCGACATAAACCAAATCCAAGGCGTCTACCCCTCACGGCCCCCCTTCACTTCATTACTTGGAACCCCCCAACCCAGCGCCGTAGCCGGCAACGAAGGCTGTTTCGAGATCGCAGCTCTGGGCTCCTCCTGTCCCCCGGACCTCCAAAAGGGCGACTGGGTAATAATGCGCTCCACGGGCTTCGGAACCTGGCGAACACACGCCCTCGCAGACTCCTCACAAGTCCTAAAAATCTCCTCCAAAGACGGCCTCACACCCCTACAAGTCGGCACCGTGAGCGTAAACCCATGTACAGCCTACCGCATGCTGAAAGATTTCTCCCCGCTCTCCCCAGACACAGGCGATTCTTGGTTCATCCAGAACGGTGCCAATAGCGGCGTAGGTCGCGCCGCGATTCAACTGGGGAGGATATGGGGTCTGAAAAGCATAAATATCATCCGTGACCGACCGACGCCAGAAGACACACAAACCTTAAAGGACGAACTGCTCTCTCTAGGCGCTACACACGTACTCACCGAATCCGAGCTCCTGTCCCGCAGCACCCGGGACCTCGTAGCATCCTGGACCTCATCTGGCCGCGAGAAGATAAAACTAGGTCTAAACTGCGTAGGCGGAAAACCCACCTCCGCCATGGTGAAATTACTTAGTCCGGGGGGTCATTTAGTCACATACGGAGGCATGGCGAAGCAGCCGCTAGAAGTACCGACTGGGTTATTGATATTTAAAGATTTGAAGATGAGTGGGTTTTGGGTTAGTCGGTGGAGTGATGAGAATGCCGAGGAGAAGAAGCGAACTGTGGAGGAGATTTTGGAACTTACGAGGAGAGGGGAGTTTAGGGATATTCCGGTGCAGGAGGTGCGGTGGGATTGGGAAACGGAAGAGGGGGTGTTGAAGGGGGCGGTGGGGGGCACGTTGGAGGGGTTTAGGGCTGGGAAGGGGGTTTTTGTTTATGGTGATACGTGATGAGATGAATAGCATATAGTAAATAAAGCATGGATTCTAATCTTACTTTGAGATATCAAGAGGAAAGAAACGCTATTGCATTGCATTAACACCCTATCTATGATGCATAATCAACCACAATAAAATCCCGCTGTATGGCCGTTTCATTCCCCACACCATGATTTATCGCACCTTAGATGTAAAGCAACGCCATCCATTGATGTTCAATCCCATCCCATCCCTAACTCCTATGCAACCCAAATGCATGCAAATTTCCCTCCTCGCACTCATCCATGACGCTGAGCCGCATCCCTAAACGCCTCCTCTTGCATCGCGAGTAGCTGCTCAGTCGACAATCCGCTTTGCTCAAGCTTGTTGGCTTTCTTTTCTCGTCCCTATACAGTGATCAGGTCAGATCAGACACGATTGCGTTTTGAGAGAAATGAGAGAGAGGGGGATATACCTTCAATTGCTCCTTATGCTCGCTAGCGACCTCCATGATGTCGTGGACATAGTCTCCAAATCCCAACTGTTCCAACGCTTTGGTGATGTGCTCACACGCAATAGTTTTCTTACTTTCCTTCTCGCTAATTTCGTTGGCTTCAGAGGAAATCAAGGTGATGAACTCTACGCAGCATTCGATGAGGAGATCTCTCGCGTCTTTGCCGAAAGCAAGACCAGAGGATGGCGGAAGGATTTCGGTGACGATCTTCTGAACCGTTGCTACAATATCATTGTTAGTACAAGAGCTTTTTGAATACATCAGTTTACGAAGAAATGCGCTGCAAGAGATCCTCGGGGCTGTCAAGGTAGGTATCCCCAGCCCGTCGAGCTTTCGGTCAAATTGAGGGAACAGAAGCTAAAATCAACTGTTGCCAATCCTTTCCGAAGCGACTGGTCGTGCCCCGGAGTCCTGATCCAGAATTTGAATTTAAGCGCCGCCTCCACCCTGGGGAAAGAATATATCACTGTCTGCATCTAAGTTTTTGTAGTATTTGTGCTGAACCATGGGATCTTTCATTTCCTCGGCGGTGGGTTGCCCATGATTTGTGGAGGTTTCCATAACGGCGTTGCCAGTATTGTGTGAAGGGAACATGGGCCCGCCATACTGTTGTGAGGTATTAGGGACGATTGACATTGTTCCTCCGGTATTCATAGAATTGCCGTTCGTTTGAAATCCACCATATGGGCTTCCGGCAGACCAGTATTGGGGATTGGGATTGAATGGCTGGCTCATTGCGGTGTTCATAAGATTGCCATGCGTTTGCAATCCACGACCTCGGCCTCTACCACCTCTACCACCTCTGACAGACCAGTATTGGGCGTTGGGATTGAGTTGACTCGCTGGCAATCCACTATATGGGTTTCCAGCAGACCAGTATTGGGAATTGGGATTGAATAGATGGCTCATTGCGGTGTTTATAAGATTGCCATACGTTTGCAATCCACGACCTCGGCCTCTACCACCTCTGCCACCTCTGGCAAACTGGTGTTGGGTATTGGGATTGAGTTGAGTCGCTTGTACGTCAACAGCGAGCCCCGGACTAGAACTACCGGGATACATTGGCATCTGCTGAGCATATCCCTCCTGCTGAGGTGGTATCCCGCCTCCGGAGGGGCCAGAGGTAGAGCCATTGGAGTGCACTGAACTTTGCTGAGGTTGCAGAGCCTGCCCGGTAAACGTAGGGCCAGAGGAGTCAGATTGCATGGACCCCTGGTGAGAGTTTCTAGCACCCCCAGAGCTATTTCCATTGTGGTACATGGTCGACGCTTGAGCCTGAGGTCCGGGCGGATATGGCGTCGGGCCATGAAGCTGTTCTTGTGTACTTATTTGTGCTAGCTCTTGCTGGGCCGATGGCAATGTGCCATTCTGTGGCGGACTATCATGGCTTTCTACCTGGCTTGATGCTGAGCGGTTTGGAGACCCCGTAGTGCTTCCTGGCGCTGGTTCACCCTCGGCAGACTGCTAATCGGGTTTGAGAGGTCCAGGACTGGATGTTACAGGTATTTGTGCCGCGTTGCCCAGCCCCGGCTCAGATACAGGTAAGACATTTGCTATTGGTTTCTCTGTGTCACCGAGGCAATCCTGGTTTCTGCCAGGACCAGAACTATGCGCGAGGAGCTTCTCTTTAACAGAAGAATTTGGTTGTTCAGCTTCTGAGTGCTGGTTAACATGGTCATTCGATTTGGTCTCGACTTCGTCCCTTTCCCCCTGTAGAATTGACAATGGGGTCAGAATTTTCAGATACAATAAGATATGAATATGAAGTTTTGACTTACATTATTATCATCTAAAGCCTTAGACAAGGCGTCAGTGGTGTCGGTCGGTGGTTCTAAGCTGCTCTCGGAAGCTGACGATTGCCCAATCGCAGGTGGTGAACCAACTGGTGGTGAGTTTGATCCCGAGTGAGATGGCTCAGAAGTTGAAGATGATCTAGCAGAAGGTGGTGCACTTTGTTGTGGTGAGTTTCGTGCAGTGTAGAAGAGCTCAGAAGATGAAGAGGGGCTAACGGATGATGCCCCCTGTGCTGGTGAGTTTGGTGCTGTATGGTATTCATCAGGTCCCGGCTCATCCGAAATGGTGTCTTTTGTGATTTCCATGTTGCAGGGTGGATGAGAGCGAGATGGTCGTTGCAGTGGTATTACAGACTGATTTCGCTCTACCTAACTGATGCCACGAGTGAGGGGAGAATATTCCAATCTGGCCAGCACAATCGAAGGCAACCAACTATGATCCAAAGGTACCGATCCGAGTATCGAGAATAGGGTACTAGTTGCGTAGTGAAGTTCGGTGGTGGATTAACTGAAACTAATGAGGCACGGTTGTCTCGAGGGCAATGAAGGTTGTTTAGTGTTCCATCGGCAATGTATCAGGCGTAATATAAGTTGATGATTATCGAGACGATAAAGAACGAGAGAAGGTTGGTGGTTTAAGGATGGTAAAGACAAAGACAGGACCGGGCAATCCTCGAAAGTAAAGGCGATTGATCCGGGAAAAGAGTGGTGTCAAGCGAGAGAATAGTATCGTTGTAAATGATGATGATGATGATGACAGCGAATGTGATGCAGCTTTATCGATGCCGGTGCACAAGGTGTATAATAGATGTTGATGATTGAAAGCAGAAGAAACGAAATGCAAAATAGAAGGAAGGGTTTGATTACCTTTGGGCAGAGACAGGTCGTCGTTGCCTAAATGGAAAAGGTTGTTAGCTCGTAAACACAAAAGACTAAGCTGATATATGTACGGAAGGAACAACAGTAACAGGACGAGAAACCAGATTCAGTGGAGGAAGACAACCCTCGATGTCTGAATTTCCGCCACATCACACGCGGCTAAGGGGTACTCGGCGCGCCGCTAGGGCGAATCGAGAAGGGAACAAAACGCAGATGAATTTGCAATAGAAGAGTAAAAATCTGCAGACAACTTTTGCAAAGCTTATGAACGTACTCGCCCGAGGCTGTTCTCTTCGTTGCGTATTTTTTGGGTCTCTCTCGCGTCCAATATAAAATCCAAACGTAACGACTACGCGTAGAAATTCTGAAGCGACTCACCACCAAATTCTCGATCCGACATATTGGCTGATATTTTCTTACTCACGAGACTCAAAATATGAATTTAATTATCGTCGTTTGCCGGCTTATTGCTGCGTGAGGGAAAGAGGGTCCTGGTGATTCAGGTGGAATATGGAAGATGAAGCAGATGTCGGCCTCGTGGTTACTGTTCTTCATTTTTTGGCGAGGCGGGCGGCACGCCTTATTTATGCAAGGCTGGCCATCGGTCGAGTTCGAGCCGCTAGAGCTAATCCGGTACATTTCTTTCACGTGACTACTGTCGCGATATCTTGATATCTCTAGCGGTGTATAAGTGCATAGCGTGATTCAATATGATAGATATCATCACTTTGCGGCGCAAGTATCTTTGCAACGACTTGTTGCATTGCAAAAGGGGCTATAGAGTCACGTGCTCTCCTAACGGGTCGGCCCGGTCCTACCCCTATTTACAAGCGATACTTCGACTTCGACAGTGAGAAAAATCATAGTGTGTAAAAGATCGCTTACTCAAGAAGCTCCCGCTGCTTCCTACCCTTCAAACCCAGATCGGAACTTCTCTGCCAAGAATGTGTCCATTTTTATGGTCAAAATTTTCAATGCCCGCTTATCAATCGCCGATATCTAGGTTCCTAGGTGGAAGAAGAGTAGAGTTTGACAACCTCAGGAGCGTATTCGGAGACTTCTGCGGCATGCTATGTGATGGATATCCGGGAGTGGGTGTGTAGCGAAACATGGGGTAATAGATTACTCTTGCTCTGCATGCTATTCTTGAATTCGCGATCCTCTCCAAGATTGAAATGGTAAGTACCTAGGTACTCAGAGTTCAAGATACGAATAATTGATATATTTCGAAGTTTAAGTCATAAATAGTGTCCCGCTATTTTATTCTCTGCCTCCCTCTTTATTTTTTCCTAATTGTCAATGTTAGCCCAGGGCTTATATACGAATGTCACACGTCGAGTAGTACCTCGGGAAACGGGATTTTAGGACGGGGTGGGGCAGGGCCAAGGGTGGGTTTATCCAGAGATTTCTAGAGTATTTCCCTGCGGTTTTGCGCATCGTAAACTTTGATATCGCAAACATTGTCGTCGAGCAAAATCGAACCAATTCGCAATGGATAGATTCCCGCGCGGTTCCGTCTCTTTGGCTATAGCTACCACATGCTCAGCCTGGCTCTTGTATGTAGTTGCGCAAGCTGTCCATCGCTTGTATTTCAGCCCCATTGCAAAATTCCCGGGACCCAAGCTGGCCGCAGTAAGCTTTTGTTAGTAAATGTGAGCCAAAAAGAATATGAAACTTGTTAACTTATTGTCTTTTAGGGTATGAGTTTTACTATGATGTGATTCTAGACGGCCAGTACACCTTCGAAATCATCCGTCTGCACGAAAAGTACGGCCCGATCATTCGTATCAATCCTCACGAACTCCACGTGTCACCCCCCGACTTCTATGAGAAGCTTTACACCGGCCCAGGAAAGCGTCGTCATCGATGGGAATGGTTCACAAGACAATTCGGCCTCCCCCAGTCTATGTTTGGGAGCGTTGACCACGATACACATCGCATCCGTCGAGCAGCCGTCAATCCATTTTTCTCGAAGGGCGCTGTCAGAAAGCTTCAACCTGTAGTTGATGAGCGAATTGAAGCACTTCTAGGTCGCTTTCGAGAATTCCAAGATTCTAGTCAACCCATGACTCTCAATTACGCCTTCGCCGCATTCACCAATGGTACGTGATGTCCTTGAATACAGTGGCCAGCCTGTTGATGAATTTTAGATATTGCCCAAGAATACGCCTTTGCGAGATCAGATCATCGAGTTGAACAACATGATTTCGAGCCAAAATTCCACGATGCATCAGTGACCGCTAGCTCAGGAGGTGCAATTCTCAAACAATGGCCCTGGATCTTAACCCTCATGCAGTCACTTCCAGATTCCTTCATGGCATGGCTAGATCCAAACATGACATCTTATTTCAATCTTCAAAAGGTTGCTCATTGTGCTCTGCATATATTCCGCTTCGGTTAACGTCTTGCTCCAGAGCATCAGAAAGCAGATCAAGGACATCAAATCCGGGAAACGAGACGACTCAAAAGACGCAGATCACAGAACAATCTTCTATGAAATCATCAACAGCAATCTCCCTGCGAAAGAGAAATCAGATCAGCGTCTGGCCGGAGATGGTCAGACTGTACTCATTGCCGGAACCCTGACAACGGCTTGGGCACTCTGCGTCGCGGTCTACCATCTGCTTTCAAACCCCGAAACACTGAGAAAGCTCAAGACCGAGCTCAAAGCTACACTGAAAGGGTCTCACGCGACAATTACATTGGCTTCTTTGGAACAGCTGCCATACTTGACAGGTTGTGTTCAAGAATGCCTCCGGCTGAGCTACGGTGTTTCCACACGTCTCCAGCGCATTGCTCCCGACGAGACGCTGATCTTCAACGACGGCCAAAAAGATTGGGCCATTCCTCCTGGAACACCTGTCGGTATGACGAGCGTTCTAATCCACCACGACGAGTCCATCTTCCCAGATTCGAGAAAATTCTTGCCGGAAAGATGGGTTGATAATCCGCGCCTGGAGAAATATCTTGTCTCTTTTTCCAAGGGAACTAGGCAGTGCGTTGGCATTAATCTGGCCTATGCAGAACTATATATAGGCATTGCGAGAATATTCAGAACTTATGGGAGTTCGGAGGCAAAATTTGAAGATGATGCCGGTTGTCTGGAGCTGTTCGAGACGAGTTCCGACGATGTGGAGATTAAGAGGGATCTCGTTATTCCGGTAGCAGCGGCTACATCTAAAGGTGTGAAGATATTAGTGAAGCAGTAGGTGTCAGGGCGTAGCCTGGGAAGAACTCAAGCTTCGTTGAAAAACGAGTAGCTAGGAGTTCGAGGAGAGCTTTAGCCATTGCTCCAAAGAAAACGAAATCTCCGTCAGGGTATCAGATGCTTCTCATTTTGGATATATGTAGTGTCTTTGCAGCTTGTATAGCTAGGGAATGCGGTTCATCTTTTTAGTTGACAGTGGTTTCGTTCACGATTGGGGCTGCCATTATCTCCAACTTAGTGGAAGCAATCATCAAACACAAGCCCGACTCTACACCCTCTGACTTCCGTGCTCTCGCATCGTATTCATATAAAAATCATGATCAATCTGCGTCTCTTTCTCGCGATTCGTTTCAAGCAGTGGGGCCATTACTGCGGGGTATTGAAGATTTCGTTTCGATTTCTGCGGACATTATCCTGAAGGCGAGAGGTACCGAGTAGTCTGGTGTTGGGTAAATTATATAAAGTCCCCTCTTTTTGCCATTATTTGCTGTTCCGTATCGGGAAAATATGGGGTTTGAATTACGGAGGATTTTAAAGTCACTTTGTTGGACTTGCTTCCATGGTGTCATAGGTGCTGAAGTCGCTTGACGTAATGATGGTCTTCGCTAAAGCCCCTGTAGTTTCAGGGAGCTGGCGCTGAAAGACATTGTTCCCAGGGGGCTTTTTAGCAAGTAACCGGGGCTTCCATCTTGTCCTTTGACATCTTAAAAATATTAGGAGTTAAAAGAGCAAGCGTCGTCATTTTACCTTTGATGTCCGTGGTCTACACTAAACTAGAAAACATGATGGCTTAATAGATCGGTAGGTTAGAAGAATGCTAGATTATTTGACGTTGGGACCCATTATTTGAAGCATTGACTGGGTCTATGAAGAGGCTTTCTTGACAATAATTCAGCTGCTATCCACCTGAATTTATGAACCGGAACCACCAACCGACTTGGATGCATTTCATCGCACAAGAGTGCATCGAAATTACAGAGAGCTCTTCTGAAAATTCTTTTTGGCATTGAGAGAATCGCCAAGGCAGCTCATGACAGGGACCATTGCACTTCCGTTTTTCAGGGCTTGGAAAACGCGACTGGTAAATGTACCTAGCGTCGTGCCATCTGGCAACTCTTCAAAGCGTGGGAAAGAGTCGGGATCTGAGAGAGCATTTCTGAGGAACGGGATTTGCAGGTCATATCGCAGAAATTGGTATAGTTTCACTCCTCCCGATCCAAGGAGAGGTATAGTAACTGACGGATGCTGGCTGTTCATCTTTTGGTTAAAAATGATAAGTGCTTCAGCAACTGTTTCATCAATCCATTTTCGAGCGTCTAGGGGGAATTTTGCTTGGAATACTGATTTATTCGTGGGTACTCTCGATATGCTGGACGCGAGAAGATTTTGCATCACCTTCTGGAGTCGAGGAAGGTGGTCAAGCTCTGAGTGAAGGCCGTATTCGGCAACGAACTCGTTCCAAAGTCCATTTGTCTCCATCACTTGTTGCCCATCTTCTAGAATCCATGTCCTCAACCACGCAGAAGACTTTTTCTTAAAAACTGGTTCCAGCTCTCTCTCAAACTCCATCTGTACAGCTCGAAGATCTAAAGCCTGGCACAGAGCTACCAGCTGGTTGGCAGCCAAGCACATGAAAATACCTAAAGCCATTGAGGTGTATCTTGTTGAAACAAGTGCCAATGAGTTCAAAGACTGGTTGCCCTGTTCAGCCACCATCACGGAAGGCATAACGCTTTGCGCAAGGAATGAAAGCTCTGACATATAAGAAGCTGAGGAGATGTCCATCCCTTTCATGAGAAAATCACAGCTTGGCTCGTCACTTGTCAAGTTTGGTGGAAGGCCATTATTTGTGGCGGGATTCATGAGTTCTGTGGTCTGCTGGAAAAGCATTCGTCCAATTGTGTGCAACGCTAATCGCGTTCTGTCCATGGCCGATGTGATTGCCGTTGCTTGAAAGTTACCGCCTTGAATTATCGAGCCTTCTGGCTTGATCAAAGGGTTGTCCGTAATTGAGTTACACTCTATGAGAATTTGATGTTGTGCAAGCATCAAATTCTCAATTTCGGGTCCCATCCATTGGGGCGATGTCCGAAGAGCATAACGATCTTGGCGGAGGCCATTCGTATTTTGGCTGTCGAGTCCGCGAGCAAGTTCTGAGCCTTTCAGGAACTCAAAGATATTGCTACTCACTTCCCTTTGTCCCGGATGAGGTCGGACATCACTGAGATAGGGATCGAAGCTCTCATTGGTGCCATTTAAAGCTTCGACAGTCATTGCCGTCAAAATCTGTGCTAGGACAACGCAATGATGAGCATCCTGCATAACTATCGCTGCCGCCCCCGCTGAGACAGATGTCCCGTTCATGAGCGCAACTGCTTCTTTTGGTCCGAATTTAATAAGCGGGACGCCCGCCTGTGCCATACCGACATCGGCTGTGACGAGTCTCCTCGAGACTTTGTCACCAACCCAAACCTTCACTCCTGGGTTCCCTTGGAGGGCTCCTGCCAGGTATGACAACGGGCTCAAGTCTCCGGATGCAGAGATACTTCCTCGCAAGGGAACTTGAGGGGTCACGTCTTCTCTGATCATTGCCATGATACTCTCCAGTAATTCCAGCCTAATCCCAGAGTTACCCCACGCTAGAGAGTTACACCGAACCAGATTACCGGCTTTGACCCAGTCTTGTGGGAGTGTCGTGGCCTCACTTCTATTGGGCGGAAACATCTTCGGAAAATCCTGGGAATTGGGTTCATCATCTTCGATGATACCGTTATTCAGTGTCCGAATAACGGCCTGCTGCAGCTTTTTCAATTCTTTTGTTCTAGTGTTGGCACTGGCCCCAACACCTGTATTCACGGCTAAGTGGCGAATTAATTCTGGCAAACAGTCAATTAACAGGCGGAGTTTACTCACCATAAATGGTAGCCCCTTCGTTCATTTTCGAGACCAGATCATGAGCACTCCTCTTAATTTGAGGGATGCAATCTTGCTTGAGAGCAACACTTTTGCCGTGGCTAAAAGTTAGGTTAGCTTTCGAAATTTCATTACCCTTATACTAGAGAGGTACCGTGAGACTGCCACAATGCTCGCTAGGTTCATAGAGTGGCCATCTATAATGACTGGCCCTCTGTTTTGAGGTTCTATCAGGGCTTGAAACTTCTCCCAATTGGAAAAGACCATTGAGCTGTAGGATTCCATGACTTCTCCAGGAGAGCTGCTTGCGAAGAGGCAAACCAAGAATACATAGGTAGTGCTGGTGGTCTAGGTTTGGGAGAATCTGCAAGTATGTACCATGGATTGGGTTCTGCTTGGAGAACGTTCTTCCCACTTGAGGACTGCGCAGTCTGCGCTTTCCAAATCATACATGTTTCGGGTTGAGATATGCCGAATAAAACAAATGACCATGTTACAAAGGGATGCCTTAGAGATCGCTTTTCGTTGCGAGGTCATCAGCCCCACTTACCTTCAGGCTTCAAATTACCTATGGCAAAATTAAAATAAGTCCAACCTTCCTCTGGAGAAGGGAATCGCATCAAACTAACCCATGTCGATGGCTACCGAGCTTTTCCCACCGTCGATTCTGCAAGCTCAAACTGCATCCAGGAGGTCGACTAGTTGCAGTATACCTGGGAGAATGCTGATCTATACATGATACATAATAAAAGATTAAGAAGCTCTTGAGGATATCTGCCAAAACACCTCCTTGCTTTTCTCAATTTCGCACCGATCCGACCTATGAGACCTATGATTGATAGCGGGTCTTGTCATAAATGACAGAGAGTCGCACATCTTCAGTAGTTGATTTCTCTGGTAGATGTGCGAGATTGTCACGGCGAAGTGCATATTTGTGACGCATGAGGCACCAGGAGGTGGTTGCGGACTGACCTGCGATGCAACCAGCCGACTGCTTTATTAGGAGACTGCGGTGAGGAAGTACTGTAGGGTTGCAAGAACATCGGCACTGCCGCTCCAATGTCAGGGCTTTAGAATGATGGTGGTGGGGAGATTCCGTGTGTCCAGGGGTTATATCCCAGGACGGGACGTGCCTCGGAAGCTACTACTCAAACCAAGGAAAACTTTATGGAGATCATGAAGGCAGATCGGACAAGGATGCCACAGACTGCCGTGAAACTTATTTTTGATTCGTCCAGTTTCTGGTTTGAAGACGCGCGTTGATTACTCAGATAGCTTGCCGTCCAATCAATAACATCTTATTGAGGCAAGCTTCTCGCGAATCTCACAGAATCAGTGGAACGGAAGGTTGGATCCGGCTAAATGCAAAAGGATTTGGAGGACGGAGGATTCAAGCAATAAAGTGGTGCGAGGAAGTACCCCGCCAATCGGAGCTTTTGCGATGTAATGATGGCTTAATAATAATTTATTGCAAATTCAACGGCCGTAGAATCAATTGCCAGGAATCCACCCCTCAACTCATGATAATTTACATTAAAGAACGCTGAAACTAAGAGACTAATACTCTCTTCCTTCTCTCCAAAGGCAGCCAACATGCGATTGTTGTCGTAAACTAAGTCCATACTGATTTCATGCGTATGTATAGCAAAACATACCAGAAGTCGTTTCCATGACGCTACTGACCGGAATTTTGGCCATTAAACCCCCGATATCAAGCTGATCACTGACGCTTGCTTCAATGTCAGAGCCCATACCAGTCTTACCAGCGTAGTCTAGATATCTCGTAGACTTATCCGACTGCTGCCATTTTGACCAAAGTCGATCAATGTTTGCATGATGCAAAAAGAAGACGGGGTCTACAACATTTTAAGCGCGTGGAACTAGTGTTCACTGTTGAGAGATTGCTTACCATATGGTCCAGTATACTTGCTGAAGTCCCCTTTTATGGATCCAGAAATGAATCGATGAGCCCGGGCTTCCAGCTTTGGCGCAAAACTTTCGAACTTTTTCTCGCGCAGAATATTAGCCATCGCATTGGGACTGATCAGTTCTGCAAGCTCTTTTAATTCCTCTCCTTCGGAGAACCCACGAGATAAGCAATGTGGACGGAGCTCGTCTGCATAATAGCGTGCTTCAAGCCCAGAAAAAGGCCCATCCAAAACACAGGAGCCCTCGCCAATTGTCACATCTCCATTACCATTTCCGCCGAAGCCCTTTTCGGAGCTCCAAATGGGCGAATTCTCAAATTCGTTCCAGTCTTGAGACCAGTCCCAGTAAGGCAGTGAGCCTGAGTACCCACAAGATTCTTTGAGAGCAGTCTCATAAGAATGAATGTAGTAACGATGCCACGGGAGGAAGGGTGCGGATTTGTGAGCCGTCGGTGAGGTCAACTCGTGCACTCTGGGGAAGTCATCATACAATGTATCATTTGTCACGCTCATGGATGGTTTTGTAGACAGACATTGCACTGCTTCGATGTAACTGTCCTTCTCCGGGTCGGAAAGGGTTCTCCATTCCTGACGCAAGGATGGTTGAGCGCAAACAGCGACAGGTTTGGTGCTAGCGGCCCTATTAAAGAGTCCTAGGGTAACCACACAGACAGCAACCGTGGAAACGCAGCTCAAGAGAGCAACTCTGGCGTTGTGCATCCGGTTGGGGGCTTGGATATATCTTGCGTGCTCTTCATGCGAATAGCCCTCCTCGTTGGGGTCAGACTTCTCCAGAGGGCCATATGGTAGTTTGGAACGGAGAGAAAAACCCATTTTGTATTGTTTGAAAACAGTTCAGATAAAATTGGGTTTTGAGGAGCCAAATAAAATTTTCGATTGAAGGATGAGATGGGGAGCTGAAAACAAATGCGACGAAGGGCCTGAAACTGCACTTATACTGCGGAGAGGGAGTTCCAAACGACGAGCGATCGACTACTGCATGTATTGCTTATCATTGATATGCTCTTCCCATCAGGTATGATGCAGGGACAAGGTGGCAAAAGTTGGAGATAGTCATGGGACAGCTTGTGGATCCAGGTAGTGATTGGCTAGAAAGAGACATTTCTCCGAGAGCTCACAGTACCTTGGATGACTCTCGAGGAAGTTGATTATCTGGTGAGTTTGACAAGTTCCCCTAATGAGTGCCAGAACTGAATAGGATATTCTCGCGATTCTTGACTGCTCTAATTAAGACTAGAATTTTAAGACCTTTTACTCTTTGTATAGTTGTCTTATGCTTGGAACCGCAGGTCTTCAAGGAGGCTGAGTCTCCAGAAAGATGTTGTAGTTGGGTGTGGTATTCATGCAATTGCACGAACGCACCCCTCTCGCGTAAGGTAAGAAGTGATCAACTGCATTTTGATGTTGCTGCAGCGCCGAGCAAGAATCACAGGCGCCCTTGGAGGAGCTTGATGTGTGGTTGGTCTGATAATAAGCGGGAAACGCTTCCGCATACACTTTCAACTTCCATTCAACCTGGCGGCGTGGTGTGATGATTGGAGGATCACAAGGTGACGTAGATCGACGGTAGGTGGTGGACGATAAGCGAAAGATACTGGGCGCAATTTGGAACTGTTAATCCGGCTAAAGAAGTTGCACATTCGTCGGAATAATAGTCGATCACAGCAGAATAGATTTACAGAGGCTCGGAGGAATAATGGCGCATTAGTAATGGCAGCCCCGCCGCAGCCACCCTGTTACCTTGAAGTCCCCTGTCAGAAGACGCCACAGCCGTGCATATTATAAAAGCCAATGAACCAAGGCCGGAGTGTATGTTGCAGTGCACTAGTGTCAATGAAGAAATAGATGAACCTCTGCAGCTGCTTGCCCTAGGGGTACCGGTAAATGCTGTCAGCGGCGCGAAGAGACAACCAGATAAGGCAGGTAGTAGTAAAACCCCCTTGTAATACACAACTGCGACAGCAACATGATTCAAATCCCAGTCCGCTTTGAAAAATAATTCTAGGTAATTTAGGACAAAAAGCTTGCAAATAGCACTCATTTGCTGGATTCGGATCGACAGCTTCATCAGCAACTTCTAATACCGACACGAGCCATCAAAAATGAGGCCGCATCGTCACTTCAACACAAGCGGAGTCAGGGCTAAGCTTTACGCAGAAATTTGTTCTGGGATAGACCGAACGAACCAATATATAACTTTTTTCGTGACGATCTTATTTCATTGGATGTTGAAGATGGCGGTTCCCGGTCATCACGTCTTTGACGAATGTTCTGGACCAACACCTTTCTCTCGACATTTCCAGGTTTCAATAAGGAAAGTCGAGTAACTGGGCGAAATAATAGAGAGTTTCGTTGCAAATTCCAGCTCATCATATTTCTTTTTGAATACATATTTCAATTTACTTGAAGTGTAAAGGCGAGAAGTAAAAGATGCACATGAATTCGTTCCCAAATGAAGGGGTTTAGGTTGCTTTAACTAGTTTCAACATTTATACATTCTAGTACTTGAACATATGACGATTTTGCTTCCTTTGAAAACGGAGAGCTGGTGTTCGATGCTGTGGTTAACCACTTCTCCTAAACCTGAAGACTTCCCAGCCACCTCTATAATTTCCAAGATATTCGTATTCATCATTGGAAATTCTAGCAGCGATGGTAATTGGAACAGAACCTTTCCCCTTAAGGATGAAGATTTCAACACTGTATAGCCTCCCCGCACCCTTATATAGCCTGACCATGAAAACAGGATTTCTCATCTTGTGATTGAATTCAGACCGTCTCCGGTGTCACAGAATATTCAGTCTCCATATGAATTTCGCCCTTGTCCTTTGTCACCCCGACGAGCCCGATATCGTCGCCAATACTGTTTGCACCTTTGCTTGCAAAACTAGACGTGCCAAAGTTTCTTGACCTTGAACTATGTGGATTATTGGGAGAAAATCCATCTTTGGGGGTAGAGCCGTATCCAAGCATAGAGTTCAGGCCAAGCCTTCCAATCAGATAAAAGAGCACAGGTCGATAAGTTGGCAAACATGATGCGATGATGTATACATCTGGCTCCACAAGTGTCCATGTCATCAGATCGACAGACGACCAAGTCCCGTCCTCGAGAGCACTGCCATGGAAAAATGAGGTAAAACGAAGAATGGACGTCGCAAGACCACTTCAGTCGAAACAGAAAATCCTCGTCAGTACAAGCTCTCTATTTGTTGTGCTACCAGAATGTACTTACACGGAGCCGGTGAAGAATGCAATCGTCAACCCCACTTTCATTTTCTTGGAAGTATGGAGCTTCCATACGATTGGCATAGGAATACAGAGAATAGCAACATCGGTGATAATGTTCGGTAGCGAGCCCCATCTATAAAATGCTTGCTCGTCCACGCACGTCCCAACAATACTAGTCCTATTCCAATTGTAGGCAAATGGATGGCAGAGATTCAACGACATTATGGGGCATACGATTCCGGTAACGGCAACAATGAAAGCCACAACGTAGACGATCCTCCGGTAAAGCTTTAGAGTGAATAATCGAAGGTATAGAGCTAGTATCGCGAGTTTAGGGATTGCGACACCAAAGAAATAACAGAACGAAACTGCTAAGAGGTATTTAAAGTATACAACAGTTCTCTCGGGATCATCTTGTTCCAACGCCTGAAAGTGACGTCCAACACCGCCGTACTTCACAAAACCTGCGAGCTGTTGTCAGCGCCATGCAATATTGGCAAACCGTGTTGAACACTGTCAAAAAGTGTAAGGACTCACAAATCGCAAGTGCAGAAACACCAATTTGAAAGACGAGTGAGAAAGCAGCCAGGAAGTCATCCAGACCGAGTGGAGTTCGGCTCAAACTTCTTGACCAGAATCGAATGCCCACGAAGAAAATCAAAATAGGGATAAAGGCCACAGCAACGCCAATTAGCCTTCCTCCACTATACTCGTCGATAAATTCCTGGGGTAGTTGCGGAGGCGGCTGTTGCGACATGATTTCGCTACTTCGAGTCAACAGAATATATCATGAGATGAAAAGGTGAAGCTGCCGTATATTCATGAGAGCCTGCAGCTGAAGAGATGCGGAGATTTGTTGTCCGATACAGTACATATACATATAAAATTTCGATATCGATGCTATTTCTGGACTGCTCGCGAAGGTTGAGATTGCCATCCCCAGACTTGTACCTACATAGCTGTTCAGGCGACAGGGGCCCCGCTTACCAAGATCGGCCTGATCAGGAGAATTTCTGGAAGTGGGGAAATGAATAATTTCTCGATGGCATGTACTGCCAGGGGTAGAAATCTTGAAACTGCTAGCATTCTACGAGGGGCAAATCGTTTCCGCACTGAGCTTGCATAACCTTCCCATTTGGGGGGTGGTTGCGTTGTTCATCCATCTTGAGTGCCAGTTGGTGGCGAGGATGTGGTCATTCCTTCCATGAGCCCTGTATAACACGGCATATCAGGGCAACACTCGGGAACAACCAAAAAACTGCCGAATAAGTGTACGGTATTTTTATTATTCTTGTACTCCTATAGACGCAGCATGGCTTGTAGAAAAAAAAGCAACTATGATAATGAATGCTTGTTTTCGACCCCCGGACGTCCAGCAGGACGTGCACGATATTGCCCTGTAATAGTAGCGAGTTTCAGGGTCAAGTAGCTTGAGTTCTAGCGAGCGTCCACTAATAATAACGGAATTAGCGCTGTAAGCGGGGCCCCTAATGTTGACACGCAGCCACAGTGCTTAATTCGTGGTGCGGGAGCCCCACAACGATCGACGAGATAGGGCCCATGTACATCGATGCAGTTTATTTATTTGAGAGGAGGAGAAGAACGGCTCTAGCACCAAAGAGGCATAACGCGTCAGCACAAACTCAACTGTTTATGTAACCAGCCCATCCTGGAGACGTTGCTCTTGTTAGAATTCTTTCTGGAGGCAAAACCCCAGACCAGTTTTGAGAAAACCGAATTTCTTGAGGAGTTGTGTCGCAGAAGGCAATGTCTCCAACTTGCTGTTCGGAAGGCAGGACCTGGTCCCATTCCAGCCAGCTTCTCAACCACATTGTTGACTGTGTTGCTTCGAGCAGGCCCCAGACGCTTTATGCTGAGTTTCCGGTCTCACGGACGTCTTATGATGAAGGCTGTCTAGAGTTTACATATGCAAAATTTGCCAACGCAATCAACATAATTGCATGGTGGCTTCACGAGAATTTAGGACCTGGAAATGACTTTCAAACCGTAGCTTACATTGGACCTAATGATCTGATTTATCCCTCACTAATTCTTGGGGCAGTGAAAGCAGGATATAAGGTGAGTTCTTGCAGTGTGTTCTTATTACCAGAAAAGATGCCACTGAGTCACTGACTGCTTGATTTTACAGACTCTCTTACTTTCCCCAAGGAACAGCATTGATGCTCAAATGCATCTGATGAAAGCCACAGATTGCAAGGTTTTCTTGACCCCGCGACCACGTCCGCCGATGGTAGACGCGCTTCTCGCAGCTGCTGGTGATGAAATAACCTCCTACGAGATCCCTACAGTCGAAGAGCTTCTGCAACGCCAAGCTCCAGCCTTCCCGTATAACAAAACTCTAAAGGATGCTCAACGGGATCCTTTGACCGTTCTTCACACATCTGGATCAACCGGATTGCCCAAACCTGTAACTTGGGTTCAAGGTTTTGCTCCAAGTTATGCAAAACAATTTCGCCTGGACCCACCAGGGGGATATGAAAGCGTGGATCGTTCATATATGGGTAATAGAGCTTTTGTTGTATTCCCACCGTTTCATGTAAGCAACAAAAAAAACCAGATATATCAGCAGAACAGAATTTTGATTGACCGACATCCAGGCAGCATATGTCGCTCATGCCCTCGTCAATGCAATTTGCAATGAAACGGTTGCAATCATTCCTCTCTCCGGCGCTATACCGTCCGCGAAGTCTTTATCGGATACACTGAAGAATACGAAAGTGGACATGGCTTTCGTTGTTCCAACAATCATTGAAGAAATGAGCAGATCTTCAGATCTTCTTAATCATATATCTACGAATGTAGAGCTCCTTGCATACTCAGGAGGAGATGTTCCACAAGGTTGTGGTGATATTGTTGCCAGAGAGGTTCCGGTTATCAACTTTTACGGTACTACGGAAGGAGCTAGCGTTGCCCTTATTCGCAGAAAAGGGGAGATCATTAGAGAGGACTGGAAATATCTGACATTCCACCCGGATTCTGGTGCAGTTTTCAGACATCATACTGAAGATTTGTACGAATTGGTCCTCACCCGGAAGGATGAGCTAGAACACCAGCACCAAATTTTCACAAACTTTCCAAACATTCAAGAATACCGCACTAAAGATCTATACATTCAGCATATGACAAAACCGAACCTTTGGCGCCATGTTGGAAGAGCAGATGACACTATTGTGTTCTTGACAGGAGAGAAGGTCAACCCCATTTCCATGGAGCAGCAAATATTCGCGCAAAATCCTGAAATTGCGGGAGCTGTGGTGGTGGGATCTCAACGATTTCAAGCTGCGCTTCTGCTGGAGCTGACGAACAAAGAGCACACTGATGGCGCCGAGCGAGAATTGGTTCTCGAGAAGATTTGGCCGTCAATCGAAGCCGTGAACATGAACTGCCCTTCCCATGCGAGGCTCATGAAATCACATATTATTTTTACAGAACCTCACAAGCCTTTGCCGCGATCGCCGAAAGGCACAATCCAAAGAGCTGCGGCCATTGCCGAGTATGCCGCAGAGATCGAAGCCGCTTATGAACGTGCCGAAAACGGCAAAGATCGTGCTGAAGCTATTAAAGTTCGAGACGGAGATGACTTGTTCTCTTATTTGAAAGATATAACGCTCAAAGTCACTAAACACAGATTTGGAGAAGAGGAAAACTTCTTTGTGGGTGGTATGGATTCTCTTCAAGCAATGGTATTGGCCCGGGAGATGAAAGCGGCACTTGAAAGAGTGTCGTGGGGCGTGAGTGATATCTACAGCAATCCTTCGATATCCTTGTTGGCAAGAGCAGTTCAAGCTTCGCCGGAGCCGGTCAATACCTATCAAAACGATCTTGATAAGATACTGGACCAGTACACAGCGTCAGTGGAAAATATTCGGATAAAAGAAACACCTTCAATTTCGCGACCCAAAATCTTTCTTCTCACCGGCTCTACTGGCCGTCTCGGGTCTCACCTGTTACATTCCCTTCTAGAACGACCCGATTCTGCGCACATATACTGCTTAAATCGCAATCCCAATGCTAAAGATCGTCAATTGGCCAGACACCAGTCTGAATCGCTGATTTGTGACTTCCCAACGGAGCGAGTCACGTTTCTTGCTGCCAATTACTCTGCACCGAATCTTGGCCTCGAGAGCGACACATATGCAACGCTACGAGATAATGTGACAGATATCATGCACAATGCATGGCCAGTCGACTTCAATATTCCACTTTCTTCTTTTATGCCGCAGTTGGACGGAGTTGTCAATCTTGTGAGACTCGCCTCTGCTTCCGGAGCTTCAATACTCTTTATTTCCTCAGTGGACGCGGTATCTGAATCGAAAGGCCCTATCACGGAAAATATAATTTTCGATTCCACTGCACCTACAACTGGATATGGGCAGAGCAAATACCTAGCCGAGCGTATTCTGGATCATTCTCAGAAGCTGCACTTGAATATTCAAATCGCACGAGTTGGCCAAATTGCCGGACAACGAAACGGAGAGGGAGAATGGAATCGGTCTGAATGGCTAGCGAGCTTGGTCAGATCGTCTTTGCACGTTGGAGCAGTGCCAACATCTCTTGGTTCGAGATTAGACCGAGTCGATTGGATACCAATTGACGTCTTGGCCAAGTCATTGGTAGAGATTACGGGCTCCGGAGTATTTAATTTTATTAATACTCATGCCGTTGAATGGAGAGACATTGTGCCAACTGTCGTTGAAGTGTTGTCTTCGACAAGGCGAATAGAATTAGTGTCGCTTGAAGAGTGGGTTGATCTAGTGGAAGAAAAAGCTGATGGGGATCTTGAGTCTCTATTAGTAGTAAATCCCGCTTTGAAATTGTTACCGTTTTACAAAAGTTTGAAGAAACGAGAGAGTGTTGAATGGATAACAAATAAGGGGGCGCAAGAGAGCGAGGCGCTGAGAGACCTCGAGGGGATAAAGGAAGAGTGGGTGGAAAAATGGACAATGAAATGGTTGGCATAACGATTGTTACATCAGTATATCACAATTTTGTTGAACTGTAGTTGATGTAGTTCGGATCTCAAGATTGCTATTGTGTCCTTTAAATCGACCATGTGGAAAAGTCTTCAAAAATTCCTAGAATTACGAAGCCGCAAGCTTGCCTCGTAATTCTCTAAACCAATACAAGACAACCAACCCAAATATTAGCATCCCAAGTATGACTAGCGTCATGTTTCTATCCGCTCTTGTCTCTCGTTTCGCCAAGGCCTTGAAAATCTGGATCTCATGTTCGTTGGGTACATTGCCTAAGGGAAAGTCCACTGGGGGCACCTGTTTCCCAAGAAACTTACACAACGGCTGCTACCCGTCTTTAGGGTCCCACTGCAACAAGTTCCCCGCAGGTACTATAGACTTAATCATAGCACAATGTTCTCTGAGTGCCCATTTTCCATTATTCGCAAAGTCTCCTCCGAAAAACGCTTGCCAATGACCACCCACGAGAGCTTGCTGAACCCAGAACATCTCGGCCGAGAAGAAGCCGCGTTCGCTATTGAGATATTGCTTACCATATGGTCCGGATATTATTAAAAAGTTTTAGTTTACCACTTATCTTAGAACTAGGGCTGTCGTTCATGTGACCCGCTGGTCACTTGATTCCTATTCACATGAGTCACAACCAAAACCCCAAAAAAATAAATCAAACAACGCTAAAACTTGGTTGCCCCGTCATCCCGTAATTTGAAATGGACTGAGTCACAAATCAAAATTAATATGCTCCTTGGATTTTCCATCTTTCAATCTAAGCGCACACATAAATTTCAACAGCCTTCGAGTCCACCCTGTCTGCGATATATCTCCCCAAATTTCCCAATCCCAACCTCAACCTACAAAACGTGAAAATAAAATCATGGCATCTAGTTCAGGTGCAGAGAAAGCCCAAGGCTCCGAATCAGGGTTACCTCAGATATTCGACAAGGAGCCATTCGCGCTCTTGATGGGAAAGATCCCGGAGCGTAGCAGCTCTTTACTATCGACAAAAGCCAAGCCATTTTTACAGAGAGCCAGGCAGGTTTTCGGAACCCTGGTCAAGCTGGAAGGAACTCTGAAGCGAAAGGTAAGCAAAATTCCCCTAATCTTTTGAAAGCGTCATATAAGAGAATACTAATTTAAGGTGCATCAACAGGCATCAGATCTATCTCTTGCGAATAGCAAGCCCTTGCCCGAACGTCGTGGTAAGTATTAAATCTTCTCACGTCGTTCACGCCTTGTAACTATTCTCAATCGCTTCTTGATGTTTAAGTATCAGGTTTAGTAATGAGATTAGTACTTGGGCTATCGGAGATGTGTTTTTGAGCAATTTGGAATCATTATAGAAATGCTAATTCGAGAACCTTGATAGCCGCCGAACTAGAGTACCTCGAGGCCGTTATTGAGCAGCGAAAGCTCATAGATAATATGAGTCGTGCAAGCATGTCGGTTCTTGTAGAGGACTACAAGGCCAACAAGATTGATGGTATGTCTGATTCCCTTGCCGGTACATTTCTTTTTCTCTGTGCTAATTCCATCATCAGAAGCTGATTTTACCATTCAAATGAGAGATATTACAAGAAAGCAGAACAAGCTTTTTAACGGAGATGTCACCATCAGTCGCCAACGCGATTATGTTCTGAAGGCTATTGACAAGATCGTTGTTGAAGAAGGAAAAGACGAATCAGAAATGACTGAATCTTTAACCCTGCAGATGTATAACATCCTCCGTGGGAAGCCACCTGGCAGGGACGGTGAACAGGTGCAATGGAGAATGGATCTGTATAATCATTACGGATCCCAACCCCAGCCTCACGGACCGGTATGGTGCCCGATTTCAAAATCCTCTGCTCCATACAAGGAAATTAAGGCGGCTCACTTGGTCCCTTACAAAATTGGCTACGAGACCATGGGACATCTGTTCGACGGAGATGGCTATTCCTTAATGTGGTCGATGGGTAACGGATTGCCGATGCGCAAGCAATTCGAAAGACACTTCGATAACTATGATTTCTGCATATTGCCCCGAGAGTCTCCAGGAAAGCCGGATGAGTTCCAGTTAGTTTTGATGAACGAGGAGATCAGATACGAGGAATCCCTTTTTGGGAAGACCTGGGACGATTTTGATGAGCAAATGTTGGGATTTGTCGATGGCAATGACGCCCGACCATCAAAGCGCTTTTTATACTTTCATTATTGGATGTGTATCATCAAGACGAAGCGAGAATTGACAAAGGGGTGGAAGGATGTCAGAGAGAAGACAAGAATGGGCCGGTTGTGGACGACCCCAGGTAAGTTTCCAGAACCTCAAATTCAGAACCAAGACTAACTCCAGCAGGACCTTACTTAAGAAAAGCTATGGTAAAGAAATTGGGTGAGTCCATTGGCGACTTTCTCCTCCCTGAACAGGAGGAAATCGTCAATAACACATTTCCTGGCACGCATATTCAAGCTGAGCACGAGGATATGAGCGTCAAGGATATCCTTTCAGTCATGTTGCCCCGGGAGGAGGATGAGGACAAAGAAGATGATTAATAGTCCGAATTAAATGAAATCAGTGGAAGCAGAATACATGGCCACAAGCACTTTCCCCATTTTCGACGAGACTCTGACGGAATCGGAAACGAGATAGGAGCCACTATTTCCGGCATCGATCAAAGTGTCAGGACTGGTCAAAAGGACAGTTGCAGGAATTATGGTCACCACAATGGGCTCAAGCAGGCTGGCCTTATTGTGTTTCAAATTTAAAGTCCTAATCAAAAAGCTTTTCAAACAACAAACACACTCATGCCTATACACTATTCTCAAAAAACCCCGCCAATTCCCCATCCCTCCAAACCCCACAAACCGGCAAGCAAAGCCTCCCCACCTCCCCCACCACCACCCTCACATCCCCCCCAACAAGCACCAAATCCGCTTTCCTCCCCATCCCAACCCTCCCACGATCCCCAAACCCAAACCGATCCGCAATCAGCGACGTCACACCCCTCAAAGCATCAATGACGCTAACACCACACTTATGCACCAAAGCATGAATCTCCATATGCACACCAAGCCCATACGCCGTCCCGCGGTCCTGACCCGAGGAGTCGGAGCCCACTAGCAGCGGCACTCCTGCTTGGTACAGCTTTCTCGTAGTACTATATGCGTTCTCGACGCTCAGTTTCTGTGCGCCCATTCCGAGATTATGTCTTGGTTTTGTATCGAACAACGCGCTTTGAGCAAGAGGATCAGCTGCAAAAGCCCGTTGTAACACATCGCCTTCTCTGGTCTGGCTTGCGGCTGTCGTGAGCGTGGGGTTGAAGTGTACGTTGTTGTTCTTGCAGAGGGTGAGATACTCTTCGTTCATAGGTTCGTCGAAGAAGATGTGCGTTAGTCCGTTGATGCCGGAGGCGAGGAGGTCTAGTGTGCCTTGGTAGCTAAAGGCGTGACCGACGGCGATGAGGTTATGGGTGTGTGCTGCGTTAACGACGGCTTTTTGGAGAGCGAGGGACGGTTTGGGGAGGGGAATGGGAAGGTTGAGAGAGTCTCCCAGCTCGTGGAAGAGCTTGATGTATTCGGCGCCGCTTTGGGATACTTGTTGAGCGACAAACGGTTCGGCTTCCGATGCATGCTGGAGGTTGGGCCATGAGTCTATGGTGGCTTTGGTTTCTGGTATATCGGCATGGAGTTTATAGATGGGCCCAGGCCAGCCCCATGGAATAATGGCTCCGGATCCTGCACACTTGAGGTCTGAAAAGCGACGTTTGTCTAGTGCTGCTAGCTTGATTGCTTGTCAGCCATACTATAACACTTCCTTGGAAACTCGGCATGCCTTTTTCAATTCCGCAATGTGAATAGCCTCATTATGCATATCACAAACAGTAGTGATTCCAAAACGCAGCGGTTGTTCAATAGCCAAGATATTCCCATTCAGCGCGTGGATGTGAGAGTCGATCAGACCAGGCAATAATGTATGACCCGGCTTCGAAATCGTCTCAATTCCTGAAGCAAATTCATATTTCCCTGTTCCGACTTCTATAATCAAACCAGCGCTCACTACTACATATCCTTGCTCGATAAAATAGTCGCCAGTGAAAATACACACGTCTGTAAAGGCAAACGTCGCTTCGTCTCGACGTGGAAAAGACATTGTTGAGGGAGAAAAGAATGGATTTTTTATTTTAATGCTTGGAATTGTGAATCTTTATACATATACATTCCTACAGCTTCGCGGGATCCGTCGGCGTCGCAATATCGGCATCTTCATTCTGCGATATAGTTTCCCCGTCGGCGGGAGGTAGTGAAGTGGGAGCCGAAGCCGGGGCCGACCACCGATCGGGAATGACGTATAGTTGGACTCTTACGGTATCCAGGAGTTGGCTTTTGCTGAATAGTTCCTTTTTTGAGTTTGAGGAAAAGTCTACATCTATTTCGGAAAAAGCTCGTGGTAGGAAAGAGGACGATCAAGTATTGAGCGTGCAGCCTGAACTTTCAGGGGCTGTTCGCTAAATATTGAGTGTTTCCTCCTGAAATATAGAATTTCTAATGATAACACGTCAAAGTCCTGCTACCTGAGATGGAATACTTAATAGAAATTATTGAACAGAAGACTTGTGATACGATGTCTACTATCTGACCTCATTCTATTGTGCCTCACTAACAATCTCCAGAAAGCAATTTCAGCCAGTCTTTCAGTAAAGAATTCAGGAATCCGATACAAGCAGCTTCAGACTTTGCACCAGAACCAAAAGCAAGCAATGAAGGTAATTACGTATTATTATTGTATCGGGCTGGTATAGTGTGTGTCTCTTACAATCTGTCAACCTCATATTATGTGCTCTGCTCTCATCAGACTTTCAAACATTTATACAAGAAGCAAAAAGAAAATAAAGTATCCGCGATATACGGCTGTAAACAGACTACCGTGCAAATCAAGATAGCCGCCATTCCCATCCCATCCCATCCCCAGTATGTATTTTCCCCTCCCCAACTTCCAAAAGTATAACATAAAAAATGAGGAAAAAATTGCGCTACGCTCAATCATCCAACCTAAACATCCTCCTCAACGCCCCGAATTTCTTCTTCTTCCGCCCACCCTCAGGCAACACCCCATTCAAATCAACCCCACTAAGCCCCGTAGCCGTAAACCTCCGATTCCCCAAATCAGGCCTCTCTTTACTCTCAGCGCCCACAACCCCATCCCCAGCATCAGCACTAAACGGTCTACCATCCTCACCACCCACGATCTTAGGCGGGGAATCTGGATTCGCCAGTGGCCAATTACTGCTATTTTCCCGGGACAAGGGATTCCGTTTCTGTAGTTTGGGGGATTGAGGACGGCGGACGGCTGCTAGATCGGATTTGCTGCGCTCGAGAGGCGTGTCGCGACGTGCTGCGCTTTCGATCTCGGATTTGCGGACTTTGGAGCCGGGTTCGGGCTTTTTGCGCCGGAGGATGCTCATTATGCTGCCTCTGCGCGCGTGTGGTGGACGGCCGCCGGGAGAAGTGACGGTCGTGGTTGTAATGGGACTTATGGTCCCTCTACCGCTTCCGGATCTGCGGAGCGAACCTTGATTTAGAGCGGTGCCGTTTTGAGGTTCTTTCTGCTTAGGAGACTTCGGCTTCTCGTCATCAGAGTCGGGGAGGTCGGATGAGTCTCCATCTTCGGCTCCGGCACGTTTGGGGATGCCGCGGACAGGGACACTGGAAGATGGTGCGCTAGCACGCATGGATTTGGCTGCCATACCACTCTGCTTAGGTGGAAGAGGCTCGTCCTCATCGTCTGAAGAATCGACAAATCGGCTTCGGAATGCGGGAGTGTTATCCTCTTCGTCTGATGAGTCAGCAAATCTACTGGATCGTTTTGGTTTGATATTTTGCTTTGAAGGTTTGGCAGAAGCAGATCTACCGAATCCTGGGATACGTAGGGGCGATTTGGCTCGTGAGGTTGACGGGCTTCCACGCATTGTAGGTGTAGGCCCGTAAGCGCCGGAATTTCGCATCGACATGCGCATGTGAGTCGGGGCCGTGTTGGCAGCTGTCGGGCTTCCACTACTGAATGGGCGGCGCACAGTAGATCCAGTAGGGGATAGTGAACGTAAACTGAATCTGCTAGATCCCACAGGCGATTCATGACGCCCACTATTGTTCTTTTCCATGGATCCACGCATTGAATGTCTGAAACTCGGTATTTCATTATTAGAACCAGATCTAGCTCGCTTGAAGCTACTATCACTGTCGCCAGAACCTCGTCTCCGAAGAGCTGGTGATTGGCGTTGAGTTGGTGCCGTAGTGGTCTTCTTGGCAGCAGCGGGTGCAGCTCCAGCGCCTGCTTTCGACATCTTTCTGACAAGATCGTCAACAACGGCTTGGTCTGGTTTGAACTCGTTTGGAGGGTACGACATTGGTCGGTGCTTCTTTTGCACGGCACCCTTGGGCTGAGGTGGCTCTTCTGCTCGCAGAGACCTGCGCTTCGAAGCTGGTCCCCTCATGGACTTCCGGATCTGGGTATCGCTAGGGGTTTCGACTGGTTCTGCCCGCATGGAGGAGCGCATCGTCATAGGAGCATGGCCATTCGGACCAGCTTTCGAGCCAGGAGGAATCATGTAGGAGCGTTCGCTTTGGGGAATGGTCTGGCGCGAGTCTGCAGCTGGAGGTGCAGCCGTCTTGACCTTCTTTTTCTTCTTCGGTTTTGGTACAGGTTTGGCTTCTACTTCTGTATCGGATCCGTCAGCTTCTGCTTCGGCCTCTGCTCTTGCTTCCTCTTCTAGTTGATGTCGCTTATCAGCGGAGAGACCTTTCCAGTATTCTTGAGCCTTATCCCATCCCTCATCGAGGTCTGGCTCACTAGACTTCTTCGAAAGCTGACTTTGGCGATACGCCCTCTCTTTTGTCGCTTTCGGAGTCGGACTATCTGGCTCAGGTATGTTGAACCCTGAAACGCTTGGGACCACTGGACTTTCGACAACGGCATCTAATGACATGAAGCCATCGCCCTCAATGTCAGAGAGATCTTCTGCGGCATCACTGTATACACTAGCATCGGATTCTTCAGGTTCTTCAACAATGACTGGATGGGCGTGCGAATTTTCGGCGGCAATATCACCAACAGCAGGTGATCCTGCACGTGGAGTGGAAGGGTCGGGCTCCGCGATGCCAACATCAGCAGGGGTTGGATCTGTAGCGTGATGTTCGATGACAGCTGGAATTTCATCCTCGCGGTCTTGACTACCAGAATCCGAATGACTATTCGAATTTCTCCATCCTCCAGGCATATCAGGCCACTCTCTTCTCGAGGCTGTTTCATCCAAAGTAGGGGTCGCTTGCAATACTGAAATCTCCGGTACCGCGCCATTTCCTTCATGACTCGCGCCTTTCTCCTCTGCGATGGGAGGTGTAATTTCCAGAGATGGTTCGACGTCTCCATTACTCGATACTGTATTGCCGTTTTCAATCTTCGCAGCAGTCAGAGCAGATTCAGGGATATTCACGCTCGTCGTGCTACTGTTGGTCTCTGAATTATAGCCAGTCCCTTCAACAGATGTGACTTGCGGAGGCAGTGGTTCGCGAGATTTGGAAATGTTGGCGGCATTCTTCGAAGCCGCATCTTGAGAAAGCACCGAGCCAACTACATGATCGTTTGATTGCCCTAATGGTTGCTCAACCACCTCACCAGTTGGTGTCGTAAAGAGTGCTGGTTGGTCGGATTCCGTAGGTTCGGCGGGTCTCACTAATGGACGTTCTTTCTCTTCTTGAGGCTTCTCTTTCTTTGCCCGCACGCTTCCAAATGAAGGCAAAGCTGGTCTGGGTTTCATAATTTCATCATCGTTATCGTCGATAGCCGATGTATCTTTCTTCTTGCCCCTCCCAATGCTATACCAAGGTCTCTTTGCTTGCTGAGGGCTTTGTACCATTGGGGAATCCGTAGTGACTGGTGTTGCAGCTTGACCAACAACCACATTACTTTCATCAAAGCTGACACGATTGGCCTTTTTTCTTGGCACAGAAAGTTCGTCCGACGTTTCGCTAGTAGTCTGAGCAACACCTACACTCTCGTTGTCGCTAGGAGATGGCCCTCTTGGAGTACTAGGATTCTTCAAAGCTGATTTTCGAGGTGAAATTGATCGAGGTGGAGGCTGGTGCTTCACTTGTAGATTGTCCGTAGTCTCTTTGAAATGAGTCGTCCTTGCTGGACTGACAGACTGTACTCTGCCGCCTCTTACACTGCCCTTGGCTGCAGCAGGGGCAATGCTTTCTTGGATTCCTAGAGGCGCTGGAGCCGGTTGACTTGCTGATCTACCCTGTTGTCGTCCTTGAGCGAACGCAGCAGATGCCGAAGCCTGTCCTCTCCCATGTCCTCTTCCTGCACTTGAACGTGGCAAAGGTGTGGGGGAAACTGGTCGAGCATTGGCTGGGCCAGTATCTAATCTAGGGAGACCTTCCGAAACCTTTGGTCTTCGTGGGGTGGTGTCCTCCTCTTCCTCTCTTTCCCTATCTTCCCGCACAATTGAAGGTTTCTTTGCTAGTAGTGCGCCAGCACGGGTATTGAAAGTGGCTGGTCGCGCATCACTGTCATTATCGGATGAGTTCGGCGCATATGATGCCTGATCGCTATCCGAATCGCTGACCACGACGACCTTCTTTTTCTTCTTTTTCGGCACCGGAGCAGAGGCTGGTGCCGTCTCAAACGCTGGGGCCGGTGCAGATACTGGCGCAGGTGCGGGAGACGGTAATTCGGCCCGTGCTGGCACTTGGTTCGAAGCTGCCTCCATGGCATCTACTACCGTTCCTCTCGGCCTACCCCCAACTGTGCCATCTGCAAGATGCGTCCCTTCAGCTTGCTGAGGAGCGACTCGCTTCTTCTTCTTGACTGGCTTGTTTGCTGCATCATATAATCTCTGTTCAATGGCCAATATCTCTGCGGCCGGTAAGAAGCTTCGAGTATTGGGGTCATAGACCAAATTTTGGTTAGTAGGAGAAGTAATTCTTGCTGGATTTGCCCTTTGAGGAGAGGGAGATGTTAGCCGTCTCTGTCCGAGGGGTGATGTCGGTCTTGAACCCGTGGGCAATGAAAAATTAACGGACCCTCTACTCGCCGGTCTCTCTATACCTGTTAGCTCCGACACACTGGATAAGCTAGGATTCCTCGGGCCAGCTCTCCTTGGGGATGGTGTCATTCCGACGGGTCCTAGGCTGGATCCACGGCCATTCGCTTTGTTCGGAGGTGGGGATGCAACCCGTAATGGAGGTGCTTCCAGGCTCGCCGCTCTTTTGTGAGACTTCGCAGGTATCGCAGGCGACTGTATATTCTGCGGAAGCGCAGGGACCGGTGGTGCATCTACGGCGCTGGGGACGGGTTGCGAGGATCGACTTGGAGAAGGGTCCCGAAAGGATCTCTCGGACATCGAACTATTGCTACCCCTTCGTTCCAGTTGTGGCCGCGCTGATCCGGTACTTCCCATGGAGGATGTCGAACCCGCTCTCCTCATAGTCCGCTTCGTCTGTACATCCGCCACAGAAGTTGGAGTTGTTGGTCGGGACCGCAAAGCAGCAGCTGCTGCGGCGGATGACAGCGAGGCATTGGATGACCGATTCTTCAGGAAAGCTTGGGCAGCCGCCGTCGTCGCAGAAGGGTTCGCATTGGATCCATTGAGGGACTATAGAGTGACGTGTTAGCTTTTGTTTTGTTGATAGAGCTTGCGCTATAAGCTGGGAAGCCGGTTTCTAGATAGATGGACTTTGACAATGCGATAAAGCTGTCGCATCATCGCAATGCCGCCCGACGAAATTCGCACGTACCGAGTTCGAAGCCGCTCTTCTCCTTCTGTTTCCGAACATGTCGACTTTCTAGGCGTAGAGCCTGAGTACCTCTGCCAACCAAGGGCAAATGAGGATATTATTGCATAGAGAAAAGGAGCTGGAGGATGCAGTTTTGAGGAAACAGCTTCACGTTTCGATATGACGATGGGCGTAGGAGCGCTGATTGTTGGTTGGCGGGTAGCCGAGAGCTTGCTGGGATTCTGCGGCGTGGGCGTGGAGGAATGCGAGTGCGAGGAATTGTAAAGAGTGGGGCGGCGGATCGATGCAGCTCGGCGACGATCAACGTGGGCGAGAGCAGAGACGGCAATCGAGAACGAGAAGAGGATTTGCGACTTTTTGAGGCTTTTGATACAGGTTGTTTACTGAAGGCACTTCATGGGAGAGTCGATGAGATATCAAGGTCGGTCGCCGGCACTAATACCTAGGTAAAGCTACGTTAGGTGAATAAGAAGCCGCCCTGTTTGAAGGGCAGCTCAGAAAGTCAAAGTCAACACATCATGGTGCAAAACGCAACAAGCTCAATAATCCACTCGATACAGTTTAGATTGAATCGTCACTAGTTGCAGCTATGGGTCTTCTGGGCCAATGGGAAAGACTGGGATGTTGTGGGAGGCATTTTCCCTGGAGTGAAGGAAGTTTTTAGTTCTCTCCGACCAGAGCTTACAACGCATCACCACCCAAAACAGCCAACGGATCAAGAGACCATCTGCCAGCGCGTCGGCTTCCATCTCAGGTTCATCTCGCTTTGCTGGGGCAGTGCCATTGGTGTGAAGACCGCGTTTCTGCTTTCTGTTAGTCAAGCCACACTATTACGTCACTACGGAAGGAGCTCGATTCAAGAGCAGCAACCAAAGAAGGTGAGGGAAGCATTGGTTTTCTTAGAAGAGAGAGCTTCATTGCGGCCGTTAGAAAATTATATGTTTTCTCACTTACCAATAATATCTAACAATCTAACAAAGTAATACCTGACAATCTAACAATTCAAGTAAACAAGATACAAAGTCCCTTGTCCCACGTGGTTTCCCTATGACGCTAGACGCCATGGAGCGGCACCGAAATGCCGGGCCATCATCCCGCCATCGTCCTCTGCCGAACCCGGCCGATATTGAACAACCTCACTTCACTGATCCAGGAACCAGGAACGAATTCATCCACACAGCGATGTAAACAGTTACAAGTATTAGTATAAAGTGCATTCAAATACCAAAACCTGCTATACCTTTTTTAAATTCTACTAGATTAAAACAATCGTTGTACAATAATAAATACAGTCCCGCCATGACTACCCCTCAGTTCCCTCCATTACCGCTTCCCGAAAGCATCACAGAATCTTACCTTCCCTCTCACGACTTAACATACCACGTTCTCTCAGCGGGCTCCCCAAAGAATCCTTTGATTCTATGTCTGCACGGCTTTCCCGAACTTGCATTCTCATGGCGGAAAATAATGCCTCAAATAGCTGCGGAGGGCTACCATGTTGTTGCATATGACCGTAAGCATCAATTGGTCCCAATATGTCTCCAAGTCTAAAATAGAGCACTACCTTAATTCCAGCATATATGTGAAAGAAACAATACTGATTTTCTTCCCAGAGCGAGGCTACGGTCGAACAACGAACTGGGACAATCGTCCCTACTCTACCGTAGACCTCACCACCTTCACATTCACCCGCCTCGTTCGCGATGCCCTCATCCTCATCAACGCCCTCGGCCACAAATCCGTATCTTGCGTTCTGGGCCATGATTTCGGAGCCGTAGGCGCATCTTACTGCGCATTAATGAGGCCAGACGTATTCAAATCGTACTTCCCCCTTCTTGCCCCACCACCCGCCCTCAAATACAATTCTAACAGGCCTCACAGAGTAATAATAATGTCCCACCCCTTCAAAGGCTCCCCCACCCTCCCCTTCAACACCCAATCCCAGAACCCCTCTGCCCCAATTGCAAAACCAGACGTCCACACCGACCTCGCCAACCTGCCAGAACCAAGAAAACACTACAAATGGTACTACTCCACACCCCCCGCAGCCCAAGAAATGGATTTCCCCAAAGAGAGTCTGCATGAATTTCTACGCGGATACTTCCACCTCAAATCCGGCGACTGGAACGGAAACAACCCCTTCCCACTAAGCGCCTGGTCCGCCCCCGAACTCCAAAAACTACCTTACTACTACATCATGCCCCTCTCCTCCAGCATGCGCGACTCCGTGTCCCTGCATATGGACTCCGAAGATCTGTCTGCGGTAAAGGCGAAAAGTGAGCGCTGGTTAAATGATAAGGAGCTGGATGTTTATGTGCAGGAATGGGCGCGCACGGGGTTTCAGGGGGGTCTGAATTGGTATAGAGTCGTGACGGATGAGGGGCATATGAAGGATGTGGAGTTATTTGCGGGGAAGAAGATTGAGGTGCCGTTGTTGTTTGTTAGTGGGAAGAAGGATTGGGGGATGTTTCAGGAGCCGGGGGTTGTGGAAAAACTTGAGAGTGTTTGTGAGAAGGGGTGTTTTAGGGGGGTGAGGATTGTGGAGGGGGCTGGGCATTGGGTGCAGCAGGAGAGGAGTGAGGAGGTGGTGGATATTGTGAGGGGGTTTTTGGGGGATGTTAGGAGGGAGGGGATTTCGATGTAGAGGTGGGGTATGTATTCTTGGCAAGTCTGGTGGGGCGTTTGAATCGTTTCAGGGTTTGAATTACGAGCCTATGGATCTACCGATGAAGGTCGTTGCTTGCTTTCAAGACTTCGAAATTTGCTCTATGATTGTCCCCATTTATCAGAATCTCGGCTCCTGCTATTCGCTTGTTCGTATAACCATTATGACTAAGTCGCAACTTCCTACTGTTACATTGAGGCACTGCCTCCTGGTGCTCCTTCTCTCTTCTGTTCTTGCATATATATCTCCATTCAACCTCCACACACACTGTAGTTCGACCATCACATACTTCAGATTCTCTCTCTTTCCTAGACCCCATTCGTTACACGATTAAAAGCCTGCTCAGCAAGAAGCTCAGGTTATTGATTCAATCGAGAGTTGTTAGCTCTATGTCCTTTCAGGCCGAAAGTCTAAAGACGAAATATGAAGAGCGGATCATCTACGAGAAAACTTTCTAAGGGCCTCCCACTCAGTCGCCGAAATCTCCTCAGGTTCCCAACCCGGTATTCCAGTTCCAATACCATCATCCAGCCTGATGTCCTCAACCTCTTCAACAGTCTCTTCGAGGTCCTTTTCATCCACCTGTCCCCTTTCGGCACTAATAACCCCCTCGGCCATAGTCGCCAACACCCCACTATCCCAGAACGCTTCTCGTCTCGGTCTCGCCATCTTTAGCAGCTTCACTGCAGTTCCCCTGATCAAACTATCACGACACTTTACCGCCGTTATAAAAAGATCCGCCAGAATCCCAAATTCCAGGACAAAACCCTTCACAAATCTATTCTCAAGTCAGTATGGATGTTAAGGGGTATCTGGTGAGCTAGGAAATCTCAAAGCAAACGGGAGACAGACCCTGGATGTTCAATTACGCGCCTACACAGCGAAACGATTGTTGCGTATTGTGGCAGTACGATGTGATCGATTTCCTGCGAAGAGTGAGTCTTCCGAAGACGTTCGCGCTCGACATCTACAGCCCGCATGTGGCAACTGATATGCATAGTCGTCACGGTGATGAAATCCGCTTCTCCCTCTGGTGTCCAGGAACGTTTTAAGATCGGATCAAAAGCCTCACTCCACAATCTCAAACCCTCCGCAATTCTCGATCGCTGAAAATCGAGCACTTTCTCTTCCACTTCTGGCAGAGGTTCTGGGGAGTTTCGCATCCTGGCCATGTATTGGAAAGTATACTCAGCCAAATAATCCCAATACTTCTTCGCTTCACTCAATTTCTTGAACTTCAAAGGCGGGGTTCGCAATAGTGTTGCTGCTGGATTGAGGTCGTTGTTCCGCGCTGCTAGTTTGGTGCCATCGACGGATTTATGCATTGTCGAATATATGACAATCAGTCTTCCAAGTCTACAGAAAATACCTACGAGTTCATCTTCCAGTACACTTGGTTTCGGCGACAAGCCTCCACTACCTCGAGGCGTCTTTTCTAACCATGCATACAAACAATCGACAGCACTTTTCGTGCTTTGCGCCGCTGTTTCGATATCGCCGTGGAAATTCTCGAAACAGAAGATTAGAAGTGCAGCGATGAGAGCGATCCGGAGAGTATCTTTGCGTGTTGCTATCACCTGTTGGATGCCCTTTACAGCTTTCTGGTATTTTTGCAGCGCGTATTGGTGGTGTTCAACTGGCGTCCCAGAGTCTCTTTCTCGGCATGCTCTGTCTAATGCTGATATTGCAGTTGTGAATTGCAGAATGCTAGGTTCCGCGTGGCATGCTTGGAGGATCAGCGTCTTCCACCTATATGATTTGAATTCAGCATGATGGCTTCCCTCTTATATGGGCCAGCACAATGCTCCAAACGTCTAAGACTTTGAGGAAAGAAAGACAGAACAAATCCAGGAAAATGACTCACTGCCCACAATCACCATCCGAAATCACCGCAGCAGTCTCGTCACAAAACAGTCTAAAATACCCCTCTTCCTTCACATCCGCAAACGAAAACTCAAATGGCAATCTAGGTCCCGGGGCAAGTTTCGCCAATCGACGTTCAATTTGCTGCTTTGGTTCAACGAAAATCACTGGGAGCCGAGGGGCGTCGTAGCCAGCGCACGTCACGCCGAACTTCTCGCAACGCAGACAACTAGGCTTTCTCTCGTCACATTTTATGCGCCGAGATCTGAGGTCGCTCGTCAGTGAGTGATGGATATATGAGCGTTGGGCGCATGCTGATCCCTGGAAAAGGGGGAGGATATCCCTTGCCCCCTCGATCTTCTGAAACCAAGAAAACTACCGGCCCCTTCCTGGAAGCCCAAACTGCTCATATGCTGAATTTCACGCTTCAAGAACTCATGATGATGCACATCCAAGACTCACTTGCAAGTTTTACACCCCGTCCTCGATTTAGGGCCCTTTTTCCTCGTCTTCCGCTGCGGATCTTCTGCGTATATGTATCCACTCCCATCCGTTTTCAGGATCGGCGGCGTGAACTTCCACGTTTTCGAGAGCTGAGCTGCTGGGTCAGCATGGGCATCAACAAGTCTCTGGACTCTGAAATATCTACCATGCCCAGCGTCCATTCATTTTGGGACATGCTTTCAGCACCGACCGACCAAACCAGCCGCAAAATGCCCCGCAGGAATGTTCTTCGAGCCGAGAAGGCAACTTTAATTTGTTGTGCGCACGTGGCCGGTAAAATAGAGGTTCTAGATGAGGTATCCTTCTCGCGGTAGTGTGGATGCGCTGCTCTTTAATCGCTTTTCGTGCAACCTGTCGTTTGCAGAGGTTCGTACCTGCGGGCCATTTAAAAGGGGGCCGTGTCCCCTGCGCTTGCGCCTGACGGCTTCTTCCTTCCTTCCTGAAACACCCCAGCCCCGGCACTTGGCGAAACCTTAAAGCCTTCCAGGCTGCTTCTATATTAAGCGCGTCCGATTTTCTCGAAACAGTCCTTGTGCCCGAGCATGGGTAATGCGATGCGCGCATGCTGTGCCTTTGCAGTTGAATGACGTCTTTTACGTATATACGAGATATGGTTACATCTCTCGCCCTTTTGGGATTGGAAATAAATGTTTTTGACGAAAAATGTAAGACTTCTAATTATTTGTCATTTTTCGATATTTTGAATTCAGGACCGTACCGTGCAACCTTTTTTTCTTTTTTGGGTCAATTGTCGTTTTTGCAAGGGCTCGTGCGAGATCCCGCGATACAGTATCAATTTATCAATGCAACACCTTCATCTGATTGGTATATATACGAAGGCACATTACATGAACTGATACCTAGTTTTGCGCAGGGAGTCCTCACTTTCGATGCTACTGTGTTATCAATCTTCACGTCAAAGGTATCAGTTGTGCATGAGAGCGCCTCTCGAGGATCCGAGTCGGGACCGAATCGGGACCGAATTGGGGCCGAATTGAATTGCGACTCAAGAATTCGAAGCCCCCCAAAAGATTTACCTAGGTACCCAGCAACTCTAGTCTGAAATAGCATGTCAACAATCTTGGCCTTTCCGCTTCCAGAAACAACTCCTATCAAACCCAAAATAACATTATTGCGATTGCTTATATTGACTCAAGGTTTCTCGTGATAGCACACATCTGGAATCGGGGTTCCCACGTCCCGATTCCAGACAGACACATGATCCCAAGGCTTGACGTCCAGAAACTTAACATCTCCAGTACTGGGCAACAAACCGGGTACCTCGGCGTGAATTTGCTCCAGAGTCTCTGACGCCTGCTGCAGAAGGAGTTTCTGCTTTTTGAATTCTTGAGCTTTTTTTATGCCGGGGCCTACGAATGGAAGATTTGCGGTGAAGCGCTCCATGTAGTTGCTTGAGGTCGAGACGTCAAGGGATCGTTCTTTTACCAATGTGCTGCATTGCTCGAGGCTCTGCTTGATTTTGCGAAGTTCTGGCAGTGCCTCGACGACATTCTTCTTGGTTGATGTGGCGTGGTCTTTCAGCGTGGTGATCTCGTCTTTCACTTTATCCGCTTCTTCTATTCTGTGCTGGTAGATGCGGTGTTCCGATCTCCTTCTGGACACGTCTGATAGGTATTGATTGACGAGCGCCTCGAGTCTTGTTTTCTCGCTCTCGAGAGTAGCCACAGCTTGATCATTCTGACTGATCTCCGTGTTTAAACAACCGATAGAATGACGGTATACGTTAGCTTCCTTCCGAAAGTCGTCCATTCGGCCGGCTTTGTATCTGCATCAAGTGAGTCTTCATGTCGCTTCCAATACGAAGAGGGCTGGTAGATGACATACCCTGCGACTCCGCCTGCACCGACAGTAAGTGCCAAGGATGCACCTCCTGTGAAGGGGGCTCCTAAGATACCCAGAAGTCCCAATCCCTTCTCAGCATTAGTGAAATGGATCGAAGCAGTGAGAAAGACTAAGGAAGTACATACAGCTGAAGCAATCGCCTGCTCTTTCCTCTCCTGACGCTCCCTCTCTGCCCGGGCAATCTGTTCACGCTTATTCGCAAGATCATTCTCTAATTGTTTTCTTCGTAGTCGTTTGGATGCCGCTTCCGCGATCTTCTCCCTGATCTCCTGCTCTTTTCGTCTTATTTGAGCCTGAGCATATTCAAGCATACTCTGGCTCGAAGTCAAAGATGACCGAGCTTGCGCTTCAAGTTTCGCCGCATCATTGAGAAACTCAGTAAGCTTGTTGCTCGAGGAGTCGACCTCCTGGCCCACATCCATAACTTTGTAGCGGAACTGTTCGGTGCATCGAATCGAACTATCTGCCTTGGCTTTCGCGGCATCGAGATCGCTGACAATGACTTGAAGGTTGTCGTGGAGCCAGACTACCTGTGACTTCAGATCGACCGAGGTAGAGTTGTCAATGTCTTCGATCTGCGAAAGAAAAGATCGCACTTGTGTTGTGGTATGCTCCACTCGATTATGGCCATTCTTGAGGGAACATCGGAGACTGTCGACTTCTAAGCTGATCGCCTTTTTCGCACCGGTCTCTACAAGTCGCAGTTGACTCCGTGACGAATGGAGAGTGCTCTGAATCTTGCTAACTTCGCTTGTGATTTCTTCCATGATGTTTTGAAGAGTCTCAAAGTTACGATGCGGTGATTCAAACGGAGGCAGAGAAGATATGAGGGTTTGACAGAAGACTCTGAAGATTCCCAAAAATAGTCTCCAGCGATGGCTTCGTCTAGATTATCCTCCTTTAGAATTCAGATGACTTCCCGTCTCAGCCACGCGGAGTCTCGAACTTTTCGAGCAAGCCGCGAGAGCTCCCCACGCGGTTCGAATGCAACACCCTGATTGGATGTTTCCAATATTTGCAATGCTGCCACGAGCTTACCAAGCGCCCGAAACATGACTACTACTTGGTCAACAACAGCAGCCATTGATTTTTTGAAGCCTGTGTTAGCCGTCGCTTCTCAGCCTCGTCTTGGTATATCAGTTTCTGAGAAGGAGATCAGCATGGTGGTTTCCTATCTCGGCTTGTGGCTGCTAAGCTGAAAGACAGCCCTTTTTACACAAAAAATATTGAGAGGCTGAGTTCTGAGACATCGTGGGGATTTCCACAATGATCTGGCTCCGTAATGGTGGAGGCTGAATGTCAGCTATCAGTTCTTGGTGCTTATTTACCGGCCTCGCAATCTTCGCTTCCCAGCTCCAACTTCATAGCGATCTTTTGAGAGCAATCTACTAGGAATCCAAATCGTGAAGCAGAGATCAACAAGTCGAGCATCTAACCGCCAACATGGAGAAAGGCTCCAGGACGATGCCATCTCGCGCCGAGCCTGATCTTCCCCGTTATGAATTTAGCGAATTGAACGCTTCACTTCCTGACGGCGGAGGGGAAAGCTCGGAGAGCGCTGCACCCCACCCAAGTACCAATCCCGAGACTTCCGGAAGTAAGGATAAGAAGGCATCATATGCTTTGACTCTTCAAAAAGCTTGTGATGTTGCCTATCAAAGAGTCAAGAACAACAATGTCATTGCTAACACGAATTGGGCATCTCCACTGGCAACGGCTCCTGCTGCCATTTCGACAATGGCAATTCTACTCAAGGCAGCAGACAAAGAGGCAGCCGCTGGTCTCGAGATCGAGAGCCAAGAAATTAAAGATCTCGATGGTAATGTCGTCGTCGGTAACTTGCCGTGAGTTCGCCCTCATTAGCATTCTGCACCTTCAATTGCTGATCTGATTGGTAGGTCCAAGTATTTCCACACAAATCTGCAACATTGTAGTGATGTTGGAAGGCTTGCCTTTCTTGATGCTCAACACGGAATGAGTACTATTCGAGCTACAGCTCGAAGTATGATTGCCGAACAAGGGAGCATCGGATATATTGTCGACCTGCTTGAGGACCCAGAAGATGCCAGATACAATCTCAAGCCGGAGATCGAGGCTTTGAAGAAGACGGCGAATAAATGCCTCACAAGCGCCACAGCAATTACGGCGAAATTCGAGTATTGGTACCTCGTTATCCTCCACCTGAAAAAGACTTCATTGTCTAAGAGAGGTCCGTAAAAAATAGCTCCTGTAGCTTGAATTTTCAAATGTGGGCTAATGAAAACTTGACCTTCAGGTGATATTGTCAAGGAGAAGGATGTGACCGTCACAAAAAAGACTGATGCAGCCCAAGATGAAGTCAAGTACAAGGAGGAGAAGCTCTTATACGAGCAAAAGATTGAGACAGTTCAGAAGAAGCTCCGTGCCGCCGAGCGAGATGTCGACCGGGCCCAGGCAGAAGTCGATAGGCTTCGATACGCACCACTCCTTCCCGAACCATCTGTCATGGACGAGATAGACAGAGTGAGGCGCTCCATTCCGACGACAGCCCCCAAAACCAAAGGTAGAACTCTGCTTACGGCGAATTTCCAAATTAAGTTTCACTAACTTAAGATTTCATAGATAGGGGGCTGGTTTGGGGTATCAAGGATGCATTGGTTGGGCAGTCCAAAGGGCATGAAGCGGAAGACGACGCCGCTCGTCGAGCACATTATCTTCGCGTACAGAAAATGCAAGATGAGGCTATGCGGCAAGCTAGAGATCAGCGAGATTATCAGCGTAAGCTTGCCGCAGACCGCCTGAAAGAAGCTAGGGACATGGAGGACAAGACTGCCCTTGCATTGAACGACGCATACAATGAGCTGAATGACAGTAAATACCAGCTTTCCGAAGCCAAGACCAACCTCGAGAAGGCGAAGGGAGAATTGGAACTTCTGAGTAACAAAGAAATCGAACTTGTGAGCCGTGACTCTGCCCCTGCACACATCTCCCCTGCTGACAGATTTTAGACGGGCATTTTGACCATTCTGGAAAATTCCACCAAGAACCTTGGGAAGCTGAAAGAACAAATTGAACCTTTGGTCGACTTCTTCAAAAGTGTTCTAGGAGACATCGATCACAACATCGACGAGAACCTCGAGGCATTCCTGCGACCCATTCGAAATGGGATTACGGAAGGTCCCAGCCCGGAAGAGATTGAAGCTATCAATATCAGAGCCAAGAGTAAAGAGGTGAGATAAAATTTTAAAACCAACAAAACAGCTGCAGAATTGAAGATAAACCTGACAAAATATCCTTGAGCAGAAAATGATGTCTGCAGCTCTCCAGATGCAGGGTCGATTCTCTGCAATTGCCGACATCTCAACGGCATACATCACCGTTTCGACCGAGTACATCCGGCCGGCTATCAATGAGATGGAGATTCTATCCACCATGACAGAGTCGGAATGGCAGGTCAAAAGCCAGGAGTTCGTCAACAAATGCGATAAGCTCATGACTGATATTGACGGGGTGGCGAAAGAAACAAGCGCGAATGTGGACAAGAATATGAGTGGCCATATCAATGCCCTTCATCGCCGGGCTATTGAAGCAGCAGCAGATTCTGGAAATTAGGACCATTGTGGTGGAGGGAGGCCTCATTTTAGTGCAGGTAGTTTTGTCAGCAGCTTTTAACACCGTAGGATCCTGCAAAGATTAGCAAGTGAAAACATACCTTTGAAATGGTCACTGCTCACAAAAGACCACCGAGCTCATAGGACCCCTTCTTCCTCCCCCCTCCGGCTTTGCAACTAAGAGTGCTTGAGGATTAGTCCATGAGTAGCGGATGGACATAGAAGCCATCTCATAGCATCCGCGGCGGCCGCTCATTGCTTGAAATAAAACCCGGATAGATATTCAAGACAGAATGATATCCTTCGTGATATTAATACAGTCCAGAGATGATTGTCCTAAAGAAGAAAAGAAGATTCATTACTTCGTATGCAAAGGTAGTCTGAATCTTGAGGTACATGTACACAGAAGGAGTCAAACAGTACGCCGTCAAATGTGGGGAAAGCTTGGACCAGGATCAACAACCAAGCTTCACTGCATCTCATTCTCCTTCACTCCTTCAACTACAACATCAGTAAAACACCACGCAACTATGACTTCCCTATACGCCTTCCCACTCTTCGCGCAACTCCCTTACGAACTACGCCTCAAAGTCTGGGAATGCGCGCTCCCAGGACCCCGCATCGTCCCAGTCCGCTACAACAGAACCCAAAAACAATACACCAGCGGCGCGCCTCCCCCGATCCTCCTACACATCTGCACCGAATCCCGCCACAAATTCCTCTCCATCTACGAGAAATTCAAGCTCTCCCAAAGCTACGAATCATCCATCTTCGTCGACTTCACGCGGGACACCATATTCTTCGACAGCCTGGACTGCAGTCCCGAGGGTGATCTAGCCTACGATTTAGCCATGAGCCCGCAGAGTCAAAAAGTGCTGTATTGTGCTATTGACGCGCAGCTATGGGAGGTGCTAAGGGTGTTTCGGCATGATAATTTGAGCGAGGTGAAGATTTTGAAGAGACTGAAGACGCTTTGGCTTGTGTTGAGGCAGGATTATGATCGTGGGTTGCGGCAGACGAGGATGTTGAGTGAGGGGAGGGAAATGACGCAGGTTGAGGTGGTGCATACGGTGGGATCGGAGATTCAGCATGTTCACTTTAATGTGGATAGCATTAGGTGGGATTTGGAGCATGAAATGGATCCGAAGTGGGAGGGAGGGCAGGCACCTAATGTTCAGATGTTGATAATGTGATTCACGGAGAGAGTCGGTATTATCATCTGCCATCCAGAATGAAGATCAAATATTGATATCCTCGTTTCAATGGATCCTCAAATTTCCGAGTATTGGGCACCTCACCCGAATTATCCCGTTTCCGCTGGTTCAAGCTCTCCGGATACGGATACCTCTTTCTGGAAAGAGGATGCTATAGGCAATGCGGGAATGGTGTCGATTCATCGTTCCAGCGTGTTTTCCTCCCTTCAATCGGACAGCTAGGGCTAGGCTATCTACATTTTCGATTGGCACAGCATAGTATGTATGCCTGATGTGTCTCTGTGGCCTTCCTTTTTGCCCTTGACTCTATCGAGTATTCTGGAAGGGAAAATTATAGATTGCAAGAGTTTATCAGAACTAATTGTGGATGCGCAGCCCCGCGACAAAACCTGGACGAAACCAGGACAAAATCGTAACAAAACCGGGACAAGGCTGAGCAGCGGCTTACGGTATTGGCTGTCGAAACTGCAGCGACGTTAGGCCGCAACGAATCATTGGGCGGGGTGGGCCGCAAGAACCTGAACAAAACCCGAAGGAGTGATGCCAATGGTGCTCAAACTTTTTATATAAGTAAGCCTGCCGACTTGCCTGGAGTCCTGGACTGCTGCTTGCATCTTTTGTCTAATCGACTCCTCGCCTTCAAATTCTATGTTAACGGGATGCCTGCACAGTAGGTACCAAGTACCCGGGACAAAAAGCACCTTTATTTCCCATTCATTTACCCTGTGGCCAGCTACGAGGCTGCAACTCTGATCATCAGCGATGGCTCCAAAACGCCATGCAATCCCTGCGGAGAAGTGGAAAGCCCACCAAGAAACCATTAAAGACTTGTATGCTCGGAAGTCTCTTGCGGAGGTTAGAGACGAGATGAAACGAATCCATGACTTTGATGCAAGGTAAGTAAAGATAATCGAAGGACCCAAAGGGTGCCTCGTTAATGAGTTTATTCCAACAGTACTGCACAGTACGAGTCCAAACTCAAGCTGTGGGGTGTCCGTAAGAACCTGACGCTGGAACAATGGGAGGCCTTTTCAAGCCAACCGGATAGTACAACGATAACTAGCTTGACAACGTCTTCGGGCCATGTCAGAAAGCAGCCGAGCATCCAACGAGCTCTTCGGCGCTTAAAGGGAAAACCTGGCGCTGCACGAGCACCACCGCATCTTCTCGGAAGCATCGCTAGCTCTTCAGTTGATCCTGCCGTGCAACAGACTTCGCAGGCAACTCCTATTCAGGACCTTCCCATAGAGCAAACACCCGGCTTGGTGCCACCTCCTGGTCTTGATAGCGTTTCCGGTCCCAACTCCGCCCTGGTGCGTGTTGGGGAAGCCGCTGCACAGTTCCACCGGGCTGACTCTCCTGGACCTTCCGCATCGCAATTCAACGACCACATGTTTTCCGGACTGCCTGATAATTTCGATTTCTCCCTCAATTCTCAGCTCTACGATGGATCCTTTACCGGCGATGATCCTGACATTCTTATGTCCGACATGAATCCCGGCAGCAGTTGGCAATTCCCGGCAACCTCCAATGTGCACCCCGTGGAAACCAGCCTGGCGCGTCAGACCAGTCCTATCAGCTCTCCCCAACTTCTAAACGATGAATACTTTGGGTACCAGTTGGAAGAAGCTCAGTTAGAGCACCACGTGTCGCCAACCAACCACGTTACATGTCTCTCTCCCACCGCACGACTCCCGGCACAGAATGAAATTATCAGATTTCCACGGTATTACACTGAGCTTCTACAGGAGTTGCCCTTTGCCAAGTTCGAGGAATACTTGTCGTCCCAGAATATTATCTTCACAAACAGCGAATCATCTACCCAGAAACCGCTCGGGGCTTCCTTATCAGTCAGTTTCGCTCTCAAATGCTTAGAAGATGGTTTCTCTTCCGGGTCTCAAGGAATGACCCGACACCCGTCTCAGATTCAAAATTACCTTCAGAGGCTTGCTAAGCTTCTCCCGGGGGAGAGTACTTCTATTATCACTGAGCAGCAAATGACCGAGACTCGAGTGATCAGAATTTTGCTCTATTCAATGACGAACGGTTTCGGAGGACTACAAAGTGTCTCGATAGAGGACATTTTGAAGGCAATGGGTCACTTTGGCGTCCAAAAAATGTTACTCCACCTTTTACAGAGCGCCCCGCCATTCGTTTCGAGGACACTAGCAGACAACATGTTTCGAGGTGCGATTGAGGCGAAAGATCAGCGAACTGTCCAACTGCTTCTGAATAACGGGCTGGTCGATGTCAACGAGACGGTCTGCTTTGGAAGCATATCGCTAGGCGATAAAACTAGCAAATTCACTCCTGTAGAGCGGGCTGCAAGTCTCCTAGCTTTCGGACTTGTAAAAATTCTTGTCGAGGCCGGCGCTCAAGTCAATAAAACGTATGAGAAGAATCGCTTCCGTCATGGCGCTCTCTACAATCTGTTGTCGGCTGCTGCTGGACTAACATCTTACTCTTACCCTCGAAAATCAATTGCAAGACCAGTTCCGGCCACACCAGAACTAATTTCTAGCCTCTGTTTCCTCATCGCAAACGGTGCTAAAGTAACATTTGGCCTTCTTGGCGATTTCCTGACGTCCTTTATAACTGACGACGTGATCTGCCTCATTTCGCGCAGTTTACCGTCGCCGGATCACCAGACTGTCTTCGAGCCATCCTCAAGCGCAGAGGGAATCCAATCATGTTTACTCCGCAAAATTGTAGGAGCCTTGGATGATAGCACCGCTACAACCATCACACAAAATATCATAGACCTCTGTACCAAGTCTGGATGCTCAAAGTGCTTGGAGACTAAGCAAGAGGTATTACAACAAGCTACTATCCAAGGGGCGAAAAGAGGCCATCTCAAGTTTGTTCAATTGCTATTTAAGCATACACCACCAACCGTGAGGATATTAAGTGCTGCAATTAGGTCCGGTAATGAGGACCTCATTAGACTTGTTCGTCACCTTGATCCGAATCTTGAGCTCGATCCACCAGCTCATTGCCTTTGCCACGAGTCAGACAGGACCCACTACAATACATCGTTTGCCGATATTTTACTCACGAGTCCGCTTGCCGAGGCAATTAGGGCCGGAAATGCTGTTTTGGTTGAGCAATTAGAGCATGCCGGTGGCCTCGGAAATCTCGCAGAAGGAAACCGTTTAGAGGCTTTGCTTTTAGCTGCGGCTGAGGCAGGAGACGTGGTCTACGTGGAGTCCCTGCTAGAACGAGCTGCTTGCTCAGTATACAAGTACCGGCCCGATTGGCTACCACTCCGTCTCGCCCTCGAAAACGACCACCCTGAAGTGGTGAAAAAGCTCTTGTTAGCCGGCGCACAGGTCAAGGATCAAGAGTCTGGATGGAGACAGGAGCTCGCATTTACTGCCGCTCTTCGAACGCGAGATCTCGACTTAGTGCGACTCCTTTTGAGTGCTGATATCAGCTTCCCGATCGCCTCCAGAATACCCAGAGACGTGGCCAGTTGGTTTGATACGTCAGTCCTTTCGGACCTGATATTCGTGTTTCCGGACCTTGCAACCGAAATCCCTAGACACGAATTCAGAGAAAGGGGGGAGATATCAACACTGCAGAGCATTTGCATACAATGCATGGAAACAGACAATGTCATGTTTTTCAAAACTTTCCTGGAGTCTGTTTCGGCGACTGCTTTCCCCTGGAACTCCTGTCTTGCAAGTGCCATTAGCAGACATCAGGTCAAGATGATCGAGCTTCTACTTGGTTATGGCGCTAGTCCTTTCGACGACGAAGTCTTGAAGGCGGCCACCTCAGATGGTAAAAATATGCTTCCTCTCATCCTTAAGGAGGGTCAGAAGGAACGGAGGGTGCATCAATGCATTGGGGCTCACATTCTGAAATACGTCATGGCTGAACGCCCCGGCAATTCCGAAGTGCTAGATGATCTCCTGGAAAGTGGGATGGTCAATTTAACTGCTGCCGAGGAACCGAATAACTACGGACCAATGCTCACGCCTCTTGGATTAGCCATTGTTGGTTTATCTGGCTTTTGCAAAACTAATCTCGGGGCAGTCAGGCGGCTCCTCCGAGCAGGTTCTGATCCCAATGGCATAGCAAGAATTCAGCACCCGTTTGGGCATCCTCGAGTGGGCCAAACAGCACTTATGCTTGCTCTCGAAATAGAGCTGGAAGACCTTGTTCGCTTGTTGGTCGAGGAAAACAAAGCAGACACAAGCAAGCAGACCCATCTTATTATCAAGCAAACGCCACTTCAGTACGCCGCCAAAATTGGAAGCCTTGACATGGTTCGTCTTCTAATAAGCCTTGGCGCAAAGGTGAACGAGGAGCCTGCAATCTGGAGCGGTGGGACGACTCTACAGTATGCAGCCATGTCAGGGCATTGTGACATGGTTGCAGAGCTTCTTAAAAAGGGCGCCCAGCTACACGCACTACCCTCAAAAGTCAACGGAAGGTGGCCCCTAGAAGGAGCAGCAGAAAATGGTCGACTTGACATGATAGAGTTGCTGTGGAGAGCAAACGCGTCCCTGGACGGACCAGGGTTTCAAGAGCGCCACTGTCTCAGGGCAATGGATTTTGCGCAGAGTAATGGACATTTGGGATGCCGAGACTTGATCGCAAGTCTGTCGGATATTTCGGTGGTTAGGCTGGAATCGGATGACTATGGCGTTCCGTGGTTGGCGTACTGAAGGTTTTCTTTTCATAAATATTTTCTGGTGCGGATGTGATGAATATCATGAAGGCTACGAGTTTCCTAGACATCAAATACTGTCAGCTGTCTCACCAGTTGCATTTTCCCAAGATGCGAAAGAATGAACGTGGCAATCCTGAGAATCTGAATACCACTATTGGAACGCTCAAGTCCGATACAGGCATCCTATTTATGAGGGGTTTCAGTCAAGGTATTCAATAGATCTGTTATCTTGAATATCCCGAATATTCTTTATCAAAAACCTACCGTACAAAAGAATTTCCCCTGATGTTCCTGAATTTCGACGAAGGCAATGCCTACCAATAGAGCGAGCGTGGCGTAGACGCGCATTCTGCTCGATGTGTCTATTGATTTCAAGGGTATCAACAAGCCGGCGATGGTCACAATAGAAGAGGCACTGTTGTGGTGAGGAACAATGAAGATGGGATGGGATAGAAGAATGAAGGCCACTGCGCCTCTGGGAGATGGGTGGAATGCGAGAGCTTCGCAGCAGGAGCGAAACTGAGCAGTTGTGAAGCTGTGGTTACTGCTGCAAGAGCAAACGCTGCTCACTTGCTGACGCTGGTAAGTTGGACGGAAGGTGCGCTGTTGCTCAACTTCGCCCTTGTTCATGGCAGGGGAAATAGCGAAGCTGGTCGAAGAAATGGTTGAAACGACTCACTGTGTGCCGGGTCCTCGGACAGCTCAATACTTGCTGAAAATCATCGAAAAGCGTGAATTAATTTGTCCTTTTAGGAGTATTCCTCTGAGTGTAAGTATAAGCCGACCATGCTCCCAATCTCCTAAAACCGTGTACCAAAACGCCTTCTAACAATGTGGTATCTCTGTAGCCCAGCATATGCAAAGTGAATACTCGTACACTCTTTCTAACCATCTATTTCTGTCTGCCATCTTTGCAATCGACTTGGTAAAGTTTATGTTTGTGATCCGACTGGCCGCCCTCTATGACAATTGCTGAAAGCTTGCCTCCTTTGAGGCAGGATGTGTCTATGCCCATGCTGTATTTTTCCATCTGGAGCCCGCGCTTCGAGTCGTGCCCGTATATCACTGTCGATCGTTTGTGCTTGGGGAGGTTCTTTTGGTATTCGTTCCATGCCTATGATATTGACCCATTAGTTTTTTAATCTGCCAATGAACAACCCATTCCAACGTACCTTTATCCATGGATGGCCGTCTCTCTCGTCACTGGGCACACCATGCTTGATGGTCCGCATGTTCATAACCATAGCCGGGTCCTGCTTCTCGAGCTTCACGCCAGGAGCAAGTCCCGCATGGACAACGACCACCTCACCCATATCTCCAACTGATCCAACTCTCAGAATGACCGGGCATTTCTTCAACCACTTGATCCTCTTCTCTCCCAGCGCCTTAACCAGCTTCCTATCCTTATAATCCCCATGACTGAAGCTCTCCTCCTCCAATGTATCCTGTACCTTGTCCGTCGGTTCGCTCGGTCCCGGGGCGTCCAAATCCATATGCTCCGCCATCATATCCGCATGTGCCAAAATAATCCTATCCTCATGATTGCCCCTCACGACCGTCGCGTCAAGCTTCATAGCCATATCCACAACACCCACAGAATCCGGGCCCTTCGAAATAATATCCCCTGCCAAAATCAAATGATCACGCTTCTCCTTGAACCCCACCTTCTCCAGCAGCTCTACGAGTGATTCCTTCATCCCATGCACATCCCCCACCACAACCAGCCGCCCCGAATTTCGATGCTTGCCTGTCTCTGGGATATATTTAGCGGGAAGGTCCTGGATCTGAATCATGTCTTTGAACTGCGGTCGCGCATTGAGGCCATACTGATCCCCCTTCACCTTTGCGTTCTCCATTGCGTCGGTCAATTTCGCGGATGGCGCGAACAGTACATAAGCTGTCCAGGACAGCCCCAGGAGGGCCGCCAGGTAGAGGACGATTGTTCTCCTCGACCGCGGTGGGTTGACCGCTCGCGCCTTGTTGTATTCTGGTAGTACAGGCATTCGCGTATCTTTCACGGCGTCCGGGGGTGTGGTGCTGTGCCACGGCGTTGTGGCGGGAGGGATGGGGGTGACAGGGCGGAGCGGTAGGATATTTCTGCTTTTAATTATGCTCGTAGTCCCCTCCCCTAACGTATTGGTCGGTCATTGAATTAATTCTCAGATTGTGGCAGGAAAATAGTTGTTGTCGTTCTTTCATGGATGTTGAAATCTTCAAGAGTCAAATGATGCAGTCTGACGCAGCAAAACGTTGGCGCCAATCATTCCGCGTGGACCGTGAAGATCAATTCCCGACTTCTTCTCTCCAATCAACACCAGCGTTCACAATAATGTGCAAATTTATTGTTCAAGTGCCATAATGCATTATATCCAAAAAGAAGTAACTGCATTGCAAGTGTAATGCCTCATAGACCTAGTACAGCAGCCGGAGCGGGCCGAAAGTCTGCAGTGAAAATCCCCTTTAGCCACAGACGCTAAACCCCTCAACATGTGAGAACGCGCTGATAACGCGTTCGAGAAGCGAGCAATGACGTCGGTAAACAAACGTCAGATCATCTTCCATTTAATCAGAAGTATACTTGTAGAAGTTCATAAAATACATATATTCTCCTCTTTTCGTCCGACCATCTTTCTTTCCATTCCCCAATCAACATACACGACTATTCAAAATGCCTCCAAAACGCAAAGCAATGACCGACACCGACGCCACATTTCTATCCCCCCGGCTCGCCGCGCAAAAGCATCAAAGACCTCAAAGTCTAGCACTTCCAAAGTCAAACCATCTACTAAGTCCCAAGCACAGACTTTCAAATACTCCAACGCCAACACCGTAAGCCCTCTCGAGCCCAATTGAAACCCCGCCCCAATACATGAACCTCCAATGGCCCAACGTCCACGACTTCATCGATGACGAAAACCAAGACGTGCCAGAAGAAGGCCAACGCATGGATTCATTCTGTGATCGCGTCTCTGACCTCGGTATCCCCGTTTCAGATGAAGGTCGAAAGGCCCTGGAGAAATTAGATAAGGAAGTTAAGAATCGCAATCAAGATCGGTTAGATATGCATATTTATGAGGATTGGAATGGATGGGGGGTTCGGAGTGTTTTGAAAATTATGTAGGTGTCTCGTGTGTGTTGGTGATGGAGGGGATGCTGACGGTGCTTTGTGGATGTAGTTGAAGGATTTTAATAGGGATGTGTTTAAGAAGGGTGTGAGTCCGTTTAAGAAGTGGGGGTATGTAGAGGGTATGGCGTGTTTCCTCAAGTCGAGTCAGCTGGTGGATTGGTTGAGTATGTCCTGCCACTCCCTTTGGAGAATGTCTAGATTGACATGGTGACAGACAATGAAGATGGCGACAGCGTGGCCAAGATCGCTGAAATGCTGGGTCTGATGACCCTGACGTGCTACGAAGCGTTATCCGAACACGCGCTTTTCAAGCCGGGATCTGACATTAAGAATATTGGCATTATGAGCCTCATGCTCTTGGAATTTGCGAGGGGCTCGGGATGCGATCTGGATATCGGATGGGGCTGCGAGGTGGTGAGAATGTGCGACGAGGCTGGGATTGATTTGGATAAGGAACTTCGGAAGCAGGTCGACTTTTCAAAAGAGGATTTGAAGAATATGAGAGAAGACTATGAGGATAAGGAGGAAGGGTATAAGGATACCGCCGAGATGAAGGACTGGAAACCGGAAGATGATATCGGTAATCGTTGGGGTGGCGATAGAAGGGATTGGTATCGTTGGGATTGGAAACTCGAGGTACGTTGCTATCGCGTCGATGATCTTCTGGAGGCTAATAAGTTGTGTGCAGTATGATGAATTCCGGAAAAATCATGCGGGTGGAGACCACTACGATTTGACCAAGAAGAGTAAAGAGGAAAACATGCAATATAGTCTTGATAACTAAGGCATTTGACAGGAGGGTCCGGAGCTTGGCGCAGCCATTGGAGATCCGAATGATGCAACTGCCAAAAATACAAATCTCATGTAATAAGTAGCTGAATCGTAGTAATGCAACCGTCCCTTCTTTAATGAAGCTGTACCCATGTTGAGGCCCGAGGAGCTGCAGCCTCTCCAATTTTGATCTTCGCTCTGGCACCTAATCTCCAAGTCGGAGGTCGCTGTTCGAGAGCAAATGGCTTATCCCCATGTTGAATTCAAGACATAATCATAGTATAACAGGCTCTATTCCGGCGCGCGGTGTAACAAAGCTATCCATAGCCCTCTTGAAAGAAAGAGAGGCTGACACCTTGTAATGGATTTCGGGAATTTCATAAGAACCGCGACCATCCTCGACGGCCCGTGTTTTTTTGAGTTCCAGCTTCTCCAAATCAAGTTGAAAACACAGCGGTACTCGAACATTGTGCTCGATAGACATATCCGGTCTGAAGGTCTCTTCATAGCTGTAAGTCCCGTTGATTGTGAAAGGCGCAAGGAGGACGCAAGGATCGTCAGCAGATTCGAACCAGCCGTAGTGCCCTAGGACTAAGGTGAGGTTTTTGAGGTTGCTGAAAATGTCTAGAACTTGATCCAAAAATCTATAGATCCGGTCTACTAGAGGGGTTAATTCCAAATGGTAACCCACGTCCAATGAAACGGCTAGGTTCTCCACCCTTTTGAGGCTCTCGACGTCCACAATAGTGTCCAAATGAGCGATGAAGTCTCGAAGCGGCCTCCGAATTCGAGACGCAAAACTATCGGATCCGACATACAAAGTGTCCTGCGAAGGATTGAAATAGGTCTCGGGAAACGTTCCTAGCGTGCCGAATACTTTATGGTATTTTGCGGAAGCAACCGCGTATGAATCACGACACGTAAAGAACATCGGTGGCGGGGGGTTCATAGAAGTGATTCCAGGCATGGGGACATCCATTAAACGTTTTTCGATGGCCAATTCGCAGTCCTGCTCTGATAGATACTCATCTGCAAGGCGGAATTCCTCCTCCATGCCTAGCCATGCAAAATATTTTTTGAAGAACAAGGCACCGTAATAAGCATCCCAATCAGCAAGACCTAGTATTCGCGAAATTCTTGTCCTGCCTGACTCGTCTTTCACGAAAAGATGGTGCGCGCGTTGTTCGTGGGTATAGTTTTCCGGACAAGCCTGCCGATTCCATTCGCTGATCGAAATTCTCAGGGGCTTTTCACACAATTCCACGATCCTTGGGTCTGGCAATGCCGCCTCCCAGATCATGAGCTGAATCTCTTTAGAGAGACCGGGAAATTTTGTAAAGACTTGCTGGCTGTCCGCCATACTGTCGTCGCCTGTAAGGGACAGTAACTTTTTGAATGATTGCGTATCCCTACTCGAGAACCCAGGCGACTAGTATAGTTTGGAGTCTCAAGCGGCTAGGTTTTCGAGCTTTGAAACAGTATGGCTCTATGTTCGACCAGTTCTTGGAGTTGTGTCTCTTGGTCAAGTTGTTCACATTGAAAGGAGGGGGTTGGTGGGATGCATCCCATAGGCAGCCGGGTCTTGGCGAGCTTCGGGTTACACAAGCCTTCCCCCACCCGCCATTTTAGATTCCGATTCAATGACTGTACGAGGAAATTCCGAGAACGATACTCGTTCGTCGATTTATATAGGCCGAGCCAGAGCCAGAGGTGAAGTCACGGCCACACGTGGCTGAATAAATCAGGGGGGAAAGATTAGCAACATTAGGCTCCTCTCGAGCGCGGCGACAAATTGAACTATTGCCGCAATGTTGATACAGGTATCGTGTAGGCCTCAAAGACCCCATTTCCAAGCCAAAATTCTCTATTCATGTAGAGGGTGCGGCAATGTAGTCAAAGTCCACTTTGCGCAAGGTTCTGTATTACTCCATCTCAAACTTACGTTCCCTCTCGTTGAGCCACTTCTGCTCCGCCTCCGTGGGATCCCTCCCAAGTCATGTCTTCCGCTACGAACATTCCCAAGCTCCGTCAAGGGCTGAACTGCTTCCCGCCAAAGCTCTCGCTCTCTCCATGAAGTTGGAGCCTCCACTGGGAAGCGCGGACTATCAATTACTCCTCACGATTCATCAGGCCCCCTCAACCAAGTCAACATAATGCAGTCTATCCCGGCCTCGATATGCATACTGGAGCTCCCGCAATCAAACTGAGGTGGTCTATATAGAAGCCTGGATATTCTCATCATCCGAGAAGTCCCCGTCAGCCAAGCAGAATGCGGGTGGTGTCTGTTGAATTTGAGGGTGCAAAGCCGGTATTCGGTTCCTAGGAACTGAAAGTGCTATGGGACGGCATGCCATGTCTGGAGCAACCGTCTGGCATATTGTCTCAGATTGCTCACTCTGTTCTTCTAGCTCGAGCCATGTTTCCAAATTCATCTCTGACGTGGCTAACGTCCTCTTTCGAAACTTCTCTTCGCATGCTCTAGCCGCAGTTTCAAAATGTTCCTTCAGGTCTTCTGTAACGACGATCTTGTGCTCGAGGGCTGGAATATCCCAGTGCTGGTGGCGTGAATAGAGCTCAGTTGCTTGATATGCTTCCAAGTATTTTTTGGTGACTTCATGATAGCTAAGCCAGTGCCAGTCTGGTCCGCCTCTGTAATCTCCGTGGATGTCTCCCTCGTATGTGCCTATTTCAAATAACGTGGCTCCAACATCGACGGGCTCCATAAAGCAAATTGGCGACTGGACCTCGGAGGGCGAAATATATTCTTCAACTACAAGGGTAAGATGCTTAACTCCACCGAATATTTGAAGTATGTGGCATACCCAACGAGATATACTGGCTGGAATACCATGGTACAAATCGTCCCGATCTGGTCTCCAGTCTACTAAAAGTGCGAGATTTTCCACCAGTTTTAAAGAAGTTTTATTTTCTATACTTTTGAGAAACGGGAGAACCTTGAACCACAGGTGGTCGATTGTGCCATCCGTTCTATTCTCATTTTCCATCACGTAATGGCGAAGGTATAATGTATCTCGCTGGAAGTCGAAGTGTATTTTCGGTGTCGAACCCACCGTCGAAAATGCTTTGTGATAATGTTTCGATGCGATGCCATATGACTCCTGGCACACAAATAGGATGTGTGGAAGGGGACTGTCGGAAACAAGTCCTAGCATAGGCTCGTGAGAAGAATCACTCTGCAGATGTCTATCGACTCCATTATGAGGAAGGCCTGCTTCGACCCCATCGCTAGCCGTGTGGCCAAGAACTTTCTTCCTAATAGAAACAATCCTAGGTAGCAGAGCAGCTTTCCATATCATCAACCGTAGCTCGCGAGGTAGCTTCGAGAACTTGGTGAACGCTCCAGAGGTGGCTGGCTCTGCCATCCCGCCTGCAGATCCTTCGATACAGGAGGCCGTACCAAGCAAGGGATCATCGACAGGTGATTTTGGGTATCGTGAGGATTGTGCCAGAGTCGGAGAAGAGGTCGCAAGAGACGTTTCCGCTGCCGATTGTGTTTCGGAATGTCAGTCCAGTGAATTCGAGCGTGTTCGGATATGCGCAGGTCTCGTACGATACAGCCGTCTCACGGCATACAGAGCCCAATATATTCCCAGAGATTCGTTGAGGAGGTTTCGTGGTTGGAGCTGGGCTGGGGATGTTGGTGTTGACGCGATGGTGGGGTCGTGTCGGTTCGGCTCGTACGACGCGTTCAGGCCGACATTCCTCGTGTTCTATGAATCTCTTCGTTTCCCACGGTACTTTACCTATTTTCTAAGCCTGGAATCAGAAGAGAAAGAGTCAAGTGGCTCCGGAGTGCTTGTTTACATTGGTTTCTAGGCTTCTGTACTTGAAGCATTGCTGCCCCGGCTGCTACCCCTCTCCTCAGCGGGACTGTTCCATATCTTGTCGGAGATCTAGATTCAACTGCAGTAACATTGCAATGTGGTCTTGAATGTCAGAAGGAGCTCTTGATTGCTCTATAAAGAAAAAGTGTGTATAAGCAGTCTTTTTGCACCATTTCCGCTAACTACATGCTCAGTGTAGCAGCTGTCCGCGTCCCCAGTGTGTTCTATGCCAAACGTGCATTTGACCTGGCGTGCCCCTCATCACGGCAAGCAAACTTGGCTTATGGAAGTTATATTCAACTATGTTATGGGTATCTAGTCCTGCACTGTCTCACGAAAGGGTATCTTGAAAACCCGAAACTTTTCCTCGAAAGACATTAAAGTATCAATTAACAGCATACCGTCCAAAATGCATCCCGCCAATATCAACCCAGAATGCAATTTTCCCATTATTTACATCGAGCACAACATCATACCTCAACTCCCAGTACGGTTCCCTATCCGATGTGCGTGCCTTTTTAGTAAATAAGCTATCGGAGATGCTGTCGAGTGGCACTTTGATTGTCTTTTTTGTGCTTATTGACCCTGCCAAAAAAGAGTTACTACTGATGGTTTTGCTAGGCCATTGGAAGAAGAATGAAGGCATGGCTTACAATGTGTTGACGAGTCTGGGGGCTCAGCAGCGGAGCTTTGTTCTAGACTTGCTACAATAAAGCATTGGTCGCCTTCGGGCTTGGGGCCGCATTGTTTGTAGCAAGGCAGAGCTATCTTTTTCGGCTTCCTCAGATCATCGCCCTTCATCATTGTTAGTATACTTCTTTCGACACGCGGCTAGGCATAACAGTGTTTAGATCAAGCAAAAGAGCCGAGGGATGCGCAAGTGCGCCAAATGCGAACCTTTTTGATCATCCAGTCGATACTTTTGCATCTCCATACACCCTCCCAACTGTCCCAATACCGCCTTTCGTTTCGATGCGCGAGATTGTTTCCATCCCACAATGGACAGCACGAGAAGCCATAGCTGGCCGTCGCCTTAGAGTTCAAACTCCCGTTCGAGAAAGACGTTTCTGGGGCGTCGAAGAACTTCTTAGCTGGAGCTTGGCTCATTGCAGCACCACTATAGGATGTCAGGAAAGATTACGATCGATGATGGCAGAAAGATAAGTTACCGAATGACCGCTGTCCAAGTGTTGGTCGGTTGAATGAATTTCATCGAGGGGAACTTCTTCACCAAATGCTCTTGAAGATATTTGCTGCTTCCAAACCCGCCAGTCAAAATGATTGCCTGACCAAAACTCGTCAGTGACCCGGGTCTGAAAAGCTCAAGACTTGCAAATTGCGCTTACATTGACGGATGTCATATCGCTACTGTTCAGTTCCACTTTCTTCACCTTGATGGCATTAAGCTGCTCCGTAATTGACGAAGAAACTGTACTCGCAACCGGCTGGAATATCACGTCGAGAGCTTTCCTAGTGGAATTGAATATGGAGCACCCATAACTTAAGTGAAAATTGCAGGACGTCTTACCTGTCAAGAGTCATGGTATTGTTCTTCAAGTTCCCGTCGGGGTAGTCTGTCAAAGTCGTCCCCTTTAGCTTGACAACAAATTGCCTTGTAGTTGAGCTAGTGAAGATGGGCTTGATCTCTTGATCAAACTGCTTTAAGGTGTCTGTGTACAGGGGACTTTTCTTCAGCGGAATGAACTCCTCTTCCTCAAGCAAGTTTCGCTGGATATGACCTTCGAAGTTTTTGTCTAGGTTTAGCGCGCCTCCCGCTCTAGCTGGGAGACAAATCAGCAAGTGTTCCTCTGTTAAAGATCTCAAATTTCCTCGGGCTTACTCAAAGGTGGAACAAACTCCACCACTTGCAATGGTTCGAGCCTCCGAATTGTGTAACTAGTCAGATCCGTAGTTGCTCCACCAGCATCGCAGACCATCACAGTGTCGCCTACCTGTACTGATTTAGCCTTTGGTCACAAGCAGATTTTCGCATAACTTGCTTTTAGCTTGACTGCTTTTGCCTCAGTGGACTTCAGACCGAAGCGAACAGCGGCTTCAGCTTCTGTGATATGCGTCACAGGACTAATCCCAATTCCCCTCGCAGCCTGGAGCTATCAACACTGGACACAGCACGCTATGGGTCAAAAACACTACCTGCATCATGATGCTCTTCACCGTGTCTGGCCATCCCGCTGGAGAAGAAACCACGAATTTCACCGCAAGTATTTCCGAGTATGCTTTCGAATGTTTTTCTTCAATCCCCTCGATCGCATATCGATATAACGCTCCCATAAAGTCATTGATTGCGTCGATCTCCGTCTTGACAAACTCCCTAAGACTTTTCCGTACCCTGTTGATTTGCGTGTATTCTGGCTTAGGGAGACCCTGGTCGAGCAGGAGCTTAAAAGCTTCCAGTTTCTTGTCGTCCTTCAGTCCCACTTGATAGCCCCAACTGAATCCTGGCCCACCGGAGCCATACTTGATGACTGTTGGAACCTTTGCCGAAGTAACTTTGGCACGGGTCTGTCCGGGCCACTGATCGAGGACATGTGTTTTGTCGGGGTCGGCAGTGAAGATGTAAGCAATGCTAAGTAGCAGTTTCAGTAGGTGGTAATCTCGAGCTGCGAGGAGGTCCAGCAGAAAGTTCACATACCCGCTATAAGTTGTTCCTATGTCAATACTGATAATAAGGCTGCGGTGTTCCGCGTCGGCGCCAGTTCTCAAAGTTGTGAGAACATTGTTCAGATCTTGGAGACGCAGCCTGTCTCCTGCCATCTTACTACTATATCATCAGGCAGTTTTCAAAACTTCACATCCCGCAGAAAAATAATGGTGAGCAAAGTTCGTTCACTCGAATCACGACGCGCCGAAATGCCGAGCTGCACATTTGGTCTAGCCTCGCGCCCGGTGATCCAGCCTCTAATTCTGCAAGACCAGGGTGCCTTGACGGGAGATATTTATTGAAACAACTTTGGCGAGAATATGCGAGTGGCTTGCAGCTTGAATATTGTTTTTGGAAACCCCACCCCCACCTCGAAGTGAGCGTGACCCATGCCGGCTTCTCATTGAGTCAATGCATGGCAAGCCGCTGTGGTTAAAAGTAAAAATAAGCTCATCACACTGCATCTTGCGCTGCAGATTATTGATGGGTCATTTGAGCTATTGGTTAGCTCCTCAACCGCGAGGCACTTCACGCGAGGCAGAATTTATCGTGGTTCACGTTGGATGTCTTCTACAAGTACAATCGATGACTAGTATTACAAGTGGGCTGGAAGAACGCAATATTCATCGCGGTGAATGCTGCATAATCAACTCAATAATCTGCCATTCCTCTGCACTCCATTCTGCTCTCTTCTCCCGGAACTTCTCGTAAGTCGCGTTGATTGAGTTCTGAACCTCTGCATATCGTTGTCTCGCTGCCAACAGCCTTGGATTGATTGAGCCCAGTTGCCCTGCTTGCTGTTTTACCTGTGTGAGGCGCTCCAAGTTTGCGATTGTGATTCTAAGGCTCTCCCTCTCTTTCACAAGATTTCCCCAGGTTTCTATATCAAGAGAATCCAATCCAGTGCCAGATTGCTCTGGCTTGACTTTCTCCATCACCACTGGAATCGGTAGATCCGGCTTCGCTGTCATTGAGGGGTCAAGAAAGCCGTCGCCTTGGTATTTCGGCTCGACCCTGAGCCTCCTAACTTCATCTCTCATCCTCGCATTCACTCTCCCTGGAGGAAGGATATGTCTCGATTTGTAAGGTGCCGCGACGTGTACTCTTGCTTGTGATTTCATCGCTTCATAATATCGCTTTGGCGATTTGACTGTTTTGATGGTGTCCCACAGCGCGATGACACAGCAAAGGAAGACAAGGACGCCGATAAGAATGTAGATGAAATGGTCGAGGGGAAGAATGCCGATAGGGGCGGGAATCGTGCTTCTTTCGTGAAGGTCGCGTGCGTTGGTTGAGGAGCTGTATGACAGCTCCATTGCGAGTGAACGGGGAGAAACGATCTGGTGAATGTCGGAAAGAGAGTGCTCGTCCAGTTCGGAACAGACCATGAGAGACACGCTGTATGAAATGAAAAAAAGTACAGTCCCTCGAGGATTAAGTTCCTGTCATCGGAATTCGCATTTGCCTCGCTGAAGGTGAGAAGAGGTCCGCAGCCTTGCTAACTGGGGGGCGGAATAAACCCACCATCAATTCAATAGATTAACCGGCGGTATCTGCCATTGCAGTTTGTGGAAATTGAACTGGCCCATGTTACTGCCTTATCTGTGCAGTCCCACTATCAATAGTACTTCGAAGCATAAACTACGCGCTGGGGGCTGAATCCTTCGCCCGAGCTGAGACAAAGTTCCAGGATGCTGTTCCACAATCAAGCCACTTCCCCCTCTTCTCCCCACCATTCGCTATGTGTCGTCGCATTCTACCCGCCCTCGTGCCATTGAAGGGAACGCGTAGACTTTTCTTAATTTGGTCAAGCTTTATGAACTAAATCTGAGGCTCTGCCTCATCGCATGCGCGTTGTTCATCGATGAAGGGAAAATATCCTTTGAGACAATCGCAACGAGTTCCACTCTCCCTGTTGCTAGGTTCAGTCAAGATATGTCGAGCTCGTAAGGTCACCCCTCTTTGAACCAGGCTCTTTGCTGTCGCTAACTCTCTCAGCACTTCTTGGGGAGAAACTGTTATTCTCTCCGGAACAAAGTTCGAGGATCATTTTGCTATTGCGTATTTGGTGATCCTGTTCATTACGTGGTCCGGTCTGATATATACTCGTTTGAGTAGTCGTAAGATCGATTACAAAGGCAATGATGCCCTTCTTCTTCTGAGGGCAGCGGCATTCAAATTACTCGCCAGATCCATGGTCTTCTACCTACTGTGCGTGTATCCGCTATTTTAACTCCAATAAATGATGCGCTAATTAAGTATCACATAGAGCATACTCATTGGAAATCATTGATCTTTTCCTACACGAAGAGGAAATCAGCGTCAAAGGAGGATATACTTTCATCAGCGTCTTTCGCGAGGGCTTTTGGCAAATATCAGATTTCATCGTCCTGATGATTGTATGTAGGATCACCTACTATCAGTTTTCGGTTTGGGGAACCTCTACCATCTTCCACACTTTTTGGCGCTCCCTGTGTATGTTCTCTCTGACTACACTCGCCGCTCTGGGGCTATACTCCTGGGCTGTAACGACTGCATACACTATCATGCTACTCAACGGAGTGTCTACTGATTGGCTACAACGCTTCGTTAGGGAAGCAGCTGAATTGCAAACGGGATATCGAGCTCTTTATGTGCTAGTTTCCACTTGCATTATTATGTTGACTGTCTACCATCTCGCACGTCGCACAGCATTCCGTGAGATGCTCAATATCGTAAGGTTGCACACAAACATCTGAATTGTGACCAGTTACTAACTCAGTCCTTAGATTGAAGGCCAGTTTTTTGCTATTACGCTACTCCTCTGGGTCAGGTCAATAGCCAGATTGGATATCGTTGTCAAGTACACCCTTCAAGGAGCATCGAAACCTGATTACTTTGATACCGCGGCAGAGGCCTGCTATGGCCTACCGACCGTCGTTATATACCTTCTTCTCAATTCACTCAATAAACCTGACCCGCCGTCGGTAGCCAAGTTGGACATCTTGCGCGAAGGAAGGCGCACAGCAAGAAGGGAACTGAAGAGGCGAAGAGCCGATGCGTCGAAAGGAGGGCCAGAACTACCGACCCCTGCCCAAATGCTTACTGAGATTGAACTGAAGCCATTGGCCTATCTACCAGATAAGTCACAGACAAGTCTATCTTCACTATCTGATGTTGAAGTGCAAGACACACTTGCCCGGCACATTAAGGACGTATTACAGCTTCGGGAGAGAATTTGAACTGGTCGATGTACTCTTATGGTTTTGAGTGGGCAGGAATGTAGCACTTCCTACGGTCATCACATAGGTGTACGATAATTTGTTTGCGGGGGCGCAAATGTAGAAAACTCAAGAGGACTATCTCGTAACAGGGGCTCAGAGCATCTTCCAAAGTTTGTGAAATTGAGAAATAGCCAACAAGCAAGAACTTGAAACTTTCCTCTAATCTATCTGGACCTAGAATCTACTGTGGTGGCCCACGCGACTGTGGCTCATACACAATTACATGTCCAGCCTCGAGAACGACAGGTTCGCTAGCTTGTCCAGATACCGGCGGTCGTGTCTTCACAAGCGCACCAAACAAAGTACAGAAGATCCGAAGCTTGTTTGGGTCCATTGGTTTTGATATTGGACCCTCCGAGTTAAGCATCTTCACAATTCCCTCGTCGCAAGCCGTGAGGCTCGTGTCGGCTTCATACGCTTTGAACTCATATTTCGTCTTGCTGGACCTAAATCGTAGCGCCAGCTTCAGTGCAGCGGTACAGAGTTCCCGAAGAGTCTTCGAGAGGCTGGCGACTTGTTTCTTGTCTGGATTCCCATGCCTGTCCTCACCTGGTAGTATCATAGGCTCCAGGATGATAAAAAGACGAGTGGCCGACTTTTCGATGGTCTCGTGGTAGCTCAGGTCCAACCGTCCTGCATACGACACTGTACGAGTTCGCCATTCAACGCTTTCCTCTGCAGGAACTGCAAGAATGTCAGTTTTTATGTTCGAAATATGTCGGTGGCGGGTTATATTGACCTTTAGTGCTTGCTTCAATCATTCGTTCCAGCTCCTGGAAGCTCTCTTCCATCTGTTCCGGAAGCCCAAAACGTCGAGCATTCGGTCCAAAGAACCGAGCTTGGAGTTCTTGAAATAAGAGCGATATGAGTAAGCGCCGTCGTCTTTCAGGGCTCTTGTCGGGGTGAAGTTGTTGCCGGTAAAAGTGAGAATAGTACGAATTATTGAGTCGCCTGGCCAGTTCCTTCGCAATCGCTGGGTGGAAAGACGCATCCCCTGGGTAGAACTTTTTGATAACATCGGTGGTCATGTTTCTTATGTTGTACATATCTCTGAGCACCTCATCATCAAGGGGTTCGTCAGAATTCGGGCTGTTCCTGATGATCATATCATTGAGCCTCCGGATCTTAAGCTTGCCCGCCTGATGCTGCCGGGTAAGCTCATCTCTTTCCCCCATCGCTTCGTTGAGCTTTGAAGTTAGCAGCGCAGTATCCGTAGTTGTCTCTTCCAATGACTTCTTCAGGCGTTCATTCTCTGTCGTGAGTTCATCTACCCGGGCGGTGAGCTTGGCTACTACGGAGTCTCCATCCTGAGCAATTGGAGCTTCTGGGGATATGTTTGGATAAAGCCCCTCTAGAGGAGGAACATTGGTCATTTCCGTATCCGGGCCGCTACTAGAGAGAGGTCTGTCCGGCAGTGGCGGTAGTGGATTATCGGAGTGCTTCTAAAATGTCAGAACGATGAGAATGAAGTCAACCACGGCTGTATAGTGGGGGCACGGACATAGGCACCTGGGACCGACTGCTCTACTCTATGGTTTATGAGCATGGTGTCCTTCCCAAGACCGTTCTCTCCATCTTGAACACAAGATATTTGGCCTTCTGGATATCGTGATTGGATAAAATTTTGAAATTCGTCCACGACTGTCTTGAGCTGTGTTGGGCCAGCATTTCCAACATTCAAACGTACAAAAGAGTTTTGGACCGTTTGCAAAATGATTTGAGAAGGCCCTGGTGTTGCCATTTTGTCTGAGCAATTGCTAGAGGTTTGATATGTTGAAAGGGCGTCTGAGTTGTGGGATATCAGAGATACCAACTCCCCACCTTCAGCCGCAAATTTGGGTTCCGCACCAAAGTAGAACATTCTTCAAAAGCAAGTAACTTGTTCTATTTAAAGACTAGCTGAATAGCCGCCCGCCCGGGATGTGATATGCAGGCTGCATTGTTCGGGCGAGGCTGTCAATATTTCGAGTGCCACGAAACGCCACTATCACCCCCAGTAATCTGCACATCGATCAATTCGCACGGCGAGGCAGACCGTAACCCTCCCATGCATTGCTTTGAATATTTCTGGGACAGACCCTAGCAATCATTGAGGCTGATTCCTTGCCGCCAAAGCTTGGACCCCACCCCATCTAGGTCAAATGCGTGCCTCGCACCGTCAGGCTACTGAGCTCTTCAAAGCTGTTCCTTTCGTGTTCTTAAAAATTTCTTTACCATCTCAGAAATCCAAACTCATACCCATAACTTAGTCTTCTAACAAATCAACATGACGAGACTTAACGAGAAACCCGTGAATATCGAACGAGGCATGAATGGACTGAATTTTGTGGAGGACGAAGACTCCCAGCTAATCATCGGCCTCGATTTTGGGACTACTTTTAGCGGAATCGCATATATTTTCACAGAACAGAACAAACCAGACCCTGAAGCGGTCACGGACGTAAGCAACTCTGGGCCTTTGTTCATATGCCTCCCAGTTCCCATTGGTTTCATCTTATGTACTCCGTTTTACTCTAAATTTCCCTCAGAGGAAACAATACTCCCGAAGCTTTCCTGATTAGGATAATACTGACTCCCCTGTGTTGCAGTGGCCCGGAACACCAGGCCTGAAAGTACCCAAGACGCCCACTCTCATCGACTATAGCGCACCAAATGGAGGAAAACCATTCAGTTGGGGATCCAAAGTAAATCCGACAAGCAAAGGAAAACTTGAAGGAGTGAAACTACTTCTCGACCCAGAGCAACCCGTCCCACTTTATGTGCCGGCCTCCAACACCAAGAAAGACCTGCAAAAGCTAGGAAAACCTGCTGTTGATGTAGCCACCGACTACTTGAAAGCTCTGTACGAGCATGCACTGGGCTACATCAACAATGCATATCCCAGAGACTTCGTAGATATGCAGCAGAAGAAGTTTGTCTTGACAGTTCCCGCTGTCTGGTCCGACAAGGCTAAAGATCTTACACTCAAGGTATTGAAGCCCTCTTATCACTGAAGTCTCTTTCTGAACAATGTCTAGGCGGCCAAAAATGCCGGTATATATCCAGTGCAACTCATCAAGGAGCCAGAAGCTGCGGCATTGTATACTTTACATTACCTCAAAGGCCGAGCTCTTGCCGTAAGTGGTTCTGCCCCATGCCGACCCATCCTAACAAGTTTGCAGGCCGGTGATGCATTTGTGCTTTGCGACGCTGGTGGAGGAACCGTGGATCTAATTTCATACGAAGTCGACAATGTGGATCCTTTGGAACTGAAAGAATTAGTACCGGGAACAGGCAAGCAGGCTTCACGCACCTTCGCAGAACACTTGAGCTAAACAAAGATTAGGCGGCGTGGCTGGCTCTCTGATTCTCAACAAGAGATTTGAGGAGGCTGTGAAGAACATTGTTGGCGATGAGGAATTTATCGACTTGAAGAAGACGGAAGGTTTTGCGGATGCCGTCAAGCAGTTTGATCGAGAGGTCAAACCGGCCTTCTGTGGAGACAAGGATCAAGCTTGGAATGTCAACTTCACCATGGGAAATCTGGAGGACGATCCAACCAACAATATTCAAGCAAACTGTCTCCGTCTTAAGTAGTAAGTCATCCGCTATTTGAAGGGAGTAGATCTAGGTTTTCAGGCGAAGCTAACGAATCCTTCAATAGTGAATTAGTACACCAAATTTGTGAGTACCTTTGTTTCTGGAAGCCTGCTGTCCATTTATGATCGCAGGAGAGTTCCTTTTCGATATTGATTTGCTGACCCCAGGCCTTTATAGTTGAGCCCCTCGTCACTGCCATCATTCAACTTGTGGCTGAGCAAGTTGCCAATGTCAGAATCAAGCGCATGGGTGCGGACCACCCGAAGGGGAAAGAGATCAAGGTGAGTTCCGTTTCGCAATTCGTAAGACTCATTCGATAGCATGCTAACAAGTGATGGCATTTAATTAGGCTATATTCCTTGTCGGTGGCTTCGGATCAAGTCAGTACTTGAAAATGAGGCTTGAAAAGGCCAACCCCGATATCCAGGTCATTCAGCCAACAGATGCGTAAGTCAACCTAACTATAAATATATATCTAGCATATATTCTAACACTGGAGGGTATTTAGATGGGGAGCAATTGTAAAGTAGGACAACGACCATCTCCTTTCGGCCCCCTGAGTACTAATTCCATGATAGAGGAGCAGTTTTGAGTCAAATGCCGCATGAAGCTGTTGTAACAGCTACAAAGTGTGTTCGGCATTATGGCGTCTCCTGCACTAACATCTACAAAGAGTCTGAAGATGCCGGCCAGGAGAAGATTTGGGACAAGTTGGAAGGTGTGTATCGTGTCAGTAAAATGACTTGGTATCTAAATTACGTGAGTCCCTTCAGTCCCTACTCACTCATTGTACACACTAAGTTTATGGCGTAGGACGACGACCTTGTTCGTGAGAGAAGGGTCGAATTCGCTTTTTATCGTTCGCTGTCCGTGGACTACACACCCAGTGATCTGATTTTCACAGACGAGCTTCTCGAATGTGACCAGATCGATGCTCCAAAATACCCTATCGACGGTCAGTTTTTACGATCTATCAGTGCTGTTATGCTAACTGACGATGCGCCACAGGCGTTACTAAGGTCAATGTGAAGCTCACAGCTGATCTGAGAGATGTTTCGAAGGACGCATTCCAGCAAAAGGTCTCGCCAGATGGTACTCCTTATGTTGTGATCTGGTACAAGCTCGTCATCAACACGCAAACTGCATCTATGAGATTTTCGATGGAGGTCAAAGGCAAGGAGTACAGCAGCGTGGAAGCAAAGTATGACTGAGCGCTAAGGCGGCTTGGAAAGAGCTGCAGCTTAAAGAAACATCGTATTTTGGAGATGGTCTGTATTCTTGGGGCTTCCTCAATATTCCACTGCATCATTCAGGTATTTTGATTGAAGGCTTTTCGCGAACGTCTTCTGTAAGTAGAGAAATGTGGCACGAATATAGTTGGTGGAAGTCGGTAGCCGCAATATTGATTTCCCCGAAAGTCTGCCTCTCGTTCTTGCTGTCAGTTACCAAATATTTAAGTGAAGAACACCAGACGCGGAGGCGTGATCGTGCCTTCTCAAACTGTTCCATTCATCTTCACCGGCCCCAGCTCGGTCGTTCCTGTGGTTCCCTCCCATACCGTAAGCCCTACTTCTGTCAGAAGCTTTTGAGTTGGAGGAGAGCAAGATTCAAAATATTTGCTTTTGAAGCGTGCTTCGCCAAGTCCGAGATGCTTTTCTCGGTGTTGCTGTGCAGTAATTGTAATTTCCATGTAGCTCCGTGGTCCGTGGTTGAATGATGATGCTAACGGCAAAAGAGATCTCAAGTGAAAGATGAAATTGCTGGAGCGACATCTTTCTTCATAATTAGTGAGACTTTCTCGGCTGCTAAAAGCCCAGCCCCCTAATTCTTCTGGGAGGGGCTCGCTTACAGTACCCACGCTTGACATGCAGTTTATGTCCGAGCTCATCTGGCATCTGCAACCTCAAACTTTTCCATACTTTGTCATGAGCCAGATACATCCCGTCGCCACAGTCTCGCATCATATATAACTGCTGGAGCTTGAGGTTGCAGCGATGGTTCTTCGGGAAAATTGAACGTGGTCATTGAGAGATTGCCCCGCCGACATGCGCCTTCTCCACACCACCACTCTTGAACTCCACGATTTTGTCGCGGAGAAAAGACCTCCTTACGCGATATTATCTCATCGATGGGAAGACGAAGAGGTTACCTATCAAGTTTTGAAAAATGATACGGTTCAAGCTCAGAAGATGAAAGGGTTTGGCAAGATTGTAGGCTGCTGTGAAAGGGCCAAGGCGGACTACTGGGAGTATGCAGTACGTTTTTATCCTGGTTCAAAAATTATGCTACCCTGAAAGTCTGGTCTGATTGATATTCTTCCAGTGGGTCGACTCTTGCTGTATCGACAAGACAAGCAGCTCTGAGCTCTCGGAAGCTATTAATTCGATGTTCAAATGGTACCGTGATGCACAAGTTTGCTATGTATACCTTTCAGATGTCGATACTAGACATGAGAGAATCGGGATCGACTTGCAATTCAGTATTGACTTGCAATTTCGCGAGAGTCAATGGTTCACAAGAGGGTGGACGCTTCAGGAGTTGCTGGCCCCTGAAGCCCTAGAATTCTTCGACAAGAATTGGACTGAGATCGGTACCAAGAACAGTTTGCAGGCGCGGATCACCAAAGCGACAGGAATAAAGCATCTTTTCAACTTTCAAGAAGCCTGCGTTGCTACAAAAATGTCGTGGGCTTCTAAAAGACAGACAACCAGAGTCGAAGATCAAGCCTATTGTCTCATGGGCCTTTTCGGCGTGAATATGCCTCCTCTGTACGGAGAAGGGGAAAATGCATTCTTAAGACTTCAGCTGGAGATTTTGAGCAAAACAGACGACGAGTCGATATTTGCATGGAACAACAGCGAGCATAGTTTTCTCTTTCTGGATCGGACACGCGCGGGATTGCTGGCTTCGTCGCCGGCACAATTTGAAGCTTCGGGCGGAGTTCAACAAAAGATGTTTGATGGTGATCGTCCTCCATTTTCCATGACGAACAAAGGACTCCGCCTAGAACTAACCTTGTTCCCAAGAGAGGGAGTTGTGAACAGTAAGATCTCTCCATACAGGTTCGTCGCACCACTCAATTGTACCGATTCGGAAAGCGCGGATACGAACTTTTTGGCAATACCACTAGTGAACTGGGGGCCTGGCTGGACAAGAGGGAACAAGCTTGAATCTTGGGATATCAAACGCATTGGAAAGAGGCTCGAACTTGCGGAGAAACAGACAATATTTGTTAAGCAATCCCAATCAAGTATCGAACTTCCCATGGCAAACTCCAAAAGACCAGATATCTTAATGTTTGTGGTGCAATCTCTGGGCCATGCTGGATACATGGTTTCTCGTCGATATTTCGAAGGTTCCAACGATCACCCATGTTGGCAAAAGGAACCATTGAAAGGCGTCATACCATTCCTTCTCAAAGACTTCTGGATTCGTCGGGCCCCCGTGGCACTACTTCTCAAACCCAAGGAACCGAGTGATACATCAAATCTCCTAACCGTGGTTGTGGGGAAGTCAACCTCGAATAGCCTCTGGGTCGATGCCTTTTCCACGACCTCTCAGCATTCACTTCGAGACATTACTGAGATGGCGGGCAATAAGTGGGATGGAAAAGTGGGCTCAGATAGGGTGACAAGAAAACTTGCCAATGGACTTACTATATCAGTCTCGGTGCGGAAAAGGATGGCGTCTGGGACTGAGATTTATGTTGCTGAGATCTTGGCGGAAAGGGGAGCAGGACCTCGCTGGCTGGATGTTGGCAAGGAGCAACGGGGTCTCCAAGAAAATATTTGAAAGATTCGCATTCGATATCTTTTGATTTCTGGGGGATGACTTATTGAACCATTTCTCCCGCCAATCTAGCTGATACTATCAGATTTTCGTTTCTCTCCGGCCATACCTTGCGTTTCTGTCCCTTCCTCGTCCTTCGGATGCTCTTTTTCTGCAGCCCAACGGGCCAGTAGCTCATCTCTCTCGGCGTAATATTTCTTCAATCGAACCGCCTTGGCTGCTTTGATCTTCTCTCTGATGTCTTCACTGGGAGACATTTCCAGAGCCCTCTCTAAATTCGGCAGCGCCTCGGTGATTTGCTTGAATCTCGTTTGCAAAGATCCTGTTAGAACCAGCAACTTCACTTCTTCGCCCGGAGTGAGCAAATCATTATTTCTTCTCCAACGAGTCCCACGTCTTGCCCACATTGCGAAAGTCAGAGCTGAAGTATAGCAACCGGTCTTATCCTCCACCATCGCAGCAGCGGTGTACAATTGAAGCTTGAAAGTTTTCATTTCGTCTGTGACGACGTAGGGCCCGCGAAGATCCCCGTCTTTCCCGTCCCTCGACCCCCCTCTCCAAAAGTCTATTCCCACCATAACTGCAGCAATTGCATATTCTGATCGAGCTTCTCCGTACCTCCCGGCAGCAGCCAATTCATCTCCAATTTCCTTCGTCTTTCTCGCTTCCATTGGGATTTCGTCCCAGTTCAAATAAGGAAGACCAGTAGCAAGCAGCTTGTTTTGATCCATCTCGGATTTCAGGTTGCTATCAAGCACAGTTTCTTTCACTAAAAGAATTCCCCAATCCAAACGATTAAAGCCACGGAATTCGGTAACAATATCAAGAAATTTGGAGAATGCCGGAGTATTTCGGTCCCCCTCAGGACCGAAGAGCAATCTGATGTTGAAGGTGCCTGGTCGAAAATCAAACTTCGTGCCGTGTAGTGCATTGATTAATCGAACTAAGGTTGGAAGATATCGAGCTGTTATGATCGCGAATGGTACGGCCCGAGAATTGATTATTTCCCCACTTGAATCAGTCTGATTAGGATATGTCATTCTGACCGTGAGCGCATAATAATTTTTGTCCAGCTGTTGGTTCTGCTCGAGACGGATCATGGGAATTGCGTAGCCTGAGTTTTGGATGTAATTCCAATAGGTAACCCTCTGGTTTGACTCGATCAAAATGAATTGATTCATGGTGCGGAAATACTCGAGACTCTCGGCGGATATTTGTTTCTTGACTCGGAAAAGAGCAACTTGGAAATTGAGAGTTTGTCTTGCAACAAGCTTGTCACCTGGGTACCTTCCATGAGATGATTCGCAATTGATATATGACACAAACGTGCCTGACAGCAAGATTTCATAGATCTGGCGTCGATTCTCGAAGGGGATGCCGAGAAAAGTGGGCTGCGGCGCAGTCGATATTGCAATTCTTGAGGACATGCCAGTCATCCGATCAGGGCGGTGGTGATTCGAGAGTGTTGTATACAGAGGATGAAAACTTCAGATCTTGAATCGGAGATCCAACCTCGTGCTTACTAATCGATTGAGCATCGAGGCTGCGCCCCTCGGGCGGGCGTTTGCTCAAATTTCAATAGAGGCAAAGGTGTACTACAATTTCGTCGGAGTCTTAACAGCAAAGCCGTAAGGCAGGCTCATTACAGACATTTGAGAACTTGAACTCAGACTACATTCCCTAATAAGCTTGCTTAGGAGTTGGTTTGCGACAATATCGACGCAAATCCAAAGTCAACTTCCTCGAATCAAGCTACTGCAGCCATTTCATTTTCGACCTTCTCTGAAGATCTGGAAGCGTCGATGGGAAACCACTAATTGCAATCTTGTTCTCCGACCGCTTCAATTTCACCGCAAGTACCTGAAACATGCAGTTGTGCTTTTTGACCACAAACGTGTATGGCAGCCGAAACTTCTTGATGGCATGGCCACCAGCGGGCGGAGACTCAGATGCCATTACTTCGAGCAATCGATTTTGTCCTGGTGGATACGTTATGTCTGTCCAATTTTGCACCTGGCCTACATCTGCGACGTTGTCCGTGTAGATTTGGGTATACGAAAACCCTTCAACCATTTCGCCTAGGAGTTTCTCCAGTTGTGGGGTGCCATGGCCCAAGCGGCAGCGGATTGAGCCAGCTAGGACGTCGTATGATGGATCAGAAAGATGACGTTGAGATGATACCGCCAAGTTGGTTGCCTCGACATCATCTGGTTCGAAGAAGAATAGGTTGGCAATGAGAATATTTGCAATTTCTTGGGTTTGGGCCGCGCCGGCATCTTTTGCCCAATCTGTAGCCGAGCTTGCGATATCTTGCATTCTTTGATGATCATATAGCTCGACATGATCCCCTTTGAGGGGAGGATTCAGCCGGTAGAGGCTGGATCGAATATTTCGGGGAGCGCTATGCTGTCTGAAGCTAGTCCAGGAGCTGTTGGAATCCAGTTGCCGCTGAAACATGGCGCGGATTGAAACGAAGAAACCCATATTGACGAGTGTGGGAGGACTATTATCTTTGGCTTTTTGGTCGCCAGTTCCCAACGAGAGTAAGAAGTCCAAAGAAACACCATTGTCGGGCCACAGTTTCTCTATTTCATGATAAGCAACTTGGGCAGCTAAGTCTCGAGATCTCGAATTAGCATTGTTTGAAAGATTTGGGATCGGATTTGGGACAACATCTTTTGAGTCATCCTCACTAAAGACGACCTTGGAGAGCAAGGGAATAGAAAAGTTGCTAAACGCGCCAAAGAGGAGATTATGCGCAGGGAGCGGAGGACTTACGGCAATTGGCGTAAACCGCACCGTCGACATACTGCGTTTTCGTCTCCTTTTTTTCGAATGCTGGGAGCCAGAAAGGGGCGGCAGAAGTTGCAAGTGCAGCCTCCCAGATTTTCATGTCTCTCTCCGAGTTTTCCTCTCTTTCTATGTTGTTGGCAGGATTGCCCAGTGGGTGATTATAACTAGTGATTAAGCACGTTGTCTGGCCCAAGTCTTTGGCGGAAGTGACTGCTACTCGAGTTGTGGAGGGCTGACTGCATAAAACAGGTGCGAAGAGGCTTGCTTTGTCGTTGAAGAAAAACTTCAAACCTCCTTTCAGGGCTTCTGATGAGAACACACTGTGAGCAAGGCCAAGTACCATCATTGCGTACGCGGTAGCCTTCTTAAGAGGCCCAAATTTTGAGATAAACCCGGCGGTTGTTCGTTGGAATGTCTTCTCCGATACTTCTAAGAAGAATTTCATCATTTCGGAAATCGGTTTATTCGACATTGCAAGACTTAAACCAACGATACCGCCTGTAATGGAGTATTAATTAGTCTTGTTGGTGTGTCAAGTAACGGATAGGGGATGGAGGATGGGACTGTACCAGTGGAAGTCCCAACAATAAGATCAAACATATCTCTCATATGAAACTGATCACCAAAGCCCACAGCAGTATGAAGAGCTTGTAAAACCGAAAGTTCAACAATTCCCCGAACGCCTCCACCATCAAGAGTCAAAATTCGCGCTCCAGCACATCTAGGTTTCAGCTGTATGAAGTGTGGACGTTTGCCCTCCTCTTCCCAGCAGAGCCAGCAGTGCATTTCCCATGCACATTCGGACTTTGAGGAGGGTTCGCCAAGTTCCTGGACGCAGCGGGGGCAGTAGGAGTGGCCACAAGCAAGAACTTGATCTGGTACGGCTTGTAGGCAAGCAAGACAGGTCTTGTTGCTTTTGATATTCTTCCACATCTTGAAGTGTGTGTTTTTGCAGAGTTCACGTTCGGCGGCCAGGCGTTTCTCCAGCGATATTGACCGATCAGTGTTGCCCTTTGCGATGAAAACCTTTTCGAAATATTCCGAAAATCTCTGCCTCAAACATTTGATCCACTCTCTCTTGTAACCCGAACTCCAGTCCCTTTCATGCTGAAATATACCAGGTTGAAAATGGCCTTTGGCGGAAGTGTGTTGCTGGTGAAGTTTCCATGGGCGGGAAGTGCAAGGCTGGCCGTCCCCAAATCGGAACGCACACTTTTCATAATCGTTCCTGTATATCTCAACAGCGCGGTTGCATGTCTTGTGCAAGTCACGCGTGAATATTTCGGCTGGATCTGGAGCTTCGATAGGAGGTCAGCGCCATTTTTCGGGCGATAGAGAACCATCTGGGACAGCATACCTTCCTTAAAATTGTGGTATGTGTAAACCAAAAGTGCTATAGAAGTCACTCGGAGTACCATTTCATTAAGAGCTTCAATATCTTCCCCACATTCGTAAGCATGACGGAGAAAGTTTGCAATATGGTCTTCCATTGACTGTGGATTTGGGTTATCGCGACGGGCAGCGAGAAAGAAATCAAAAGGTTTCTCCGAAGCCGCGAAGTGCTCAAACGCTCGAGTTAGGATATGAGATAGCGCTGGAACATTATACTGCATGACGCTCTCTGCTCTAAGGCTAAGTCCATCTCTGACAGACGACTCGATCATATCCCTCAAGGCTCCATATTGTTGGTAAAGATCTCGCGGTGTTCCTTTAACATTGACTTTGCTGGGAATGTAACAGCATTTAATGTCGTTGAAAAGAGCTTTGTAGAGACGGTCGTTTCTAGTAATCTTTAAGTGATATCTTTGACTTGTTTCGGGCTTGCTGTTATAGTCATCGACGAATTCTTTCAGTATGCTTGAGCTCTCCCATAAAAGGTTCGTATGCTGATGTAGATACTGCCATTTCAATTTTTCAGCCTCGTAGAGCCCTGGCTTATGGGAACCTGCCATATTTCGTACGATAATCAGCGTTTTTCGGGAAGGGTGATTCACAGATTTGTGAACAGCTTTGGAGGCCCACTCCAAGACACGGATGAGCTCTGCTTGAATCTTCGTGTCTTCTTTTGTAACGAAGACGACAACGTCGCTGATTGCATAAAGAAACCTAGCGTAGAACAAATCCACTCCTTTCTTGCCACGATTGTAGCAGCTCGGCTTAACCTGGAATTGGAGTGCCAAATCTCGTCGCCTCGATGGAGATCTGGTGCGAGAGTCTCTCAACCCCCTTTCTTTCGATTCTGAAGTGCCGGAATCTAACCCAGCCCTCTCTGCATTGGTCATGGCTTGACCTGCCCCAAAACCTTCGCAATCAGAGAAGAGAATCGGATAATGTTCATCTACCATTGGGTTAGATCGATCGCCAGGCTCGCCTGGACCGATCGTAGTGCCACTGTCCAGATACAAATGGACACCGAAGGTTGTGGGATCCGTCAGATGATCTTCGTGATCAGAACGTGTGACCGGTCCGTTCTTAGCTCTTGTTTCTATAGCTGTGACTAAGTCAAGTAACACTTTATTCTCATCATCAGCGGAGACATGGCTATTCTCGGAGGGAAGAAATCGTGACGTATTGGCGATGCCCATCAAAAGCATGGCTCTGACAAGAGTGGACTTTCCAACACATGTGTCGCCTACGAATGACACAAAACTCGGGTAGTGGCGCTCTGTTGCCCTGTTTCCAGATATAGATGGATCACACAGTTGGATAAAGCGATCATAGACGTATAGATCGGGCCGTCCTGTCGCATGATCCTGCCTCATGTTGAACCAGCGGGCTTGTTCGTCCCTCTGGTGCATTTTCTTTTGCTTCTCTGGATTTGGTTCTGAATGAGTGATTGCATCAACCATCAGTTGTGGAAGCCATTCAACCATTTCGTGGGTTTTTGCACTCTCTGCTTTCCTGGGAAGGTGATTGTTCCAGCAAGTTTCGTGTTCCTTGCAGAACATCCTCATGCAGCCTTCCTCAGTGCACTGAACAACAAAATCTCAGATTATTATCATCTTAAAAAGGGTAGATCTCGGAATTTAATATAAGAAATCCACTCCGAAGATGGAAGCACAGAACCCAAAGACCTCCAAATCAGAATTATTGTTCCGAGAAATAGACAACTCACAGTGATGCAGTAGAATGGATCGTCCTGGGCCCCTTTTCCACCACATTTCGAACACTGTCGACCATTGCAGACATTTAACTTCTTATCGCAGTTTTCATCACCGCACGGATGCTTGAAATCGAGAAGGAAATCCTAGATTAGTGGTCAGTGGCTGGTAGATATGCAGAATTAGAAGGAGCTGTCGAGGTTACCATTGCAGAATGAGCTTGCTAATGCGTCATCCAAATTCGTTGATTGAGCAAAGATTGGGCTTTATCACCTTCGTGACTGCTGAAAGGTGCTGGAAAGATATGGAAAAGAGGATAAATTGAGGCTAAACGTAAGAAACGCTTAGCTCGAGTCTATTTGAATTCAGTGAAGAGGAAGCACCGAAGGCGGGCTAGCGAAATTGCCCGATTTAAGAGAACCTCAGATTCTAAAAGAGGGTGCGAAATCTTGGCGGTTTCACATGTAAGGCTTTCTTCGAGGCTGCCCGATGAGCCAGTGGAGCCAACGTGGCAGGTAAAGCATCCCCGGCGAATCCAACAGCCACTCGAAATCAAGTGTCTTTGAGTTTCTAGGCGGCTGGTAGCTTTAGCTAAGTTGATTTCGAGTTCAGTCCTTTTATGAGTCAAATAGATGCTCAGGACTTTGTCGCGTTGACATTTAGAATAACAGTCTGATGTGGCCTTTTGGACACAAGGTATAGAACTCTTACAGATGGCATATATCTTACAATTCATTCAGCTATCATTAGGGAGACAATCAATTAATGTGCAGAACTATTGGGTTGTATCTCTCCAGACATGCTGGGGAAGTGCTTCCAGTCTCCACCTCCGCTTCTCCTTTGGATTTTTAAACCCCGCACTCCACTTCCGCTGGAAGATAGACCGAACAACCTTGAGGCTATATAATATCGCGATGGTCACAAAGAAAGTATAAAATAAGCCCATGAATGCGTCGAGCATTTGGTATCTACCACTAATCAACAATACGTTGCAGAAAGCAATCAAGCGACTTACCTGAGTCTCTCAGCCATGGTACGGTTTGGAATAGTCGAGTACCCATCCAATCCAACTACATCAGAACTACAACGATCACTCGAGTCAGTCTCCAATTCGACATCTCAAAGAGATTTGTGGGACCTACGAAGCGAATACCCCAGTTAAGAACATGCCAACCATGCCTCCTCCGGTATGGATTGCAAAGATGTACAAGGGCTCATCGGCAAGCATTTTCCTGGTCAATCGCTTCAACAAGAACACGGCCACCGCTGCCACGACTCCAAAGATACCAGAACTCCATACAGGAACCTGGAACTTGTCAGTGGATATTATCGGTTGAAAGAACAAACACTTACAAATCCAGCAGCGGGTGTGATAGCGACAAGGCCAATGACGGCACCATCACAGAAATGCGTAACGGAAGGCACTTTAACTTCGTCTTCTCCTTCTTCTAAAGCCAATCTATACAATGCGTTCCACATCCAAAAGAAAAGAAGAGATGTTGTACCACCAGCGCATGCTGCAACATGCGTCGAGACACAAGCCGAAACAGCACGCATATTGCCTCCTAAAGCCGACCCGCCATTGAAGCCAAGCCAACCAAACCAGAGAAAAGCAGTGCCCAAAACCATATTGTTAACGCTGTGCGGTGGGTCGTCTGCCGCCGGACCAAGACCGAGACGCCCAAGTGGTTGTTGCGCTATCCCTGCTCCGAGGTCTTTGACAGGATCAACCGCAGGTTGCACATTCTGGCCTTCTTCGGGTTGCGATCGGTCCTCCATGTCGTGTTGTTCAGAATCCTGGTCTCCGCTCTCAATTGCTCGTGCTCCTCCGTGCGCACCGACTGTAGTTGGCCGTCCAAATTGTTGTCGAATCTTCTTGTAGTTGTTGTAGGGTATGCAGAGACGACGCCACAGAATATTCCAGAAGCCGCTCCAGCAAGTCCAAAATCCCTTTTTTTGAACCTCGTAGAAGAAATAGAATGCCAGGACGGTAGTGCCTGAAGTTATATGGACCGCTGTACCTCCAGCAAAGTCCATCACTCCATATTGGTTTGACCAGCCAGCCCAGTGCCAACTCCAACGAGCTACGGGGATATAAACTAGAAGTGACCAAAGTGTGATGAAAATTAAGAACCGGCCTGTGTAAACGTCGCGGATCACCCCTCCACACACCAAAGCCGCTCTGCGAATTGTTAGTAAACCGTCAGTCGATCTTCGTACGAGATAGATGGTGACCGTACGTGAAGGAAGCAAACATTCCCTCGTAGAATTCGTACAGGAGTTCCGGGATCTTGCCACCTTCCGTACCGACCGGTCTCGTGAGACTATCATGAAGCGCATTTCCTCCTGAGTCCCAGCCATACCAAGAGACTTTCGGTGAAGGCGGGGCTACTGCAGGAGTAAATGCCAAAGTATATCCCCAGAGGTACCACTGATCTAGTCAGACGAGGTGCAAATGAAGACTGGTTTCGACAGACCTCAAAGCCCACAAGCGCAGCAGTTATCAGAGGAAGGCGGAACAGTGTCAAAGATGAACGGCGATTTGAGGCACCTGAATAAAAGAGGCACATTGCAGGCACCATCAGAAAAACCAAGCCTGATGAGATGAGCATCCAGACGATATCGGAGCCCTGCAAGTGAGCATGTTAGTTGAATTCTCTCCTGGTTTGATACAATACAAAAGGACCGATCTCACCTGGAAATAGAGCTGAGGACTTTTCCTGAGTTCATCGCCTGTCGCAGATACGTTCAGCCTTGGTTGTGGGGGAGCAACAGCGACATTGAAACTTTCCATTTCAACGGCCACAGAGCAGGGTATCAACCCAGCCTTTTGGAGTTGGATAACAAAGTGAAAGTGAACATTGAAAGTAGAATGAGAAGGGTGCAGGCAAAAATGAACGCAAGAAGCAGCGAGGCTGGAGGCAAAGCTCTCGCCTCTATTTTCCCCACTGGATGTTCCAATTTACCGATGTCTCGATTGGGCAACAATATTACCACGCCACCGCCATGAAAAGGCGTTGCATATGGCTTGGCGTGACAGCGGAACTTCCCAGATGCCAGAACTACCGGCGCCTAGAACTGGGAAACAAAAGACTTTGCTATACGCTGTAGTACATGGCGATGTGAGTGACTTCATCGGTAAACGAGGATGGACTGGTGGACCAAGGCTTATCTAGCACAAGAGAGGTGGGAGTGGAGAGTGCAATTGGCCTCCTTTCACCACGCGACGCGCCGTGTCGAGGCGCCTGTTCCCTCTTCCCGCATCTGCAGCTGTATCATGGCGTCCCCACCTCCAATCGTATGCCAATATCGGTGAGCAAAAGAGTACAATTGGCGTTGTTGTCATGCATACTCTCAGAGACAGCCTTTCGCGTTGCGCGCTCTCGGTGGCTCAGTGCAGAACCCACTGGCTACGCATCTAGTCACTGCCCATAAGGTGGAACTAGGATAAGCGGACTTATTGGCCAGCACTTTCTCCCTCAACTGCTCGAATAAATTGTTGTTGCTGATAAGCCCCCTCATTCTACTGCGCTTCACGCACGGACGGTTACCGCAGTAGGTGTGAAGTTGGAGCTTGTCGAGCCTCACGCAAAGTCTTCTACTTCAACGGCAGCAGTTGTGAACGCGCAAATTGCCTTCCATGGGGTTTTATGATGATATTGTCGAACTTCAGCGATTGAGTTCTATCGCACGCCCCGCTAGAGATGGCAACCTCAGCAGCTAACGAGCAAGTTGTCTTCGGCATAGATGATGGGACGAAAGTAACCCCAAAGCCAATATTGAACCCCGCGCTTCTCAGAAGCCGGTCTTTGGGTTTCAAGGAATTGATGGACGGGGAGACCACAAACGAGCTGGTAGAGCTGAAACTAGGTACCAGTTCCAGTATCGATAGGGTGGCCGTCACCGAGGTTTTGGATCTTCTGCAGCGAGAAGAGGTGACCCTGGAGGACGGTAATTGCAAACTAGAACCACTTGCCAGGCAATGTGCCGCCCTATGGAAATACAGGTGCAATCCACAGCCTTTCAAAGTACTGGCGTATCGCACAGTCCCAAAGTCGAGCGTCCTTTCGAATAGCCCCAGTATCGACGAGCAAAGCGGCAGTTCCACGAGTGGTTCTCTGGGCGGAAGGCCGCGGTGTTGGCGAGAAAGAAGGTCCAGCAGATCTTGCGGCCAATTGATAACGGTTGCTCTTGTGCTTGGACATGAGGAATTGTTGGGAGATGAGATCCAAGTTGCCGTTTGGGGAACGCAACGAACGGTGGAGACATGGGTGCCTCTTGAAAAAGATATTGAAGGCTAGTAGTGGCCCCCAAAATCCAAACCATGGCAGTAGCTAAACATCAAAAGCCATCAGAAATTACGAACTTGGTAAGCTATTCGACAAAGTGTACCAGGAGATCAACGAAATTGGGGGATACAATGAGAGGCTAGCCAAATGCATACGCGACGCCTTTCAGAGCGATGAACCAAGTCTAGGAAACTTTCACAAGACTTGGTCGAGGAACATCCAGGACAGCGAGGCGCCGAAGGATTTTTCGCCTTGTCGATTTCTCCAAGCAGTGGAGAATGACCTGAAGGGTCGCCCACCGGAAGCGCCAGCTCAGGCTCCCCCAACAACATCGCAAGCCCATATCGGGCCTAAAGATGTGCCACCAATAAACGTCGCAACCCTGGTAGGAAAGGTTCTGAAATTTGTTGGCCTAGCCATCGCTGGCTCAGATGCCGAGAAGGCGATAATAGAGAAGATGCTCCAACGTCTGGAAAGCTTTATCGAGGGCCGCAAGAAAAAACTTGTTGAAAATCTGATGACGTGGAGGGATCAGCAAGTGGACGACTGGGTGAAACAACTAGCTCAGCCAGACGGTTTGAAGCAGAAGGAAAGCAAGCAAGAGTAAAGTTCAGCTGCCCATATTCGTGTTGTGAGATTCCCTGGCACATTATTAGCATTAGACCGTGTAAATTGGGAGGAGTGGGAGGAGTACAAAGAGCTGTCTGGAAGTGGATGGCTCTGGAGCATCGTTTTAATAAATAGAAAGAGTTCTATAACTAAATTAATAAGAAGGTGAAAGGGAGGAGGAAAGAATGGGTTTGGCTTCGTGGCTGCAGCCCCTAGTCCCAGCACGCACAGGGCAGGCAAGGCCCTAAGCGTAGCGTTAACCCCTCTATCATTTACGTAACCTTGACACCTCATTCATGGAAACATTTGTCATAGAACTGGATCATTTGCTCTCACTATAGACACCTGATAGACCATTAATTATCAAGCGAAGGCCTGATTATTTGGGGTGAGCACGGCTACTTGTAGGGCCGTGCCTACCCCAAAAAGTGATGGTCTCCACTACACAATTAGTGATAATTAGAAGTCCATTTCCACTCCTGAAGTTCTATTGAAAAATACCAAATGTTTCATAGTAAGTTCACAAACCATGCTGTCGCTGTTAACTGAATATTTAGCCAGTTGCCCCTGACATTGGAAGTACACAAAGTACTAACACTTGAGGACCCGACCATCAGACTCTTTTTTGGTCCGACAAGATTCATTACAGGTTTGTATATAAATGTATTTAAACATTAAAAGGAACTCGATGCCCCTCTATCGCCGTAGCACCATTCGTCCAAAACACGGCGGCCAAAATACAACCCCGCAGAAGGCTGAAGAAGCAAATAAAGCACGCCACCAGACCCTCCTTCTGCACATCATTATTTTAGCCCTAATATTATCCCCGACTCACACTATCTTTGCTTTGGAGGGTATTTGAAGCAATGCACTTGTCAGTATAATGGGCTCTATACTGTTCGTGATCGCTAAGTGGCATCCTACTACCTAGTCTACCAGTCTCGTTCATGTACTCATCCCTATCCTCATCTCTGAACAACTTAATCTATCATCGAATTTTAGAATCTAAGTTCCTCAGCCAGAATCAAATGAACTACATCCCCAAGCTCCAAAAAAGGATTCCTCAAGAACCCAACCATATCACCCCCCACCCCCCCTCCCCCCCACCAAGCCCTTCATCAAGAAACCCATCTCACGAAATTCGACCTCATAGCCACCGACTCACTACGGTTCTTCCCGACAGGTCATTTCTACTCTTGACAAGAAAATATACCGCTCATTCAATAGGACTCGATCCATTTTCTCCGAAACCTAATATTAATTAAAACTGAGACGTGAGGGCTGGTAGTGGATGAATTGGAATTCGACAGCAGCTTGCTATTGAAAACAATGGGAGAAACTAGGATGAAGGAATTAAAAGGCGTGTGAAGAAAGGTATTCAGATTTGTGGAATGCATTTGCACGGACTGTGAGCAGAATTCGATTACTCACCAAAAGAAAGTAGCACTATTTGCTTCAGACTTCTACGTTTCTTATCGCGGAGAAAAGGGAGACAGACAACAGTGCTTAGTAGCTTATACCCACCAGAAACGACGTTCCCATGTCTCACTCACACCTCATTTCAAACAAGGCAACTAGCTACCCCTCAACAGATATGCTCATATCTTTCATCACTAATCTCACACAAAGCCTTAATAATTAAAAGTTCCTTATTCCATTTTAAACCCTCGCCATCTATGTGCTACACAATCATAACATAAACAATATCCCCACGCACCCAACCAATCTATACTCAATGCAATCAATATGTACTTCCCACTCCCTCCATCCATCCCACCAATAATATATATAAAAACAGACTTCCCCAATAAGCAAACATGTAAGGAAAAAGTAAAAACAAAGCCGGCCACCCTAGTCATATCATCATCAGGAATATAGAATGGAAAGCCAGAGAGAGGTTGAGAAAAAGAAACAAGGGGTGCATAAAAACACAGCAGGCAATGCATGAGATAATGCTCGCTACGCTGAAAGGCTCGAATAGAATGGTATGGTACGGTATTAGTTCGTCGTATTGAAAATTTTTGGCCGATCGCTCGAAGGTATGTATCCGGATGTAATGACAGGAAGGTGTGTTGAGTCGGTGCTGAGGACAAACTCAAGCATCGTCTCGTCGCTCTCTCTTGTTCCGCTCGTTCCAGCGCCGCTTGCCGGGTCTGGTCTCAAAGTGTGGTGCATTGATGATATCCTTGCCGGCGCCGTCCATGGAGTTCTTAACTTTGGCGCGGTACGCATCGACTTCAGAGTGTTAGAATATGTTCAAATTGGGGGGATTGAAGACGTACGAGCTTTTTGTAAGAAGACGGTCTTATCTGCGAATACTCTGCTTTGGTGCCATGTCATGCGATATCCCAGATCATTCAATTTGACTTCTTTGGATCGAACACTGGCTCGCATCTTTGGGACCTCAACATCGCCCTCGCCACCATCGCTCAGAGGCACACTGACCGCCATGCGACCCTTCTCTCGTCTACCTCCCCTCGTGCTGCGGCTCGGCTCGACCTCATCTCCATCATCGTAGTCGTCGTCTTGGAAGAAGCGGCTGCCTCTCGCACTTGGTGGCGGACTTTGCATTTCTAGAGGGAACCAGCTGCGCGGATAGACCGAGTTGCTCTTCCGGAATGAGTCTGGGATCTCCTTGATATCGACAGTGTCCAGTGTCACTCTCACTCTGACTCTACCACCCTTTCCTGGATCGTCAACGAGAATGAACTTGCGCTTCTTTCCCTCGGGGATATCGCCAAAGAGAGTGTTTCGGTCTTCCTCGTCGAGTTCGGGTTTCGAATGCGATCGCGATGCGGCAATGGGAGCGCCGTGAGAAGCGTGTGGTGCCGCATGGCCGTGGATTGATGGAGGCATTGCAGCGCCACCTACGGATGGATTTGGAGGATAGGTACCTGGGTAGCCAGGGAAAACATGGGCCTGGCGGACATCTTCAGGACTTTGCGATTGAGATCCGTTTGGCGCTTGGTGGTGGTGATGGTGCCCTTCGTCCATGTATTCATCTTCACCTAATCACGCGAAAGGATCAAATTAGCCTCTCACTTTACCCGGTAAGCGAAGTAGCAAGTGATGCGAAGGAATCAAGGATGGGGAAGCTGTACAATAGCAGTGCAAAGACATGATGTGAGGTATGGGGTACAATGTGGGTGGTGCCAAAGGCAAGCAAGAAGCAACAAGGTGCAATGATGTATTATACAAGAAGCCAAAATGTGCTCTTAGACCCTGACAAATAGCTCTGGTCCCAATTTTCCTCCCGTTCAACAGGTATATTCGCAAGAAAGGTATCATAACACAATAATAATATAATCACAACATATCACATCTGGTGAAACATACCGACATCCTCTCCTTGAGTGCTTCCATCCGGATGATTGTGGTGGTGATGCAGTTGCGGACCACCCATCCCACTCAAGCTAGGTTTGCCCATGTTACCCGTGCTACTGGGACCCATGTTTGCAGCTGGTGGCATCCCTGTTGGACCGCTGGGGGGGCCGCCCATATGAGGAGTATGGGTGGCCGCCTGAACCGCCTTCCGATTGTTGATCTTGGCCATTCGGCGGACGCGTCTACTCCGCAATCGCGGATCTTGATTGCTGTTTCTCCACGAGTCGACAGCTCTCTGAATAAGACCTCTCTTTCCGCGCAAGCATGGGTTTAACTCTGCGAGGGCCCAGCCGACTGTGTTACATTCGGTTTCGTAAACTAAGCGGTTGCCGCGGTACTGATCCTTGCTGCAACATGCGCGTGGATAAACGCAGTTTTCCGTTTTAAACTCTGGGCTTAACGTGTCAACGTTAACAGACTCCACGTCGCATCTGATGGTATATTCCATCTTTACGCGATCGCGTGAGTATTCGAAAGCGATCCATTGAACACCGTTATTATCCTGTCGCACGACCAATGGAGTTGTTGCAGGAATTGGTCCAGGAGCAGCATTTGGGTTCACACCCGCGCCTCCTGGCACATTGTTCTGCTGCATTTGAGCCCCATTCGCTGGGTGCTGTGGAGGACCCAAGGGTGCTGCCGGCCGGTTCATTTGTGGTACGTGAGGCTCCATTTTTGTGCGAGGACTCCCCGTAATACCTTGCTGTTGCGGGTGATGTTGTGGGTGCTGCTGTTGCTGCTGCATCTGATGTTGGCCCGGAGCTTGTGACATGAGAAGATTTGGCTGCGACGTCATTGATGGATGATGTTGCTGCTGTTGTGGGTGCGGCGCATAAGGAGATTGTCCAGCCTGAGGTGGCATAGGCGGAGGATATTGTTGTTGCTGACCCCCCGCGTAGTACATCTGTGGATTCTGTTGTAGTTGTGGCCCTGGCGCGGCGTACATATTATGGCGCTGGTCGTGTGCAGAAGGAGATGCTACAGAGGCAGGAGAATTCGATTGGGGAGTGTGATAAGATATGGGGGGGTACGGACGCGCCATCTGTGCAGCCGCCATAATTTCTGGGGTATCTATGAAGCAGTTAGTTACTGAAATGCGATCGCCAAAAACAAAAACGCGTCCAAAAGTGACTGGAGGCTTACCGGCAGAGGAGTACGTACCAGACGCGCTTGGTGTGCTGTATGGACTCGGAGCTGGTTGTGTCGAGTAATATGGGAGCTCGTGTGAAGGCTGTCCTCCAGGCCCTGGCGCACTTTGAGGGTATTGAGGCAGACCGTGGGCGGACGCCTGGTATGGATTGGAGTGATGCGGCTGAGGGGGAGGAGCTTGCTGGTGATGCTGTTGATGTACAATGCTCGAGGGTCGAGCCTGCTGAAGATGATGCGGCGGAGGACCCTGCTGTGGGTGGTGGGGATGATGCTGCATAGAGGTCATATATTAGCAATCTTTCTCAAGCTTCGTGGTAAATGCAGTGGCAAAATATAATAACCATTGAGAGCAGCAAGTCGCGTCGCGATGTTTATTTTGACACTTGAGATGTAAGAAAGAGTATGGCCGATCCTTGCGACGAGGGTACCACTGTAGGAGGAGCTTCCTGGACTCAGATCTCCCCTTTAAACAGTAGCGCCTCAAAAACAATGGAGAAATAGTAGGATCTGTATGCGGAGGTCTGGGATAAGAAAGGGGAGCGAGGGTATACCTCAGTATAACAAAGCCCTTGCCCTGCTTGTATGCTATCCTCTTTACGAAAAAAGTTCAGATGACAAGGAGTTGGAATACAAGCGACAAGGCAATGTCCGAGAATTGGCGGTTCCTTCCAAGACCGCTCTCGACTCAAGTGGAGTTGCGACGAGGGTACGAGAGGCTTAGATATGGGAAGAACCTCTCCCAGAAGGCGGAGAATATCAACGAAAGAGGGTACCCAGAAGAATGATCGGAGCGAGGATAAATGTACGAGAGAGGAACAGGACGGAATTGTGTTGTGACGGCGGGAGGCAGGGGGAGTTGAGGAAGGATTCGCGAACGGTAGAAAGAACAACAGGGGGAAAGAAAGCCAGGTATACCGGTAAGGGTTGTGAGGGGATAAGGTGCAAGGTGATGGAGAGATAAAATTGAAGTTACGCAGTGGCAGTGGGACGGCGACAGCGCATGGAAGAAACGTGACAAGGTTTATATCGCATTGCGAAGAAGTGGACGCGGATTGCTAGGATGCAGGGCAGCGGTGCCCAATGGCATATAAAGAACGCCGGATGCTGGGCGGGCGGACAGGCATTTGGGGGGACGGCGGCCAGGGGTTGTCAGCGCTTGCTCACGGAGGGTTAGACTCGGCGGTGTGGGCCCTCCTAGGGGTTGCCCCAAGCCTGCCCCTAAGCCTGCTTGCTGCAGCCTTTACAGTGGAGCCACATTCTGGAGTGGGACGGACGACAGGGAATCGACGGGTGATTTTACAGGAAAGATGACGCGGTGACTAGCGGCGTGTCAAATTGCTAGGGAGGCAATGAGGGGCGAGGAACGCTCGAATCCAGCCCAGAGAGGAAACTCGCTGTTGCGTTGCGGCGTTGTTTGTGCTTGGCAAGCCACAGCACCGCTGCGCACCTTGGAAACATGGCACTACGGCAGTCTAGCTGGGCTACAGAGGACACTACTCCGTATTTCGTGCCCCGACTGCTGCCTCCTCATCTAAGAGTCGCTACCAGAAATAATAAGCTGCAGACGCGATAGATTGCGAGCTGAAGAGCGCACTGCAGCTCATCTCCGCGCGCATCTCTGTAAAGAAATGTAAATCGAACAGCAATTATCAGCGATCGTCGCTCAAACGGAATTCCTCAACCTGCGCTACATGTGTGCGCGACATACTGAATGAGCGGTGGGGAAGCGCAAGCACTGGACTCGGTAAGGCCCAAAATCAAAGAGCAGCAAGAAACAACGATTTTGCAGACTGCTGCATCTTGACCGTTAAGCGAATGCCCCGACTAGCTGGAGCCAAAATAGCCACCTTGCCTGAGCCAGACTTGCCCGCGTGGGATCATTGGGCCGCAAAGTGAGACCCTTGTCTCAGGCAGGTAGCCCAGTTCATTGTGAAACGAGTCCGTCAATTCTGAGCCGGGATCTCGAGTCATCCACCTTTCCACCGGCCTTGCCCGTGATCTTCTGGAAAGCATCGAAGCCACACCTCCCAGACACACCCTTGCGCAATCCCTGCACCCTTGGGCCAAAACAGAGCACCTTGCGAGTTTGGCTTTCTGGGTGAGGCAAAGCAATTATGACTGTGTAGCTCAGATGGAGTTATGAACACAAGCGCGATAATCAAAACTCGATAAAATGGTTACAGTACTGGGAAAAAAGTTGTGTACTTACGTGATCTCCCGCGACTGCAACACCAGGTTCCTCTTTGTATCCTCCACTCTGTCGATGAGCCATCTCGGTAGATTGGCGTACCTGTTGGAAATTGAAATATTAGCCACACTGACCAGCCACATTTCCGCCGTTGGAATCTGCAAACTCATCCATGCCTTGCAACATCCGTGCGCAGGAAATCGAATTACAAGGAGCGCTGTCTCAACTTACCTGAACTTAAAAGTTACGACGAGCGCTACTGAATCTCTTTTGATATCAGGTGCCGTCCGGTTGCAATGTGAAACGTCTGCCGTGAATTGTACACTCCACTACGACGTATCTGCTTCAATTCCGAGTTAGAATCTGTCCATAAGCCGGCAGTGCCAAATTCCACTGTAATGCGATCGACGAAACGCATGATAGGACATGGGAGGACAAAAATAGAAGCCGATTCCAGATGATTTTCGACCCCCGGAGGCGATCATTCCATGGAAACACAAAGGCCCAAATTTGAGGAGATAGAGCGCAATGCGATCGATGCAAAGAAACACATCTCGTTCCTTTCTCAGACACAGCCTCCCAATTGACATTCTAGCTAGGCAAGTCTGCGACTTGCACCCGGCTCAAAGAATCCCGAGTATCAGGTGCAATTGAGATCATGGCCCCGGGGTAGGAGAGGCACGATAGTGTTCAACGGTCGGGGGTGCTGGCAGATGCAAGAGTAACACAGAAATGGGACGGTCCGACAAACAGCAACAGGAATGACGCACCCTCGATGCTGATCAAGGTGGAGTGGAAAAGTTGGGTGTGCAGAGGTGCAAGGATGTGGCGCACAGAGTTGAACAACGCTACTTTACTGTTCAACAGCGATGTGGGCCGCCTCGCATGCGGCTTGGAAAGCGAACCCACGTTTTCTCGTGAGCCGGTCGCTAGACCAAGGCCTCTGGGTACAAAGTGCTATACAAATACAGGGCACGGCTTGTTAAAAGAAAGAAACGGTTCCGTAGACTTACTTTTTCTATCAAGTCCCAATGGCAGGTTGGTGTTCGAATTACTGGTCGAGCGTTTGGCCTGTGGTCCTCTTGTCAGTTTCGTGTTCAAAAGCGGATGTAAATGATAGGCAGAATCTTGCAGATGTACCAAACTAGTGCATGCGTGCGCAAAGGAAAGTTGCATACAGAAAAGGCTCTTTGACTTCGAGTGCAGTGCTGCTGCAGCAAGCTGGATGACGCAACAATAATCTCGATGAGGCTGAACTTGAGAGGCTTCAACGGAGGGCTTCAACGAAGACCGTTGTCAGTGGAAAGACCAGGTAAAGTGAGTTGGGGTCGCTGGGCTTGGGGATATGATATACAGGCATGGATGATTGATAAACAAATTGCCAGGGCAAGACATCCACAGCGCAGGCTTCGGCACATTAATTAAGGAGATGATGGGGGTGGCAGCCAAGAACAGGGGTGCAAAGCTGGTCATGCAGCAGCCCTTGGTCATGGAGTGGGCACGTCGCTTACACAACGAGGGCCAACCGTCCAGCGGGGAGAAAAACAAGGGTGCCGAGCGCCAGCACGACAGGTCAAAACGAAATCTTGTGTAAAGATGCAAAGAGCCAGGCCCAGAACGTACCTTGTGGAAAAGTAGGGCAGTGTCTATCGCGACCTTGTCATTGAGGGGTAGCAGACCGATATCGTCGTTACTGCTTTGGGAAAGATTCTGCTCGCGGGGAACGGTTTTTCTGTCAGACGGTCAGTTTGTCGAAGCCCATGCAAACAAGGATATTCCCCTTACTGCTCGGCGCTTGGAGGCGTGCGGGAGAGTCTGTGATGAGATCACTGTGCAACAGTACCTGAATATACTCAAAGATATCCAGTCCCAATGTCGAGGTTCCAAAGAGCTTGCGAGCAAGAGTACCGCGAAAATAAAATGAATCGGGACCTTAACAAATCTGTGAATATGTGAATATGCGCGATCAAGTGTTCCCCTGACCAGATCTCGCGCTGATCGTGTGATGCCGCCGAGTATTCGATCCGACCAGCTGTCGTATGCGCCTGTTGTCGGTGCTGCACAGAAGAGCTCTGTTTGCAGATTCTGTGAGATCGATAACCTTCCCTCTACCCGGTTGTTGTTACGATCGTCCAGTCCCAAGCCCAAAAGATCGGATCGTTATCCTCGTCAATGCTTCACGGGTGTGGATCTGGGGTAGTGTTTTCGGATTCTGCGTAGGGTAGCTGCTGCTAGGCAACGTGAACGGGTATGTAGGGTCGGGAAGAGGACTATTCTCGAGTCTGTGTATTACAAATGTCAGCAAGGTACGCCCAAGATTGAATGTCAGCAAGAGGATTCGGCACCAAGGCAGCAGATGTCGAGTCGAGTCGCCGATTCAATTATCCTTCTCGCGCAGATGGTACAAGAGGCATTTCGCGTTGACAACTTGATTGTGCTCGTCGATCTCCACGTTGCGCCGTAGTACGGAGTCGTGCGAAAACAAAGGAAGACGACCGTTCAGCACGCGGTCGCTAACGATTACAGCGCTGAGACGAGACGCGTTCCTGGATAGGACTCGATGGCGTTGATGTTGACTCAAAGGTTTGGATCCGGGTCCAGGGAAAACAGTCCCCAGGACTCGACTCGCGACGGAAAATAGGGAATTTCAGGGCTGACCTTTTGATTTTTTGGGTGAGGATTACCCGCAGAGCGATCCAGATGACGCTGTACACAGCAATATCTGCAGTGTGCTTCCCACGAGGAGGTGGAGATTTGGCCTGCGATCCGTCGCGTTGCTGCAGAACGAAGATGCAGGAATTTGAGGAGACCCGGACTTTGGATGCGCCTCCGCCTGCACGGAACCCGAAAACTGCTGACGGAAATAGATTAATTGCAAGTGTACGCGTCGTGAAGTCGTCTCCGTACGACCGTGGTGGTGGTGAAATAATGCGATGGCGGTGTCACGTCGAATTGCGCGTCGTCAAAATTTGATATCGCCAACTCTCGACACAGCGCAGTATCGAGCGCGAATAGCTTCAAGCTCAAGCTCCAGCTGTCAGGGCCGTAGCTTCAACGGTATCGCATGCAACAGGGCCACTGTAGGGCCTGTAGGCGGTCGTCGCAGTGCGTGTGGAGCGGGTAGGCAAGGATAGGGATCTTTTGCGCCCGTTGAAGGATCCTTGTGCTGGCACTGCTGGAATGCAGACGAGTGAAAGCTTGATTGGAAACCAGGAGAGCCCTGGTGATGTTAGAGACGGCGGGTGTGCGAGGGTCTTTACAGCGACTTGGGCTTGCACTTGGGCTTGCACTGGACTACTGGTGTGCAGGGTGCCAGGTGGATGCAGTGGATGCAGTGGACGCAGCCGTTGAAAAGTCGAGGGGGAAGACTAGGGGCCCTGGAAATAGAAGTTTCTTTCGAGCTGCGTGCTTGACCGATGACAGAGCAAGGGCTGGACGCGTGAACTTCGAGAAGTCTCGAAGTTAAATGCTCCGCTGAAGAAAAGCTTGCGGCCCCAGTCCTCTTCACGGCACTTAGGCGTGGCAGCGACAGGGGGGAAACTTCCGTAGAGTGGGTTAAGTTGAGCCTTCCCAAGATTCAAACACTTCACACTTCAGCGATGATGATAATAACAGCCAGTCAGAAGCTCTCTTTCTTGCTCTGGTTCTCCGTTGCTCCTTTTACCTACATCCATCCAACTTGAAGATGTGCTTGTGCTTGTGCTTGCGCTTGCTACTTCTATTATTACTCTTCAATCTTCTTGCCCGCTTCCCTCCCCACTTCTTCCGGAAGTCTCTCTTGGCCAATCCAGTCCTTGCCACCCGCCTCCGCTGCCCCTTTCGTACTTCGTATCTACGCGGGCCATACTTGCTCGTAATATTATTAAACATTAAAATCCACTGCATTTTCCCCCCTTCGTTCTGAGTCACCTCGTCGTCTATTGTCTGCCAGACTTGCTCAACTACTCGCTCGAGTCTGACATACGGCACTGCAATAAGACGGCCTGTTATTGCATTATTGTCAATCATACCATCGGTGCCTTGGCCACACCCGAAACAAATCTCGCCGCCGTATGGATTTTTCTGGATGGCTCCTCCTCCTTCAGCTTTCGCAAGTGCATAAAGTAGACTCGGAGATGAGCTTCCTAATCAGGAAGCCGTCCATGAGCGATGATCACGCCCACGCCCTACCATCGAGATAATCGCCGTCTCGAAAACCAAACTTTGCAAAGTGCAAAGCCTCACATCGCGGATCGAAACCGTTTCTCAACTTTGGTTCCGAAACTCGTTCCTGTGCCTCCATCCCGCCCGCTAACTTGCGTTCAGTTAGCTTACCAAACAACCTTCGGCCATCCTATTTTGCCTTTGGCGAAGCTGCTTAGGTGTGTCGTGACTCGTAGCGGCCGCGTCCTAACATCCTATCCTGCTACAGATCAATTCATGCAAAAGTCTTCTGTACCGATACCATGCTGACCGTCTCATCTCTGGTACAGAACTGAAGGAACTGGGTTGTGCCACCGGCTCGCTGGTCTTCCGGTGCAATATGAGTGATTGTGATACTGCAGATGTTCTCCTTTCATCGAAACTTGACTGCCGGACTGTTAGAACTTAATTGGACGTGACCGCCAAACCCCGAAAGTTTGAAGAAACGCCTTCACCGCCACCTCGATCACTTCATAAAATCTCGGTCGTTTATGTGAACGATCTGGCCGGAAAGCCCCTTTGACTGCATGTGTCATACTCGCTTGGAATTATGTTTCTCATGATCTTTGTCCACTTGGTCGATTTTCCAAGGTTCCGAGTCAGTCTTTCGCCCAATCACAAACCTAGTCGATACCCTTTTATCCGGAATAACAGACTTTCCCTCGAGGAGATGTCGACCCGAAATTTGCTTCTTCTGCTGACTTTGAGTTGAAGAATTCACGAGCAAGATCATGAGGCTTGATGAAGTGACGTTGGGAAGCACGACCTTCATGGTGTTTAGTTTACTGCTGACCCATGACCGGCAGATGGATATTGCCAGGCTGAACAAGCCGGCATCGTGAACCATTCGTAAGGCTGTTCCCTCAACCCTCAAGGAATTGAAGCCTTGCCTTGTCTTTCGGAGAATTCTCTCCCTCGAGGGTTGACATCTTGCGCCAACATGACATGTCATAGCGTGAGCCGTTGGGTGGCCACGGTGCCCGGTCAGGGCGATCCGGAGCCTCCTCAGTAGCCCCCGGCCTGGCAGTTCAAAGTACTGATATCGACCGAAAGCTCACCTTGACGATTAGCCAAAACTCATAGTCCACTTCAATTTCGCAAGCCTGACTATTCTCAGCTGCTGAGACTGGAAGCTCCAACATGCAGAGCCGGGGCACATATTGTAACGTCTCCTGCGCAATTTTCACATAGGAACAAAGGACCAATAGGAGTGCATCCTAGAGAAAGTCACGCCCGAATTCATACTGGTCAACGGCAAAAGTTCCTCAAATCTTTAGCACCACTGCACCATGTCGAGGTGGGTGGGATGTGGTTTGTGCCATGCCTGCTGGTGTCTCTGCAGGGTTTTTTGAACGGCGCAGACAAGGAGGTGTGGACGCCATCAAGATTCCCTGTTCTTCCCACTGACCGTTGAAAGCGGGAGAACGCCTCAGACTTAATCCCCTGTTGACAGCTCATGGCTCCTAGATTCGCGCGATAATAATGCTTGCTCACATGCAAACGTCAATATCAACCTCATGGTAAAGTTGAGATGTTTCTGAACCTGGAAACAAGGTCTCACTTTGGACCAAAGGATCTGCTATCAGAATAATCAAACGCCGATGAGAGCCACGAATACCTCGGATGAACTAGGCGTGAAAACAGTGGAAGATGACTTCGGTACCTCGGCACATGACGCGCGGGATCTCTGGAATATCTCTTCCTGATTACGAAAACTTTCAGAGCATGTGCCACTAGGAAAAGGTAGAAACTAGCATCGGCGAACACTGCGGTGATCCTCCAGTTTGATTTACCTTTTTGAAGGACTTGAAGACTTGGGTTTGAAGCTTCATATCATCAAGTCTCTAAGCGACCCTCATATCCCTGAGAACCCCCCCCCCCCACCGTTGGAGCGATTTTTAAAGTTTCATATGGCCTGACTTTCAACACCAGTCCTTTTTGGGATAGAGTTTGAATAGGTATTTTTGGCACGCGACTCATTATTCAGAAGACTCGCCAGTCTGATGGATATTCGCACTAGCGCTGACTTGGCACATTTGTCTGGTTTATGCGGAAAAGTTGGAACGTTTTACGAAACAATCCAGCGATGCCCAAAGCGCGGCACAGCCCAGACTCTCGAACCCCGATCTTCGTAGGAATCACGAGCATTTTGATCAGATAAAATTCCCATCTTCATCTTGAGATCGCGCCATCACTCAACTGCATCTCGAAGACATATCCATGACAGCTTCGCTAACCGGGGAGAATCACGATATCAAAAGAAGTTTCAGGCTGTACACACCGCCCCGAGATGTATTATAACTCTCAAGATCGCATATACTCCAGCCTTCTCCACAAATTCGTTTGTACGCCTCCAAGACGTGCGCTCCATAATTGAAAAGAAGCAAAAAAAACTGCCACGTCTACCGCATGTGGTGTCCGAGACATCCGGTTTCGTTTCGGTGCGTTTCCAACATTTCCATCACCGCTCATCCTGATGTCTTAGCCCTTCCCAAAATCCGCTCGTGAATAATTCGGATCGCAGTGGCAAGAATTAGGCAATGAAAAAGACATAAATACGGGTATAGAGCTCCAATTGGCCCCCAAAAGCAGCGTGTTGCAACGACTCCAGACTTCCGTCACTCACATGATCTGTCTGACTTGGTGGGTAAGACCGTGACGCCGCAAAGCAGGTTCCGCAGCGATAAGATCGGAACACGCAGACATCTCCGCGCGCCAATCAGTGGTGCGCACAGCCTTATAATAGACGGCACATATACCCACCACCAGCCACCTAGCACGCACACACGGCTGGATGTACCCTAATTTCAAGCATGGTGATGAAATCTGACTTCTACTAGCCTCTCTTTGAGATCTAGTTCCAGAGAGAAAAAGAAACGCGTCGAGAAACAATGCAGAAGAGAGAGAAAAGCCACAAACTGTGCCCCCTACTGACAGAAAACGCGAAAACGCCCCTTCCAGTTTTAACATCTGACAATGCCAATGGAATCCTTCACCTTCCCAGTCCAGCCAGTGCTCAATTTCGCCTGGCGAACGCCACAATATATGTTGCGTAAGTTAAGTTGTACGTACTTTTCCTTATTTATGCCGTTTGGCAGGCTGGAAGGATTCAATACCGAGCTGCATATTGTTTACTGATTACTCCTATTATCAATGCCATGCTTGCAGGTCTCGTAAAAAGACCGAAGTTGGGACCGAGGATTCGGGTCAGCGCCAGCTCGTAACGCGATACCTCTTTTGTACTTCGTATATTGATTGCATTGTTGTTACGCGTACTATGCGGTACTTGTTTCGTTTCATTTTGAATGGATTGACTGCAGTGGACATTTTCATGTGATGGCGCGTGTTATTGGTGGCTGGGATTGAGATATGTACGTATATGAGGACCTGTTGTAGGTATAGTCCCGGGATAACGGAACGGAAGGAGGAAAGGGGGATGCGGGTATGCGTTTGGGATGTTGGGATGTTGAGATCCGGACGGGTGAGACCGTTGAAGATAGGGGAAGAGGAAGGGGACCCCCACGGTAAGCAACGGGGGATTGTTAGGGTTTGTATGGAGGAAGGCTGGGAGGCAGATGGATCCATGGACCTTACAGGAGGGAACGATGAACATGGAGGATGAGGAAGGGGTGCGATGGTCAGCCTTAGGATGAGGCTGAAGGAGTAAGATCTAGCCCTAACGTGCCGATTAAACAGCAGGAAGATGGAACAAGAACTTCTTCGCATATTCTATCTTCAACGAAATTTGATTCTGAGATCTCCCTCTCGGCTTCAAACTTCTCTTCAATATGTGATGGCTGACCTTGAATGGCTCATCTCTAGGAGAAATCTTCCATCAAGTTGCCAAAGTAAAACGTGTATCTCCGTAACAATATATCATCTTGATCTATCATATCTGTATTCTTCCTTGTCTCATCAACTTTGGAGCCTTTGAAAATTCTACCTGTCCCATCCTGAAAGTTCGAAAATTCCCCTCTTGCAATTTGTCATTATTCATACAAAGTTGCAAACTTTTACCCATACCCATGGAGACAGTATTTCGATTCAGCAGCACCAGTATCCAAAGATATAGCTTGGTTTTGATTGTCCTTGCTCTCGGGTGTTTACGTATAATCCTGAGGTCTCCTAATTCATAAATCAGTAAAGACTTCAGTCTCAGTATTGTTCAGTGTGGTCTTAGACATTAGAAGTTTTCCAAAGATGACTTCGCCGATATGGGGAGACGAAAGTACTATCTCTAAATCATTCTGTCATAACATAGATTTCCCCCTTCAAAGTAGATCAGGATAATGCCTTGCAGGCTTCTTTTGCTTCGGTGTCTTCAAGGCGTCGTCGTTCATCAAAGTTGGTGACACAGCAGGCGAGGATTGACTTCCCGAGATCGAGCCCCTCTCCATCGTACTTCGTAGAAGACACAATTAACAGTCGGTATCCTATTCTAAATCTCTGTACAATTCTTGTTATGTTCTTTAATCAGAACAATGTGGTGGCAAGTACTCAGGGAAAGTCTGCGACTTGGACAAGCAGAATCCACGAACATTGTGATCACTTTACAAAATCGTTTCCAAAATGCCCGGTGTAGGACTCGCCGGTCTAGCCCATATTCTTCTGAGAATACCTCGTCGGGCTTTTCTACCACAATAAAGATAGTTTAACGATCTCTTCTCACCACTCCCTTTCTGTTGATGCTTTTGATCGCATTTTCGTAATGCGATACATGCACTTCACTTGCCCCTGATTTGAGGCCACTTTCTGCCGAAGGCTTATAAATAAGACCAAAAGAGACACTCTGTCAGTTGGATAAACATAAAGGAGGTAAATGCAGCGCTGGATAAAGTATATCGAGATCTGGGAAGGGGTGGACATGTGGTTGGCGATAGACCTTCTTCTAAACGTCATATATTTGGGTTCAATCATGATTCATAGAATCCACATAAAGAGTCAAGATATATTTTAATAAGCAGAATAGCCTGCCATTTAGCGCAGAAGGGAACCAGGCAGGACTTCCTCGTCAGACCCCCTCAACGCCAACCAGACGCGGTCACACGTGATCAGTTCGTACCCAATCTTCAGCGACTCAACGCCATCATCTTATCTTATCTAGCCGTTATAACTACCTCTCAAAGATGTTCATCATTCCCCTATCCTCTCTGATAAATCAAACGATTCATTGCTCTGAGCGAGTCAACGTGCATGCAAATATCACGACAACACCTCTAGTAATCACGACATCGCCTAAAACAGCAACCCCGCCCGCTACATCATCGGACACCTCCCCTTTTAATGCAACTTCTGCACCAAAGCCAGCAACAACCCCGCTATCCACGCGCATTTTCTCTGTCTAGAAAACGCGTAGAAATGGTTAATTGTCTTTTTCCAAGCTCTGGTTGGCGGCTTATCTTCATAAAGAGGTTCTCTTCATCCGGAGCGGGCCTTTTTGACGTCGGTGCTGATACCGTAAGCCAAGATGTCGGGACAAAAGAATGAATCAGGTAGGATAGCTTGTTTAAAGCTAAGCTCTCTTATCTTTTAATCAAGGTTTTTTCCTGTTCCTGTTTGAGATCTGCATTTTTCGACATGGCTTCAGACCCTGAGAAAACTATTCGCGTCGACGACGATATCTCGCCGGCTGCTTCAACCCATCCTGATGATGAGTACCAGCTCTACAAAGATGGGCGTGAGCTGGAGACTGATCCGGAGGAAATCAAGCGTGTGCTGAGGAAGATTGATTATAGGATCATTCCGATTTTGTTTGTGACTTATATGCTGCAATATCTGGACAAGAATTCTATCAACTTTTCTTCTGTATATGGATTACAGAAAGGAACGCATTTGCACGGACAGCAATATGCCTGGCTGGGTAAGTACTTCTCCCCCAACTGCTAGAATTCGAATTGACAAGTGAATAGGATCAATCTTCTACTTTGGCTACCTCTTCGCCCAATTCCCCGCCGGGTACTTCCTCCAACGCTTCCCAATTGCCAAATTTCTCTCCCTAGCCACCATAGGATGGGGCATAATTCTCATCACGACACCAGCATGCACAAACTTCGGCGGCATAGCAACAAACCGCTTCTTGCTCGGCGCCATCGAAGCAACAGTCAATCCAGGCTTCGTCCTGATAATGTCAATGTGGTACACCTCCGCCGAACAACCACTCCGTCTCGAGATCTATTACTGCACTAACGGCATCGCAACCATGTTCGGTGGTCTAATCGGCTACGCCGTAGGCCACATCACAACAGGCTTGCCGAAATGGATGTATGTCTTCCTCATCTTCGGCTCCATATCCGTGTTCTGGGGTATCGTCTCGCTGCTCATCCTCCCCGATCTGCCCTCTACCGCTAAATTCCTCACGCCACACGAACGCCTTATTGCGGTCAACAGAGTAGCGGCCAACAGGCAGGGAGTCAAGAATAAGCATTTCTCGAAATACCAAGCTATACAAACGGCTAAGGATCCGAAGACGTGGATTTTGTTCGTGATGGCGGTCGGTGCCCAGGTTCCGAATTCGGCTCTTACATCTTTCACCTCTATTATTGTTGGAACTTTCGGTTTTGATACACTGGGTACGCAATACCTGCAGATTCCAGGTGGAGCGGTACAATTCCTTGCTTTGCTGGCCGGTGGATTCGTGTGCACGCATTGGCCGAGGAATTCTCGCTGCATTACGATGATTGTAGCGAACTGCATCTGCATTCTTGGCGCTGGACTACTTGTGGGATTACCCAATAAAAACAAATGGGGGAAGCTTGTTGCGCTATGGCTCTGTTATTTCCAGGGGTTGGGATTCAGTATGAGTTTGACGATGGTTAGTAGTAATGTGGCGGGATACACGAAGAAACAGTTGACTGGAGCTGTGTTGTTTACGGGATATTGCGTTGGGAACATCATTGGGCCCCAGACCTTTAGAGACAGCGAGAAGAAGAGTATGTTCTTTTTCCCCTTTCTCCCCCACTCTCCCGCTTTGCCCTGGAGCATCTGGGTCTGGGTGAACGCATATTGACGTGAAAATAGCTGGATACCACAGCGCATACATAGCAATGCTCGTCGGCTATACTGTCAAACTCCTCATGGTCATCGTTCTCTACATCTACATGTACTCCGTCAACAAAGCTCGAGACAAGGCGCATGCGGAGCGAGGGGAATTGAGCCAAGAGGAGGAGAAGGAGGCGGTGGAGAAGGGTATGCTTGATGTTACGGAGATTGACAATAAGGGCTTTAGATATATTCTGTGATATAGATTTGCTGAAATAATGAAGATAATTTGAAAGGGTTACTCCGCTGCTGTCAAGTGACTTCTGCATCATTCGCTGAGAGAACTTGACGCGGCATGCTGGGGTATTCAAAGAGAGAAGAATCCGGAGAGTAAACTCCAACTATGAAGACGCTACCGAAAAGCGTGTTTGGTGTCCCCGTCTTGGGGTTGCCCTCAGCTTCTTTCCCGGCCAGGACTGCGGGCTTCTCCACTCTCATCCAATCCGAACACTTCCTCGAGTCACACTTTCTCGCCCAAGGGGTTCCGATCACTGAACGAAAAAACTTCACACTTGACTGCATCTTCATTTTCAACAGCAAATGACTCATTTCACCCCAGCTTGGCATAGTTTCCTCGTGTAACAGGATTGCTTCCTCCCCACACCTTCACTTAAATGTAGTCTAGAAGATCTATGAATCTATGACCCGTTGAAAAAGCAGAAACCCAGCATAGGAGGTCTGATTGCGCGCTGCCTGGGCTATATTGCTGTTTGAGTTATGAGGTACAGCTGCTTTTATACCCTAAAGATGACTAACTCATGGCGAGATTTTGGGGACATTCGCTCATCATTTTCTCATTTCTGGTGTGCTGTTGAAGGTATAAAAGAGCGCCATGACAGAGTGTGGAAAGATGAATTTCTGGAATTCCATGCTATTGTATTTGATGGTGAGCGTGTGATTGCTGGCCTTCACAGCATGTCGGTTTGTGATCTTTTTCTTGTGAACTTGCCTAGCGTCATTGAACTTCGATGCTGCTTTTTGATGCATTTGATCAACTGAACGAATTGAATCCTTGACAATAATCCCAATCTCGACAGCAACCCCTCTCCAACCTCACTACAAACAGAATGCATCATTGCAACATCTTGCAGACGTGACCATTTGACGAACGTGGACGATGGCTGGCCATGAGAACCGATTCAAAAGAGACAAATATTTCAGTCACAGTCTTTCTAAAGTGACAATATCTATCAGCTTTCTAACTTCGCTTGCCTATACCGTATTGCGATCCCTTGTTCTTTTTATACCACTTCCTACAATGGAGATTTTGAAGGAAATGTAATGACACGTGGGGTCCATTCACTTGCCGTATAGATTCAGCCCTAGCGTGAAGTATGGGTATAAATTGAATTTGGATGACATTGAAAAAAATTCATATTGAAGAGCATGTTACTGATCCTTCATTGCTTCAACTTCTTTGTCCACTGTTCTCTCTTCTGCTCCCGTGGAGCGTTGGCAGATTTGAATCTAGGTCAAGGTCGTGTACGTTTGACTAGCTTCACTTTTAAGTTGTTTTATTTGAAGTTTATTAAATGAATGAACGAATGAGAATAATAACAAGAGATACTTTCTTAACAGCAACCCTACAATAGCTCTTCTTGAAGTCGTGGTTCCGTCCTTTGTCAGTGACCTACCGACCATAGTTGAAAGGCACGTTTGAGAAATCCATTTTCGAGAAAGTATGACCCGTCAGGTTTTCATTCTCAACAATGCTGCGCCAGAACCATCCATTATTAACATTGTGTGCGTTGGACTGGAGCAGCGAGGTGCTGATTTTATACACTGACCCCGCATGCGGAACTTGAAATACAGGGCTTGGATGCACTCACTACACACATTCGACAGGCCATTTATTGGTACTTCAAAGAGCGAGAAGATATGAAAACAAGATCAAGACGACAAGTGGGGTTCATGGAGTTCGTCGTCAACCCGTATCACATGTGGTGAAAGTCAACTTCTCAAAATTACCCCGCAACCCCGCCTTGCTTCTCATGTCTCACTGCTCAGGCGTTGGTGAAGCTTGAATGACTGAATGGAAATGATGACAGCAATTGTTTTCCTCACAGCAGCTTTTCAAGCTCCTTCTTTTGGGAGATTGACTCTGATTTTGTCATTATGAAATATTAGCGCTTGTGGAATTTCGGAGGAGTGCCATCAACTGATGCCTTTCAGAACGTGACACCAAAACTGCACTCGCAAATTTGTACATAGTTTGTCTGATGAACCATTCTGAAGCCCAGCAAAGCTTGCTTTTATATTCTCAATTTACCTGCCATGGCGCTAGAAATACCTTGATCAGTGAATCATACTCTCCTGGAAATTCCTATAAAAGCATACCCTTCAACTTCCAGATACTCCATATCATAACCGATGGTAATAATCCACCCCTCATGTGTTTTCGTCGTCGTGGTATGGGGCACAGAGTTCATCCTGATTTTTCGTATTTTCAGTAGATGGCAGTGTTGATGTTCTGAGAAGCATGCAGGAAAAATCATTCACTATTCGTCGCAACATCTTCTGACAGTATTCTCAAGATGACAGCAATGCTATATACGAATTTCAAGGAACAATTTTTATTTTAGCTCACTTTCGGATATGAAAAGATTCAAATGATACAAAATCTCAACAGATGTTGACAGAATTGTTAGATATTCAAAGCCAAACTTTCATAGGCTTCGTTGTATAGACCTTACTATTCCTTGACATCTTGAGAGAAACGGATGAGTTATGGCTTTTATACTCGCACCCGACTCTTCGATTTCAGGCTGTGAAGGAGAAGTGAATCGATCCCTTGCGGAAAACTTGAAGAAGATATATGCCACCGTCTCCTGTATTGCTTGAAGTTGGTATTTACAGCGATCATGCCCAGGAGGCATTTAAGGAGTCTTGAAGGTGGCCTTCAGCAAAACGTGACAGAGGACTAATCGTTGGATTGGACGCTTTGTAGGAGGCACAGTAGCTGACTCTAATATCGACATCCAGATGCCTCGACTTGTCTTGACGTACGCGGGGCAGTGAATGTTAGCCGCGTTTTCAAGCTCTTAACATCTCACTGAATGGATGAAGGAATGACAGCAGATATCTTTTCGACAGCAGAACATTCAGAAAAACCCCACTCTGGCCAAAGTACTAGCGCAATTACAGTGGATAGGGTTCTCCTTCAATCTCCCACCACCGAAACAGCCTCTCTGAAAGCCATATTGTCGTTGTCAATTTCTTCTGCACTCGAAACTTAGAAACACATACTCTTTTTATAGTTCAAATTTATCATTCACTAATTTCGATGGTGTGATTGACAGGTGATTGAGAGCACGTGCAGCGTGCCCCTCCTCAAGCCCAGCCGAGCCAACCCAAGACCTTGGCGCACCAACGTCGCCTTCTTTCAGAAGGTGTTAAGAAATTGAGCCTAAATTTTCTCCCTTATCGCAATTCTCAATATGAATTGCGCTGCGGGGAAAGGTTGCCATTACCAAACTTCACTGGATGCGCCATTGGCAACTTCTTGGCAGCTTCAATGGTTGGTCTTGGGCCAACGTTCTGGAAGCTTTTTTGCCCATGGGCGTAACGCCTTCAGTCTTGACAGTTTCCTTTATCGCGAAGGGAAAGATGATAGGCTTTATACCAAGGAGCCAAGGTGTGGGCTAAGTCTTTGCTGGAATTCTATGTAAAGCTTGGAGGCGCCCTCGATTATGGTCAAGGAATTCGTTGATCTTGTCCCCCTCCATCATACGCAGCTTCCAAGTCGCAAAGATGGACTCCAAGAAAAGTCTTGAGGTGACACAAGGGACTACAATGCTTGATCCTGCAGCCGCAGTGATCGAGGCTCGCTCCGACACGGACAAAGCGTCGGATGTCTCCTTCGATGTTAACAAACCGTTCCCTACAGAGGAGGAATTCGCCACTCTTCCTCGTGTCCCAGGCTCCATTCCTTGGACTGCGTGGACTGTTGCTGCTGTTGAATTTGCAGAGCGGTTCTCGTACTATGGCACCACTGCCGTCTGTAAGTTTACAATCTCGGAAGCGAAACTTAAACATGCTAACTATGATGTCCAGTCGTCAACTTTATCCAAAAGGACCTCCCAAAAGGATCAAAGACTGGTGCCGGCTTTCTCATCAAGCCCGGATCAGGTGCCTTGGGTCTGGGACAACGTGCTTCTACTGGGCTAACTACCTGTAAGTTTCATCATTGGCTGCCATCACATGACTAACAAGGGTCAGTTAACAACTTCTGGTCCTACGTAACTCCATTGATGGGAGCCTATGTCGCAGATCAATATTTTGGCCGCTATCTAACCATCCAATACTCCATCGTCTTCGCCCTCGTCGGTCACATAATTCTGATTATGTCAGCCATCCCACCCGTAATCGTACACCCGACCGCTGCTGTTTCCATCTTCAGCGTTGGACTTGTGATTATGGGCCTTGGCACGGGAGGATTCAAGTCCAACATCTCGCCTCTCATCGCCGAGCAATACAAAGATGAGAGAGCTTATGTCCGGACGAGAAAGGATGGCAAGAAAGAGATTGTAGATCCTGCTACAACAACGGCGAGGATTTATATCTACTTTTACTTGCTGATCAATGTGGGGTCTTTGACCGGTTCTCTAGCTATGGTGTACTCAGAGCATTATGTTGGATTTTGGCTGAGTTATCTGCTTCCAACGATCGTTTTCTGTCTTTGCCCCGTAATTCTGTTTTACTTCAAGAGTTACTATAGACTTTCTCCGCCGACGGGGTCAGTGATGGCAAAGGCGTATAAGCTTATCAAGCTTGCTTTCAAGGGAAAGTGGTCTTGGAACCCGGCCACTACGTAAGTCGCTGCTGCCCTGTCACTTGACAATTGCTAACTGAAACAGTAAGAGGAACTTCAAGGATCCAGACTTCTGGAACAGGGTTAAGCCTAGCAACATCCCCGCTTCTGAGCGCCCGGTTTGGATGACTTTCGACGACGAGTGGGTCGATGAAGTACGCCGTGGCTTGCTGGCATGCAAAGTGTTCTTGTGGTATCCTCTTTACTGTAAGCCCCTTCCCAAATTACCAGAAAGGCTTTAATTAACACCACTACAGGGCTTGCCTACAACCAGATGACAGGAAACCTAGTCTCCCAAGCCTCAACTATGAACCTGGGCCACGTCCCCAACGACATTCTCTCCAAACTCAACCCCATATTCATCATCATCGTCATTCCACTCATGGATTTCATCATCTACCCCGCCATCCGCAAAACGGGCTACAATCTCACACCCATCAAAAAGATAACCTGCGGTTTCTTCCTCTCGTCACTCTCCATGGTATCAGCATGTGTAACTCAGTACTACATCTACAAGATGTCCCCATGTGGAGACAAGATCAACGCCCTCACTAAAGCTGGACGTAAAGACTGCGCTGCTCCTTTCACTGTCTGGGTTCAAGTCTTCCCGTACGCGCTGATCGGCATGTCAGAAGTCATGGCCTCGATCACCAAGCTCGAATACGCATACACCAAAGCCCCAAAGAACATGCGAAGTACTGTTCAAGCTTTCGCGCTATTGACGAGTGCCGTCAGTAGCGCGTTAGGACAAGCGTTGACGGCGTTGAGTGAGGATCCTTTGTTGGTGTGGAATTATGGGAGTGTGGCTGTTGTGGCTGCGGTTGGTGGCGTTGGGTTTTGGTATACATTTAGGAAGGCGGATAGGGATGAGGACATGTTGAATAATTTGAAGCAGAGCAAGTTTGAGGGGAGGGCGCAGGGTGATGAGGAGAGTATGGAGGGGGTTGAGAGGGTTGAGGTTAAGGGTGGAGAGAAGAGTGAATAGGCTGAGCCGGAGGATTTTAGTCTTTTTGGTCGACTTTAGTCTTGATGAAATTTGTTCTTGAATAGAAGAACAGCAGATTATTTGACCTGTATTTGGACACAACAAAGAAACGAAGGTGTAGTAATTGCATCCTGGAAACATTTTCCGACCAGCGCCAAGACCATGGTGGCCTGGTCTTTGATGGACACTTGCATGTTGTAAGTTTCCATCTAATTCTCATATGTGTACAGAAGAAAACAGTTCAATTGGCATTTTTTTCCCAGTGACAATTGCAAATATTTATAATGGAACTCGTCGCCAACGCAGAAGTGGAAGGCCTGGCCGGAGAAGTAGAGGATTGAGGCTCGGGGCATGCCGCCTCCGGCTAAACAACATTCGAGCTCATCGTAATCGATTCCTCAAGAGCAAACACACGTCCGTGTATATAAGAACCCGAATTCAGCGTAACAGAAATTTGAGCAATAATGTTTCCAATAAAGTCTGTGTCTTCCCCAACAGTCGCGCTCGTCCCCACGTTCCAAAAAACCGGCCCCAACGCTCCGCCAGTCCGCCCAATTGACGGTTCTATCGATGTAGTAAGGTTGCTACCGATTTGGAAATACCATGCATCGTTACAGTCGCTAGTGCCTGCAAGCGTTAAGTGCCCTGTCAGTTGAGCAGATCCAGAATATGTGTAAACTCCTGGCGAAAGAACTTGGCTCCTGAGATCTCCTGTCAAAGTAATTGCTCCAGGAAGTGCAGCGATGGCATCGTATGCCGCATGTACAGCGTTGAGGGCAGCTGTAGCATTGGTGGCGAGGTATTCGGATTCTGTATAGGTTCCAGGAGGAAATCCAGTAATGGATGTACCGGTGGTGCCAATGTCTCCCTTGATGGCTGTAGATCCGGTGTTGGTAATATCAACAGCGCTCAAGGCACCAAAGTTCGGCGCAGCTCCCAAGGATATCGTTGCCTGTAGCTGTTAGTAGATGCGCCGTGAACACTACGGACTGAGCGAACCTGCGCGAAATGGGAGCTTAAATTGACAGCGAGACATAAGAACCGGAAGTTTCGCATGATTATCACAGCACCGCAATAAGTTTGCAAATAATTGAATAAGACAAATGACATTTGATAAAGTATCAACTTACCGGAATGTAGTCAAGTTTGGAATGCGGCCAAAAGCTGAAATTCGCTTATTTCAGGGGGCGGGGTAAAGTGGGTCACGTACCCCTTTTCGAAATCTCGAGGAACTAGCCCATCATTTTGATCGCTAGAACGTCAAGGAGATAAGAAATCTATGTCTATCATGTTTGCGCAAATTTTGTGCGGCCAAAATTAAAGGTACATAAACATTGTTTAAAATAGCTAGTTTGTCACTTATGTATGTTTCTAAAGCTGGAAATAAAATCCTTTCTTTCCATCTAAAACTTAAGCCCAGACCTGGAACCTATCCTATTCGTCGCCATTCTGTGTCCAAAATCCCATCTGAGAGAGGCCTCTGTCTCAATCCCAATCTCATCTCGAAAGACCCAGAGCTGGTTCAAGGTCTCATTTCCACAAAGGGCCTCTCCTTTATTCGCCACCACCCAAAACGCTTCATTCCCAAACACCCAGAGTCGACCACATATATCATTTCGATTGTCCCGCACTGCTTTTCCTCAGAACCTTAAGAGGCAAAAACACCTCACGCATAAGCTCCTCCAACTCCTGCCTCGAAATAATCCCAGCCCGATTCATAGCCGCAAAATTGATCTCTCCATTATCAAGCCTAAAATGTGGTCCCGCAAGAGCAGATTCAATAGTAGGATTGTCTGTCATCTTGCTTCGCTGCTCTCCAGATTGTCTGCTTCGAAGAATGCCGACGCGTCTGGGATTATCGAGAGCTTGGAGATAGAAAGGGCAGAGAGCAGCGCGGTTGTTTCGTGCCATTGTGCGGCCACGCGGTTCCTCGACTGGCTCTAGATGGGAAGGCTCGATGCCCGGGAATGCCTTGTCTTCTTGTCCGACTGTTGATGTTAGCATTGCTTTTTGGAGTAAGAGGTTTTGGGTACTTACACCAGGCAGCCCAGACTCGTCGCTCACTCTCGTACTCGAGCCAAGCACTTGAACGTTCAGGATAGGCAGCGACTGATTTTTTGAAGGCTATAAGGAGCTCGTAAAAGAGACTCCATTCCGATTTGCTATTGCCTTCGCGTCGGGCCTTGGACAAGAGGTTGGGTATGATTGAGTCATAGTAAGACATTGTGGAGGAGAGTCGCTGGACAGTTGTGATTAGGAGGTATCTACATGGTTGCAAGCCACTCGCAGGTATATATATGCCATCTAGGGTAACAATTCGGAGGTGAATGTTGTTTGCAAGCTGTTCTTAGACATACGATTCTATACGTTCCTTTGTTTGAAATCTTCTTATTTTGGGTGGTCCGTAGGAAATATTGTAATATCTCATTCATTGTAACAAGATTATCGTCCTGAAAACAATGAAATAGATTCCCATGCGAAATGAAATATTGTAGCCAAATAGCCAGAAAGCTTTATACTCGGGGATCCAATCTTTACCATTTACTGGGTGCTACTGCGAATGATATTTGGTACATAGAAGGAGCGCATCAATGTAGCCTTGAAATTTTCTCAAGTACAAAGGACATCATGTCCACACCAGAATCCAGAACGACGACCCTCATGAACGCCCAACTCATTCCCAGTTTACCCATGACTCCCAGCATGTAGCCTCAACGCTGTTCCCACACGGCTCCCAAATACAACGACTCATCCGCAAAAGTTCCCCCCCTCTTAGCCCTCAACGGACAAATAGCAGCAAAGCGACAAGTCCACCGAGCGTCAAATCCAGCCCCAGCCAATTGTCCAGCCTTTTTGTTGAGTGACTTTCTCCTTCTTACGGTGAATCGTCAACCTCCGTCCATCTTTCCAAGAAATAGCCGCTGTGCCGCCACGCTCAGTACTCCTCTTCCGGCCTTCATACATTGGGGGCTCAATACCCGGAAATAGGTGTTCTGAGTCGAGGTCTATCTCTTGAGTTAGACTAGTTTGGCAAAATGGATAGTGTGGGCATGCACTTACTTAGATGGTTCCACAGGCGAAGCTCACTCCCGTATGTGTGCCAATTATCAGAACGAGTTGGGTAGTTCTGCTTTGACTCTCGAAAATATTTCTTCAGGGGCTTCTTGAAAGCAATCCTGCTGGGATGTCTGCGGTTGCCGGGGTCATCTATTTTTCTGTGTGGCGGCCATTTTCTGATCGCATCATGGATTTCGGGGAGTACGGAGACGTAAGGCATGGTACCTATCGGAGCACTCGACTGGATGGGGGGTATTGTGGACTTGTTCGAAAAGATGGAAATTTTTACAAAGAACTGGAATGAATTCGAAGTTTATCTTCGGGGCTGGGCATCACCGTTCAACTTCGAAAATTCACTTCAACTGCGCAATTTCCATTGGCGTCTAGACCGGATTCGAAACTTTACGATGTTCCACTTCATGCGAATTGAGCTAGCAGTAGATGAATATTCAAGACAAGACATTTTCGAGCACAGCCGCTTGGTCATGGATCTTTATTTCGTGGACCAACAAATTGGCTTCCAAATTAAGTAATTTCTAAATTAAACATTACCCTCAATGAATTTAGATGAAAGTACCTGACATCATAATCGCTTTGTCATGATATATACAGTTTTAAAGAAACAACAAGACCCCAGTTGCCACAAGCCATCCCAGGAGTGAAGGCATACTAGCGCTAATCCTTACACCGATGCTTTTAGGTGTCGAGCTGGGTGAGGGTGCCACTGTCGCATTTCCTGCGTACGAAACATTGACGGCGCTCCTTGTATACGCGATAAGTGCAAATGGGATATACGACCCATTGGTGCTGACATCAAAGGACAGCTGGACGGTCGTTCCAGTGGGAGTATCAGCACTATTCCGCTCGGGCGATTAGCTCATCTATTCATTTGACTTTCGGGAAAATGTGGTGGTGTCCTACCTTGCATATTTGTTCCCGTCTGAGTCGAGTACAGTGATATTGTCAACGGCTTTATCTATATTAACGCGTATATCATACTTTCCGTCTTCAAGAGTCCCAAGATCGATTGTGACGTACGTGAGGGATCCGTCTCCATTGGGATTGCGCAGCGTGGCATTAGCGCCAGAAAGAGTGATAGTGGTACTGTCTGCTCGTGAATACAGTGCTGGGGATATATTCACAGGATCCTCCTGCCTCTTGACTATCGTTGAAGGGCAGCCACCCTCGACCTGGTAGAGCACCTTTTCTCCCTTTTTGAGGTTGCAATACTCGACTAAGTCCGCAAGAATTGGCCCTTGTGTGCCAGAGTTTTGATACCGCTCAATGCACAATCTAGTTTGTACATTGTTTACCTGATTGAAAGCAGCTTCGAGTCACTCGTTAGAATATCTGTGTCTCACGTGCCGACTCCAAAATTGATCATACCTGGTGGGTATTCGTCACATTGGTATGCTCCTGGTGACGTCGCTGAGTTTGCAGCTAGAATATACGGTTTCAGGTCCCGGTATCATAGTCGAGCAGTTTTTGGAGTAAAGCAACTTACCTGTACAGAAGCCTCCGCACTTGACTGTCGTGACTCGGCTGTCTTTCCCGTTGTATTCGAGGATATCTTCGCCTTCATTGAGACCCGCTGGGATTTGGCTTGCAGCTTGACGTGCGCGCATTCCTGTATTTATGATCAGCCCGTATACTGCAATAGAATTCAAGACATGCCTCGGCATGTACTATCTATCAGCTGGTCAGTCTCTCCAGCAATGTTTTTGATGCTCAGCAGTGCAAGTGTTTCTCCCGTTGCTGTATGGCACACACGTGTGCAAGTTCTCTGCCATGGGTATCGTCGTTTCTCTAAATCTTGACGCTCTGGGAGGCTCGGTGCGCAAGTTCCAGAGCTATACGATGCTGTGGTCGTTGCGGTCACTGTAGCTGATGTCTGTGTAGTCCTGGTCCTAGTGCAGCGACCGTCAGCGCCGCAAGTTGCCCCAAGGAGACAGCACTCTTTACCACAGCAGCTGTCTCCTTGCGGGCAAACGCCATTAGTGCAACACTGCTCAGTCCTGGCATCGTAGCATGACTGCGCCGACGTGCAGCATTTGGATTCTGCCTTACATCCCCAAGCTCCTCCGCTTCCATCTGTGCAACATATCTCCGTTCTGGGATCATAACAGTGAGTGCCGTCACCACAAAGCTTTTTACCCGCAGGGCAGCACTTGTTATTTGGAAGGCAGTCGTAGCCCATGGGACAATTATACCCACCGCTACAACACACCTCTGTCCTGGGGTCGTAGCATCCGCGTGAACTGCATTCCGACTTTCCAACTGGGCAGCAGCCATCAGGCTGACAAACCTCACCAATATTGCAGGACCTCGAGTTTGCCCCACAGCAAACTTCTGTTGAGGGATTATAACACCCTTCCGGGCCACACGCCTCCTGTGTACCTTGGCAGCAACCGCCTGGGACGCAGTTCTCCCCAATGGGACAACATTTTCCATTAGAACACCCATCTAAAGTTCTATTAGTTTGAATCTTGGTACATGAGAAACGAGAGTCGATGAACGTAGAATGAAGTAGCAAGGACTTACACGTTCCCGCGGGGCACGATTGTCTGCCAAAAAGAAAGATGCCAGATTGTGAGTGGGTTACACCCATGGAGAAAGACAAGTTTCTGGGTAATTTTAGCTGGTCCTCGCCGGATTTCTGATGCAGCCCGTTTTTCAGTTCATTAGGCAGCGAGGCGCGCAGAAAGCCTTCGCCGCCGAATGCTAGACAAGTACTGGCCCACAGGCCAAGGTGTAGGAATTGCAACATGGCTGGTAAGAGTGTACGAGAGCGTCGAAGTTTAACCTATACACATGAAATATAGCAATTGATTCCGCGTTAGTTGCGGAGCGGATTCATCTCATCCTTTTGTGGGGGTGTAAAATCTTCTATGGCGAGGCTGAGTATTGTGGTATGGTGGTCACCTGGGAGTGGTATGACAAGTCCACGCCCTCCGGCTAAATACAATAGCAGCCAAGAAATATTAGTAAACTATGCTCTTGGCATCTTGGTGAACTTCGATTGTAGCGAAGAAAAGCCTAATGTAGTGTTGCGGAGTGTACGACGGGACACTGCAGCCGGCAGCATGGGACTATAAACGAAGCTTGTCAAATGCTTACTGTAATTTAACTTCTTGATCTCCTTCAGTAAGTAAATATACATTTGGGAATAAAAAATGTCCATGGCATAATTTTACAGATGAACTTATCTTAAGGTTGGACTTTTTATCATGTTCGCTGAGGGGAGCCCGTCTGGCTGCAATTCGCTGATCTCGAGCTCCGCCACACCACCCATGTCAGCTCAGCCATCGCACGGCGCTGTGTCCTACTGCCTAACGTGCTACCACCCACCAACTCATATCCAACGTCCATTTCACAATCAACAAAATTGTCAGAGAAAGCCATTTTTAAATTCTCTCTCTAGCTCTCTGTGTTTCAACGAAGTGGAACCTAGCTTGTTATTCCGGAACCTCGTGACATCGAATTCGTCCTCAACCATTTCCACTTTGGAGCCCCGAGTGACATACCTCTATCATTCTACAGCCTCGTTCTCGATCACAATCCCGAAAATGCTTCAGTGATCACTCTGTGGAGTGTCTTTGCGCTGCAGTTCAGTAGTATATTGGTTCCACTTCCTTCACCCAGCAGGAACAACAATGGCGGAGTCCTCCAATCAGGTCTGCCAACAATGTCGCATATTGACATTGGACAAGGTTTCGAACGCTCCAAGTTGTGCAATTAAAGGTGGCTACGGTTATCCTGATAAAGAGCAGGACGAGAAAGATCTCGCCTTGGGGCTAAAAACTCCGATTTTCTTCAGTCTCGGTCACATACTGGCTAACTGTTCATCTTGCGGCATATGCGGCTTATTGCATCAGCAGCTAGACGAGACTTTGTATGTTGATAACGCAGTACTTGAGGCATATCTTTGGAGAGAACTCGACAACTCTTTGAACAGTCTTCGGTTTTATATACAGGGAAGCAGTGAAAAGGTTGCTAGGCTAGATCTGTACGGAGTGGAAGGTTAGTGGGCTTCAATAGTAACCATCCTGTAATTATATGACAGTCACATTAACATCAAACTAGGTTCTCCCAATGACCGGATATTCAAACATCGTCCTATATCAATTTCGGGCTCAGATGAATCGATATCTAGGATTCGGGAGTGGGTTAAACATTGTACTGCTAGTCATCCACGATGTCAGCTAGATATATCGGGATCTTGCGTCCTGATGCCAACAAAACTTCCAACTAGAGTCATTGACGTCGGCGCTTTCGACAAAGATGTCAAACTTTCAATTAGTAATGGGGAAAGCGCGACTTATGTTGCATTGAGCCATTGTTGGGGAGGGGCATCACTTACCCGAACTACGAAATCACTTCTTCAGGAGCATCAACATTGCATAAGGCATGACAATTTATCAAAAACGATTCAAGACGCAGTGCGAATCACCAGAAATCTGGGCGTTCGATACCTATGGGTAGATTCCCTGTGTATTCTTCAAGATGATGAGAAAGATTGGGAATTTGAAGTGAAAACAATGGCGTTAGTTTATGAGGGCGCGTGCTTCACTATTGCAGCAACAGCTGTGAAAGATGGCACGGAAGGCTTATTTTCTCCCCGACCTCCGCAGAGCCTTGTCGAAATTCCCTGCAATCCAATGGATACTTCTTCCGGATCTATGCTCTTCGGAGTCAAAGATCAGACGGCAATATCAGAGATGTTCAAGGGTCCTCTTAACAACCGAGCGTGGGTACTTCAAGAGCGACTGTTTTCTCGAAGAACTATTCATTTTGCCCGGGACCAGATGTACAGGGAGTGCGACAAAGGCCTCCTGGCGGAGGATAATGATTGCGAAGAGGACCCAAGCGTAGAGCCATTTACCATAGACTTCCTCCCTTCACGCTCCATGCTATGCTATGTCCTCGATTCCTACCTCAGTAAGCACCGAAATCCGTTGCCTAAAGGTGCTGCAATCGACGAGGATTCTTTTGGAACCATCGCAGACTTCCACAGCCTCTGGGCTCGAAACATCAAGTTTTTTAGTCGTTGTGGCCTCACAAATGCGAGCGACAAACTTCCGGCCCTGCATTCGTTGTCAGAAAAGCTTACGGAGTTGACTGGCCATCCTTATCATGAAGGTCATTGGTTCGACGGCTCAAATCTCTCGTTGACGGCACTGCTATGGTGCGCTGCCAAGGGAGCGAGCTTGAAAAAAGTAACATCGGCACGGGCGCCTTCCTGGTCATGGGCGTCTTTGGAAGGCCCACTGAAATATCTGGATTTTCGCGAATGGTGGGTCGATATTTTCTATGCTCAAGAATTGGATATGAAAATATTACGTGTGACAAATTTTAAGCCATTGAAAGGGCAGATTACCAAGTCTTTGATGCTTGAAGCAGCAAATATCCCTTGTTCTATGTGCACTTGCTCTGGGAATTTAAGCCACAGGGTCAGACCACCTGAGGCGCCGACAAATTTGGAGTTTGACCGTGTCGTCAGTGAAAGGGGAGAATTGATTAGGGGGAATTTTGAGTTTGATTTGAAAGAGGATCAACCACACCGTTTCTGGATACTCCCAGTATACGTACACTTTTTCAAGAAGACCAAGCTAGTGTGGCTGGTTCTACTAGTCTTAGAAGTACCTTTCTAGAAGAAGGAGCGGGTTGTTTTCAAAAGAATTGGATGTGGCTTTGTGGATCATCCTTCATGGCTCTGTGAACGAGAAAGGGGCCTTGTAGTCTTGATTTGAACGAACATGAAATGCAACAAGGAGAGTTTCTTAATTTACCCTTGTATTAAAACTCATATCGACATGTGTATACTCCACCAATGAAGTTTGCAAATTGATTTTTCTCGGCCTCCAGCGAATATAGCAGAAAGTATTGGCAGATATCAGAAAAAAATACCTAACCCGTAGTACCATTAACCCTCAGACTCTCTCCCGGCCCTAAATAACTATTCCTCATACCTCCAAGATCAACCACAATCCTCTGCACCACAACTCCGGGCTCCAGTAGCCAAAGACTCAACACATGAGCTCCTGCCGTTACCTTATGCTTTGTTGTATACTTCGCCGCGGCATTCCTCACATTATCTGCCCAGGTACTAGGAAGTGTTCCTAGTGTTGTGGTGGGAATGTATTGCGCTTTCACTGGTGTCTCGTCATCGATTGCTATAGCGTAAGCGAGAGGACGAGAGGGGTCGGTGTTCAGGGAAGGGGAGAGGAAAAGTGTGATACTGGCGGTGGTGCTGGTAAAGAGGTAGAGGTTGTATGTTAGTTTCGGACTATCCGGTGGCGTTTGTGTGAAGATGGAGATCGGGAGCAGTGTGAGGGCTGATAGTGTTCGACCGTAGTTAGGGATGACTTCGTAATGTGCTGATGCGGATGATGTTATAGAGGAGTAGTGTTCTGGTTCTATTGTGACTGTGCGGTCACTTTCAACGAAGCCGGAGAAAGAAGACGGGACGGCCGAATTCAGGAGAGGCAATGAGACATTCAAGTTTGTGGTTCCGGCGACGATCTTGATTTGTGAGGTCGAGGTTCCTTTAGGGGCTGACGCCCAGTCTATTGAGATGAGAACTCTTTGATCTGAGGCGTTACCGGGGGCTACGAGTGTGCCACTTGAAGGCTCAATGGTGATCCAGGGGTCGCTTGTGACGGTGAAAGTTGAAGTGCTATTACTGGCGGAATAAATATCTACCCATCGGGACTTTGGTCCGTAAGGATCCATTTGTGGAAGAGCACGAGTGCTGCTTCCGCCATCGACTGATATTCCAGGGGGGCTTTTGGTATTTGCAGCCGGGTATTTCTGCACTGGCATGCTATTCGAAGCCGGTTGTTGCCTGCGAAAAGTCAGAAAGTTCAAAATCAGAGAAGTATGTTTACCAGTAGGTATATCCGATGTGAGTTTGATCCATCATATGATTCCATTTCCCACCCAGCAGCTTGTGATACGCCGTGGAAAGCGCTGAATCCTGGGCATACGCACTGACAGCAATCCGTCCTTGAGTGGCAGCACTTACTCTGCCCTGAGTGGCATACAAGTTGTTCTTGGCTGTAGCTACGTACAACTGATACAAAATATACCCCGCTTTGCATGGGTGAAGGACCATCTCAAAGAAACTTGACTGCGCATCTGCACTTAAGGAATCGTAAATCATTTGAGCATCAGAAACGAGAACTTTCCACTGATTGAGGACAATATCCGCTTCGTCGTAGTTGAAAATGCTGTAAATACTTGCATCCAGAAGCTCATACTTTCGCCTGTTGGCGTACATACCGTATCGATCAATGACAGATGCGGTTGCTGCTGAGACTGCGGAGCCAAATTCTCGAGTGGCCCACAAAGAGAGCCATGCTTGCGTGCTTTTCGGAGAGTCGTATTGAGACATATCATATGCCATATCCAGGAAGTGATTATCGGAATTTCCTAATCTCGTCAGCACTGGGGCTAAGGAAACTAATTTCAAGTTTTGAAAAAGGATGATGTCTAACGAAAATCAGGGAATTTCATAGTGTTGACTTACTAATGGCTTCAAATCTCCCACATTCACAACCCAAATCTGTCTCGCTCCTCTCTCATACGTAAGGTGCATCTGCTCCCACGTCTTCTCCAACAAAATAGTGTTGATCCATTTGTAATTTCTTGGGTCACCCACATAATCGAAGTGGTAATAAACACCCGCTCCGGCTGCCCGACCAACCTCACTAGAAATCGGCAGCCTCTGCATGTTCCCGACATTGTCATCTGACCAGAGAAGAGTGATATCGTCCGGGACTTTCAAACCATTCTGGTAATAGCTGCCAACTTCTTTGTACAGACACCACATCTGTGGGATTGAAGATAAATTGCCGCTGATTGTGCTGGAAAGAATGGACTGCTGGGACTTTATCACATCAGCGAGAGAGGCGGCTGTCAAAGTTGGCGATGCCGTGTCTCCAGAACCTCTCATCCCCATAGTGAACAAAGACTCGTACGGCTTCGCTCTCTTCGCGCCGTCAGTGAGGAATTTGATGACGTTCTGCTTGTTGGTTGACCAATCCCATGATCCACTCATATATTTCTCTTGCTCCTTTGTGGATCGCATGAGCGGCTCGGTGTGACTTGTTCCCATGACAATTCCATAGGAATCAGCAAGTGAGGGGTTCTTGGTGTCGTCCACATTAAACATGCTATCCCACATTGTCGGCCATAGGTAATTTGCGCGCAGGCGAAGCAACAATTCGAAGACTCGGACGTAGAATTGAGAGTTGTACCCATTGTACTTCTCCTTGACCCAATTGGTCAAAGCGGGCTGCTCGTCATTCAGAAATATGCCTCGATATTTGACACTTGGTGGACCTTGAGTCTTGACAGTATCGAGAGCATAGATGTTCGATTGCCGGGCTGTAGCAACGTCCGCAAACCAGTACCAAGGAGAGACCCCGATTTGTTCTGAAACATCATACATTCCATAGATAGTTCCTCGTTTGTCACTTCCCGCAATGACAAGTGCAGATGCTAATCCTGGCATTGGGTTGGCAACCACCTGACTTTGAAATGACTCCCATTCTCCTCGAATATTAGAGACATCTATCTTTCCACTCGATAACAGCGAATCAATCAATTTGCAATTTCCGATCGTGCCTGCAATGATGGCGGGGCTAGCTGCCGGGGAGGTATCATTCGTGCTGAGATCTTTCGTCACGATGGTAAGATTCTTCCCTGTGACTCGACCAAAGTCTCCAGAGAGATCTGCTCCCGCTCGTCGAACTCCTTCAAAATCACTGCTTCCTAGAAGAAGAGTAGCTGGCTTGCTACCACCTGCGAGTTGGAGAGCTCCTGCCGTGAACGAAATTGTTGGTTTTTGCCCCAGCGCAAGAGCAGAGGGTAGGAAGCAGAGAAGTCCCAGTAGCAAAAAATGCGCCATGGTGAAGATAACTCGCAACTCATGGTCGCGAATATGGAAAGTCTTTAAACTCGCCAGTAGTCTATAGAACATCGGATGCCATAGGTGGAATATTTAACCGTTTCTCGCTAGGCGTGAAGAGGAGCAGCATAAATTAATGTAACATATTACCCCTGATCAGGCGGCTCATATTTACCAAATTCAGACACTTAGCGACCCATCTTTTACTGCAAGGAACCAATGCATACGAATGGAAGAATGGAAGAATTTCTGGGATATCACCTTGTGAGCGTGGATATATATGAAAAGTAGATGCTTTCGACTACGAAAGATTCGGGACATAGCATTTGGTACGGAAGAACATAGGGAGGTGGCTCGAGATGCCAGTACATGCATCTTTATTGAAACACTAACACTTCTGGTGACCTTGATTCAGTAAAAGATACATGGATGAAAATGTGAAGGGATACAGTGTAGTAAAATGATCCGCACAAATAAGCAAACGTCGCTCTAGGAACGGGACGGAAATTACCCCAGAGGATGAGACGCTGAATGGGTAAAGAAAATGATTTCGAAAAACAAAAACATTTCCTCAAATGCCGAACCGCCATGCACATGACCGGCTCCCTAAATTACTCGGTCCCGAAGACCAGCCCACAGTAAGCTACCCAAGGAGCCCACCAGGCCCCCCAACGGCCACCAGGCTAACTTCGTATACATCGTATTCCTCTTTCAAACGGCACCTCTTTCCGCATAAGCCTCAAGACTCCACTTTCAAGACGATCCGAGGTATGCCCCCACGGGCCAGTAAATCCGGGGTCTAGCGCCGTAGATCATTTATGTATAGAGTTTGGCTTCAGGGCCAGAGAGTTATTGGTCGGGAGAGCACATGTTGAAACTGAAGATGGCTCCGAGAAATATAGAGTTGAGACGACCTGCATATTTTTGATCTCCATCCTAAAAGCTATCTTTGAACCAATTGCTCCTCCAAATACCCCCCGAAACAAAAAATCTCGAAGTTCAAAGAAAAACAATGCAGCTTCTCACCCTCTTCACAACTCTTTTCCTCACCCTAGCCCTCGCAATACCCCTCCTCCAACCCCGCCAAAACACAGGCTGCTACCGCGGCCTCATAACCGGTCTTTCCTGCGGCTCCCGCACCTCCATCGGCACATCACTATCCGGCAGCTGCGCACAGAATGTGCTGTATAATTGTACGCAGCAGTTTGGGAATGCGCAGCCGTATAAGAGTTGTTTGGATTGTGTGCATGATGGGCAGGATGGGTATGATAACTGCTTGCTTGGATTGGGGAGTTTGTTGAGCGTTGGGGGTTAATAGTTAAGAGTGAGGGGCGGAGAAATGTTGGGGAGCGAGGAAGGATTGATCGGATTTGGGGGGAGGGAAAGGGGGGTTGAGGCGGTGGTGAAAGAAATAAGATATGGAAAGGAAGTGAGAGATCATCGTTGGGATAAAAACAAGGCAAGCGGTTTTGAGCAAGTACTCCGTTGTTCTTACAATCCAGCTATTCAAGTATTCGAACTTGGAACCAGATCCCGTGGTATTCCGACGCCGTTTATGAATACATTTTCCTGTGACCCAATGTAAACTCCTCATATATATGCCCCATCAATCCGTGATCAGACAAATATATTTAGCACACTCAAAATGTTCTGTTCTGATTTAAATCCTCGGGTTTTGGACAGAACGCTTCGCTGTCTCGCAAGTATGTTGCAGACTTCATTCTATGAAGTCCCAATTTCATATCCAATCAGGACCTCGGTGTTGCTTCCTTCCCACCCGCGAGTGCCAGCTGCAGAGAGCATGTACTTGCAGGTGGGGTCAATATGGAGCGCCGATATGACACCAGCTCGAGGAGGTCCAGGAACAATTAAGAACGGTACTGTCGAGTGTTTGAAGGCTGCAGTATCTTTGAGGTCGTACAGACGTAAGATATCATGAGAAGCACTATTCTCAATTAGTAATGAAGAACATAGGACAGGGAACCACATACCAGATTAAATGCCGCCCATTCGGCATAGCCCTCACAGCACTGACAGCCCCACTTCCTTGAGGAAACTTAAAAGTTCTCTCCGCATTCTTCAGTCCTTTATGCAAGCTGAATTCTTCCACGGTCCCGTTTCTTCGACCCGCGTAAATGTAATTCCCATCGGGAGACCAACAAGCTGCCATGCACCAAGGCGGTACTCCATTTCGTATCGGAATCTTTGCAACTGGATTCGGCTGCCGGCGGTCCCAAACCCGTAAAGCCCCATCTATTGAAGCAGCTAGAAACGTTGAATCGGACGTCGCGACTGCATCTTGTGTCTCTAGTACTATGTTCACTGTCGATGATTCTGGCTTCTCTTCGGGCTTAATTCCATTAGTTTGTGCCTCTTGAGTGCCATTTGCTTGCGCCTCAGGTGGCTGTACAGGTGCAGATGCTTCGGCTCCTGGGGCATCTCCCATTGCGAGATCCCCATTGGCATCGATCGTCTCAGTATTGTCAACCGGCATCCCAATGGCTCGAGAGAATTCGTCATCCTCGTCACCAAAATTGCCCCCAGAAGGTGCACCATCCCCCGCTGTCTCACCAAAGAGAGAATTGGCGTCACTACCACCCCCAAATAGGGAATCTGCGGGAGATCCCGGCGCATCCTCATTGTCGCCATCCACTCCATTGGTGCCATTGACTCCATTTGAGGCTCCATTCAGGTGGGGCTTCTCGTCATTATTACTCGAGAAAGTCCCATTCGTGACTACTGGCTCCCCAGATTCTTCGGGAACAGGTAAACTTGATGCCGGTCGCACTTCAATGGCAGAAATCTGCCCTGAGCCACTGCCCTCAAATGTTCTTTTGACCTGCCCAGTGTTCAGGTCCCAGTCGAAAACATTCTTATCCCAACTACCAGAGAGGACTGATTTCTCGTCCTGAGCTAGAGTGAGGACCGAGACCGCAGATTTATGTTTTTGTAAATATGTGATTCGCTTCCCCTCGTCATGCCGTACCGAGTACAAATTGATACAGCCCGACTCTAAGCCCGAAAGCATCCATAACGATTGTGACTGGACCGCTAGGGAATATACGGGAGAGAGCTGGGGCTCTTCTCCTGGATGCTTGGGAAGAGGCTCCTCATTATCCCAGTAGCTCATTAGCACTCCTGCCTTTACCACACTGTCTACGAATGGGTGTCTTTGAGCGACAGTGAGCAATGTCTTGCCATTGACCGTTGCGACACCGTCGTATTTCCTAATGTAGCAATCAGACCCTCCCGTAAACCAATATCGCATATCCGGTGTCGCTGCAATCGCATTGATTGAAGTACTCTGCGGTGCCGCCATCGTTGGCACAATGTCATAAATCGACGCTGAAAGAGCTTCGGCGCGGACCTCGAAGCGCATTTTGGGAGTGGGGGCGGCGGAAGGCTGTCGCGGAGACGCTGACGTTCGTGTCAAGGTAGGTTTGGGATGTGAAGTAGGACCTGCGCCATTGACCTGGCTCATTGTAGGTGTGTCGTCGGAGCTTGTATTCGTGGTAGGTAGACTCGGTCGTCTGACTTGGGATAATGGCTGGTCGGCGGATTCGTCTTCGTCGTCATCGTCCCCATTATCCTCCTCGTTATCGTCGTCGTCCCCTTCGCCATCTCCATCCGCGTCGGCATCTGCTTCAACCTCCATGTCCTCGGCGTCTTCCATTAACTCGTCCTGTTCATTATCCGAGCTGGCATTGGACCCTGGAGAGCTTTAGTTGAGGCGCGAGCAGTTTTGGGAGGTGTTTACCCCGGTCATCGTCGTCTAGAGCGAATTCCACCATATTTGCGCCCTATATGACAAGCATTCACATCATACTTCTTGGGCGATAGGTGGGAAAGTCCCCAGGGCGCGGGGGATCGAGGCCGCAGTGAGAGAACGCGCCGCGAGTGGGAGTTTTGGGGGCGCTTCGCTGGTCGCGATGCCTTTGTCGCAAACAGTTTTGGAGCGGTAGGTATATTTCGCAAATGTGAGTATAGTCGGCTTATGAATTCTCCTTGCCACAATATCCAAAAGTAAAGTAAGAAAGCGTGTACTTCTTTCTAGGGCTCGAATATCTGACTGGTGCCATGATGTCGTTAGCGCCCCGCCTGCATGACTAAGATTACAGTAAGCAAATTTCATCTGATCGTAGTACAGCATTTTAAGCTTCGTTTGACTTTCTCTCGTGGCATCTCTTCCCCTGGCTGCATCAGCGATACCTCTCAGACTCGCTGTACCCTTGCCGCGCAACCTCAATTTAGTTGAACAGTCAAGATATTCCAAGAGAGACTGTTATTGGCCTCAAAAAGGCCAGCCAGATAAGTCTTGGATTGGGGCTAGATGTTGCCGCTGCATGAGTATCCCACAGTTGGTAAAACACATTCGAGTTCAAGAGATCTTGGTATGGCAAACTCCAATGTATACACACCTTGTCGCCTTGCCTTGTTTATCAAATTGTATTTGTTTTCGGAAATCTAACTGTAATAAGCACATTCATTTCAGAACCAGACGTCCGGAGAACGTCGGATTGCTTCTTCCCGCGTCTCAAATTTCTTGACTGTCTATTCACTTCCACGCCAATGTTGTCTATTTATCCCATTCACTCAGTTATCACCGCAGGAGGTAGGAACCAACAGCAGCCCCGATATCACTGGCAGCTCCCCACATTATCATTTCGCACTTTCATATAGTAAGCTCTCAGATTCCATTGAACTCTCTTTCGATATTTAATTCTAAGGTCGCAATCGTTGATATCACTGCAGAATGGCACCTCTTACAGCTGCGCAAATGGCAATGCAGGCCAGGATTGAGGCTGCGAAGGAAGCTAAGCTTGGTCAGCTTTCAGCCGGCAATGTTAGCCCAATGGTCAACCTGATCCTCCACAGTGAAATGGCTGCCGACGATGAGAGGCTCAAGCAAGCTTGTTTGCGTCAATCCCAGCGCACCATCTCGGAGGGTAGGTATCAGGACAACGACCTCCCTGGCATCCCACGAGACTTTCCCGAGGAAGTTCAACTTCAATGGGATGCTAAATTGTAAGTATCAGATTATGAAGGGAGCGATGAGTATGATGATCTTGTCCAAGCAATGCTGACTCTGACAAATTACAGTGATCCGATTGACATGCGCGGATCCGGTGCGTCTGATTATCTACAATTTCCCCTTGAACGCTTAGGAGCTGAGCTCTTGATTCATGTCTTCAGAAAACACTGCAGAGCTGCGCTTCTAAGGTTACTAAACGTACACCTAGAACACGTATTAACTTCAGTATAGGTCAACCAATTCTCGGTGACGATCAACCATCGATGAAGTATTTCACGAGTCCCGTCA